>Ga0210044_10001222_pt1 | contig 39117 bp, 38 predicted proteins | sample CryGey13umfilter_2_FD_183959 | JGI IMG/M metagenome (GOLD analysis project Ga0210044, IMG submission 183959) | Groundwater microbial communities from aquifer in Utah, USA - Crystal Geyser 4/9/14 3 um filter (SPAdes) (version 2) | ecosystem: Environmental > Aquatic > Deep subsurface >... | reverse complement strand
GAGCGGGATAGGGGAATCGGACCCCCTTCTCATCCTTGGGAAGGATGCATTCTACCGGTGAACTAATCCCGCGATGGGATTATTTTAAACTATTCATAGTCATAATGATGAATGGGGTTAGACTAGGCTGTTAAACGATGTGTTTTGTACTAGAATAGAGAGTATGGTGGGTAGATATAGAGCAAGCAAAGAAAAAAGTAAATCAAGATATTATGTACTTCTCTCAATCGTCTTTGTGATTGTCTTGTTCAAATGGGGAATCCCCCTTTTTATCCAAGTGGTGGCCGGTAATGGATCCCCCAGGCAAAACACCGATAAGGATTTGATCCCCCCCCAGGCACCAACACTATCAGCTCTCCCGGAGGCAACCAACAGTGCCTCTTTGTTGGTAGAGGGGTATACCGAAGCAAGTACCTCATTGGATTTTCTGGTAAACGATCACCTTTCGTTAACCGACAAAGCTAAAGAAGACGGGTCTTTCTCATCTATCGTCACTCTTGATGCTGACTCTAATAGAGTCCAGGTAAGAGCTACTGATGAGGCTGGGAATATAAGTATTTCGGAGGTAGAAATAGTTCAACTTGACCGTAAACCAATCGAAATCACGATAACTTCCCCAAAAGACGGGACAGAGTTCTTCGGTAAAAACAAGCAAGTTGTCGACATTAAAGGAGAGACTAATAAAAAAGACTCCCAAATAATCATAAATTCTTCTTTTGTGGTGATCGAAAAAGACGGAAATTTTGTGCAACGGATCCAACTACTGAATGGAAATAATGAAATAAAGGTGGTGGCTTCCGATAAGGCAGGAAATTCGACCGAGAAAGTGTTTAATCTCGTTTATACTCCCTAAGCGGGAGAGCTAAAACAAGCCAGAAAGCAAAGTTGATCCAGATATAGAAGAAGCTATTGTTAAATAGGCTATGAAATAGCAACACATAGAGAAATATGTTTTGGGGTAAAGATATTCCCCGAAGGCATTTATTTAACAGATTAATAAAGAAAAGCAATCCAAGTAACCCTGTGGTAGCGGCCACAAAAAGATAACTATTGTCAATCTGGAATCTGGAACCGGTGAGATCTCGAAGAGTGTTGTAACCCCAACCAAGTAGCGGTTTCCGAACAAATAGGCTCACCCCTGATTCCCAACTATCAATCCTAGAGAAAACAGAAAAAGTTCGAAAAAGGTTCACTCCTTCACCGAACGGTTTGGGAATCAGCCAAACCACAATGACCAGACCAACAAGAAAAAGTATTAGGGAAAATTTCTTTTTTCTGCCCAGTAAATAAACTATGCCCAAAGCAAAACAGAGATAAGAGGCTCGTGAAAAGGTCAAGGCTAGCAAAACAATTAAGGGAAGACTTACCACCCAGTGCCCCAAAGAGATAAAGACTAAGGCAACACCAGCTAGAATTGCTCCGGTGAAATTCGGATCATAAAATGACCCGACCAGACGAAAATAATGATCATCAAAACCGATCAGTTTTAAATATCTCATGTCGGGGAAAAATAGGTACTGAAAGATACCCAGAACACAGAAGAGAAGAAAAGAAGAAACTACTGATCCCTTGATTTTTTTTGGCTGGAAAAGTTTAGCGGCGAAGTAGACTGACGGATATACAAACAAACGAACTAAATAGAGCATTGAATAGGTGGAGCCACCGATGACCAATGACTTTAGATTCATCACCAGGGAGAGAGTGGCTATCAGATTAAAATAAATTAGTGGCCTGAGCAACGGATCAGAAACTACTTTCTTCCACGCCTTCTTATTTAACAAGAGTGAGAGGGTGAGTAGGCCAACAAGAAAGTCGAGCAAATATATGTTTGTTGAGAGCCCTGGAACGGAAAAGGCCAACAGCTGACCAAAAGGCCAAACAAAGAGACTGAGAATTAACAGTAAATAAGTCATTTATTCAGTTTGAATATTTGTATTTGTAAGTTATTTTGGTGAAGCAGTTGACCGTCTATCTTTTTTGGATCAGCCCCTATCGTCACCAAGTAATCATACCCGGACCAGTTTGAAACCCAAGAAGTATGGTCAAAATCTCGAGGGAAATAATAAAGGTTGTGAAGCTTGTCCACCAAGATCTTGCTTCCTTCAGGAAGCTTTGCCACGTAGCCGTCTGAATCTATGAAAGTTCCCGGTAATCGGCTAGAGTAACTTACCAGAAAGTTATTCCGATCTACAGAGCCGGTAAGTACGGGAACATACTTGGCCATGGCGATTAACCTAAGTGACAAAATAAAGAAAGCAGAAAGAACAACGGAAAACAAAAAGAGCTTTCTCCACAACGAACGATGAAGGGACTCAATAAATATAATGGCTGTTATAGCGAGGCTGGGTAAATAGGGCAAAAAGAAACGCGTAGAGGGGGGGTTTATCATTAGAGTGAGAAAAGTTCCCGATAAACCCACCAGGGCAATTTGGCGGAGAGCTTTGTTCGGATATTTTAAAGAAAGAATTGCCATAACAAAAATAATCCCCACGACAGGAGAAATAAAATCATCGAATGGGTGAGTCAGATAATATGGTGCCAACAACAAATGCTTGAGGGCGAGGCCAAATCCTGCAAACGAATTTTCAACAAGGCTACTAAAAATGGGGTAGATAGGATTGCTGGTGAAGTGATAGGCGATAATAAACCAGGGAAAAGATACCAAAAGAGCCGGAAAAATTATCTGTGGCCCAAAAATTATTGAAAAAATTGCCAATGACCCGAGTGAAAACCACTTGGTACCAATGGCTAGACCTAATAACAAACCCCCGATTTTCCATGAACCACGAAGACTGTAATAAAGTGCTCCTACCTCTAATAAAGTTCTGATCAAATCGATATACGCACTACCTGACTGCCAACTAACCAGCCAGGTACAATAAAAAAGAGAGACACCGGCAAGTTTCATGGGTTTGGATATTTTGTGTCCCGACAGTATCTTCCAAATGAAAACCGCAGTTCCCACTCCGGCTAAATATTGAGCCATCTTTGGTCCGGCGGTGCCGAAGTAATGAAGTAAAGGAATAAAAATAGTTTCGGCCAGTCGGGGCATAACGGAGTAATAAAGCAACCCACCGGGGAAGTACCACTGATGTTTAAGAAGCCACAACTTGGGAAGCGTCAAATGATACCAAAGAGCATCGAACCCCATTTCCGGGGTAAAAACCAACATAAAGTTAAGGACCAACAAAAGAATTATGGGTATTAGAATTGCAAATAATATGAGATTGCTTCGTTCGCCTAAGACGACGCGCAATGACAAACTGCTTAGTTTTTGTTTTCCCATTGAAAAACTCGAATAGATAGTGATTGAACGGCCATTAAATAGGCTAGGAATAATCCGACCAAGCCATCGAGAAAACCAACCCGAAAATAATAATTAAGTTTAAATTTTGCCATTGGGTATACCAGTAAACGAAACCAGGAAAAGGGCTTTCCTTCCAACACGAGTAGTTTCGAATCAATTCGGCCATACTGGTCGACACGGGAAATAAACTCAGAAATAAAATGATCTTTATTATGATAAAGAGGTGACTTGAGCTCCCCCACTCTCCCCTCAATGTCCCAATTTTCGTGCACTTGTCTATTAAATCTACCCGAATGGCGACGCCCTAGTCTTATAATCTTGATGTTCCCAGTTTCTCCGTGCCTTAACGGCAGGTGATAGACAACGTCCTGCCGTTTGAGTAAGAAACCCGAAAACTGAGCATGATCGATCACTTCTATTATCTCTTTTCTCAGCTCGCTCCCAATATATTCATCGTCATCGACAAAAAGAACCCAGTCCCCCTTGGCTTTTTGTAATGCGAAGTTTCTTTGGGCAGAAAAGTCGTTGTTTAAGGGGCGGTAGAAGATTTTTAGACGTGAAGTAGTAGAGATGGATTCCGGGTCGGAGCCCGGAATGACAGAGGAAGAATCAATGATGAGGAGGATTTCGTCGACAAAAGAAAGTGATTCCAATAAAAAATGGTTTAACTCCGATTTTTTTGATAATACAACTACAGAAATTTTCATTTATTTAGTATTTTGCGACTAACGATGTTTCCAGCTCTTAATGAAGGGATCTCTATATAGTGATGCACAAAAAGTGAAACCAAAGTGGCTATGAATAGAGACAGTACAAAAAGAGCCATATGAAGCGGAAGATAGGAGCCGGAATAGGGAAGATTCGGCAACCAACTAAACATCAATCTCGCCAGAATATATAGAACGGTGAAATGAACCAAATAGAGACTATAGGAAATCTTCCCGAAAAATAGGAAGATTTTTTGGTCAAGGAAACCAAATATCTTAATTTTGCCGTTGTAAACAATGATCCCGATTATGAACCATGAAATAATGCTTTCGACCAGACCGCCAAAGTATTCATCGCTAATATAGCGGATCATTAGAAGCAATAACAAACCGATGAATACAAGAAGATTAATTAGCCACCCAGGAATATCAGTAAAGAGACTTTTAAACTTAGGAATGATCAAACCTAAATAAAACATGTACAGATAGCGCAAGTCCCTAAAACCGTTAAGGTTAAATACGGTAAAACTAGCGAAAATTAATAGTAAAGAAAATATCAGATTGGTTAAGCGGCCTGTTTTTCGGGACATTTGATAGAAAACGGGCATTATAAAGGAGGCGATCAAAATTACTCTGAGTGTCCACGTAACTCCTCCCAGATAAGTATGAATAAAGAAAAAATTGTTGAGAAACTCTTTAAAAGTCATGCTGAAATTCATCCACCAGAGATACCAAGGGGAGGCGTAGAGAAAAACTTGGTAACGGAAGCCCATTCTCATGTAGATAGCTGTCACCAAAATAACTACTATGTAAACCGGATAAAGACGAAAAAGCCGCTTGAGGAAGAAACTCAGAAAACCAGTTAGTGAAAATTCGAGCCGCCTCATTGATTGACCCAGAACCATACCCGAGAGAATAAAAAATAGAGTGACGGCGGCTCCACCATTGCCTATCAACATAAAAAGCTGTTGAAGTTTTGCCTGAAGATTTGTGAAGACTAGATAATTTTGTCCCCAGACGTTAGCATATGCGGGAATGGCCACAACCAAAAAGGAATGGTTCAGTGCCACAATCAGTGAGAGTAAGCCTCGCAAACCATCTAATTTGGTTATTCGTCCGTTATCGGTGTTTTGCATATTTTAGGTAGTGATAAGACCAAAGCAGATAAAGGTAGGGGTAGAGGGATATTGCATAAAGATAGGGAATTAAACGTTTGGTGAGGGGAAGCCATTTATGAATAAATCGAAGATGACTTTTGAAACTGATAAAAAGTTTTTGTGTCGGTCTTTTAAACGATGACGAGGTGTTGTGGTTTACTACCACCGAAGGATCTAGAATAATTTTCTTGCCCCTTCGCCCAGCCGATAAACAAAAGTCCACATCTTCAAAATACATAAAATAGCCTTCATCGAGTAATCCATTTTTTTTGAAGGTATCGGCACTAATTAGGACACAAGCGAAAGTGACAAATTCGGAAACAATAGGTTCAAATTTTTTGAGATTGTATAAATTACGGTGTTCTGGTTTAGCATATTTCCAGTTTATCTTACCTTCTAATCCATACACATTTTTACCTTTTTGAGAATGCAAAATGACGGGAGCAACAACGCCCACCTCTTTATCTGAAAAATGACGAAGAAGCGGACGGAAAAACTGGTGTCCGATGGTGGCATCCGGATTAATAATTAAGATGTAGTCGGTACCTGCCTTTAAGGCGGGCCGAATCGCTAAATTGTTTCCGGCCGCAAAACCAAGATTAGAGGGAGAACTAATGTAGTGAATTGCAGGGTAAAGCTTTTTGAATCTTTTTTCGATTTCCGGTAATGGTGAATTATCCACGAGATAGTAATCCAACCTATCTCCGGCATCACTCCGCTTAAGAGCACGGAGACAATTAAGAGTATTGTTCGGATGCTTGTAGTTGAGAATAATGGCTGATAATTTTTCTGGCATCTGCTATATTCTAACCCAATGACCAAGTACCACTATGATGAGTTTAATAATAACGAGTACGAAGTTCATAAACTCGCCTTTGATCTAATCCTCAAAGGTAGCAGGGTTCTTGACATAGGGTGCGCCACTGGCTACTTGGCTCGGGAACTATCTAAAAAGGAGTGTGAAACTTGGGGGGTAGATAACGATGAGAAGGCGGCCAAAAAAGCTGCGAAGTATTGCAAAAAAGTGGTGGTTTGCAATCTAGACCAAACGGAGAATTTGTCTGTACCAATGAAATATTTCGATTATGTGATTATTTTGGATGTTCTAGAACACTTGCTTCACCCTGAGAATATTTTATCGATAATCAAAAAACATATTAAAGACGGCGGAAGAGTAATTATCTCTATACCAAATATTGCCCATGCTTCAATCCGCTGGATGCTTCTCACGGGTCGATTTGATTATTCAACCACAGGGATTTTGGATTACACTCACGTGAGGTTTTATACGATAAATAGTATTGGCAAATTACTAAATAAGAACGGCTATAAGACCCTGAAGATAATACCGACGAACGGAATGTGTAAAGTGCCCTTTCTGTATAAAATTAGCGACAGACTACCTGCTTCGTGGCAGTACAGTTTCGTAAAGAAATTCCCTTCACTTTTTGCCTTTCAATTTATTAGTGTGACAAAGAAAGTTTCTTGATTTCTCGGTCGAGTTGAACCCAGGTAACAATCAGAATAAACGGCACTGTAACGGAAACACTGAAAAGAAAAGAGTAAGCGACACCAACCGCTCCGTAAATAGGCACCAAGAAAAGCGATAGCAATATTTCTACCGATACGGTTAGAACACCGAAAAACGAGGGGATTTGGGGCTTGTTGAGACCTTGAAGTAGGGCGGTCGGAACAGGGGTGAGTGAGACCAGTAAAAAATAGAAACTTAGTATTTTTAAAACAGGAAAGGCGGTTTCTACAACAATGCTATCCTTAAGCCACCACATAAGGAAGGGCTGGCCTATGGTATGTGAAAGGACTACAGCCACGATGCCGCCCAATAACGTCAATCCTTCAACTCCCAGAACCAGGGATCTAAGCTTTTTGATGCGATCTCTTTCGAGTAATGAGGCACTTAAGGGAAAAAAGACCTGGGCAAACTGAGAAATAACACCGGCACCCTTAGCAACGATACTTTGGGGAATACTAAAGGAAGTGATGGCTCGAGCGGAAACCAGGGCACCGAGAATGAAGTTGCTAAACTGACTTTCTACTTGGCCAGCAAGAGTACCAACAAAATTTCTTAAACCGAATGAAAAAAGTTCCCGTCCAGTCTCCTTGTCATATGAGGGGGTGAAACTTTTACCAGGAAAGAACCGCCAAGAGTATGAAAGCATATAAATGCAAGTCAGAAGATGGAATAATAGCTGGACAGAATATAGGACTGCAATATTGGGATAGAAGCTGGAGACGATAGCCGAAATGATGGTGTTAGCAGTACCAACCAAGAAGGTTTTTGAATTAAAAATATCAAATCTCTGTTCGGCTTGGGGCAAATTTAGCAAATGAATATTGATGTGGTTAATGAACGCAATGAAAGACAGGATAAGGATAGACACGTTGATGGTATTGGTGTCAACAAGGGCAAAGATAGTCATGACACGGGATAAATATTGAAGTATTAGGATGACCCCGACAGACAAGACAAGAGCCAGGGTGACAAATATTGAGAATGAAGTCTTCCAGGTTTTGACTTTTTCTTCTGCTGTGGTAGATGCGAGAGAAAGTTTTCTGACGACTGCGTTGGAAATTCCGAAATCAAAGACAGCTGATAGTGAGATAAAAGAAATGAGAAAAAGGTAAACTCCAAAAACATCCCGTCCTAAATTATTGAGTAATATCGAGACGGAAAAGAAACTGGCTACCAAGAGATAAGCGTAACCAGCCAGGTTAAATCCGGTGTTTTTAATTAGACTTGCTTTGATCGACATCTCGGTTAAATTATAGACCCAAGTTACTCAACACCCCTCAGACAAAATGACCTGTGGCTGATGTAGAATTGGAGGACAAATATGAAAATTAAATTTCTACTGATAAATGCCATTGATATCACAAAATCTTTGCAAACCTCTCTGCCCCCATTGAGCCTTGGCTATCTCGTAAGTTCGTTAAGGGAAAGATATGGAAACGACATGATTGACTTTAGGATTATTGACCGTGACGTAGCTGTAACAATCCGCAGTTACAAACCGGATGTTGTCGGGATAACTTCAGTATCTCAAAACTTTAATTTCGCTATGAAGTATGCCAAAATGGCAAAGAAATTTAGAATTCCAGTATTGGTCGGGGGTACACATGTGACGGTGTTACCAACCAGCATGACCAGAGATATGGATGTAGCGGTACTGGGAGAAGGTGAAGAAGCAATCAAGGAGTTACTGGAAATCTTTTTGCCCAAAAAGAAGTTCGCAATCAGCGATCTTAGGAGACTAAAGGGTTTGGCATTTTGGGACGGCAAGAAAATTGTAAAGACTGAGATCCGTCCGCCGATTATGCCCATGGATGCGATTCCTGTTCCGGCCAGAGACTTGATGAAGATCGAAAAATGCACACACGTATTTTCCTCTAGAGGATGTCCTTACCGTTGTGTTTTTTGTGCTTCCTCACGTTTTTGGAATAAAACTAGGTTTTTCTCGGCCAAGTATGTCGTCGCCGAGATAAAAAGTTTATATGAGAATTATGGTGTTCGAGAAATTGATTTTTGGGATGACCTATTTATAGTTAGCAAACAAAGAATCAAGGAAATAGTTTCACTATTACGAAAAGAAAAGTTGTTGGGAAAGCTTACATTTAGCTGCGCCGTTCGCTCAAACTTGATTGATGAAAGCATGGCCAAGCTACTAAAGAAGCTAAACGTAAAAGGCGTCTCTATGGGCTTGGAATCAGGTACTCCCAGAATTCTCGATTATCTCAAGGGCGGAAACGTAAACATCAAAGATCACATGAGAGCCATCCGCATTTTTAAAAAATACGGAATTGAACCAAGTGCTTCTTTCATTATTGGATCACCAAACGAAACACGCGAAGAGATACTGCAAACTTTTAAGTTTATTAAAGACAGTAAATTACGTGGTTTTGGAATTTATGTGCTGACTCCATTACCAGGTACACCGATTTGGGAGTATGCAAAAGAACGGGGAATGGTGAGTGAAAAAATGGATTGGAGTACACTCAATGTAGAGTTTCTGGAAAATCATGAAAAGGCCATCATACTTTCTGAAACGTTAACCAAGAAAGAACTTTATGATCTGATTCTGATGTTTAAGTTGGAACAGAAGCGAAGATATTATATTGATTTCATCAAACATCCGATAAATATTTTGAGACACCTATACCATCTGCTAAAGAATTCTTCGAGCTAAAGCCTTAGTAAATTTTGGTACACGACATTAATCTTTTTGGCGATTTGAAGTTGGTTGAAATTTTGAAGAGCTCTCTGTCTGGCCAAATGGCTTAATTTTTCTCTTAATTTTTTGTCTCCGAGAAGTTTTTCAAGGTTTATCTTTAGACTGTGAGGGTCGGATGGCTTGGCATATAGAACCACGTTGTCACAAACTTCTTGTATTGCTCCGGAGGTAGTAGTCACGATAGGTAAACCACAGGCCATAGCTTCGATCAAGACCATGCCATACTGCTCTTCCCAGGTACTAGTCCGTCGACTGGGAAGACAAAAAATATCTGCCCTGCGATATTCATTGGCCATTTTTCCATAGGAAACTTGTTTAACATGAACATTTTTGTATCCGGAGAGATCGGCTTTCAACGGTCCGTCACCAACAAAGGTTAGATGAACATTCTTTATATTTTTGGAAAGCTCTATAAAGGCACTTAACAAATCTTCAACACCCTTTTCCGGGACCAATCTGGCCACACAAAGAAGGTGAAGGTCACGCTTGGTACTCTTTACTAGGCTTGGTTTGAATTTTGTCAGATCTAGACCTACTCTAATGACCGAAATTTTTTTTGGAAGAACCCCCTCTTTAATTAGGGCACTTTTGGCTAGTTCGGTAACGGCAATAAAATGGTCGATGCTTTCTCTGGCTAATTTCTTAAATTGCTTTCTTCCCCTGATGCCTTCGTTGTTGCGAGGAATTATCTCCCAAACCGTACTAACAACTTTCTTTACCAATCCCCTTCTCTTAGCCATAATGGCTTGGTGAGTGTAGCCGTAATATGTCTCGGCCACATGGACAATATCAGCCCCTCTTACAACTTTTTCTAGACCGAATAACTGGTGCGCGTCGGTGAACAGACGATTTAGAATTGGATATTTAAATGGGATATTCGGAATATCTGTAGGAGACCAAAGTTTGGTTAGAGGTAAATCTATCTTGTCAGAAATGGGGTACTTGGAGGATACGGCCTGGATGTCGTGTTTTTTCTTCAAGAGCGCATAATTCTGTAATTCAAAGGGGTTCAAAAAACCCCCCCGTACTATAAATATTTTCATTCTAATAATACTTATTTAATAAAATAATCACATCATCGATTAGGAAGACTGGTTGAATAATTATATTTGACAGCAAATCGAAATTCTTGAGAAAATATAGTTTTCTTGATAACAACCATGCTGTATGTCTAATTCTATCTTTATTATTACTGCTCGCTCCACCAAAATGTAAAATTTTAGATTTATTGCAATGTATGATTTTGATACCAGCCTTCATTGCACGTAGACAATAATCAACATCTTCCAGATACATAAAGAATCTCTCATCTAAATATCCTATTTTATTTATCGTTTCTTGTCTAATTAGCATGAAACCACCTGTTACGACATCGACAGGAAAATGCGATAACTTATGTCGTTTCATATCTTTGTAGTAAAAATATTTGTGCCACCTATCGGACTTATATAGTTTTCTTAGATTTGTAAAATCAAACAGACCCACACCTAGGTTTGGGAATCTAAAATAACTCCCATTTTCTACATGGTCCGAGCTGTAGGTACTTCCCCCTACAATACCTGCACCACCTAACTCTGCACAACTAACGAGATTGATAATTGCCGTTTTACTTAACTGGGTATCCGGATTTAATAGAATTACCAATTCTGATTTTATTCTTTTTTTAAGGCCGATATTTACTGCTTTAGCAAAGCCGACGTTTCTCTTATTTTGAACCAAGAATATATTTTTGTGCTCTTGAATCAATATACGTATTTTACTTACTGTTGAATCCGTGGAATTATTATCGATTACGATAACTTCTAAATTTATTGCATCATATTTTGAATCTAAAATCGATTGAATACATTTGTCAATATACTTTTCAGAATTAAAGGATACAATAATTATGGATAACGATAGTTTTGACACTTGAGAGAGGATAACATTAATATTTTTATTTGACAATGAGAGCACCTGCCTCTTTTCGTTGGCTGTTATTTGTATTTGTATCACTAACTTTATTTTTTCCGCTGTTTTCTTTGGGCGCGGAAAATTCCTTCTCTGATGATTTCTCTATGTTAGACAATGATTTCTGGAATCCAATACCAAATGTAGGTGGAAACATCAAAATTGAGGACGATCAATATCTTACGCTTTCTGCAGAATATGGATTTCGCTTTCCATATTTATTGTTAAGAAACTTTGTTATCCCGAACGAAGAATATTCAATCGAAATAGGCTATAAATTCTCGGGAGATCTCAGCTTTGGAAACGGAATTGTGTTTTCAGATAGAGAACTTGCCAATGGGACAACTTTGGATATAAGGTCGGAAGATTTAATATTTGCAATTTGGCCAATTAACTCGACAACTGTGGATGTTTCCTCGTCCTTATGTCTTGAGACATCAGTGGGTTGCTCAAATGGAAATTATGTACATGTCGCAAATGTCTCATCTATTGATTGGAAAGATATATTGATAAAAGAAACTGGAAATCATTACGAAGTGACAATAGACAACCAGACTTTTCTGACAAAAGATAGCTCTAGAAAAATTTCAAATATTTGGATTGGCAATCCACAGAAAACCACAAGTCCACAAATATGGGCGAAAATTTTAGTTGATTATCTTAGAATAAAGCCAATCCATTCAAATTTTCCGGTTATTGTTTTGCCGGGGTTTGGGGGGAGTTGGGATATTGGGGCGATATTAGATGGGACGGCAGGAAATAATTGGAAGGTTCCATCCTTCGTAAAGAATTATGACGGGATTATGCAATCGTTTAGAAATGCAGGTTATGTAGATAATACAGATCTGTTCATCTTTCCCTATGATTGGCGAAAGCCGTTAACTAATCTCGCGGACGATTTAAAATCATATATAGATGGTACGAACTTAACTGGAAAAATTGATCTGATTGGTCATAGCATGGGGGGTTTGGTAGCACGCTCTTATGCTCAAAAACATGGCATTGAAAAGGTGAATAGAATACTTACCGCCGGATCACCTCACCTCGGAGTAATTGATACGTATGGCTTGTGGGAAGGGGCAAAAATATGGGATGGAGTATGGTGGGAGAACGTGCTGCTGGAGATTGCGACAGAAGTAAATTCTCAAACAGACGAATCTAAAGTCGCGGCTATTAGACGAGTTTCCCCTTCAATTATCGACTTATTTCCAACTGTTCCATTTTTGATTTCAGGTGAGGTGACCCAAGGAATAGACACTATGATCCAGAAAAATAGCTATTTAAGTATGATGAATCAAGATGTTGGTGCATTGGGAGATAAACTAACTCCTTTTTGGAGTGACGATATTAATGTCACTAAAAATAATATCAGGATCACCACGCGAAGTGATACTGATAGTCAGGAAGGAAAGTGGGAAGACGGCAAACCCATAGAGGGAGATGCTTTTGGAAAAACACTTGGGGATGGAACAGTGACGAAAGAGAGTGCGGTGGGACCTTTTGGTACAGGAGAGAAGCTTACCGGCTGGCATGGAGATTTACTTTCCACACAAAATAACATTGGAAAAATATTTCAGAATCTAGAGCTTGATCCGGATTTTGCCGTATCCTCTGAGACGGACAGTCGAAGAAAGTCCTTTGTAGCCATATTGCGATCCCCGGGAACTTTAGAAGTATGTGACAAATTTTTGATTAATTGCAACGATCAGCTCGGTCTATATTTTCCGGAATTTAAGCTTTTTATTTTGCCTGGGTACGAAGACGATGATCTCTTAGTCAAGGTCAAAGAATCCGGACTGGGCAGTTACACCTTACATGTTGGAAAAGTGGAGAATGAAGGATGGTGGAATAGAGCGGTGGGAAACCTGGAAACCGTTGGTCAGGTAGATAAATATCTGGTTACCGGGTCGGATATGATCATAAATATTGTAAACAATCCACCAGTTTTGAGTGTGATCGGGAGTAAATCGACTGATGAATTAAGGACCTTATCCTTCACAGCTATTGCTACAGATACCGATAGCTCAGATTTGAGCTTTGGTCTTGCTGGTGCACCCACGGGGGCGATAATTGACCAGACGACGGGAGACTTTTCTTTCACCCCATCAGAGGCACAGGGGCCGGGAACCTATACCTTTGCTATTAGCGTTTCAGATGGAAACAGCACTGATTCAGAGGAAATTACGATTACTGTAAATGAGGTAAACGTGCTCCCTACGGCAAACGACATCTCAGTTTCAACTGATGAGGACATCTCGAAGGCAATAAGTCTGACTGCGACAGACACCGATTTACCGAAAAATACTTTAACCTATTCAATAATATCCTCTCCCTCTCACGGAGCGGTGTCTCTTTCTGGCGATCTGGCCACCTATACCCCAGCAGATAATTACCATGGAACAGACTCTTTTACTTTCAAAGTTAGAGACTCACTTTTATTCGACCCCCTTTTGACTAATCCATTTGGGATCGGAACTGTGTCTGTTACTATTAATTCAATAAATGATGCGCCGGTGGCTAGTGATGTTTCAGTCTCGACCGGACAAGAAGTTCCCGTTACTATAGAATTATCCGGGTCTGACGTGGAGGATAATTCCCTAACTTATTCGATTGTTTCAAACGGGGTCCACGGAACACTTGGGAACATTTCTAATAATCGCATTATTTATTCACCGAACGGTGGTTTTAGTGGCACAGATTCATTCACCTTTAAGATAAACGATGGTAGTCTCGAAAGCCATACGGCGACTGCAAACATCAAAGTTGACCCACCACCACAGATTTTAGATGAAATGGTAAACGCTCCGAGTGAGACAGGCGCAACCATTGTCTGGAACACCAATCATCCGAGCACCAGTCGGGTGATTTATGGGACAGTCTCACACCCAATTTTGGGCGACGCACCAAACTATGGTTATGCCAACTCCACCGTCGAAAAAGATGATTCACTCAAGGTAACTTCGCATACAGTCACGATCACAGGGCTGACGGCAGGGACTACTTATTACTATCGAGCAGTTTCGCATGGTTCTCCGGAAGCAGTTGGTGTTGAAAAAAGTTTTACGACAAAAGGAACAAAGCTTGTTAATTCGTTTGAAGATAATTTGGTGAAGATTATTAGTAATATTTCCAAGGAAGTTTTAGGCGAGGCGACCGAGGCAACATCATCGCCAACACCCATAATCTCTAAAGTATATCCATTACCCCAAGTACTGGGTGAGACTCAGGATATAGAAGAGAATTTTAATTGGTGGTGGCTGTCTCTGCTAATTGTTCTCCTTTATCTGATAGTCCGCCACCTCTTGAATAAGAAGGTGGTCTGACCTGCAGGTTTACGGTTCGTGTGAGATGATAGGTGTGTTTTATGAGGACAGCTAAAATAGATATAGTCTACGTAGTTATCGGATGGATTCTGACGATCTTTAGTGTGGTAATGCTGTATCGACAGGGAGTGATTAGATCCTTTTTTCATCAGGACGACGTAATCGAGCTGGCGGTGGTGGCTGACTGGCAAGGTTGGAAAACAGTCGGGCATTTGAATAATGAACATCTAAACATCATCTTTTGGCCTCTATTACGAGCTGAGTGGTTATGGTTTGGAACTACTTATCCTGCCTATCTGCTGATGAATATAGTGCTCCATGTAATTGTATTGAGTTTGATGTTCTCGATTACTTATCGATTGACCAAGTCTTTTGTTTGGGCGAGTGTGCCGGTATGGGGCATGGTAATAAACTCGAGCTGGTTTACGGTGGTATGGTGGATTACGGGACAGATGTTTTTTCTGGCCACAATATTTGCCCTCCTCTCCTATTGGGTCATCTTAAAAATTATTGAGAGACCTAAGTCAAAAGTATTGGTTCCGGTGTTATATATTTTGTCGATACTGCCGGGCCTGAGCTGGGGCATTGGTTTGACGTGGCCAATTTGGCCGTTTCTGGTTTTCGGATTTGATTATCTGAAGAAGAGAGTTAATCATATTGGGTACACTTTAATTGCGGCACAGATGACACTCGGTATCATTTACCTTTCTTTAGTAGGAAGCAACCTCTCGGTGCACACCGATCCCAAAACTTGGCTTTCCAACCCACCGGCAATAATCAATTTTATGATAATGGGTTTGAGCAAAACTGTCGTGGGTAGGTGGCTCTGGCCAGGTGAAAATTTGAGAGCGAGTGTCGTTTCGATACTCATAGTATTGGTGTTGACTCTAATTTATAGATCTCGCCGAAAGTTGCTTGATAACCATATTTTGTTTGGATTCGTAGTGGCTATCGGTAGCTTCGTAACGCTGGCCGTTCCCAGGTGGAAGTTCGGCATTGAACATGCCCTGGCCAACTATTATGCATACTTCCCTCTTTCTTTCTTATTAATAGGGGTAGCGGTGCTGTTATACAGGATGAAGCTAACTGGAATAAAAAGAGTTTTGATTATGTCAATATTTCTGGTCCATATACCACTGTCTTGGACAGGCTTCGAAAGTTGGGCCAAACCCTGGGTTGTTAGGCCCCAGCAAACAAGGGCTTATTTCGCCGAACTAAACTCAACTCATCCCGGATCATGCCTTGAGAACAGATTTATACCTGAGTATGTTGTGCCTCAGAATATTTGGCGGATTGATTTTCTCTGGCCGATTTTCAAAAAGGACTTTGATCCGTTTTGCAACAAGAAAAACGAACCATGAAGAGAGCATTACCTTATCTATTTGTAACCTTGATCTTTGCAACGATTCTCAACCTTAGTCGAGCATCTTACTCTTTCATCAATACCCACGATGAAGATGACAATATTGTCTCCGGTTTTTTAATGTCCAGAAATAATTTGCAGATGTCCAAAGAGATATTCACACACCATTTACCGGGAGCTTATTTAATAAGCGAAGTCTTGGACAGAACTTTTCAGCCAACAGGAACTGATCAAAGCGTTTATGTTCACAGAACATTTATTACGATTTGGAATTATGTTTGGGCAGTGGTTCTCGTATCGGTGTGGGGTCCATTTTCAGTGTGGTTAGTGTTGGTCGTGGAACTCTTGCGAGCAAGCTACCTCCATAGTCTATTTCAGGCCGAAAATTTAGTGATATACCCAATGGTCTATTTATTGTTGACGTTAGTAACGGAAAGAAAAACACATCCCCTCTTGTCCGGTTTTTCTACCGGGCTTATAGCTGTTTTATTATCACCACTATGGCCTTTGATATTGTTAACCTCCTGTCGATTTTTATGGTTCAATCGTCTAAAGCCAAAATATATCGTTTTATGGCTAGTCGCGTTTCTAATACCGGTAGTGTGGACTTTGGTCAAAATAGATGTCCGTGGATTTGCGACTCAATTCTTTGGCTACAACGTGCTAACCTATGCTCCACTCTTAATTAACAATCCCGTCAAATATACACTTAAGGTGTTCTTGGCACCAGCGTTAGTAATGAAGAATTTGTCATTGACAACAAAGAATATCTCTATTCAGCTTCTTGTTTTGTTTCTTTTTATTTTTGATTTTAAAAGAATCAAGTTTAGGACTCTGATAATCTTTGGCCTTCTTCTTGGAATGATTGGGTATAGAAGTGTACCGGGACTAAATAACGTGTTGGATTTTCACGCATTACCCTGGGTAGCGGCACTAGGCGCATTGTGTTGGTACAAATACTTTGGTGCTATCAGGCAGAAAGGATTCTTGTGGACTCTTGTACTTCTTGTTCCCCTTTTCATGTTTCTAATGAATCCATCAGACTATTTTCCAAATCAGAAGCAGGCGGGGAAAATGGTGATTAGATATGCCGATAAGAGTCCGGTAGTAAATTATTTAAATTCAATCAAAGCTACCGGTGATACTTTATTTACCCTGCCGGCTCACACCTTACTTTATCAACAAACAAACATCATCCCGTTCAACAAGTTTCTCTTTTATCTCCCCTGGATGGAGCAGTCGCCGATTCTGTACACGGAATTAGTTGACTCGTTTCAAGATCGGCTACCAACCTTTTTATTTATTGATAAAATCCATTTTCCCTATTTTCCTCCGGATGAAATCAGTAAATTACTGAAAAACTACGAGGAAATAAAAATCATCGAAAACGAGCCGCCAGTATACATCTTAAATAATTATCAATTTTCGATAACCAAATAGAAACAGGACAGGGAACGGCGCGAAAAAGCCCATGGCTGATATAATTATGGGTGTAGATTGGTCGCGTAGCGCAGCTGGTTAGCGCACCGCATTCACATTGCGGGGGTCACTGGTTCGAATCCAGTCGCGACCACAAACACAACCAGAAGTTGAATAATCGGACGACCCCAGTTAAACTTAACTGATGTCTTTCTTTCGGAAACTGGTTCATGTTGTCTACGAGTTTGTTGAGGCCTTTGTTATCTCAGCCTCTGTTTTTGTGGTGATTTACCTTTTTTTGATGCAACCGCACCAAGTAAAAGGAAGTTCTATGTTTCCCACCTTCAAGGATAAAGAGTACTTGTTGACGGATAAAGTGACCTACAGAACACGAGCACCAAGAGATGGGGATGTGATTGTCTTCAAAGCTCCTATAAACGAGGATTTTGACTTTATAAAGAGAATAATTGCCACCCCAGGACAAACTGTGATGTTAAAAGAGGGCAGAGTCTATGTCGACGGACAAATGCTGGACGAATTTTATCTCCCTAAGGAATATATGACGGTGCCAGGGCAGTTCTTGCACGAAGGTGAGGAATACACCGTGCTACCAGAGGAGATCATGACTTTTGGAGATAATCGTGACCATTCATCCGATAGTCGAGATTGGGGTCCGGTACCTTACAGAAATATTGTAGGTAAGGTGTTTTTTAGATACTGGCCATCGAATGTGGCTGGTCTGGTGATGTCTCAGTAGACTAGTATTCTCTGGAACTGTTTTGATCTGTTTGAGTATCACCGACTGACATTGGCGAAGAATTGGAAAAGGGCTCAAAGGGGTTTATGTAAGTACTTTCAGCTTCTTGAGACTCAATTACTTCAATATCGGAGATGGCCGCCCCGTCGAGCGGCGGGGCAACAATTGGTGTTTCGTCCGGGATGACGAGTAAGTCGTGGATCTTTTGAATTTGTTTTTCGGTTTCTTCTGGATTACCTCTTAAAACAATATGTATCGCGGTTTCAACCCTAGATCTTCTCATCTTGACGTGGGCATTTTCTCCGATTGATTTTTCGATTTCACTGGCCATGCTATCGATAGATTCATTAACAGTTTTAGTATTGAAACCATCCTGAGGCTTGGACTTATGCATACTTTTCTTGAATCTGCGTGCAAGTTCTTCCGCCCTTCTAACTGACCCACCTTCACGAAGGATAATCTTGTACGCCTCAATCATCGATTGAGTATCAGGAATGGCGGCCAAAGCCCTTGCGTGACCTTCAGAGATAACTCCAGAAATCAAGCCATCTTTTAAAGCATCTGGGAGCTCCAAAAGTCGAAGCGTGTTACTAACGAAGGCTGGGCTTTTGCCAATTCTTTGACATATATCTGAGTTTCCCAAATTAAATTCTCTGATTAGGCGATCGAAGGAATTGGCACGGTCAACCGGATTGAGGTCAGTTCGCTGAACATTCTCAACTATAGCCATCTCCAACATTCCCTGGGGTGAGGTTTCGATGATGCGGACAGGTACTTCTTTTAGTCCAGCAAGCCGAGATGCACGCCAGCGTCGTTCACCTGCAATAATTTGATAGCCTGCCGGAGTGTGGGCAACAATGAGCGGCTGAATAATACCGTGTGTTTTGATCGAATCAATAAGCTCGGATAGAGATTCGGGAGTAATGACACCTCTGGGCTGAAGAGGATTTGGTTGTAAATAGTCTATCGGAAGTATGGCAACCGGTTGATCGTCCATTTATTTTGCGATTACGTCAACGTAATTAACGCCGTGCAATTTTCTGTATTTGACGGTCCCTTCTTTAAGAGAAAAAAGCGTGAAGTCTCGTCCAAGCTCAGTGTTTTGACCGGCATGGAAATCGGCTCCTCTTTGCCTTACTATTATCTGACCGGTTTTGACTATCTGACTACCGTAAATTTTGACCCCTAGTCTTTTACCTGCTCTCTGAGAATGTTGTCTGGTTGCTCCACCGGATTTAACGTGTGCCATTTTTGGTTATTAGTTATTGGTTATTAGTTATTGGTTCGTTATTTTTTTTGAAGAATGACAATTTCTCGTTTCACATCCGCGTTAGGACGTGAATATAGAAGATCGCGTTTGAGGAGATTGTAACCCAATTCCAGCTTTCCGTCAATGACACCACTTGTCTTATAGATATGTTTATCATCATCAAAACTGGGGAACACCATAACCACGTATCCTCTCGGCTTCAGAACCACCAACCAGTTCTTAAGACATCCCAGATAAAGCTTTTGGAGGCCAGGGACCAGGTATCTGATCTGATCAGGCCTAAAATTCGGTTTTCCCAGAAAAGGTTCGGTGACAATGGCATCCACTTGCTGAAATTTGTTAGAGAGATGAGTGGCGTCCAAGACCTCTAGTTGGGCCTCAAAGCCCAGAAAGTTCAGATTAGCTTTTGTTTGCCGAACCTGCTCAGCCAGAATGTCGGCTCCTCCAATCGTATATCCTAGCTCGGCCGCCTCAACCAATACTCTTCCGGAGCCGCAAAAGGGGTCTATTAAGAGTTTTCCCATCGGCTTAAGAGGTACCAGATTAATCATGCTTCTGGCTATCTTGGGAGGAAGAATGCCGGCCTTGGCATTCGCAAATGGCATGTGTCGGTCTTTTTTGATCCAGTGCTCAAAGTCGTGTGTCCAGATGGTCTGCCAAACTTCTTCGGCTTCCTGTTTGACGAAAAACTCATCGATTTTGTGTTTTGAAAGTAATACCGGTGTAAGACCAAACTGATCTTTGGGAAGAACAAAACGTCCTTTTTGGAGAACTTCCTTGATTTCTTGATTTATTAGGGGGGAGTCCTTGAAACCATCCAAGACAGTAACCGAGAAGTTTTTTGATTTGACGAGATCGGCAATAGACTGAGATGAGGGCAATACTCCCTGTAGTTCCTGTGCTAGTTTGATACTACAACCAAGTTTTGAGGCAGTTTTTTGAGCGATATCGGCTTCAGATGACTCAAATAAATATATGTTCGGCTGAACGAGGACCGCACCTTTGACCTGAGCAATAATTTCGGACTCAGCCAAAGTATTGCTGGCACCGACGAAAAGTATGAAGCGCATAGTTAAGTTAGAGATTGATAGCCTTGACGGTGAAATGGCTTTCAAGTTGTCTGTGACCGGTAACCCGGCGATATCTGGATTTAGCTTTGAATTTGGCAATGCGGATCTTTTCGCCCTTCTTGGTACCTTCCATGACGAGATCTACGGTGGCTTTGTCCAGATACGGCTCGCCAATTTTTGTTTTTTCACCATCAAAGCCGAGTAACACTTCCTTGACCTGGAGGGTTTCACCATCTTTAATATCAATTTTTTCAGCCACGACTTTATCGCCCTCTTTAACAAGGTATTGTTTTGCGCCAAGTCGAATGACCGCGTATGTAGTTTTGTCTGCCATGTGCGCCATTATATCTCAAAGGGGGTAATCAGATCAAGCTGGAGGTTCAGCAAGCCAACCAAAATGGCAAAACTCAGCAACGAGCTTCCGCCATAGGAAAAAAGAGGCAGAGTGATACCAGTGACAGGCATAATTCCCAGGTTCATGCCCACGTTGACCAAAAATTGAAAAAGGAATAAGAAAAATATTGAAAGTGATAAAAGCGTTTGCTGGTTATCACGCAGGCGTTTGACAGCATACAAACAGCTTCGAAAAAGAACTATATAAGAAAGAAACAAGGCTAGAGAGCCTACCAAACCAAATTCCTCCACATAAGAAGCAAAAATAAAGTCTGTGTGTCGCTCAGGCAAAAAATTCAGATGAGACTGAGTCCCAAGCTTAACCCCCTTACCAATTATCTTTCCCGAACCGACAGCTATGGTTGCTTGGATAACGTTGTAGCCTGCCCCCTTGGGGTCTGAGTATGGGTTGATAAAAGTCTCTATTCTTTGACGCTGGTAGGGCTTGAAAAGCTTTGACTCAAATGGCAGAACTAAGACAGAGAAAATAGTTCCCAATATCAATATTTTTCCTAGCTGTCCGGAAACAGCCAACAGAGCGATGGGTAAAAAGATCAATGTCAGAGCCGATCCTAGGTCAGGCTGAATGGCAATTAAAATCACTGGCATGGAAGCGATCCCTAAAAATATAAGTATCTGTTTCCAGTCAATTTTGTTTAGCTTGGCCAAGTAGGATGAATAATAAATAGCCAGAAGTGGTTTAATGATTTCGGAAGTCTGCAAATTAAAAAAACCCAGATCAATCCAACGAACCGATCCTCTGATGTTCTTGCCTACCAACATGGTGAGTATCAACAAAATAAGACTGATGATGTAAAGGGTTTTTCCTGAACTGAGCAAAAGAAAGATATCAGATTTTCCCAATAGATAGACGACTATTATACCGACGATTACGAAGGCAAGCTGTGACATAAAAAGTTCGGGGGCTGTACTCCAAATGGTAATCAAACTCAAAACCTCGATTAAAATCAAGGCTGAAAACAAAAGCCCTTTATTTTGTTGCATTAGTTTCTGGAGATCTTAACTATATCTCCCTTGATAATTTTGTTGACCAATGTTTTTCTTTTAATTTCGTCTTCATACTCCCTCGGCCAAGTCGGCAAGGTAACGGATACAACTTCATCCAGGCGGCAATTGGCAAGTTTCCTAGCCTCCTGGATGGAACGAATTATTTCTCTCGTTTGGCCTTTTGCAACAAGATCAGGAGTAAGTTTTAAATCTAGGATTACCAAAAGCTCTTTGCCTGTTTTAAACCCGATTGACAGTACATTGAGTTCATCTTTGATTAATTGAATCAGCTCTTTCTCGTTTTCCAATTCTGTTTTTGGTCCAATTATCGTGAGTTTTGACAACGGTTGTTTGACAGCGACGCCTTCTGTCTTTCGAAGGGCATGTCCCATCTCACAAACTCTCCTGACCAAAGACATGTTTTCAATTAATTTTTTGTCGATAATTTCTTCAGTGATTACCAGAGGCCAGTCAGCGAGGTGAACAGATTCTTCTCCTGTGATGTTGGTATAGATCATGTCGGCCATAAAGGGAGTAAAGGGCATCAGAACACGGGACAAACAATCGAAGACGGTTCTGAGGGTACGATAACAGGTTTCTTTGTCATCCATATCTTGAGCACTGGGGCCAACACGATCTCGAGAACGACGGATATACCAAGTTGATAGATCGGAGACGAATCCCTCAATTGTTGCCGTGGCGGAGAAGGCGTCATATTTCTCCAATCCGGCCGTGACTTCCAAAACCATTTGATCTAATCTATTTAAGATCCAAAGATCCAGCTTAGAGGGCAGATGATCAAATTCAATTTCCGGTTGCCAATCCTCCAAGGAAGCAAAATTGGCAAAAAAACGATAAGAGTTCCATAAAAGCATGTGGAAGAGTCGCTTTGTTTCCGAGGTCATTTTGTAACCAAAAAGAAGATTCCTTTCCGGGTTGTGTTTGGCAAAGGTCCAGCGCATAACATCGACACCTATCTTATCTGCAGCTTCATTAAACTCAATTGAGTTTCCCCACGACTTATGCATAGCTCGACCGTCTTCTCCCAGCATGGAGGCAAAACCTAAAACATTTTCAAAAGGATTAGTATCTTCAAGCACCGTACTCATAGCTATCATTGAGTAAAACCAATTTTTAAACTGACCGGGAAATGATTCGGTAATGAAGTTGGCAGGGAACCACTCTTTCCAATATTTTTTATCTGACGTATAACTAACCTTTCCCGTCTCGGGGTCTACCAAGGTGGAGTAAGGGACAACGCCAGCATCTAGCCAAGGATTTCCCACATCAAGAATTCGTGACATATTTCCTCCACAATTATGTTTAATTTTGACTTCATCGATGTAAGGCTTGTGGGGAGTATGTCCTTCGAATTTGTCCCAACCGGACACGGCCCTTTCCCTTAATTCATCTTCGCCTCCTATAACTTCGAATTGCCCACACTGATCACAGACCCAGATAGGTAGTGCCACGCCCCAATAACGATTTTTCTTGCTGATGAGCCAATCGTGCATGTTATTTAACCAGTCAAGTTCGCGGTCAAGTCCAAATTCCGGCTTCCAGTTAATTTTCTCGGCCACGTTGATCATTTTTTGCCGAAGGGTCCTTCCTTTTTTATCACCCGGGTCTACTTTATCCATCGAGATATACCACTCATCAGCCACTTTCCAAACAAGTTCTGTTTTACATCTCCAGCAGGCAGGGTAACGGTGGGTGTAATTTTCAACTCTAAAAACCCAACTCTCCCCCACTTTGTCTTGTTCCGTCAAATAATCGAGGATTATTTCTGGATGTTTTTTGGCGTTTTGACCAGATAAAAAGTCTAAACCAGGCAAATAATCGGCGTTATCGGCGATAATGGGTATCATGGGTAAACCATATTTCCTACCTAAGGCGAAATCCTCCGTGCCGGCACTGACGGCGGTATGAACTAGACCCGTGCCCTCTGTATTGCTGATGGGCATGACTTGCGAGTCGGTCGGGATAACCAGGTGGAATTTCCCGGGACTTTCCTGAGCGATTTGTTTGACAGCGGAGATATCGTCGAACGGTGCCCTGTAATGAAGGCCGACCAACTCTTTACCTTTAACAGTTTTGACAATGTTTTTATAATCTCCCTTAAAGACATTTTCTACAAGATCTTTCAAAACCCAAAACTTACCGGTAGAGGCTTCAACGAGCGAATAATCTTGCTTTTCGTCGACAGCTACAGCGATGTTTGCCGGTAATGTCCAGGGGGTAGTGGTCCAAACTAAAAGACTTTCGCTTTCTCGACCAACCAATGGTAGCTTGAGATATATTGATTTATGAGTGAGCTCCTTGTAATCCTCAGTAAGCATTTCGTGTTGAGAAATGGCCGTCTCACAACGGGGGCACCAAGGGACAGAATCATGACCTTTGTATATCCAGCTCTTTTCCCAGCAAACCTTCAGAAAATACCAGATCATGTAATTGTTTTCATTGGACATGGTGAAATAGGAATTTTCCCAATCCATAAAATAACCCAATCTTTTGCTTTGATTCGTCTGAATTCCTGAGTATTTAACAACTCTGTCTTTGCAATGCTGAATAAACGGGGCAACTCCATATGTTTCAATATCTTTCTTAAAATGGAAGCCAAGCTCTTTTTCTACCTCAACCTCTACCCAAAGACCCTGACAATCAAAACCGTTTTGGAATCTTTGTTTAAAACCGCGCATGTTCTTATAACGCTGCCAAAGATCCTTGTAGGTTCTGCCCCAGGCGTGATGAGCCCCCATCGGATTATTGGCGGTGATGGGACCGTCCTGAAAATAAAACTTCTCAAGTGACTGATCATTTTTGTGCAAATATTTATCCACGATACCCGACTGGTACCAATGATCCAATAACTGTTTTTCCAAGACAGGAAAGTCGGGAGAGGCGTCAACTTCTTTGATTAGATGTTTTTCTTTTGGCATAAGATTAGTTTACTAGATACTAAAAATCCCGGCCGTTTGGCGGGATCCGGTAGACAAACGCTTTTCGTAATTATACCAACAATCTCTTCCTGGTACCACTTGCAGGTCTGACAAATACGTAAAATGCTTCTACATTGTAATTAATCCCACATATAGGGGTGTAGGTGTAAGCCCTTATTGGTACACCGCACTTTTAAGTGACAATACAGCCTAGGGATCCTAGACCTTCTCTGGGGTACGTGTATTGACTGCCAAGAGAAAGCGGATTGTAAGAGTCCGCCCAGATTACAAGCTAAGAAATCTAAAATTTGGTACATGGCAGCCGGTGTAAGGCAGAGAAAAAGCCACCCAATCCTTACAGACAGGTGGCTTTTTGGTGGCATGAAAGTCGCCCTTAGGCTTTAGAAACAGTAACCTTTTATTCCTGCCCGTTGTAGTCAAAACGGAAAGTAACTGGCCCGTCTTGGTTATTTACAATATAGAGGTTCTTTTGGGCACTAGCTGCTCTGTTGTTAGGATGCAGATAGATGGATACACCATAGATTTTTGGGACCTCCGGAATAGCCGCAAAATCATGGTTGGTGAACTGAACCACCTCTAAGTTGGCATCTCTAGCTGCCATGTTTATAAATTAGACAAGTTGACAGACACCATCTCCATAAAGATAACCATCGGTCTTGAAACCATTCTGTTTATTAAAAATCTTGCTGACAGAAGCTACCGGGTAACGGTAGGCCATGCTGATCTCTTTGGTGGAAAGCACCTCTTGGCTGTAGTTCTTGGCCACAGAAGCAACAACCGGTATCTCCGGCTTTCCGAGGATCAAGGCGAGGAGGATCGATAAAATGAATTTTTTATATTGGAGGGATAATACTCTATTATAGGTCTTTTGTCAAATCCAAACGCCAACTATTGCTTGTGCGCGTTTAGGCACCACTCGTGCCTGCTCACGGGCAGGATAATATTGATGTAAGATGAGGTTGTTATCAACAAAAAACCGTATGACCGGATACCACACCGACATAGAAGCCGATACCATCGCCAATAGCAACTTTCGAAAAGTACTGTACACAGCTCCCCACTCTCAGCTTGTGCTTATGAGTCTTCTGCCCGGAGAAGAGATAGGCATGGAGGTGCACCCCAATATTGATCAATTTTTTAGATTTGAGGCTGGACGGGGTAAAGCAGTCCTAAATGGAGAAGAAACAATTTTTGAGGCTAATGATGTTATCGTCGTGCCTGCCGGAACAAACCACAATATCATTAACACGTCCACGTCCGAACCATTGAAACTATATACGGTTTATTCCCCAGCCAATCACCCTGCGGGAACCATTCATCCTACCAAAGCTGAGGCGATAGCAGGCGAGGCCTTGTACGAGAAACACTAAATCACCGACCAAAGCTTATTCTATCCTTGACGACATCCCCCATGTTGGCCATCAGAGCCGGAGTAATGACAAAGTTTCCCCACCGATCGTTAATATTGTCTATCGCCGATACCAAAGATTCTTTTTTTATCTTGTCTTCAAACAAGCCTAGTTGCAAACAATCACTTCCCGAAAGATCAAAACAAGAAACGGCTAAGTTGCGAACTGGTAGATGATAGGGAGAACGTGAAAGCAGGCGGTAAGCTACCCTGTAAATATCCTGACTCAAAAAGAGGGGTTGATCTAGTCTGAGGCCCTGGTGCCAAAATTCGTGGTCGCGAAACAACAAACCCAAGTGAACACCTTTAGCCTGAAAGCCCTCTCGCCGCATGCGAAAACCCAATTTTTCCACTAATTTGGTCAGAATGGGGGCTAATTCTTCCGGCTTGGTTAGAAACTTTGGGAGAGCATAAGAGTGGCCGAAGCTTTTCACTCCCCAATCAACGTCGTCTACTTCCCAGCCTCTAAGGCGAACAAACCAGTAATAATCGGCAATGGAGTGGAAGGCGGATCGCAGAACTCTCAGATCGGCGTGATAAAAATCCAAGACCGTGTAAATACCGGCTGAGTTTAAACGGATAGCATTTTGTCTGGCTATGCCGGTGAGATCCGTAAGAGTAAGACCCTCGTATATTTTCAAAAAATTGTCTTTATTAATTTCATCCAGGCCGTCCGGCTTGTGGAGATTGCTGGCCGTCTTGGCGAGAAAACGATTCGGGCCCAGACCAATAGAAACCGTCAGATAATCCCCTACTTCTTCCTTGATACGATTCTTGATTTCTTGACCAATGGTAAACAAACCCCTGGTGAAAGCCGGAGTGCCGGCAAAATTCAAAACGAATTCGTCAATGGATTTGGGGGCTATGTTTGGGGTATAGATTGATAAAACTTTTTTGAGACCGAGGTGAACCGACCGGTATTTGTCCGGGTCTGAAGGGAGGACAATGAGGTCCGGACAAAGAAGACGTCCGTCTTTGACGCGCATACCGACTTTGATACCCAACTTCTTGGCTTGGACCGAAGGTGCAAGAATGCAACCGTTGGGGCTGTCGTAGGCGGTGACAGCAATAGGTTTACCGCGAAGAAGTGGATTGGCCTGCTGCTCGATAGTGGCAAAACAGGAGTTGAGGTCGACGTGCATGACCGTGGATGGAGCAGGGTTGAAGTCTAGATTAATCGGTAAGCCCATCGGAGATTTCTTCTAAAGTCCAAAATAATGAGTCCGTGTCCAGCCTTAATCTAAAAGATAAGTTTTGAGCAGTGACCGAAAAAATATGAAACAGTGTTCGGCCTTCACGAAAGGTGTGATGAAGACCGACTTGGGCAATCCGAAAAATTTGACCGTCCCAAAAAATACGTCTGGGTGTAACAGTACGTTTGCGATGATCGTAAACTGTCTCGACTGAGACTGGAGCAGATATTTTTTGAATCATGATACTTTCATTAAACCAAAAAAAACCCGAATGTCAAGCCACTGTACCAATGCTTTTCAAACTAGAAATAGTTAGTTACAGTAGCTGCGGCCACATTTGTCTTCTTAAAGCAAAGAATACTTAAGCAGCGACTGCACCCACAGCGGCCAAAACGGGGAGGAAGACAACACCGATGGTTAAAGGAAACTTGAGGATGGTTTTGCCGTCTTTGTCTTTGATGGTAATGTGACGAACATTCCCCTGCGCGATCAGGTCTTTAACTGTTTTTCAAAAGATTCTCGCCGGTAACTTTGATAGTTTCTTCGGCTGTCTTTGATTTTTTAGCCATGCATTATTATATTGGTAGCCAATTGGGCCACCTGGGTCGCCAATGGCGCCTCCTGCTGGGGGTCTTGGTAGGGCCTGGCTTTGGGGAAAGACACTCACCTCTCGTGCCAGATTTGTTTCGTGACTTGTCACTACTACAATTACCGGAGCAACAGCCCTTTCCACCTTTGTAGCATATATCTCCATAACTTATACAGTCAAGTTGAGATGCAGAAGAGTTTAGTTTGAAAAAACCTAAGCTGTTTCCAGCGATTAAAAGCGAGGCAAAAAGGACGCCAAGTAGTAATAAAACCAGAGTAAGACTTTTAACTTTTTGGGGCGGTATTTTCTTAGTAGTTTTTCTTAGCATATAATTCATTATTTATTATTAATACTTCCGTGTCAATTATTCAACGGTCTCGGTGTTAAAACGGATCTACAACTTATTGCGAAGGAAGGTGGGAATGTCGAGATCATCCTCGATACTGACTTCGTCATGCTGAAGTTTGTATTTACCGGCCGGAGAACTTTTTGGAGGATCTGGCTGGTCGGGCATCGTTTCGGTTACGACGGAATTGGCTTCTGCCGGCGACGGTTTGAAATAGGTGTTTGTTGAAGCCGGGTTATAGTGACGAAGGCTGTCAAAACCGGCGGCAATCACGGAAATTTGAATGTCGTCACCAAGATCTTCTCGAATGGTAGTGCCGAAAATGATATTAGCGTCCGGATCGGCAGACTGGGTGATGATGGAGGAAGCTTCGTTAATTTCTGAAAGCGTCAGATTTTCTCCTCCAGCAATGTTAAAGAGGATGCCTTTGGCGCCGTCTATACTTACCTCAAGTAATGGAGAACTAATGGCGGCGTTGGCAGCGATAATAGCCCGTTTTTCTCCAGACGAACGGCCAACCCCCATGAGAGCGGAACCGGCGTTGGTCATGACCGATTTTACGTCAGCAAAATCAACATTTACTAGCCCAGGGATGGTAATTAAGTCAGAGATACTTTGAACTCCTTGTCCGAGAACCGAATCGGCCGTTTTGAAAGCATCCAGAAGAGTTTGGTCCTTCTTGACGACGTCCATGAGTCTTTGATTAGGAATGATTATCAGTGTATCGACATTTTCCTTTAACTTTTCGATTCCCTCTTCAGCTTGAACTCTGCGACGAGCTCCCTCAAAAAGAAAGGGCTTAGTCACCACAGCGACGGTAAGGGCTCCGATATCTTTTTTGGCAATTTCGGCGATAATTGGTGCGGCTCCGGTACCGGTACCACCACCTTCACCGGCAGTAATAAAAATCATATCAGCTCCCGAGAGAACTTCCTTAATTTTTTCCCGAGATTCTTCTGCTGCCATTTGGCCCACTTCCGGATTTGACCCTGACCCGAGCCCTTTGGTGCTTTTTTCACCAATTTGTAATTTTATATCGGCGTTACTGGCCAACAAAGCTTGCATGTCAGTATTTACAGCAATAAACTCAACGCCCTTGATTTTTCCGGAAGAGATCATAGAATTGATGGCGTTGTTGCCACCTCCGCCGACTCCAAGAACTTTGATCTTGGCAAAAGTATTTGTATCTGGTTTGACTAGACCCACTTTATGGTAAGAAAGATTTTATAAATTCAACTGCTTTCCCAACAAATTGTTTGCCGGGAATTCCCTTTATCATACCAGATAGCTTTATTCCTCCAGAATGGTTTTCATCTTTTCTTTTATAACCATAAAGAACCAAGCCTACAGCCACCGAGGAGATTGGAGAGGATATTTCTTCGATCATACCCGATAAACCGGTAGGGGTCCCAATTTTGGCCGGTAACTGCATAACTCTTCGGCAGCTTTCGGTACAATTGATGGTGAGAGAACCTCCACCGGTTAAAACAACTCCAGCGGGCATCTGACCTTCAAGCCCCGACTGTTTGACAATGTTGTTTATCATGGAAAAAATTTCGTTCAGTCGAGGCCTAATGATGCCTTCACTGATAGTTTTGCGAGATACTTTTTTGACGTCTTCGCTGACACCAAGCTTTAGAAGATCAATTTCATCAGTGACTTTTTGTTCATCCTTGTCTTTTTCATGTTTTGGACGACTAACAAAATGTTTAATTTTTTCGGCGCTGTCGACACTTATTTGCAGACCGATGGCAATATCGTCAGTAATCTTCTTGGCTCCAATCGGAAGTACCGAGGAATAAACACATGACCCTTCAAGATAAATACACACACTGGAAGTACCGCCGCCGATGTCCACCAGAATTACACCAAGTTCTTTGTCGGTTTCCGATAATACAGATTCTGCCGAGGCTAGGCCGGTAAAAACAAGTCCTGAAACGTTGGCCCCTAGCTCGCTGACACACCTAGTAACATTCTTAATTGAAGGCGAAAGACCGGTAATAAGATGGGCTTCAGTTTCCAAACGAACACCTGACATACCTGTGGGGTCTTTAATACCTCTTTGACTATCAACGATAAACTCTATTGGCAATACGTGGATAATTTCTCGCGAACTGGGAAGGGAAATGGCTCTGGCGGCTTCAATTACTCTAAACACATCTTCTGAAGTAATTTCCTCTTCGGCTTCTCTGATCGCAACTAGGCCATGAGAATTTTGGGAAGCAATCTGCTCACCAGAAATTGAAACGTAGGCGGTATCGACACCTATACCGGCCATTCGTTCGGCAGATTCGACACAGTCGGTAATGGCGCCGACACATTCCTCAATGTTGACTATTTGACCTTTGCGAACTCCTTTACTGGGGACAGTGGCAACACCAACGACATTAATCTTAGAGCTATCCTGCGACGGTACTGAGATCAAACAAGTTATTTTGCTCGACCCTATATCTATTGCATTTATCCCCTGCGTTTTTGCCATATTATCTTATGATAGGGTTTTTAAATCTTAAATCAATCACTTTGGCATCTTTCTTAAGGGTGACGAGATAAGAATAGGACTTAATTGCCTCACTTACTCGACCCTCATCGAAAGGTACACTAACAATAATATCAGGTTGGCCTGTCTGACTCAAGAAAACCCTTTGACCAAGAATAATAATTGACTCAATATTTAGATATTTGTTTACCATCTTCATGAGCTGATAAAGAGATTTAACTGTTTCTTCGTCCGGCTTTTCGGAAAGAATGAACTTCACTTGAGATTCATCCGTAGCCACCGGTGTCATTCGCCCATTATCCCATATTCCAAAACTACTTTGACTGGCGTTTTGAGTATATATTTCAAGTTCTCCAGAAGGTTTAGGCCAGTTGGCGGACTCGGTTGACCCGGCCGCTGTATCCATAGAAATGACGGGAAGGTCTTTAACCAGAATAACCATAGTGGGGATAGCCGGGCTTCCACTGGCTAAATTCACCCTGAGAGTGTTAAACACCTTAAATCCAACACCGACTTTTTCGACCAAGAACGAATGTACCAACTCTTTCGTTAACCGCTTTTGGTTCAAGAATAGAACGTTCGAACCGATTAATTTATCCAGTTTTTGGATTATTTCCGGCGGACAGTCTTCCTTATCGAGTTGGCACTCAGTTTTGGTGATAATGAAGAGTTCGTGGGTAAGAAAAAGAAACAACATAAATAATAAGAGTGGGAGGAGGCGCTTGAAACGTTTAGATCGATTGACGGATGATTTGGGCAATTTTGTCAGCAGCATTGGTTACTAGTTTGACGGAAGCTTTTTTTACAGGCTTCTTGGCTAATTCTATGATAGCTTGATATAAACTGTCCGGAATCAAATCCTTTTCTTCCAAGATTGAGCTGCCGATCTCTTTAACGGCCAATTGGGCATTGAGATACTGCTCGTTGTGAGAAACCCAGGAGATTGGTATCAGAACTGCCTTTTTGCCAAGCGTCATCAGCTCGTAGACAGTATGTGCCCCCGATCTACTGACTATTATGGAAGCGGAACGAATGTAGGTTGCCGCCTCTTCCGCAAAAAAATATGGAGCATAAATGTAACGATTTTTATATTCTCCGAGTTTTTCTTTGGTTCGTCTGGCCCGTTCCAAATCTTTGGTCAAAGTACTTGAACCAGTCTGATGAATCACGGTGAACCTTTCTACCAATTTTGGAATTATCGGAAAAACTGCCTGATTAATGAGATGAGATCCTTGTTTGCCACAAGTAATGTAAATTAATTTAGGGTCGAATTTTTTAGAGTATTTGGCGTTAACTAATGCCTTTCTAATGGGTAAACCGACTACTTCTGATTTACCTTTGGGGAAATTAGGAAGAGAAGAAGCGTGTGTCAGAAGAATTTTACTTACAAAAGGGGTGATGGCTTTGTTCGCCCAACCTGAGATTACGGTTTGTTCATGAGTGATGGAAGGTATTCGGAGAAGCCAACCCACAATTACTACAGGTACCGAAAGATAGCCGCCTGAAGAAAATATCATAGCGGGCCGATAGCAAAGAAGATAAACAAGGGACTGAAGGAAACCAAAAACTATTTTTAGCCACTCCACGATATCAATTTTTTTGTAAAACTTACCGGTTTTTAGCTCTAAGAATTTAATACCTGTGCCGGTAATTTCCTGATATTCGGCTGATAAACTTTTTTCACCTCGTGCGGTAAATTTGTGTCCGATCCAGATAATTCTAAAACCGCCTTTTTTGAGTATCTTGGCTACTTCCAGTGCACTATTGTGATGACCTCCGGTAAAAATAATAAGTGGCTTCATGCCTGTTTGGATAAATTGATTAATACGCCAAGAGCAATAAAGTTGGTTACCAAGGATGATCCACCATAGGATATGAACGGGAGAGGTATGCCCGTAAGAGGGGTTAAGGCCACCATAGAGCTTAAATTTACAAATATTTGTAATAAAAATAAGAGAGAGATACCGCTGCCAAGTAGTTTATCAAACTTATCCCCTGCAGACAAAGAAACTTTGAAAGATGATACGGTTAAGCCCACCAGAACGATTATAAACAAGGCACTACCTATGAACCCAAATTCTTCAGCAATGATAACAAAGATAGAATCGGTGGTTGCCTCCGGAAGATAGGCATATTTCTGGCGAGATCGGCCGAGGCCGACACCGCTCACACCCCCCGAGCCAAGACCATAAAGAACCTGATTGATGTGATATGAAGAGCCTAGGGGATCGCTCGTTGGATCCACAAAGGTTTTTATCCGAGATAAACGATATGGTGAGGATATGATGAGTAAAGAGATGGTCACCAAAAGAATAGCAATAAATGAAAAAATTTCTTTCAACTTGGCGCCGGAAAGATAATAAATCAAGAAGGATACCCCGATAATAATGATGGCCGTGCCTAAATCTGGCTGAAGCATAATCAGTAGTGAGTTGAGACCAACCAGAAGAAGGAACTGCTTAAGATTCCTATCAACTTCTAACCATTTGGCGAGATAGATTGCAAAAGAAATTTTCAAGAGTTCAGATGGCTGTAGGATCATTGGGCCGAGTACCAACCACCTTCTGGCGCCGAGAAACTTTGATCCGATTCCTGGTATAAGGACCAAAAACATTAATACAAGTGTAGCTGCATATAAGAGATGAGCGTTCTTTTTGATCCAGGATATCGGTATATTGGAAGTGATCAACGCGGCAAGGATTCCAACAATTAGCCAAATTACTTGCTGTTTAACGTAGTGAAATTTATCGCCAAAAGTTCGATATGCGTCGATTACGGAAGCGTCATATATCGCCAACAATCCAAAACCAGCAACGATAATGCCTGTGAAAAGAATGGCCAAAGGCAGCTTGTTTTTTGAATCTTTTCTCATGGCTAAATAATGGATAACCAGATTCCAAATATAACGAGCATAATACCGACCAACCAAGCTCTTTGAACAATTTTGGGTTCCGACCAACCGATTTTGAGAAGCAAATAATGTAGCGGAGCGATGGGAAATATCCGACGGTGAAAGAATTTTACCCAGAGGATCTGTAACAAACTACTAAAACCGTCAACCAAGAACGGCAAGCCGACTATCATAAGGGCAACTACCTTACCAGTAAGGAGTCCGACCATGGCAAAGGTAGCTCCAAAGGCCAGAGCTCCTACATCTCCCAAAAAGAGACGGGCCGGGAATACATTAAAGTACAAGAAAGCGATTAGGCCTCCTAACCAAAGGGCAATAAAGATTGAAAGCGGAGTATCCAGAATGGAGGTAGAGAGTATTAGGAATCCAAAAAGACTGATCATCAGGAGGCCAGAAGCCAGACCGTCCATGCCGTCGGTAATGTTGACCGCGTTCGCGAAAGCCACAATCAAAAAAGCAGAAATAGGAATAAACCATAAACCAAAATGAATTACCCCAAAAAAAGGCACATGAATGATGTCAATGCCTAGGTTAATAAACATCATGGCGCCAATAATTAAACCAAGAACACCCTGAATTAAAAATTTATAGCTAGTTTTTAGTCCGGTATAACCCTCTTGTCTATCCAACTCAAAAAATTTAACGACGTCATCGTAAAGTCCAAGCAGACCGAAGGAAACAAAGGTGAAGAAAATAATGTTTATCTCATCGTTGATGGGATAAACATGAGTAATCTCAAAACCCAGTCTTCGAAGTAAAGGTAGGGCAAAAGCGAAAATAAAGCTGGTTACTACCAGGATGAGAAGTCCCCCTCCTTCAGGTGTTCTTGCCTTTGAACGAATATGAATTGAGGCCTCGTCGGTTTTTTCTTTGGCCACGGCAGTTTGGTTTTTGAAAAATTTTAAGTGATAGAGGAAATTTACGAAAGGAACAATCAGAAAGGCGTGAATGATAAACGAAGCAATGAGTACTCCAAGTAAGATATCCATATTTATAAGGCGCTAATTATCTTTGGTATAAAAATCAGTGATCCTACGATTATAGCCATTACGGCAGAGATCAATACCATAGCGGCGGAAACATCTTTGGCTATTCTGGCATCTTCTCTTCGTTCCAGAGTAATGAGATCAACCATAGACTCGATAGAAGTGTTGACCATTTCCGCCACCAAGACCATATTGACAGTGAAAACCAGGGTCAACCATTCGAAATAAGAAATCGAGAGATAGATTCCAAGAAGGACGGCACAGATTGTGGCCAAGAGGTGGAAACGAAAGTTCGGCTGAGTTTTGACGTTATGGACAAAACCGTCAATGGCGTGCGCGAAGGAGACCTTGTGGGCTCTAATTCTACTAAACATTAAATCTATTTTAATCGTTTTGGGGTTTTATAGCAAAAGCTGTTTGGCAATGCCAAACCAGAGCGGTGCCGCCGTTTCCGAACCCCATTGCGAGGTTTGAGGCTCTCTGAGAGAAACCAGCATGGTGTAGCGGGGATTCTGGGCCGGGAAAAACCCGATAAAACTGGCGATGGTCTTTTGGGGATCATAATGACCTTCAATTGGGATTTGCGCAGTGCCGGTTTTCCCGGCCACGGACAAGCCTACAAGTTTAGCCCACTTAGATTCTCCAGTGTCGATAGCCGTTACCATTATTTGAACAATTTGGGAAATAGCTTCGGGTCCGAGGACATCCCGCGTAACCGGAGTACCACCTTCAACCAAGGTTGGACTAATATATTTGCCGTTGTTCGCGATCGTGTTAATAGCCGTGATCATTTGTATCGGAGTGACGGCAATACCCTGGCCGAAGGAGTTGGTGGCCAAATCAATATCTCCATATTCTTTTTCGTCGCGGATAGTCCCAGCAACTTCCTCCTGAATTTGAATTCCGGTTTTACCACCAAAACCGTACTTCTTGAGATAATCGGAAAATTTGCCTGGCCCCAATTTGCGGGCGACAAAAACCATACCGGTGTTATCGGAGTGAACAATAACGTTGGTCATACTTGTTAATGGATAATATTTCTCGTCCCAGGTTTTGATAGAGTATTTACCGATGGTGATTGGACCTGAACAGATGTCGCATTGAGTTTCGGGAGTGATTAGTTTTTCGTTGATGGCGGCGGCCATAATTAACGGCTTAAATATTGATCCCGGCTCAAAAAGATCAGCGGTCATGGGACTTTTGTAAACACTTTTGTCGAACTCAGAAAATTTTCCGGGGTCGTAATTGGGATAGGCTGCCATAGCTCTGACCTTGCCGGTGTTGACTTCCATAACAATTACGTTACCCGCTGATGCGCCATAGCGGACTATACCTTCTTTTAACATATTTTCGACAAGGTATTGGATTTTTTTATCAACAGTCGTATTGATGGATTTACCTTCGACTGCATGAAGAAATTGATAGTTTCCAATTAGAATAGGATTTCCCACTCCATCCTTTTCGGTGCGAACCTTCCCCTCGCGTCCCTTGAGAAATCTGTCCAGGTAGCCTTCTATGCCAAAATATCCTTGTTCTTGACCAGCAGCGTCCTGACCTACAAAGCCTAATATTTGCGCAGCCATACTGGATTCTGGGTAAAAACGAACATATTCGTCTTCGAAACCTAGCCCGGCGATTTTTTGACTGTCGATTTTTTCTTTTTCTTCGCTACTCAAGTAGTGTTTAAGTGAGACCCAGTTTGAACTTAGAGATAAACGGTCGTGTAAATATTTTCGCAGATCACTTTCGGTACTGGCTTCTTGGCCCGGAGTGAGTGAGGAGAGCAACCGCTCTACCAAATCATTGCTGGAGATAGTAAGTTGGGGCTTGTAAATAAATAGATGATAAAGATTTTTGGTGCCAGCCAATATGCCGCCATCAGAGTCGAGAATGTCCCCTCTCTTCGCTTTTAGAATTGTGACCGTTTGATGCTGACGGTCGGACATTGCCTGAAGTTCCGGTCCGCGAAGAATCATCCAATAAAACAAACGGATAATAAGAATAGAAAAAACAATAGGAATTAGATAGATAATAACCTGAAGACGGTTATGCGTAATTCCTAATTTATTTAACATGAATTATCTGGAGGCAAAAGTAGAGGTGGCAGGAACAAAAACAATACCTTTTGACCTAATAAATCCACGATCTTCAGCCTGCCTTTCGAGACTTGAGAGGGTGGCGGATTCCTCTATCTTAACTGATAGTTTTTGATTCTCTTTTTCCAATTTTAGTGTCTCTGTTTCTGATTCACTCACGGCAAAACCCTGCGTCGATAAAATATTGGTCCCGACGAGATTGGTGGCGGCCAGGCCAAACAAGACGACACCCGAAAATATGAGGAGGGTTTTATAGCTAAATAATTTTTTTTGCGAGTCGTAATTTGGCACTTCTGGTACGTTGGCTGATTGATAATTCTTGAATCGAAGGTTCGATTGGTTTTTCGTTAATAGCGCTGATGATTCCTTTGGTTTCGGAATCATCGATAAAGTCTTTGACGAATTTGTCCTCCCCTGAGTGGAAACTAATAATCCCCACGAGACCATCTTTCTTGAGTAGGCCGGGTAGCTGAGGCAAGAGAAGCCGAATATTTTCTCTTTCTAGATTAACGGCCATGCGGAGAGCCATAAAGACTTTGGTGGCAGGGTGAATTCGTCCTTCTGTCCGAAATTTTTTGATCCGAGTAATTAGATCGCTAAGCTGTTTGGTGGTGATAATGGGAGCAATTTGTCTTTGTTTGGCAATGATGCGGGCAATCGGCTTGGCAAAAGGTTCATCGGCCATGGAGAACAGTTCGACCAGCTCCCCTTCATTCAGAACTGCTAAGAGGTCAGTGGCGGTCACCCCAATAGTTTGATCCAATCTCATGTCAAGTGGTTCGTTTCCCGAAAAGCTGAAACCCCGACCCTCGGAAAGAATCTGAAACTGGGAAGGACCGAGATCCGCAATAACGCCGTCAAAATCCGGTAATGAAAGTCTTTCGCTTATTTCGGTAACTTTGATGAAGTTACTCTGGATGATTATCCAGACAAAATCTTTGGGGACCCAGGCGTTTTCATCCATTCCGTCGATAATAATGGGTTGAAAATCTTTGATATATGTAGTGGCTCTTTTAATAGCCTCTCCATCAACATCGAATGAGACAACTCGACAACCAGACTTGAGAGCTTCCTCGGTATGTCCTCCATCTCCTAGAGTAAGATCTAAAAAAAGATAACCCGGCCTTAAACCGTAAAGTTTTTTTAGTTCGCCTTTGAAGGCGGAAATGTGTCTATCGATATTTTTTGTCATATGGCGAGTGAACTAAGGGCATCCCCTTCGTTTATTGTTTGCGCTATTAAGTTAAGGTGCTGGTGGTACGTTTCTTGGTCCCAGATTTCAATTCTGGTCAGGGACCCGGCGACGACCACCTGCTTTTTTAGATTGGCTTGGTTCCTTAGATATTCCGGTATGAGAGTTCTTCCTTGTCCGTCCAAGTTGAGATCGGCGGCTGACTGCACTAAGAGTCGTGTCAAATTTCGGGCTGCTTGATTGGTCAATGGTAGCGAGGCCAGCTTTTCGGAGAACTTCTGCCAATATGAGCTGGGGAAAAGAAATAGACATCCATCCAGACCCGAGGTGATGACTCCACCTGATGCTAGTCCTTCCCTGAAGGCTTGTGGAATAGCCAGGCGTCCTTTGGCTTCCAGCCGATGGTAGTAGAGTCCAGTAAACATAGTTCATAGGCAGGCTTTATGGTATTGTTTTTATATAAGATGATTCACCACTTGTCACCACTTTTCAGTATGATACACAATATATGACATGTCAAGGGGCTAATTAGCCTCAAAAATAGGTATGTAAAAAAAGATGTAAAAAGAAGCAAGCCGGCCTATAACTTGACTTTTGCGATCAATGGTGTATAGTTTAGCCGATTTAATCCCGCCTAAGGAGGAACCCATGCGCACATCTAAAAATAAAGTATTGTTTGTTTTGCTCGTCGTACTTCTCGCCTTTACGGCGTGCGCCCCGAAGGGCACGTGGCACGGCGCCTATTGTTCGGCAGACAAAACAGTCTGCCATGAAGTATCGGGCAGTGGGGAAGTTTGTGACGCGTGGAGAACTTTTGAGTTCAAAGGTGCCCAAACACCATTCATCCTGAACGGGTGTCACGTCACGAAGCCATGAACCATACATGATTAAGAAAAGACCGCCTAAAACAAGGCGGTCTTTTTAATGGCTAAAATCCAAACCCTAAAGAATTCGTCAAGCCATAC
>Ga0210044_10001221_pt1 | contig 39117 bp, 35 predicted proteins | sample CryGey13umfilter_2_FD_183959 | JGI IMG/M metagenome (GOLD analysis project Ga0210044, IMG submission 183959) | Groundwater microbial communities from aquifer in Utah, USA - Crystal Geyser 4/9/14 3 um filter (SPAdes) (version 2) | ecosystem: Environmental > Aquatic > Deep subsurface >... | reverse complement strand
CCCTTATAGCCCTGACCTTAACCCTATCGAACAAAAATGGGCGCATACCAAATCCATAAGAAAACAGCTTATGTGCTCTATCCAAGACCTCTTCAAAATTGAATCATTTTATGTGACGTAGGCTATATTATCAACCGGAATCATGGCCAGTTCCGCCCTGTCATCCAGAACAGCCTGAAAAGCAGCCTCGAATGAAGGGCATGGAAGGGTTTCACGTTCCGGATAAACGGCGCGGCAGGCCATATCCGAATAAGCGCCGACATGCCCCTGAAAGGCGATTTTTGTTTTTTGTTCACTCATATTTTGCAGACTCCAAAACTATCTATTGTTCTTGTTTTTATTTCTATGTATATGCGATGTATAGTGTTCTGTCGACAAGCTGGAAAAGTTTGGTATATTAGGATCGTAAAATCTAACGGCGTAACAATAAACATAGAAAAATCTGCAAGTAGGGACAAAATCTGTGAGTGGTATGGAATTAAATAAATTAGTAGCGGCTGTTCTTGTTGCCGGAATTATTGCGGCATTGGCCGGATTTATCGCAAAGGAGGTTGTGCACCCGCATGCGCTTCAGGAAGATGCTGTTTCCATTGAAGCGGCTGAAGCCGGAGGCTCTTCAGGCGCAGCGAAGGAGGCTCTGCCGGAACCTATCCTTGCGATGATTGCAAATGCCGATATTGCGCGTGGTGAGAAAATCTCCAAAGCCTGCGCTGCTTGTCACTCTTTCGGCAAAGAGGGTGGTAATGGCACAGGGCCTAATTTATGGAATATTGTCAATCGCCCGAAAGGAGCAAAATCTGATTTCTCCTATTCCGATGCCATGCATGAAAAAGGCGGTAACTGGAATTATGCGGAATTAAACCATTATCTCTGGAAACCAAAGAAATTTGTTCCCGGTACTAAAATGAATTTTATCGGTTTGAAAAAACCCGAAGATCGTGCGGCTTTGCTTGCATGGCTCCGGACGTTATCTGATTCCATGCCAGCATTACCGGATGAAGCTTCGATAGTTCTGGAACAATCCACTTTAGGAATGGAAGAAGATGTTCTCTCTGAAGAGAAAGTGGACTCTCCTGCTTTGGAAAGCGATTCTACAGTAGAAGAGAATCGCCCTGAAGAAAGCGATAACGGGTCATATTAATAGAATTTGTTCTAAAATTATTTAAACAAATCAGGATTATTTGAGAGAGCGTCATTACACGTTTTTATGCGTGTGATGACGATGTCATAAACAATGAAATAAAATATTTCTAAACGCTCTGGCTAATAAGAATCGTTATGCTTGTCCAGATCGCTAAAGCGCGTGATATTGGGATCAAAGAAGAGACGTTCTGTTCCAATCGGCCCATGACGTTGCTTGGCGATAATGACTTCGGCAACATTATGGGCACGATCCATGCGTTCCTGCCATTTGGCAAATTTATCGCCTTCTTCCATATCCGGCTGGCTGCGCGAGAGGTAGTATTCCTCACGATAAATAAACATGACCACGTCGGAATCCTGCTCGATAGAGCCTGATTCGCGCAAATCAGACAACATCGGACGCTTGTCCTCACGCTGCTCTACCGCCCGCGAGAGCTGCGATAGCGCCATAACCGGAATATGAAGCTCCTTGGCAATGGCTTTCAAACCGCGTGTAATCTCGGAAATTTCAATAACGCGGTTTTCTATACCCTGCCGCGAGCCACTACCATGTAAAAGCTGCAAATAATCGACAATAATAAGTCCGAGTCCATGCTGGCGTTTCAAACGGCGGGCGCGGGTTCGTAGCGCGGCAATGGAAAGCGCGGGCGTATCATCAATATAAAGCGGCATTTGCGAAAGTTTCTGACTGGCCTCGACAAAACGGCGAAAATCATTTTCCTGAAGATTTCCCTTACGGATGGAGTCACCGGAAATACCGGATTGATCCGCAAGAATCCGTGTTGCAAGCTGATCTGATGACATCTCGAGCGAGAAAAATCCGACAATGGCGCCTTCCTTGCCACCGGACTCGGCATAAGCCTTGGCAGCGTTAAAAGCAATATTTACGGCAAGAGAGGTCTTCCCCATCGAAGGCCGTGCCGCCAGAATCAGGAGGTCAGAGGGATGCATTCCGCCCAGTTTGCTATCCATATCCCGTAAGCCCGTTGTAACGCCTGTGACATGACCATCGGTTTTATAAGCTTTTTCAGCGATATCAATGGCCGTTAGCACCGAATCCCGTAGCGTCACAAATCCACCACGCACCTCTCCGGTTTCGGCAAGACTGAAGAGGCGGGATTCAGCAACCTCGATTGTTGCCGTTGCATCCTTATCCAGAGAATAGGAAAAGGAGTCATTGACGATATCCTCGCCAAGAGAAATTAACTCACGACGCAAATGTAAATCATAAATTGTGCGAGCATAATCTTCGGTATTTACGATCGTAATAACACTGGAAGCCAGATCTGCCAGATATTCGGAACCGCCAACATGAGCAAGATCCTCGTCCTTTTCAAAATAGCTTTTCAGGGTCACCGGACTTGCCGTCTGGCCGCGATCCGCCAGCTTGGCAATTGCCTCGAAAATACGTTGATGGGCGGGCGCAAAAAAATGTTCCGGCCTGAGAAAGTCCCCGACTTTTTCAAGGGCGCGGTTATTGACCAGTAAAGCCCCCAATAGCCCCTGTTCGGCTTCGGTATTATGCGGCAATGTCCGGTAATGCGGAGAATTTTCCAGCGTTTTATTATCTGCCGTCGCCGGAGTGTTCTGTCTTATCTTTGTTTCTGTGACCATGTCCGCACGTTATAGTAATATTCGGCCTCGTCAAATAGTCTTTCCGGAAAAGACCTGTGAATAACGGGGAGAACGCATCAATACCTATGAATTCAGGAACGCTGGCGCCGCAGCAAGACATAAAACGCCCCTTCACCACCATGACGGGGTCTGGCAATATGATATTGTAAAACAATGCCGCACAAAGGAGGCTGATCCAGCCATTGCGGGACACGTTGCCTCAGAATGCCCTTTTTTACCTCCCACCAGTCTCCCTGATCCTGCTTCCCATTATTTTTCCCCTCTCCTTTTCCGGTAATTACAAGAAGGCACCGCTTTTGTTGTGCGTAGCTTCCGGAAATGAATTCGGTCAGAATGATTCTGGCTTTTTCCTGCGTCATACCATGTAAATCAATCCGGCCTTCAAGAGCAAGACGGCCTTCTTTGAGACGATTCATCAGGTTTTTGTCAATATCACGGCCTACCGCCAGGCCGGAAAGAGGGATTTTAGAAATATTTTCTTCCTTTTCCGGGGAAATCTGATCTTTATTTTTGAAAATTTTTTTTTGTTTTTTAACAGAAAAGCAAGGTTCACGATCTTTCAGGGGCGTAACATCCTGCGTCACTGAATTCCAGAGCATCCCGTCATCGTCATCTTCGCTATCGCCGTTATCTCCTGATGAGTGCATCATTATTTTACTGTTTACCCATTGGTTGTTTTTTCTATCCGGCTTATAGTTAATATTACAGGATTTTTATAGTGATACTCTATATTATTAAAGAAAGCAGAAAGAGCTGACTTGATTATGTCCGGAGCATTTTTGTATAGATTTATTCTCGCAAGTATTTTTTCCGGATTTTTTAATCTGGTGATTCTTGGGTCATGCTTAACTCAAGCACAGGACTTTGCTGTTTATACCCCTTTGGAAAAAGCAGGATTTGCTTTTTATAGGCTGGCCAATTTTCCGCCCGATTTCAAAACATGGATTATTCATTCACCGCGTTACCAGACGGCATCGCCTCTTGAGAGAGTCGAAATGATCCGCCATGATGTTTACAGGCTGCGAAACGGCTATAGTCTTTTCAGAACGGATGTTGATCTCATTCCCCTGAGCATACCCGCAAGAATTAACACTCCTGCGAATCAGGCCGCTACTCTTCAAAATGATCAACCTGTTCTGCTGACGCTGTCTATGGATAAAAATTTTGAAAACTATATCCCTCTTAAAGTCGGGGAGGTATGGATAGCGCTTGTCATTAAGGGTCATGATAAAATTACACATTTAAAAGTGACGCCGCGTGAATATCGCCGGATGAGAGCGCAGGGAGCCCTTGAAAATGATATAGAGATAAAGCTGCAACTGCGGGCGGTCTCTGTTGATACAACAAGGCCTCTGATTCTGAACGGTACGGAAATGTGGCTCATGTTTGTAGAGGTGGCTGGTATGAATTTAAGCCGCCTTGTTTCAGGGGAAACAGAAACTTTATGGACTTTACAAATACCATAATATTCAGGATATAAATTATGTACTCACGGCTTGATCCCATTTTCAAAACACAAATTCGTCCAGTGGAATCTTTGGATACAAGGCAGGCCATCCGCCAGCAGAACAGGACAGACGGGCAGGGAAAGCAGCACGAAGACAAAAAAAACAAAAATGATGAGGATTTATGGGAGGATCATACCACCCTCTCGACCAGAGCAATCAAAAGTTTTCTGGAACAGCTTGTCAAAGAAACAAAAATTCAGAATCGCCCTGTACAAAATGAAGAAAATATAGATTTTACCAATACACTCCGGCAGGGATTACCATTACAAACTGATAACAGCCGAGCCGCACAGGCCTATGAGCGAACATATCGCACTACGCATAAAGAAGAGGAGGTTTTGCCTGTTCCTGAAGATTCTTTATCTATAGAACTGGAACTGGAAGAAATCCGGGTTATTCATAAGTTAATCGAAGATCTTGAAAGAATTCTTGGCCAGCACATCGAAAGCATAACCCTTACAAAAAGAGACAGTTTTTTACAAAGTCTGGTCGAGGCCGTAGAGGCCATCAAAACCTGAGAGACAAAGCCGGATCAGCTTCGGCCTTCGTCACTCTGGATATCTTCGGGTAGAGCTTTTTCTTCGGATTCAACTTTTTTCTCGAGAGGTTTGCGGGCAATAATAACAGGCGACCCCTCACGCAGGTGGATAATTTTGCGTACAAGCGGCCAGTCTATAAGATCGGCATATATTCCGGCCTCTTCCATCAAACGTGCCAGATCCTTGTCCGTGAACTCATAACTTGTAACCACCCCACTCTGCTCCATATCGGCGGCCTGATCCAGGGAAGGATGAGCTTCCATATATAAATCATTACCAACCCACCCGACTTTAACAGGCTGATTAACAACAGTGACCTGCGTTCCGACAGGGACAATCTCGTACATACTGACGATATCTTCCGGATATAATCTGATACAACCACTGCTACTACGCCGGCCAATGCCGTAGGGCTTGTTCGTTCCGTGCATGGCATATTCCGGCCACCCCAGATACATGGCGTGTGTTCCCATCGGATTATCAGGGCCAGGGCCAATCTCCGCAGGCAGTTTTGGATCAGCTTCGCGCATACGCGGAGTCGGGCGCCATATCGGCCCTATTGCTTTACGCACAATTGTTGTTTTCCCTTCCGGTGTTGCCAGACCTTCGCGTCCGACACCGATAGGATGGGTTATGGGAGGAGCGCCCTGTTCAAAAAAATAATAAAATCTTTGTTCCGGCACATTAATGACAATACCTTCATGCGCGGCTTTTGGCAGGATATGCATCGTTGGCAAAACAACTTTTACACCGGCTCCCGGAATCCAGGGGTCTATCCCCTGATTGGCTGCCCGTAATTCATTGAAACCTATATTATGATTGCGGGCAATCTGGATCATCGTATCTTCATAAGATGTGATATAGGTTCCCATCTCGCCAACATAGGATTTATTATAGGCTCCGGCAGCAAAAGCAAATGGCATAAAAAAGAAAAGACCAGCCAGTTGTAACAAAAGAAAAGTGCATATTCTCTTCTGCCAGACATCAAAACCATCATCTTTTCTGTACCGGAGAGAAATCATGCCGCTTTTTTCATTTTCTGTTCGAGATTTTCAACGATTTTGTTCATAAATTCTTCAGTTGTCAGGGCTTTCTGGTTATTGCCGACCAGTAAGGCCAGATCTTTGGTCATGAAACCATCTTCAACCGTATTAACGCAGACTTTTTCCAGTCTATTGGCAAAATCTATGAGGGGCTGATTATTATCAAAAGTACCGCGATAATGCAAGCCTTGTGTCCATGCATAAATGGAAGCGATTGGATTGGTCGAGGTTTTCTCGCCTTTCTGGTGCTGGCGGTAATGGCGGGTCACCGTACCGTGTGCCGCCTCGGCTTCCACACATTTCCCGTCAGGAGTCAGTAAAACAGAGGTCATCAGACCAAGGGAGCCAAAACCCTGTGCTACAATATCGGATTGCACATCGCCATCATAATTTTTACAGGCCCAGACAAAGCCGCCTCTGGATTTAATCGCCTGCGCCACCATGTCATCAATCAGGCGGTGTTCATACCATAGTTCTTTTTTCTCGTATTCCGCCTTGAATTCTGCCTCATAGATACGCTGGAATATTTCGATAAACCGCCCGTCATAGGCTTTGAGAATGGTGTTTTTCGTTGACATATAAAGCGGGTAATTCCGTACCAGCGCATAATTAAAACAGGAGCGCGCAAATCCTTCAATCGAGGCGTCCAGATTATACATCCCCATGGCAACGCCGCTTGATGGAAAATCAAAAATTTCAAATTCAAGAACTTCGCCGCCATTTTCCGGTTCGAATTTCATGGTCAGCTTTCCGGCGCCGGGAACCTTGAAATCTGTTGCTCTGTATTGATCGCCGAACGCATGACGGCCAATAACAATCGGTTCCTCCCATCCCGGCACATAACGCGGCACATTGCCACAGATAATGGCTTCGCGGAACACAGTGCCGTCCAGAATATTACGGATTGTGCCATTGGGGGATTTCCACATTTTCTTTAGATTAAACTCCTTAACCCGTGCCTCATCCGGCGTAATGGTGGCACATTTTACGCCAACCCCATGTTTTTTAATGGCATTGGCGGCCTCGATTGTGACCTTATCATCTGTGGCATCCCGGTTTTCGATGGAAAGATCATAATATTCCAGCTTGATATCAAGGTAAGGCAGAATCAGACGTTCCCTGATCCACTGCCAGATCACGCGTGTCATTTCATCGCCATCAATTTCAACAACAGGATTTTGTACGTTGATTTTAGTCATGTGAAATACTCCCTTTCAGGGTTAAAATATTGTTCCGGATCTATCTTAAATAGAATTGCCCGCAAGTAAAAGCCATATTGTAAAGGAAAGGATCAGGCAGTGACCCGTTCGGCAGGCTGCTTTCCAATATAGCCTCCGATCACCATGCCGACAATCCCGACAAGAAGTCCCGCCAGATGCGCCGGAAGTGCACCTTCCGGCGCGAGATATTCAAGCATGAGCCATGTCGAAACACCAAAAATAATGGATAAAGTCGCGCCAGCTGTATTGGCGCGTTTCCAGTAAATCCCGAAGGCCAGCGGAACAAAGGCGCCAGCCAGCGTTACTTTATAACATTGCTCGACAATCTCGTAAATTGACAGATCCGAGCGAAAGGCAAAAAGCAGAATAATCCCTGCGAACCCCAGAACACAGGCACGGGTTAGCATCAAAAACTGCCTGTCTTTAAAATGCGGCAGCATCGGACGAAGAATATTCTCGGAAAACATGACGGACGGTGCAAGCAATGTCCCCGAGGCTGTCGACATAATGGCAGAGAGCAGCGCCCCGAAAAACATAACCTGAATAACCAGCGGCGTATGGTTCATAATCAGGGAGGGCAGGACAATCTGGCTGTCCTGCGCCATAATTCTTCCTGTTTCCGCCGGATCAATCACAAAGGCGGAATAAGCGATAAAAACCGGTAAAAAGGCGAAGATAAAATAAAGACAGCCGCCAATAACCGTTCCATGCATCGCCGTATTTTCATCTTTTGCCGACATGACGCGCTGGAACACATCCTGTTGCGGCACGGAGCCGAGCATCATCGTTACCAAAGCACCGATAAAACTGATGATCGCAACGAAATCAAGGCCGGGGATAAAATTGCTGAATTTTTCAGCCTCGATTGCATGGCCAATCACAATTCCGGCACCGCCAGCCTCATGACCAACATAGATACTAATAACAATAAGCCCTGCTACGATCACAATCATTTGCAGGAAATCCGTGATCGCAACAGACCACATGCCCCCGACAATCGTATAGAGAAGAACAGCAGACATACCGATAAGCATACCGGTTTCATTGCTGATCGCGCCATTACTCAAAACATTAAAAACAAGGCCGAGTGCCATAATCTGCGCTGAAACCCAGCCGATATAACTGGCGCAAATCGCCAGAGAGACAAAAACCTCGACGGTACGCCCGTATTTATGACGATAAAAATCACCGATCGTCAAAAGCTTCATCCGGTATAAAGGACGGGCAAAGAAAAGACCTACCACGATCAGACAAAGAGAGGCTCCGAAGGGATCGCCGATAATACCGCCTAGTCCTTCATCAACAAAGGTCGATGAAATTCCCAGCACGGTTTCCGAACCGAACCAGGTCGCAAAAACAGTGGCAATCGTGATATAAATGGGAAGAGATCGCCCGGCAATCACATAATCAGACGAAGATTTGACACGCCGTGCGGCATAAAGACCGATGCAAATCGAGATTACAAGATAGAGAATAACAAATCCCGTCAGAATTCTATCGCCGTAACCTCCCTAAGCCTATGACAGATAAAAAATATCATAACCGGTTGGTACGTCAATAAATTTTATTACCATTCAATTCCGTTATATTGTCAGTGCCTCATCTACCAGCTTTGCCTGTTGCTTGACATGATTTTTATGAAGTCCTGTTGCCGGTGAGGCACCTTCCGGACGACCCACATAAACAGGACGCAATGTTTTATGTTTACTATTGACCAGCAGGTCTTCGATTTTCTCATGGACAAAAAACCATGCTCCCATATTGCGCGGCTCTTCCTGACACCAGACAATATCGGCATTTTTATAATTTTTAAGCTCCTGCGCCAGCGCATTCGCAGGGAACGGATATAATTGTTCAAGCCGCAGGATCAGGATATTTTTAATCTTCCGCGCCCGCCGTTCTTCCAGAAGATCATAATAGACTTTTCCGGAACAGAGAATAACGCGCTTGATATCTTTTTCTCTAACAAGCTCTTTGTAATCATCATCCCACAGAAAACGGTGGAATGTCGATTTGCCCGTAAACATGTCTTTTGGCGATACGGCAAGTTTATGCCGCAAAAGGGATTTAGGCGTCATAATAATCAGGGGCTTGCGAAAATTCCTGTGCATCTGGCGGCGCAGGACATGAAAATAGCTGGCTGGTGTTGTACAGTTACAAACCTGCATATTATCCTCGCCACAAAGCTGTAGAAACCGCTCAAGCCGTGCGGAGCTGTGCTCGGGTCCCTGCCCCTCATAGCCGTGTGGGAGCAGCATGACAAGACCGGACATGCGCAGCCATTTGGCTTCGCCAGAGCTGATAAACTGGTCAATCAGAACCTGTGCCCCATTGACAAAGTCACCGAATTGCGCCTCCCACAAGACCAGCGCCTTGGGTTCAGCCAGAGAGTAACCATATTCGAAACCAAGAACGGCGGCTTCTGACAGGGGACTATCATGGACTTCAAATTTTGCCTGTTCGGGATCAATATTCTGGAGTGCAATATATTTTTTTTCATTTTCCTGATCATAGACAATGGCATGACGGTGCGAAAATGTGCCCCGTCCGGAATCCTGCCCCGACAGACGAACCGGATATCCTTCATCTACCAATGATCCAAAGGCCAGTGCTTCTGCCGCAGCCCAGTCCAGATCCTCTTTGCCGGCAAACATTTTTTTCTTGGATTCAAGCTGCCGCTCGATTTTGGAATTTAAATGAAATCCGTCAGGAATTGTCGTTAAAGCCTTACCAACTTTTTGCAGCAGCTTTTCGGATATAGCGGTTGTTCCTCTCCGCTCCTCCCCATGGGCAACGGTCATGCCCTGCCATGCCCCATCAAGAAAATCGGCTTTATTGGGTTTATAGCTTTTGGTGGCTTCAAAAGCCTCTTCCATAAAATTATTGAACTCGCTATTGATCTGCGCAACCTCGTCTTCGGTTAATGTGCCTTCTGCAATAAGCTGCGCGGCATATTGTGTCCGTGTTGATTCATGTTTCCTGATTTTCTGATACATCAGTGGCTGGGTAAAGGAAGGCTCATCCCCTTCATTATGACCATGACGGCGATAGCACACCATATCAATGACAACATCTTTTTTAAACTTATGGCGGTACTCGGTTGCAATGCGGGCAACATGCACCACGGCTTCCGGATCATCGCCATTAACATGGAAGATCGGCGCAGCCACCATTTTTGCCACATCCGTTGGATGAGGGCCAGACCGCGAGAATTGCGGCGTTGTGGTAAAACCGATCTGGTTGTTATGAACGATATGGATCGTGCCGCCAACGCGGTAACCCGGAAGATCTGAAATCATCAGGGTTTCGGCAACAAGCCCCTGTCCGGCAAAGGCCGCATCACCGTGAAGGAGGACAGGAAGAACTTTTTCTGAGTCATAATCCTGCCGCTGCACCTGTTTTGCCCGTACTTTACCAATGACAACCGGATTAACTGCTTCAAGATGGGAGGGATTTGCCGTTAAGGATAAATGAATGATATTGCCGTCAAAATCCCGGTCACTTGATGTTCCAAGATGATATTTAACATCGCCGGAACCCTGAACATCATCCGGATTGGAAGAATTACCCTGAAATTCTGAAAAAACCGCCGTAAAAGATTTGCCCATCACATTGGTCAGGATATTCAGACGCCCCCGATGCGCCATCCCCAGGACAATTTCCTCAAGTCCTAATTGCCCGCCACGCTTCATGATCTGCTCGATCGCCGGAACAATGGCCTCGCCGCCATCCAGTCCGAAGCGTTTTGTACCTGTATATTTGGTATTCAGGAATGTCTCGAATCCTTCTGCCGCCGTCAGACGCTGCAGAATGGCGCGTTTGCCGTTGACAGTAAAATCGGTCTGATTTCTCTCTTCTTCAATCCGCTCCTGAATCCAGGCTTTTTCATCAGGGTCGCTCATATGCAAAAATTCAACGCCTATTTTGTCGCAATAGGTTTTCTTCAGAATGGCGAGAATCTCGCGTAACGTGGCAAACTCCTTGCCCAGAACATGATTGAGAAAAATCGGACGGTCATAATCAGCTTCGGCAAAACCGTGATGCGCCGGATCAAGCTCGGGATGATAAGAAATTTCTTTTAAACCCAGCGGATCAAGATCGGCAATCATGTGACCACGGGCACGAAAGGCACGAATCAACATCAAGGCCTGAATTGAATCAAGTGTTTGCTGGCGAATATTGGCATTATCGGATCTCTCGGCCGGCACTATTTCCGGCGCTTCCATCTGTGGTGCCTGCGAAAAGCCGGAAAATCCGTTACGGTCTTTACGGTTTTCATCCGGTGTCCAGCTTGCACCATGCAGTTCCTTAAGCAAAACAACTTCATTATCATTCAGATCACCGAAAAAACCGCGCCAGCTATGGGAGACTTTTTCCGGATTGACCAGATAGCGGCTATAAAGATGGGAAATATATTCAGCGTTCACTCCCGTCAAAAAACTCTGATTCGCACTTTTCGCTGCTGCTTTCGTCATGGCCTGCCCTTCCCGTAAAATAAATGCCCGTTAATTTGATCATCTCCGCGCCGTTCGTCAAGTCTTTGGATGATGGAGGGAGCATAATTTTTCAAAGCGCCAAAGATAAGAAAGACCCGCTTTACAGTTTTTTACGGATGAAGCGCAAATAATAAATAACCGATAAAACCAGCGCCATCGTAAACCAGAAAATAGCGTAGCCGCGATGATTGTTGGGAAGCTCCCATTTTGTCGCGGCGCTTACAGGCATTCTGTAACCTTCCTCCGCATAGAGAACATAGGGCAGAACGACTTCCAGATTTTTTGCGGCAGCAATCTCTTCCGGATCCAGACGATACCACTGATTTTGTGCGGGATCATTTTCGGGCACAAAACGGTTGGGTTTTTCCGGTTTATATGCTGTTCCTGTCAGAATTAAAGGCTCTTCAGGCTTGATATAATCACTGTTCTGTCCGGCGGGAACCCAGCCACGATTGACAAGAAGAATGTGATTATCCAGCAACTCGAACGGCGTAATAATATGAGCCCCAATTTCTCCTTTATATGTCCGTGGCATGATCCGAATCTCATCCTGATGACGATAGAGGCCTTCGGCAAAACCCCGTATGAATATCTGGTCAGATGGGACGGCGGCAAGATGTTCGGCATTCAGTTCGAACATCATCGGATCTCTGGCATCCTCACGCGCAATGGCGGCAATTAATCCGGTTTTCCAGTGCAGGCGCTGGATCTGCCATGTGCCAAGACCACAAAGAATAAAAACGCCGGATAAGGTCAGAATTGTTGCCCAGAATGGAACCTTCATTCTTGATCTTCTTCCGGTGTCTGCGCCCAGTCACCCGGCCTGTGTTTGAATTGCAAGGCAATGATACAGGCTTTCAGATAACGCAGCGCCCCCAGCGTTATAATCAGCGCCATGCTCCCCCAAAGCACACCATGAACCCATAAAGGCGGCGCGAACAAATACTCGAATAATAAGGCTGACGGCACGAGCAAAAAGCCAAGAAAAAAGATTAAAAAAACCGCAGGGCCATCGCCGCTATCATGCTCGGAAAGCTTTAATCCGCACTGGCTGCATTGGGCGCAAACAGTCATGGAAAACCCGGGCATAAAAATATCACCCTTTCCGCATTTCGGGCATTTACAGGCCAGAGCGCGCTTTATCAATGCCGCATCAGGGCGTAAAGGGGCGGCATTATAATCCGCCATGCCCGATTCCAATTGTATTGCCCCACCAGTAAATGGAGATGAACAGGAATAGCCAGACCACATCAACAAAATGCCAGTACCAGGCCGCCGCTTCAAAACCGAAATGGCTCTCCGGTTTGAAATGCCCTTTCTTTGCACGCTTCCAGCAAACGAATAAAAAGACTGTTCCTACAAAAACATGAAAGCCGTGAAAACCCGTTGCCATAAAGAAAGTTGAAGCATAAAGCCCGTCTGTAAAGCCGAAAGCAGCATGGGCATATTCAAAAACCTGAAAGCACAAAAATGTAAAACCAAGAAGAACGGTAATGCCAAGTGCTTTGACGGATTCAGCCTGTTTTCCTTCCAGAATGGCGTGATGCGCCCATGTAACCGTGCAGCCGGAAAGAAGAAGTATCATTGTCATCAGAAACGGCAGTTCAAACGGTTTGATGATTTCTATCTGTGGCGGCGGCCACATGCCACCTGTATAAACGGTGCGCAGGAACTGATTGGCATCTCCCGCATAAAGACTGGCATCGTAAAAAGCCCAGAAAAACGCAACAAAGAACATTACTTCCGAAGCAATAAAGAGTGCCATACCATAGCGCAGACCAATCTGTGCAATCGGCGTATGTGCTTTTTCAAAGACAGCTTCGTGAAGAATATCTTTCCACCATACAAACATGATGGCGGCAACCGCCAGCAAGCCAATGACAACACCCTTCAGTCCAACATTAAAATCTCCAAAACTGATATCATGCATATACATGACCATACCGGCAGCCAGAATACCGCCCGCCAGCGCCCCCAGAAAAGGCCATGCACTCGGGCGTACGATATGAAAAGGATGGGGTTTCCCCGTGGTTGAATAGTTGATCTGGCCAGCCATCATATTACTCCGTCAAAACGCTGTTGATTTATTATCTTCCTGAGAAGAGGGTTGATTGTAAAAGTCCTCGAGCGCCTTATCAAGCTCCGGAGACTCGGTTTTAAAAAATGTATAGGACAGCGTGATCGTTGTCACGTCATTCATGCCGCGATCTTCTTCAATAGCAGGGTCTATAAAAAATAACACCGGCATGGCAACATCCTGATTGGCCTCCAAAATCTGTTCGCCAAAACAAAAGCACTCGATTTTATGAAAATATTTTCCGGCTTTAAGAGGGCTGACATTATAAAGCGCTGTTCCGGCAAGCGGCTGTGTCATCAGATTTCGAGCACGGTAGGAGACAAAGGCTTTCTGTCCCGGATGTACGCTGATCTCGTGTTGTTCCGGCTTGAAATACCAGCGTAAATTCGGCGCTGTATTGGCATTGAATTTGACAGTAATATTACGGTTTGTGATGTAATCGGGCGCGATCCCGGAAACCTGTGTTGTGCCGCCATACCCTGTGACACTGCAGAATAATTTATATAGCGGCACAGAAGCAAAAGCCATCCCGACCATCACAAGAGCAATGCCCAGTACGGCAAAACCCACAATACGGTTTTTTGTGTTAAGGCTTTTCACTTTTTTCCTGCTGATGCTGTGTCCAGATACTCCACCATTGTTGCGGATTTTCTGTTATATGATCAAGATGGCTTTGGCGCTGGTTGTCGCGGTTATTCTCGTTGTCAAGACGAACTGCGCTTTTATCACTCCAGATTTGATTCCAGATGCCATGGCTGTTGGTATTCTTGTCAAGCTGCCGATGACGCGCTTGTTCGCGTGCAGAGAAAACGATGTCTCGCATACCGGCCTTTTTTTGATAATCATCTTGCCATTGCTGTTGTGTATCCAACATTTTTATCTGGTGAGCCATACGGCTGCCCCCCTGATAATCATCGGCGCGGGCAATTTTGATCATGGTGACCGCCCAGATCAGGGCGCACCATAAAAAAATCATCAGAGCAATCGTCAGATTTTTCCTTAATTTCTTTTTATGGATATCGCTGTGAGGCATCCTATTACACCTTATCAATCATCAGTGCCAGAAACAGGGCAAACAGATAAAAAATCGAGTACCCGAACATCAGTTTAGCACTTTTATATGTTTTATCCAGATAAACCCGAATCGCCGTATAGACAAAAAATAGATTAAGCGCAAGCGCCGCTGCCCCATAGCCCCATCCGGCATAACCCAGAAATGTCGGGGACAAGGCCAGAGGCAATAGAAAAAGCGTATAAGCCAGCATCTGGATTTTGGTTGTACGTTCTCCGGCCACAACAGGAAGCATGGGAATATTCGCACGTTTGTAGTCCGCATTGGCAAAAAGCGAGAGCGCCCAGAAATGAGGGGGGGTCCAGAAGAAAATAAGCGCAAACATAATCACAGGAAATAATGTTACATCCCCTGTAACTGCTGCCCAGCCGATCATCGGCGGAAACGCTCCTGCCGCGCCGCCAATTACAATATTCTGCGGTGTTCTCCTTTTCAGCCAGATTGTATAGACAAAGACATAAAATAAATTGGCTACAGCCAGAAGCCCCGCAGCCAGCCAGTTCAGCGCTACCCCCATCGTTAAAACCGAAAGAATAGACAATGTTACGGCAAAACCCAGCGCTTCGCTGGCGACCATGCGACCCTGCGGGAGAGGACGGGCACTGGTGCGTTTCATAATCGCGTCAATATCACGCTCATACCACATATTGGCAGCACCTGCCGCGCCTGCACCGATAGCAAGCGCCAGAACCGCCACAGCAATCAGAAAGGGATGTGTTGCCGAAAACCCCGGGGCAACCCACATGCCGGCAAAGCCACTAAAAACAACGAGACTCATGACGCGTGGCTTTAACAGGGCAAAGAAATCCCTGACGCCTGATTCTTTAAATTCTTTATTTATGCAATCTATATCGCTCATGCCGTTTGTCTATCACGATGCGTACGCAGCGAAAAGATGTTTTTATAAGATAATGTTTTGAATCTAAACGGGCGCTGCGGGAGCCATTGTTAAGGCTGTCTTTGGCACGGAAGGCATCATAACAGCCAATGGCTGTGATATTAGATGAAGGGCGCTCCGCAAGAAAGGGTTGCTTATTGTTTCTTTATGATGGAGGGTATCAGCCAGTTTTTCGGACAAGTTTTCCAGAACTGGTACACGTGCATCCTCAAAATCAAGATCCTGCCGCGCCGTACGCACCATATCCAGTGCCTGACGGACATCTTCTTTTAATCCGGAACGGGATAAAACCTCTATCTTCTCAACCAATTTTTTAAAACCATCGGGCTGTCTTTCCAGAGTCAGGGACTCCATTCCCGATTGCGTCTCGTTTCCGCTCTCCTGTGTCAGGAAAGAAAAAAGTGATTTGCTATTAAATTCAGAACCAATCTTGAACATGAGTCCATTATTACCACATATTCAAACCCGAATGCAAATTTAGCGCCGGATACGATTCCTGCCTGCGCAGAAATGGCTGTAGAGCGTAAAAAATGATTTTTGCTATAGCAGGGTTAAAGGCCTATTGTGGACAGAAAAAACTTGCCCTTTGACGGGAGGAAGAAGGGTCGTCAACAATAAAAGCTGTTCACCGGTTTCTGCCTTGCAGAGCGGTTTCAAAAGAAAAGGAAATTTCAATCATGCGGATTGCGAGCTGGAATATAAACTCTATTAAAATGCGTCTTGAGCATGTCAGAAACTGGCTGCGCCAGCATCAGCCGGATGTTCTGCTGCTGCAGGAATTAAAAGGGCTGGAGTTTCCCGCTGCAGAGTTCAGGGCGCTTGGTTATCAGAGTGCCGTACTCCCGCAAAAGGCTTATAATGGCGTGGCAACGCTGGCGCGCCATGACATAAAAATAGAATATGAGAGGCTGCCCGGCGATCCGCTGGATGAACAGGCACGCTATCTGGAAACGACCATTAACGGTCTGCGCGTGATCGGTATTTATGCCCCGAACGGGAATCCGGTCGAAAGTGACAAATTTTCTTATAAACTCTCCTGGCTTGACCGCTTGCAAGAGCGGTTAAAATTATTGCGCGAGGATGAAATCCCTGTCGTCATTGGCGGTGATTTTAATATTATTCCCGAATCGGTTGATTGTTATGATCCGGTTGTCTGGAAAGAGGATGCCCTATTTCGTCTGGAAACCCGCAAAAAATGGCGCTCCATCCTCAATCTGGGCTATACGGATGCCTTCCGGATTTATAATAAACAGGCACAGCAATACAGCTTCTGGGATTATCAGGCAGGCGCATGGCCGCAAAACAGGGGAATCAGAATTGACCATTTTCTGCTATCTCCCGATGTCACAGATCGAATGGTTTCCTGTACGATTGATACAATTCCACGCGGCCTTGAAAAAGCCTCCGACCATACGCCGGTGATTGTGGAAATAAAATAGGGAGAGAGCGTAAATGAAGATGATTTACGCTCTAACTCATGTTAAGACTATAATAGAAAAGATTTTTAATTCACAATCAGGCGCATTCAATGACACATTTAAAATTAGCTTTCTCCCGTAAATTATTTCCTGTTTTTTTCTTGATCGCGGGTTTGGTAATGGCGGGCTGTTATTTCGATTTACAGGAATTACGGCTGGAAACAGCCAAACGCATTGCAACGCCCTCTTTTATGTTGCATCGGGAAATCAGGACAGAGCCTTTCCTGTTAACGGCCTATGAGCGTGTGCACCAGAAGGGCGCGCAGGCAACCGTTTATATTGAAGGGGATGGCGTGGCCTGGATTGGTAAAAGCAGGCCGTCGCTTGATCCGACACCGCGCAATCCTGTCGCGCTGCATCTGGCGTCCCGGGATAATAGTCCCAATGTTATTTATCTGGCGCGTCCCTGCCAGTATAGCGGTTTGACCGTCGAGTCGCCCTGCGATCTAAAATACTGGACTTCGGACAGATTTTCTCCTGAAGTGGTCAATGTCATGAGTGCCGCGCTCGATAATATCAAGCGTAAATATAGCATTACCCGATTTAACCTTGTCGGATTTTCAGGCGGCGGCGCGATTGCGGCGTTGCTGACAGCGCAGCGTGATGATGTGGCCACATTACGGACGGTTGCCGGAAATCTGGACCATGTTCTGCTGAACCGGATGCATGAAGTATCGCAAATGCCACACTCTCTCAATCCTGTTGATATTTCTGCAAAAATCGCTCATATCCCGCAACATCATTTTATCGGGGAATGGGACGAAGTCGTCACACCTGCCATTTTTGACAGCTATCGGGCAACGGCGGGCGCTTCAACCTGCATCCGTTCCAGTATGGTCAAACGGGTGGATCATGAAACAGGCTGGGTCAATGTCTGGCCGGAAATTATGAATGCCCCTCTTGATTGTGAAAAATTCTAACCATAAAACGTAAATTATAGCATGCTCTACCAGAGAATTCGGAGCGCTGTTTTTTCTTGATTTTATAAGGCGTTGCAGCAATAGTGCCTGTTATGACTGATTATAATAAAAAAGATGATCCCTATAAAGAAACTGTTTTCCTGCCGAAAACGGATTTTCCGATGCGCGGTGCGCTTCCTGTCAGGGAACCTGAAATCCTGAAGAAATGGCGGGATATGGGTCTGTATGATGCGCTGCGAACACAGAATAAAGACAGGCCGAAATGGATTTTGCATGATGGTCCGCCTTATGCGAATGGTCATATTCATATTGGTCATGCGCTGAATAAAATTCTTAAAGATGTGGTGGTTCGATCCTATTCCATGCTGGGCTACAACACACCCTATGTGCCGGGCTGGGATTGTCATGGTCTGCCGATTGAATGGAAGATCGAGGAAAAATACCGCGCCGAAGGCAAAAACAAGGATGAAATTGACAAACTGGATTTCCGTGCCGAATGCCGCGAGTTTGCGCAGGGCTGGGTCGATATCCAGTCACAGGAATTCCAGCGTCTGGGCGTGAATGGTGACTGGGACACGCCCTATCTGACCATGACCAAAGCTGCCGAGGGCAAAATTGCCCGCGAAATTCATAAATTCGCGCAAAACGGTCTTTTATATCGTGGCGCAAAGCCCGTGATGTGGTCAACGGTTGAAAAAACCGCGCTGGCGGAGGCTGAAGTCGAATATAAAGAACATAAATCCATTACAGTATGGGTTATGTTTCACGTGAAACAAACAGAGAACAAATTGCTGGAAGATGCCTCCATTGTGATCTGGACAACAACGCCATGGACACTGCCGAGTAACCGTGCTGTGGCCTATGGGGCGGATATTGCCTATGGTGTTTACGAGATTAAAGGAGAGAATAAAAAGCTTGTCCTTGCTTTATCGCTTGCCGGGAACGTGAAGGAAAAGGCCGGAATTGAGGAATGGACACAAATCGGAACTTTGACAGGGGCTGAACTGGAAGGCACCGTCTGTGCCCATCCGCTTGCCGGACAAGGCTATGATTTTGATGTTCCGGCACTGGCAGGTGATTTTGTTACCGAAGAGGCCGGAACAGGATTTGTCCATATCGCGCCGGGGCATGGGCTGGACGATTTTATGCTTGTTAATGAATACAATGAAACTTTGCTTCCAGAAGATCCTTTTGATGATAGCTATAAAGAACACTTGATTGAAATAACCGATAATGTCACCGATGATGGAAAATTCCGGGAACATGTACCGCTTTTTGCCGGGATGGAAGTTTATACGCAAAAAGGGGAAATGGGGGACGGCAATTTTGCCGTACTAAAAGAATTAAAAGAAGCAGGAGCATTGCTGGCAAAAGGATCGCTGCGTCATGAATATCCGCATTCATGGAGGTCGAAAGCGCCGGTGATTTTCCGCACGACCCCGCAATGGTTTATTGGTATGAATGTTGCCGAGGTTCTAAAACCGATTACAGATACTGAACCTGGGGTTTTAGAAAAAAACTTACGAAGAAAAGCACTAAACGCCATCAAGAAAACAGACTGGATTCCTGCCAAAGGACAGGCACGGATTTCGGCGATGATTGAAAATCGCCCCGACTGGTGTATTTCGCGCCAGAGGGCATGGGGCGTGCCGATTGCGCTTTTTGTGCATAAAGACAGTAAGGAAATTCTTAAAGATTCTGATGTTTTTGATCGGATTGGGACAATTTTCGAGGATGAAGGCAGCGATTCATGGTGGTCACGTCCGGCTTCGGATTTTCTGGGCGAAAAATATAATGCTGATGATTACGAGCAGATTTTTGACATTGTCGATGTCTGGTTTGAATCGGGGGCAACCCACGCCTTTGTGCTGGGCGATACGCAGCGCTGGCCGGTTTTTGACGGGGTCACGCAGGCCGATCTTTATCTGGAAGGTTCTGACCAGCATCGCGGCTGGTTCCATTCCTCGCTGCTGGAGAGCTGCGGAACAACGGGTCATGCCCCCTATAAAGCCGTGCTAACTCACGGTTTTATTCTTGATGACAAGGGTTATAAAATGTCCAAATCGGCGGGCAATGTTGTTGATCCGCTGAAACTGATGGAAGAATATGGCGCAGATATTTTGCGTCTATGGGTGATGACATCAGATTATTCGGAAGATTTGCGCATCGGCAAGGACTCGCTGAAGCAGACCTCCGATCTTTACCGCCGGATCCGGAATACACTGCGCTTTTTACTGGGCGCTTTGGAAGGCTTTACCGAAGCGGAAAAAATCAAACCGGAAGATTATAAGGAGATGCCGGAGCTGGAGCAGTTTACGTTGCACAGGCTTTATAAAATGGACCAGACAATCCGGACATGTATTGAAAATTACGAGTTTTCGAAACTGACCAAAATTCTTCATGATTTCTGCAATGATGATCTGTCGGCCTTTTATTTTGATATCCGCAAAGACCGTCTTTATTGCGACCGTCCGGACAGTTTCGAGCGCCGTGCCTGCCGTAGTGTTATGGCGGAAATATTCTGTTGTCTGAGTGCGTGGCTTGCGCCTCTTCTGGCCTTTACCACGGAAGAAGCGTGGGAGCATCGCCCCAAAAATGTTTTTGAAGATACGGAAAGCGTTCATCTACGGGAGTTTCCGACTGTGCCCGAAGTATGGCAGAATGAAGGGCTTGTTGAAAAATGGGAAAAAATTTCTTTTTTCCGTCGTCGGGTTTTTGAACAACTTGAAAATATGAGACAGAATAAACGTATCAGATCTTCCCTGGAGGCCAGAATTGTCGGAAATTTTAGTAAAGAATATGAATCCCGTTTTAAAAACGTAGATTGGGCAGAACTGTTTATCGTTTCGGATCAATCCATGGATTATAATAATCCTGAGGGAAGTCTTTCATGGACAACCGAAGAAGCGGAAGGTTCAAAATGTAGCCGTTGCTGGAAAATATTACCGGAAGTGGGGACGCAAAAGGAAAATCTCTGCAATCGTTGCGCGGAGGCTGTTGACTGGTATCAGAAAAATAGAAAAGCGGCATGAACAAATTTGCTCTCTTCACAGGATTGATAATTTTTATTCTCGATCAGATCACAAAAATGCTGGTTCTGGAGCTTGTTGCAGAAAAAAATATTGCTGTGCTGCCGTTTTTCAACCTTGTTCTGGTGTGGAATCGCGGGATCAGTTTTGGTCTTTTTAATGATGGCGGCGCTTCTGGCGCTCTGATTTTGAGCGTTATTTCCCTGTTGATTGTCGGCGGCCTTGTTATATGGCTGATGAAAATACAGGATAAATATCTGACTCTTGCGGCCTGCGCCATTATTGCGGGCGCGATGGGCAATATTATTGACCGTATCCGCTACGGCGCCGTCGTTGATTTTCTGGACTTCCATGCTTTTGGCTGGCATTACCCCGCTTTTAATATCGCGGATTCGGCAATTGTTTTGGGCATTGCTTTCATCCTTTTCGATAGTATATTCTTGGAAGCGAAACGGAAAGGTACGATTCCCCATGTATAAAAAAGTAGGATTTATTGCGATTCTGGCCTGTCTCTCCGGTCTTGCTGCTTGCAGCAATGCCAAGGAACAGCTTGGTCTGACACGCAGTGCGCCGGATGAATATGCGATTGTCAAACGCGCTCCGCTGGAAATGCCGCCCGATTATGCCCTTCGTCCGCCCCGTCCGGGTATGGCACGGCCTCAGGAAGCAGAACCGGGAAAACAGGCGCAAATGGCTCTATTCGGCAATGACTCACAACAATCTTCCCGCAAGACACCGGAAGATGGCGAATCAGCTTTACTGCAACAGGCCGGAGCCGATAATGCACAGCCCGGTATCCGTCAGCAGGTTGACCGTGAAACAGCTCTTCTTGAACCGCAGGAAAAGCCAGTTATCGAAAAACTTCTGGGATGGGCCGGAACCGGCAGCGAAAAACCGCCTGCAACCGTGGTTGATGCCAAGGCCGAAGCTGAACGCCTGAAAAAGAATGCCGAAGAAGGCAGGCCAGTCACTGAAGGCAACACACCCACAATTAAAGACTGACAGATCATTATTCCAAATAAAAACTCATATGGTTTTAGGTGAAGAGCCGTGTAAATAAGAAACTTTAATACGTCTCATCTTCGCGTAAAAAATTTAAAGCCTGAAAAAAGAACAGCCATTTTATTTCTGTCGTAGAGCATTCCTGCGCAGGCAGAAATTTTGTTAATTTTTTGTTGTTTTCTACTGGTTAAAGCATCCATCCTTTAACTTTGAATCGCGTCACTTTAAGGATGAGCACTAATGTTATTGCGTGATTTTACCGCTTGTGCCCTGTACAACCCATTGTCCGTTCTGAAGAGAAATATCAGTAATTTTCCCGATACCTGCCAGAGAATCGCCAATTCTTATACTGACGATATCGCTCTCTCCTCTCTTTGAGACCAGAGCCTGACCCGGCTGCGCTGATTTTAAAATCCAGGAAATAGCCGGCGAAGGCAAAGCAGGTTTGACGACAGAGGTTTTTCTGTTTTCCAAGGCAGAATCACGGGTCTGATTTTTTTCAGCCGGCGCAATTTCTGCTTTTGAGCGGGGCATATTCTCTATCGCCCCTATTCTTTTTTGCAAAGCGCCCAAATCTTTCTTCAAATCTCCTATTTGTGCCATATCCGATTCAATCCTGCTCAGCCGCTGGAGAATCTGTTCCAGTTTTTGTGTGACTTCGCTGGATTGCATCATGAATGATTGCTGTATTTTTTGATAATCATCTTCTTCAATCGTTCTCTCAGAAGGTAATGCGGGTATAAAATCCTGATTTTGCAGTTCTGTTGGCGACTCATTTTGTACAACTTTCTCTTCCTCTTCGGGAAGAGGCATTAATGCCTGTCCGTTCCGATCGGGCTCCTGAGAAATAGGCGCGGGCATGGGAAGATTTTCGTCAGTAATCTGGCTATTGCGCAGCTTATTAAACATTTCAGGATTGTGAAGAAGACTGGATGGAGGCGTCTTGTTTTCGATATTCTCCTGTTCTACAGGAGCCTTTTCTCCATAAACTATTCCAAAAGAATCTTCTGTAGTATTTCCGGTTCCCGGATCTGTTGCTCCTAACGTCATTATAGGAGCAACAGAAGCCACAGGAACAGCGCTTTCATTTTTATTTCCTCCCAAAAACGTAATTCCGCCCATCACCAAAGCAAGCAATACGCCGCCCCCAATAACCATTTTATTAAATTTGGCGCGTCGTGCCGCGAGGTCAGAATCAACCCCGTTGCCATGTTCATCTCCCCCCTCTTCATCACTGTACGAGTCCCAGTCTTCTTCAGCAAAATCTCCCTCTTCGGAAAAATCGCTTTCTTCCTCTAGTTCTGACCCGGACATGTCATCTTCCATGTCCTCAAAATCTTCCATATCTTTTTCATCATTCATTATTTTATATCCTGTCGAATCAGTTCATTGTATCGTCAGTAACGGGCGCAACGAATAATATTCCCATAGGCGTTCCTGCCTCCACTCTTATTAAAGGTTTTGTTTGAGCAGCATCTTCATCCAGAACCTCACCAACTTTTTCGCCTACCTTTTCAAAAGCCTTGAAAAACTGTTCCCGGGTATCACGGGGAAGATCACCCTGTACCGCAGCACCGCCATCAACAACCACTGTTGTACTACCTGAATCCGAAACAGCTTCTCCCAGACCTTCAACAAAAGCCGCTGCTGCTGGCAAAATAACGCGGGTAAAATAACGTTGATCAACATCCGTTGCCAAAGCGGGAAGGGTTGTATCGGGATCAAGCGCAATAGCCGTTATAGAATGGCCAATCCCGTCAATAACAATAAGTTGAAAATTCAGAACAAGATATTCCTCCTCGACATCAAAGCTCCCCAATAATTTTGAACCAGCCAGAGGTCCGCTTACCAGATGAGCCAGAACCGGCCCGTCTTTTATATCTGAATTGGCTTCCAAAATCATTTGGGCATATTCAATAGTTCCCGCCGGAATGAGAATATTTACAATGCTGTCTTCTCTGTTCACAGAAGCATCAGCAATTTGTTCTGCTTTTTTCTGCGCTTCCGCTTCCCGCTTTTCTTCCAGAAAATTTGACTCTGTTACATCCTTGACAATGGGCGCCAATGGTTTCTTTGTATTGAGAATCCCTTCCATTTGTCCGACCATAACATTTGCAAGCGCTTCAATCGCATCAGCATTCGGATTTAAGGGGGCGGCTAAGTCTACTTTTTGTTGCTCTATCTGTTTTTGTCTTTCTTCCTGAATACGCCGCCAGCGCTCAAGAGGATCTTCCAGCGCATGCCCCTCTTCTGGCAATTGCAGACGGCTAACCGGCGCGTCTATGGGGGTCGGCATGACACTACCGCCTGTCCGTGTTGCTTCTTCCGTTCTTTGGGTTGTTGCTTCTTCTATCGCCTGTCTGTAGGCATCGGGCACAGGCCCCGTTCCAGGCGCTTCTTTTACCTGTTCCCCGCTGGCAACATGGGACGGGGGGGGGGGAGGTTCCGAAGAACCACCGAAAAGAATAACAGCACCAATCACCGTTATAAGGCCTCCGGCAATAACGCCGATTTTGACCAGCGGGTTATTGCGCCACATATCGCCGAGCGTTGCCCCCCCCCCCTCGAAGTCTTCAAATCCTCCCTCGGCGGCAGAATCATCAAAATCAACCGGATCCTCGTTAAACTCGTTGTTATTCATCAAGCGTATCCTCTTCACTTAAACGAGCATGCACAACCTGGCCATGATCAGACAGCAATAATACAGGAGCATTTACGACAGCATAAACATTCATGCCATCAGCAGAGGACACAGAGCCCGACCAGCCCGGAGACAAAAGCGACAATGGTGTCCGTACATATGTTGTTTCCTGATATAAATAAGCCGTTGTACGGCCATCGACACCCCCGACTTTAAATTTTTCAGCACCCTTAGGGGGGACACCATCCAGAATCTGGCCAAGTATGGAATTGCCGGCGGCAAGGGTTAAGCCGCCATCTATCAGGGGCGCCTGTGCCATGGGGCCATATTCCGGTATTCTCGCATCAAAACGGTAATAGACGGAATCACGTGATGTTTTCAACGTAAATGTAACAGGTGTTTTTAGTTCCAGAAGCCGGATCGAAACATTGCCGTAACCAAATTCAGACATCCCGGTTATGCGAATCACATGGCCGCCCGGCTCGGGAGTTATGACCTCGAAATTTCCGGCATAGGCAAGATCCTGAATAGGCCACGGAGCACCGGTTATATCCAGAAGCGTTAATGTCGTGACGTGGCCTGCCCCTACTTTAATGACGGGAGGAACCGAACCGGGATCCAGAGAAACCGTTTCCGCAATGATTTCTGGTTCGGGATAAGGATAAACCGGAATTTCTACTGCCTGCTGCGTATCGTCAAAACGCTCCAGCAGCTTTCTTATCTCGTCCGGTTCCATCGGTAGAAGACCTGTTAGCGCTGCATTCATGGATTCTTCGCGGATGAGAGCTTCGATCTCCTGAGCGGATTTTTCAGCCGGTGCGTCTTTGACAGCAAAAGGATCAATCATATTAGTATCGGCATCAGACGAAAGAGAAAGACCGGGCGCACGCGGCGGCTGCGCCCTTTCAGCAGGCAATGCCGAAGGCTGCCGCACCCGCTCCGGATCCTGTGTAGCCGCTTTAAGTTTTTCCAGTGCCGTTTGTGCGGATGCGCCGCCGGAGCACAACAACATTGCGACACAAACCGATAGAAAAATGTTTCCGGAGAACCTGCGTTTCATCCCCTGTATTCCTATTCCAGCATTTCAATGCCAATAAAAACCAATATATCTTTGATAGAATATCCTTTGAAAAGCGCTCTGTCACCCTGCCTTTCAAAAATCATTCACAACTAATCCATTATATACAGAAGCTTTATTCCAAGAAAGAGGCATCCGAAGACAATATTTTCAATAATATTGAATTATTGTTACTTTTTAACCAGTGGGTAATTTAGTATATAAAATAAAATCTGCCCCTGAATTTCAGATACTTATCATTTGTTTCTGAATAAATTTCCGCCGTAATAGGAATAACGTCCTGCTGACCACACCCACGATATCTAGTATGTTTATTAAATCGAAACCGCAACGGATAGTGTTTATCCACAATCTATCCACATTCATACAGTCACGATTGTGTATAATTATAACTGACTCGCAAGGAGTACGAAATGTTTGATGTCGCCCAAATGGAAAGAGGCAACCGTGTCCATATTGACCGCTCCCGCGATTCATATCTTACAGAATTCGGGAAAGCCACATTACAGGATCGCTATCTCCTGCCGGAAGAATCATTTCAGGACCTATTTGCGCGTGGCGCCATGTATTACAGTGATGACAGCGCCCATGCGCAACGCATTTATGATTATATGTCGAATTTATGGTTTATGCCGGCAACGCCTATTCTATCTAATGGCGGCACAAATCGTGGCTTGCCAATTTCCTGTTTCCTCAACGAATCGGGGGACAGTCTTGGCGATATTGTCAGTTTGTGGAACGAGAATGTCTGGCTGGCCGCTCTGGGCGGTGGCATAGGCTCTTATTGGGGTAATGTCCGTTCTATTGGTGAAAAGGTCGGACGTAATGGCAAAACATCAGGAATTGTACCTTTTATTAAAGTACAGGATTCTCTGACGCAGGCTATTTCTCAGGGATCGCTCCGGCGCGGATCTGCGGCTATTTACCTGCCTATATGGCATCCTGAAATTGAAGAATTTATAGAATTACGACGCCCGACAGGCGGGGATCCGAATCGCAAGGCATTAAATCTTCATCACGGGATTCTGATAACAAACCGCTTTATGGAAGCTGTTGAAAATGATGAAGAATGGACGCTTAAAAGTCCCAAGGACAAACATATTGTTGACCGTGTCCGCGCCCGTGATCTGTGGATTCGCATTCTTACAGCCCGTATGGAGACGGGAGAACCTTACATTGTGTATATCGACCATGTGAATGACAGGATTCCGGAACATCACAAAATGGCTGGCCTTAATGTCAAGATGTCCAATTTATGTTCGGAAATCACACTCCCCACCGGAAAAGATCATCTGGGGAATGACCGTACAGCGGTATGCTGCCTGTCTTCCCTTAATCTTGAAAAGTTCGAACAGTGGCAGGATCACCCAACATTTATAGAAGATGTGATGCGTTTTCTTGATAATGTTCTGACTGATTTTATCAATAAAGCGCCCGATAACATGAAACGCGCTAAATATTCGGCCATGCGCGAACGCAGTGTCGGGATGGGCGTGATGGGTTTTCACTCTTTCCTGCAAAGTAAAATGATTCCCATGGAATCCGTCATGGCAAAAGTCTGGAATCGCCGTATGTTCCAGCATATCAAGCGTCAGGCCGATGATGCCTCGAAAACACTGGCAGAAGAGCGCGGCGCCTGTCCGGATGCTGCCGATTACGGCATTATGGAGCGTTTTTCCAATAAAATGGCGATTGCCCCGACAGCGTCCATTTCCATTATATGCGGTGGTTCATCGCCGGGAATTGAGCCCCACGCCGCCAATGCCTATACACATAAAACATTATCCGGATCTTTCCCGGTTAAAAATAAATATCTGGAAGCCCTTCTGGAAGAAAAAGGCATGAATAGCGAAGATGTCTGGTCTTCGATCTTTACCAATGAAGGTTCTGTGCAGTATCTGGATTTCCTGACACAGGAAGAAAAAGACGTATTCAAAACGGCTTTTGAAATGGATCAACGCTGGCTCATCGAACATGCCAGTGACCGCACCCCTTTTATTTGTCAGGCGCAATCTCTCAATGTTTTTCTTCCTGCCAATGTGCACAAAAAAGATCTGCATCAGGTTCATTGGGAGGCATGGAAGAAAGGCATTAAGTCCCTTTATTACTGCCGCTCCAAATCTATCCAGCGTGCCGAAAGTCATGCAAGCTGGCAGCGCAGCCTTTCCAGCGCTTCCAAAAGCAATCGCGAGCCCGAGCTGGGAGATTCGATATCACAGGAAAACGAGTATGAGGAATGTCTCTCCTGTCAGTAACAGGATGATTTTAGCTTTACTACTCCAGAGCGTCCGGATGGATTTTACATTCGATAGAAACCATTTTCCGGATTGAATCAAGACTAAGGTCGCCGCCTACTCCATTTTTCATCACATGCCAGGCACAGGCGCCATCCATAATAATAATGGATTTATCCGGCTGGTTCCGGCGTGGCAGAAATTCTTCTGTCAATTTAATAATCAGGCGAAGGCCATCATCCGGAATTTTTAATTTATGATGCGTTTCGTAGCTATTCCGTAAAAGCTGTAAGATATGATATGTTTCTTCCGGTGTTGGAACTTCGAGCGGAACCTGTTGAAAGCGCCGGTCAAGCGCCGGATCTTCTTTCACATAGATTCTATATTCATCATGGGTGGTTGCTCCGAGAACATGAAGATCCCCGACTGTCAGATAGGGTTTCATCACTTCGGATAAGCCACGGTAACTTGAACCCTCACAGGTTGGCATAATCATATGTATTTCATCAATAAATATAATATATTTCGGATATTCCGGCGCATGATAACGCTCGGCCATTCCACGGCACAAAGGAATAAAACGGCTTTGAAAATCGGCAGGGCCACTTGTACCCGATGCCATGCTTGATAAATCAATTTCAAGCACCCGCGCATTTTTTAGATATTCGGGAACATCTCCCGCGACAATTTTTTGGGCAAGCCCCACGACCAGAGCCGTTTTACCAACACCGGCAGGCGCCAGTAACACGGCATTTTTGCGCCCTTTCTGAAGCAAAATCAGAATAGTCTCGTCAAGCTCACGATCACGTCCGGAAATACGGTCAAAGCGTCCCTTACGCTCTAATGTCGTATAGTCACGGCAATACTGAAAAATAAGTTCTTCCAGCGCATCATCTGTCACCAGAAATTTATTAACCATGTGAGGGATATCCTTTTGTACATCAACAAAACTCTTCCCTATAATAAGGAAAGAGTCTTAAGACATTGTAAAAACATTACGTAAAATAAAGAAGGGGGGTTACTGTAACTCTTTGTTAAGACGCGAATGTTATATACTATAATAAAGGGTTTTTATTGAAGATCAAAAAATTTAAAGGACATTTATGAACATACGTCAGAAAATAGGCGAGCTACAACAAAGTGTCGCGCAGGAAATCATCGGGCAAGAAGAGATTGTAGAGCGTCTTGTCATTGGCATTCTTTCCAATGGGAATCTTCTGGTTGAATCGCTCCCCGGCCTTGCAAAAACACGTGCCATCAAAGCATTATCAAAAAATATAGAAGGTAATTTCAGCCGGATACAATTTACACCCGATCTGGTTTCCGGTGATATCACAGGGCGTGAACAGCTTCTTGAAGGGAATGACGGCAATATGACGCAATTTATTCCCGGGCCAATTTTCAATAATATTGTTCTTGCCGATGAAGTCAATCGCGCCCCGCCAAAAACCCAGAATGCGTTGCTGGAAGCGATGGAGGAAAGACAGGTCACGGTGAATGGGAAAACGCATAAAGTCCCTGATTTGTTTATGGTTATGGCAACAATGAATCCGGCGGGACAGAAAGGAACGTTTCCTATGCCTGAAGCCCAGATGGATCGTTTTTTGATGCATGTCACGGTTGATTATCCTGATGAGGCAGCAGAAATAGATATTATCCGTCTCATTCGTAAAGAAGTCAGTCAGGAAAACAAGGATGGCGATATTCATAAAGATACGCGCAAAATTACGACACAGGAAACAATTTTTGCCGCACGCCGCGAGATAGACCAGATTACCGTGCCGGAATATGTAGAAAAATATATGGTGGATTTAATTTTTGCGACCCGCTATCCGCAGCGCTATACTTACGAACTTAAAAGTTTCATTGCGTTTGGTGCCAGCCCCCGGGCAAGCCTTGCCCTTGACCGTGTGTGCCGTAGTCATGCCTGGATGAACGGCCAGAAACAGGTCGAGCTGGAAAATGTCGAGACCATGCTCTCTGCTGTTCTACGTCACCGCCTGATTCGCGGTGAACGGGCGATCGAACATAAAATCACAACAGATGATATTTGCGAGGAGATTCTCGAACTCGTGCCGCGCCCTGATACAAATGCTAAAATGGAAGCCTGATCTTATAGTCTGCTCCGTATCTTTTTTCGTTATAAAAATATTTCTGATTTACAGAGAATAACTTGACAAAAATATGTAAATCGTGGTTTTTATAGGGCAAAGTTATTATTCATATCCCAGGAAATAGTTCGGATATTAGAATAAACTTATAAAATCAAACCCAGAGATATAGAATATGGCTGATAATAGTAAAAAGAAATTGGCAGGGACACCCTCATTTTTGCCTGTTATTACAATAGAAAATGACATAGTCTTTCCATATACTGATAAAACCGTCCCCGTTTCCAATGCGCAGGTACTCAAATCCCTGACGGAGGCTCTGGAGCAGGGAAAACAGTTTATCCTTCTGACGCAAAAGGACGGGACAAAGGGCGATGATCCTGTCAGGAATTTATATTCTGTCGGTGTTCTCTGCGATATTTTCGGTTATAGGAATATAGATAACAAGAGCATAGAACTGGATATTTCCAGCGGCGCCCGCGTAGAGGTCCGCCAGTTCAAACAGGGTAAATTTTTAGCCGCAGAATTTAAAGAAATTCCGGATCAGCGGAAGGATAGCAAGGAAATGTCAGGCCTTGTCCGTGTTGCCTGCCGTAAATTCAAAGATTATATCAATGCAGGAATTGAGGAGGAGCAATATCTATTGTCCTCTCTGGAGAAAGTAAAAGGAAATTTAGAGGCACAAGGCTCTCTTATTGCTTCTTGTCTGGAAGATCTTTCTTTTGCCGAAAAACGGGATCTGCTGGAAGAAACCGATCCGGCGGCGCGATTTGAAAAGCTTATAACATTACTCATCAGGGAAATCGACAACCGCAATACGGACCGGGATATAGAAGAACAGGCCCAAGACAGAATAGAAAAAGACCAGAGAAAATTTTATCTCGAGAATGAGTTGAAAATTATTCGGGAAGAGCTGGGACTTGATAAAACAAACGATGAAATTGATGCCTATAAAGAACGGATTACGCAAATAAATCTTTCTCCGGAAGCCCGTGAAAAAGCATCAAAAGAGGTTGCGCGTCTTGAATCCATGGAACCCGGATTCCCACAGGCCGATATTATACGAACCTATCTGGATACCCTTCTGGGGCTTCCCTGGAATAAATGCGGCAAGATTAATCATGATATTACCCATGCCCGCAAAGTTCTGGATCAGGATCATTATGGTATGGATACGGTCAAAGAACAGATCATCAAGACTCTGACAGTGCAGAAAAGACTTGCGGAACAGAAAAGTGAAAATTCGGTATCCCCGCAAATTCTTTGTCTGGTTGGCCCTCCGGGTATCGGAAAAACATCTCTTGGAAAATCCATCGCGGAAGCCACGGGGCGAAAACTTTTCCGGATGGCGCTGGGCGGTGTGAGAGATGAAGCGGAAATCCGTGGTCACCGTGTCACCTATATTGGCGCGCAAATGGGAAAACTTCTAAGCGGACTGGCAAAAACCGGGGAAAGCAACCCTGTGATCCTGCTGGATGAAATTGATAAACTTTCTTCTGACTCGAGGGGCGACCCCGCTTCAGCCTTGTTGGAGGTTCTTGATCCGGCACAGAATCATTCTTTTATGGATCATTATCTCGGTGTTGGTTATGACCTTTCCAGGGTTCTGTTTATTGCAACGGCCAATGTTCAGGCAGGAATCCCGCTCCCTCTTCAAGACCGGATGGAGATGATCCATCTGGAAAGCTACACCCCTGATGAAAAAATGGAAATCGCCAGACGCCATCTGGTTCCCGGACAGAGGCAGGCGCACGGGCTGGACGAGAAAGAGTTTTCTATCACTGATGAGGCCCTGCATCAGCTTATTGATCATTATACCGGAGAATCCGGCGTCAGGACGCTGGAAAGAGAAATCGGAAAACTTTGTGACAATGCCGTTACCGCGCTCAACGGAACATGTAAAACCGTTGCGATCACCGTAGAAAATCTTGAAAAATATGCCGGGAAATATAAATTCACCCATGATCTGGCCGAGGAAGAAGATCAGATCGGCGTTGTCACTGGCCTTGCCTATACAGACATCGGCGGCGCGACTCTGCCGATTGAAGCCGTGCTTCTTCCCCGTGAAAATGTTCCGATTATTCTAACCGGAAATCTGGGCGATGTCATGAAGGAATCCATGCGGGTGGCACTGACCGTTGCCAAGAAAAAAGCCGGAGAGCTGGGCTATCAGAACAGTCTTGCAAAACTGGAGCGCTCGACCCTTCACCTTCATGTTCCTGAAGGCGCGATTCCCAAAGATGGCCCTTCTGCAGGTGTCGGAATGCTGACCACATTATTTTCTATTATAACAGGAAAACCTGTCCGCAAGGATATTGCCATGACCGGTGAAATACGTTTGACAGGTAAAGTAACGCCGATTGGCGGCTTACGGGAAAAGCTCTCTGCAGCGGCGCGATCGGGCTACAAGACTGTCCTGATTCCCGAACAGAATATAAGGAATCTGGATGATGTTCCGGCGCAGGTTAAAAATGCGCTTGAAATCATTCCTGTCAAAACGATTGATCAGGTGCTTGAAAATGCCTTTATTGGCGGAAAAGATCTAAAGGCACCGGAATCAGAAGTTATCCATCATGATAAATCTTTAATTGTTCCGGCAGAAAAGCAGGCTCATTTACAATCCGGTTCGCCGTCCACAATGTGAGATTACATCCATCGTTTCTGCCAGCTCTGAAACATAAGGATTGTCCAGAGTTTGTCGGCATGACGGCCTTTGCCCTGCAAATGGTCGTTCCAGAGGGCACGCACTGTCACGGCATCAAGATACCCTGCCTGCTCGAGATTTTTCTGATCAAGCAAGTCTTCTGCCCAGTCCCGCAGAGGGTCACGCAGCCATGTCCCGATCGGCATCGCAAAACCCTGTTTGGGGCGCTCATACAAATCTGCAGGCAGATATTGCTGCAATATCTGTCGTAGCAACCATTTCCCTTCCATCCCGTTCCCGTTGATATTTTTCCTGATTTTCATCTCCAGCGGCAATGACCAGACATATTCAAAAATTTTCCGGTCAAGAAGCGGCGCACGCGCTTCCAGTGACGCCGCCATACTGGCGCGGTCGACTTTTACAAGAATATCATTGGGCAGATAAGACAGCGCGTCACCATACATCATGCGTTCAGCAAAACCCAATCCTTTAGGATGCCATGACGGGTCAGTAAGTGGAATGACTGGTTCACTTCCCCCCTTCACAATATCCTGCGGCGCGGTAAAGCGGCTCACAAGATGACGGTAGACGGCTTCCGGATCCTGCAATGGCAATAATTCGGCTACTTTATAAAGACGTTCCCCAAATTGCGGTTGCTGCGGGACAAGACGATCCCAGCGCTCCTCCGGTAAGGCGGTTATCAGGCGTCCCATGATACGGCGCAAAGGAAGCGGGAATCTGCCCACCTTATTCCAGAGTTCAGGCACCCTATAATGACGCTGATAACCACCGAGCATTTCATCTCCGCCATCACCCGAAAGTGCCACCGTTACATGCTGCCGCGCAAAACGTGAAAGCAACAATGTCGGAATCTGGGAAACATCGGCAAAGGGTTCGTCAAAGATATCCGGTAATTGCGGAATGACATCCTGTGCATCGCGGGGGGTTAAATAAAGCTCATGATGCTCTGTTCCCAAATACTGCGCCACTTTTTTTGCGTAAGCCGCTTCATTAAAACCGGCCTCTTCAAAACCGATCGTAAATGTTTTCACCGGCTGCACTGCATTTTGCTGCATCAATGCGACAATAATGCTGGAGTCGATTCCTCCTGATAAAAATGCGCCAAGGGGAACATCGGAAACCATTCTTTGCTGCACTGACCATGTCAAAAGCTCTTTAAATTCAGAAATTGCCTGCGCAGCATTTTGGGGCTTTGCGCGATGCTGCGCTTCCTCGACAATACGGGGATGATACCAGTAGGACTCTATCATCCTGTTTAGATCAGAGCCAGATTCAAGATTCCGCAAATCAAGAGAAATTCTGCATCCTGCCGGAATTTGCCAGACCTGATTATAAATGCAATGAGGTGCGGGAACATAGCCATAGCGCATATAAAGGGTCAGAGTCTGTTTATTGATTTGTGGTTTGAAATCAGGATGGGCACAAAGAGATTTCAGCTCCGATCCGAAAACCAGTGTTTTTCCCGCCCAGCCGATATAAAGCGGTTTCTTGCCCAGACGGTCACGAATAAAGTGCAGCATTCCGGTTTCCCTGTCCCACAGAACAAAGGCAAACATGCCGTCCAGTTTTTGTAATGTCTGGTTCACACCCCATTTTTCGAAAGCAGCCAGCATAATTTCCGTGTCCGAACGCCCCCGGAAGGTATGCGGCGCTACGGCAAGCTCTACCGCCAATTCCCGAAAATTATAAACTTCCCCATTATAAATAATAATATAACGCCCCGAAGCCGATTCCATCGGCTGGTGACCCTCGGCTGATAAATCAATAATCGACAGACGCCTGTGGCCGAGCAATAAAGCAAGATCAGGATCCTGCCAGTGTCCCTCGTCATCCGGCCCGCGTTTTGCAATGGAATCACTCATCCGCTTGCCAATGCCCAGCATTTCAAGCTTGTTCAGACGCTGCTCCGGATCAAAAAAACCTGTTATTCCACACATGATAAAGACATACGCATTACAAAGAAAAAAGCCAAGCCTTTAAATCAAAAGACAGGACTAAAGAAGATGCCCTTTATCGCGCTTTGTTTGCAAATAACGTCTGTTTGACAGTTTTTCAAAAAAACCTGTCGGAATCACCTGCTCGATCACGATGCCTGTCATTTGTAATTGCGCAACCTTATCTGGATTATTGGTCAGTAATCTTATTGTCCTGACACCCATAGCCTGCAACATTTCTGCCGCCACAGTAAAACTGCGCATATCTTCGGCAAAGCCGATATGGGTATTGGCGGCAAAAGTATCCAGCCCCAGATCATGCTGTGCCTTATAGGCATCAAGTTTATTATAAAGACCGATACCGCGCCCTTCCTGTCGTAGATAGAGCAAAATGCCCCCTTCGGCACCCATTCTGGTTTTGGCTTCATGAAGCTGGTCACCGCAATCACATTGTGCTGATCCAAAAACATCGCCGGTCAGACATTCGGAGTGCAGCCTCACCAGGGGTACTTTTGGAAAATCAGCATTCGGAAAAACAAGGGCGATATGTTCTTTATCATCGCACAGATTTTTAAAACTTATAATTCTGGTTTCAATGCCATTATCAAGGATCAAAGGAGTTTGTGCCCTGATGGCGGGTTTATCTGTTTTTTGACAAAGCGTATGTTCTGCAGTCATCATTTATCCTTCTCCTATTCTATTCCTTTTTATCATAGGGACGCTCTGCCAGCATTAAAAACTGCTGCTGTCTGCTCGGCTCACTCTGGAAAATACCGGAAAATTTTGTTGTCAGGGTCACGCTCCTGCTTTGCATCGGATCACGAAGGGTCATGCACCCGTGTGAAAGCGATACCATCACAGCAACACCACACGGAGAAAACGCTGTCTGGATCATCTCTATAATATCATTGGTGATTGCTTCCTGCGTTGTAAAACGGCGGGAACAAACGGCGGCTATTTTAGCGAAACTTCCCAGTCCCGCAATTTTCTGATCGGGAATATAAGCAATATGAGCCCTCCCGCTGGCGGGGAGCATATGATGTTCACAGAAACTCACGAGCCTGATATCACGGATCAGAATCAAGTCATCATAGGTCACATCCGGCGCAAGACTACCCGCATAATTGGCGGGGGCAATATCACGACCGGAAAAAAAATCTTTATAAAACGCAAGAACGCGGGCGGGCGTGTCTTGCAGTCCGGCGCGATCCGGATCATCCCCGCCCCAGCGTATCAGTGTTCGTACAGCTTCAAGCGCGAGAGACTCTTCTGTCTCCTGCTGTTTTTTCTGTCTGTGATTTATCATTTTGCTTTTCATCATTATTTTGTGTTTTATGGTGATTGGTTAAAAATTGCAAGAAATAGGTATCATCGTGCTCAAACTTACAAATACGCTCAGCGGCAAAAAAGAGGATTTTATACCCCTTGATCCCTCCCATGTGCGCCTTTATGCCTGCGGCCCGACGGTTTACAGCTACGCCCATATTGGAAATGCCCGGATGGGTGTTGTTTTTGATTTGCTGGTTCGGGTGATGAAATGTCTTTATCCGCACGTAACCTATGTTTCCAATATTACGGATGTTGATGATAAAATCATTAATGCAGCTGCGCAAACCAAAGAACCGATTGAGGCTCTGACAGAAAAATTTGCGGCAATCTATAATCAGGATCTTGCAAAATTGGGTGTCCAGAGGCCGGATATCCAGCCCAAAGCAACGGAGCATATCGGCGATATGGTGTCATTGATCGGGTCATTGATCCGCAAAGGACACGCTTATGAAGCGGAGGGTCATGTCCTGTTCAATGTGCCGTCTTTCCCGCAATACGGCGCGCTATCACACCGTAGCAGAGATGACCAGATCGCCGGGTCACGGGTCGAAATTGCACCTTATAAAAAGGATCCTGCTGACTTCGTCCTCTGGAAACCAAGCAGTGATGACCAGCCCGGATGGGACTCACCCTGGGGACGGGGAAGACCGGGCTGGCATATTGAATGTTCGGCAATGGCAGAAAGACACCTGGGACTCCCGTTTGACCTTCATGGGGGCGGCGCGGATCTTAAATTTCCGCACCATGAAAATGAAATTGCGCAAAGCTGCTGCGCCCACGATCATGAAGATGATATTACGTCTTTTGCAAAATATTGGGTCCATAACGGGTTTGTCACAGTCAAGAACGAGAAAATATCAAAATCAGTCGGCAATGTCGTTCTGGTTCATGATCTGATTGAAAAAGGGATTCATGGCGAAGTTATTCGCTTTGCCCTGCTGACAGCACATTACCGCCAGCCGCTTGACTGGTCTGATTCTTTAGTGGCGCAATGCTACCAGACCTTTAAAAAAATGTATAAAACCCTGCGGGAAGTTGAAGATATCAAGATAGCGGAATGTGATGTGAAAGAAACAGAATTTTTTGCAGCATTGTGTGATGACCTGAATACACCCAAAGCACTGGCCGAATTATCCCGTGTAATAACCGATCTTAAAAAGGCAGAAAAGAGGGATCAAAAAGCAAAACTTAAGGGTGAGCTTGTTGCCATTACAAAACTTTTCGGAATATTACAATATAATAAGGAAGAGTGGGATAGCACTTTTCAGGAAGACGTGTCCCCAGAAGCCGGGGAGATGATTGCAAAGCTGATAGCGGAGCGTCAGGCGGCGCGCATGAATAAAGATTTTGCGCGCGCCGATGAAATTCGTGCCACACTTGATTCTATGGACATCGTCGTGGAGGACACACCGCAAGGCGCCAAATGGCATAAAGTATCCTGATAACCAGAGCCTCCTTTTCCTTTCTTTTTCTTGAACAATAATATTAAAGATTTTTATATTTCTGTAAAATAATATTACAAAAACAAAAGCTGATTCATAATATAAAAACAAATTTCATATTTTGCTGCAGCACGGCAAGCCTTTTTCTCCGTAATATTCTATAGTGGTAAGATAAACATAACAAACGGGGAAAGCCATGGAATATCATGATTTGGACGCTACAGAGCTAAGCCAATTTACCGACTATGATGGTCATCATATTGTCCGGTTTTTTATAGATAAGGACACAGGGCTGAAAGCTTGTATTGCCGTTCATAATATTAATCTTGGCCCCGCGTTGGGAGGGTGTCGTTTCTACAATTATGCAGCAGAAGAGGATGCCATTCGGGATGTGTTGCGGCTCTCACGCGGCATGACCTATAAAAATGCACTGGCAGGCCTGCCTCTGGGTGGCGGGAAAAGTGTTATTATCGGGGATCCCTCCACAATGAAAACAACGGCGCTGATGGAAATGATGGGCAGTGCCGTTGATACGCTGAATGGCGATTATATTACTGCCGAGGATAGCGGGACAAACGTCAGCGACATGGAAACAATACGCCATAAGACACCCTATGTCATGGGTTTAACACCTGAAGAAGGATGTCTTGGCGGGGATCCCTCTCCTGTAACGGCATATGGTGTGTTCTGTGGTATCAAGGCGGCTCTGCTGCGCAAATATGGCAGTCAGGATATGAACGGTTTAAAAGTCGCGGTACAGGGTCTGGGCGCTGTCGGTTATGAATTATGCCGTTTGCTGGATGAACAGGGAGCAGAATTATTTGTTACCGATGTTCGGGGCGCGGTGTTGCAAAAGGCACGAGAGCAATTCGGAACAGTTCATATTCTCGAACTTGACGAGATTTTTAGTGCGGATGCACAAATTTTTGCTCCTTGCGCTTTGGGAGCACAGCTGAATGTCAATACAATTCCGCAAATGACATTTGATATTATCGCAGGCGCCGCGAATAATCAGCTTGCAACACCCGAAGATGATAACCGCCTGCAGGAAAAAGGGATTCTCTACACTCCTGATTATGTCATAAATGCCGGAGGCGTTATTGCTGTTGGCTATGAATATTTTCAACAATTAGGGAAGAATCCGTTTTGTCATGATCTGACACATAAAAACATGATTTCCCATGTTGAAAAAATAAGGCAGACCATCGGTGATATTTTTACAATTACCGAAAAATGTGGCATTGCTTCCGGGCGCGCTGCAGACGAGATGGCCGAGGCTCTGTTTAATAGCGGGAAAAATATTCAAAAATCATGTGGGACGGCCTGAAAACAGGGCGTTAAAAAATATTTTCTCTCCCTGCCTTGCCGGAAGGGGGTAAAAGCTATATTTTAGTCCTATTAATTTATAGTGCCTATTATATAAGGAGTTCCCCCCATGAGCCGTTTTCTTACCACCTTAGCATTATCCTTGATAATTTTTGTAACTGCCGCAATATCGGCTCGTGCTGATACAAAAAGATATGAATTTGATAAAGCCCATACCCAGATTATCTTTTTTGCCGACCATCTCGGCTTTTCGAAATCAGAAGGAAAATTCCTTGATTTTGACGGTTATTTTATTTT
>Ga0210044_10001220_pt1 | contig 39179 bp, 36 predicted proteins | sample CryGey13umfilter_2_FD_183959 | JGI IMG/M metagenome (GOLD analysis project Ga0210044, IMG submission 183959) | Groundwater microbial communities from aquifer in Utah, USA - Crystal Geyser 4/9/14 3 um filter (SPAdes) (version 2) | ecosystem: Environmental > Aquatic > Deep subsurface >... | reverse complement strand
TTTCTAGCTAAATTTCTTTGTAATCTTGCTAATTTTTTCTTATGTTTACGGTAGGCTTTTCTATTTTTAATTACCGTTCCATCACTACAAGTTGCCAAAGAATTAATCCCAATATCAACTCCTATTCGTTCTCTTATTTTAGGAGTATTAGCTATATCTAACTCGTATTTAAACGCAATAAACCATCTATCCGCATGACGAGAAATTGTAACATTTTTAGGAGTAATTGCTGGTAAATTTTCATGAACATTAACCCATCCTATTCTTGGTAATTTAAAACGGTTTCCACTAACTTTAACCCTTCCTTCTAAATAGAAACTATCATGATGTCCTTTCTTCTTAAATCTTGGCTTTTTAGTATGTTTATGAATCCACCAATTTTTAAAAGCAGTAGAGAGATTTCTCAAGGCTTGTTGAGGGGCACATTTTGATACCTCGTAGTACCAAGAATAAATAGGTTTTACTTCAGCAACTAACTTTTTATGTAAATCAATTGCGGTGGGTAATTTCTCATTATTTTCTAATGCTTTAAAACAAGTAGCAAGTCCCCAATTATAAGCATGACGAGCAACTCCAGCGTGTTTAGCTAAAAGTGTTTTTTGCTTATTATTAAGTTTTAATTCTGTTTTAAAGCTCACGAATGGCACTTCTTAAATCCTCCATTAATTTGCGATTTTTATGACTTCTTGAACCATATAATCTAGCACTAAAAACAGTGATAATTTCTAACACATCATTAGCCAAATCTTCTTCAAAACGAGCATCCTCTGTTCGATTAATTATAACAACTTCCGTGCCAAAAATTTCACACAAACTAAAAATTAATTCACTGCCAAATCTTAGTAATCTATCTTTATGAGTTAATACTAATCTTTCGACTTGATTATTAGTAATTAAACTGATTAATCTCTTGAGTCCTTTTTTAGAGTAATTTAATCCACTACCTAAGTCAGAAATAATTTCAATTTGCCAACCATTTTGAGCAGAAAATAACTCTAAAATTTGAACTTGTCTAGCTAAATTTTCTTTTTGGTCATGACTAGAAACACGGGCATAACCGATGGTAAAAGATAGCTCTTTTTAATACCTAATAATTGATTTAAGTCATATCGTCGATGACCATTGGCGGTACGTTCAGGAATTAAAATCCCTTCAGTTTCCCACCTTCTCAGTGTTGAGGTACTAACACCTTTTAGTTTTGCGGCTTCAGAAATAGATAATTTACTCATTGTTCTAGTCTAGCTCAAAAAGTGAGTAAGTTTAAGAAGATTTAAGTAATTTTTTGTTAACTGTTAAAAGCCCCACCCTAGAAAATTTATTTACTGGTTTTAGGTAGTAAAAATCTCCAACTATCAGGCTCAAATGATTTACCTTTAAGCATTCTATTCCAGTATAACCAAGGCAAAATATATTTTTTAACTAACCACATACTTTCCCGTTCTTTGGTAGGATCTAAGGGGAAACTTGGTAAAGGATTTTTATCATAGTCAAATTCTGCCATGATGGTTTTACCATAACCAGTAATGAGAGGACAACAAGCATAACCGTTATATTTATTTTGGGGAGTTTTTTGATTCATTAATGCCAAAATATTTGCTACCACTACGGGGGCTTCTTTACGAATAGCGGCGGCGGTTTTAGATGTGGGTAAACTTGATGAATCTCCTAAACCGAAAACATTTTTATACTTTGTATGTTGACAAGTATATTGATCTACATCAACCCAACCTTGTTCGTTAGCGACGGGACTTTGTTTGATAAAATCATAGGTTGTCATGGGTGGCGAAACATGAATCATGTCATATTTAATGGTGACAGTATTTCCTTCTCCTGTAGCGAAAATGGCTTCTTTCGTCTCTGGTTTTATTTCGATGAGGTTATGAGCATATTTAACGTCAATGTTTTTGCGCTGGACAATTTCTTCTAAAGGTTTACAATAAGCTGGTACACCAAACATTTTACCAGTGGCGTTGGCGTAAATAATGTTAGTTTTTTCTCTAACCCCTTGACGAGTAAAGGCTTCTTCTGCTAAATACATAATCTTTTGAGGTGCACCCGGACATTTTATCGCTCCAGCAGGAAAAGTAAAAATTGCTGTACCACCTTTAAAGTTTTGGATAGTTTCCCATGTATAAGGAGCATTTTCTTTGCGATAATTAGTAGTAACTCCTTCTTTTCCTAAAGATTCTTTTAAACCTTTAATTTTATCCCAATCAATTTGAATACCAGGGCATATAACTAAATATTCATAATTATAAATATTACCTGTTTTTGTGGTTACTTGATTATGATCAGGATCGATATTTTCTGCATAATCTTTGATCCATGTTACCCCATAAGGAATTAAATTTTGTTGATGTTTTACGGTATCTTCTAATAAATATTCTCCCCCGCCCACTAATGTCCAAGCTGGTTGATAGTAATGGTTTTCACTGGGTTCAATAATAGCCATTTTTAGATTAGAATTTTTTTCTTTTAGCTGGGCAGCAACAGTTATTCCCGCCGCACCTCCACCAATAATTAATATTTGAAAAGAGGAATTATTACTCATAATTTTTAGTTTAATTAAATATCATAGTCATAAAATTTATCGTAAGTTTTATTATAAGATTTATCGCCTTATTTTTTGAATATTTCTTTATTTAGCAATTTTTAAATCCTTTTTCAAAAATAAAATTGTGCAATGGTTTAATGGTGATTAATATTATTTCCCCATTCCACTGAAACCATGAAGCAACCGCTAAATAACAAAAAATTACGATATTAGACTTCTTGCAGAAGTGGAGTAATGAGTAATGAGTAATGAGTAATGAGTAATGAGTAATGAGTAATGAGTTAAGAAATTAACGTTTTCCATCCCAATTAATTTTACTTTTTATTTTGCAAGACGTCTATTAAAGGAGATTTTTCGACTAAATCTACGATTACCCAATCTAAAAAATCTATTGGTGCAGTGAATTCTATTTGTGCTTCAGGTGCTGGACTTTTATTAATATCGATAGCGATAACTTTACCGATAGGAATATCAGGAGGAAATATAGTACTAATATTAGAAGTTTTCACTACATCACCGATTTTCACATCTCCCACTTTTGCATAAAATTCCATTAAGCCGATGTGGGTTGATTGCCCTTTAATAAATCCTTGATAGCCTGTTCTACTTAGGGTTGCACCCACACGACTATTGTAATCACTAATTAATAATACTCGGCTAGTATTAGGAGTTACGTCTGTAACTCTACCTACTAAACCTCCTACACTCATCACCACCAAATTTGGTTTAATGCCTTTATTACTACCAATATCAATAGTTATAACTTGCCACCAAGCATCTGGACTTCTGCCAATGATTCTCGCTGGTACTAATTTATTGGAAGATTTATCTATATAATTAGCTATTTTTTTGAGATTTTGATTTTGAGTTTCGAGGATAACAATTTTATTACTTAATTCTTGAATTGTACTTTGTTGATAAAGTGCTTCACGATCTATTTGTGGATTGAATAACCAAGAAGGATAAATGTGATATAAAGTTTCAGAAATAAAACTACCTTGGGTAAGATATATTTGCCATGCCACGAGAATACTAAGAATTCCCCAAAATAATTGATTCCCGTATTTTTGCCACCAGCGATAAAGAAATTTCAAAGCCTTAAATAAAATTAAATTAATTGAATATTATTCAAGATTATCAATTATTCATTGTTAATTATTAAGTAAGTAAACAAAATTAATTATTAGTTATTTTGGTTAATTTTCAAATGTATATTTTTAAATACTTTAATAGTTATACAATAAAATGAAAAATATTGAGTAGTTTTAATGAGAGTTATCACCTAAAATAATTCTGAATCCTGCGTGTTGATAAAAATAAGGACGAAACCAATTACGATAATAAGGTGTTGCTTCATAACCATTTGTTGCCCAAGATCCACCCAGGAGCATATAATGACGATTATCAAAAAAAGGTGCAGAATAATCTTGATATAAATAATGAGGTTTAAAACTAGATAAAGGTGTAAAAATATCTCCTAACCATTCCCATACATTACCTCTTAAATCATAAATATTTTGATCATTTTTAGAGGTTTCTAAACTCCCCACACAATGAGGGGAAATAAATTTAAAATTAAGGTTATAGTTATTAATATTATCAACGCTTTTTTGTTGAAGAAATTGCCATTGTGACTCACTCATTAACTGATATTTATCACCTAATTTTTGCGATAAATAACGACAATAAGCATTCGCTTCATGATGGTTTACTTCCACAGGAAAATCTAAGGGTAAATCAATTTCATCAAACATTAATCGATAAGAATAATTTTGTGATAATTTACGCCAAAACTTAGGATAACTAGCTTTATTTTCTAGCTTCCATTGCCATGATATTTCATCCCAATAATGTTCATTGTCATAACCTTTATTGTTAACAAATTCTAAAAATTCACCGTTAGTAATTAGGTATTTACTCACTTGAAAAGGGTTTATTATTACTTCTTTTTCGCCAAAATCAACATCCCAACCGTAAAGATTATCGTCTTTTTTCTTACCCAATGTCACTATACCGCCTTCTATCTTTATCATCTCATTTGTAGGGGGTTTTCCTTGAGATTTTGCATAATGCCATTGACTTGGTTTCCTTACTAATTCTAGGGGTAATTGTCGAATTAACATCGATGAAGTTTCTATATGTATTCTTTGATGTTCAATGCTCATTATTATTCCCCACCAAAGGCTATCAGGAGTTATTGGTAAAGTCAGGGGAGTTTTTTCGATAATGTTAATAACCGTTTTATAGGCTTGATGACGATATTGCCATAATTCTTCTACTTTTGCCCATTTTATGGATGCGATGGCCTTTTGTAACTCATTTGGTGTTTCAGGATCTACTCCTATTTCATATAATTTTTCATAGTCTGGGTTAATTCTTTGACTTTCTTTGAGTAAACCAAGAATAACTAATTTATTAATATAAAATACCGCAGAATGTCCTAAATAAAAAATAAGAGGATTGCGTAAAGAATCGGGATTGAGATAAAAAGTTTCAGAGTTAATAATACTTTTAAATAATAAATCTTCTGTTTCCCAAGAGTTAGTTAAATAATTAATAATATCTTGTTTATTACAGTCATTTAAAGTTAACATTTTTCTATCTTAATATACTTAATAAAATACTTTTTTTATCTCTTTCTTCTTCAGGATTTTATGATAATTATGACTCTTTTACTTTTTGTTAGGGATAAATTTTCCCATAAAAAAGATGTCAGGTAAAATGCAAACTGTCAATTCAATATGTAAAAAATTTAATAGTTAATTCTTATAGTGCAAACTTTATAACGTTTATTTTACCTGAATTTATCATAAATACTGTACCATAATTCTAAATTATTTAATAACGAATATCTACTTAAATTTTTAAATAAAACTAAATTAATTGAGTTAAAATCAAAGCAAAATATTTATTTTCATCAGTCCAATATTTAACAGTTTTTAATTTATGACTAGCTAAAAAGTCTTGCATTTTAGTTAAATTAAATTTACGAGAAATCTCTGTTAAAATAGGTTCATTTTCTTGAAAAGATACATCTAAATCTAACTTATTTAACCTAACATTATGACTTTTTTGAGCATATAAATACATCTCAATTTGTGTTTTTTCTTGATTATAAATAGCTTGATGTTTAAATAGATTAATGTCAAAATTACCGTCAAAACAACGGTTAAGATGAGACAACATATTAAGATTAAATTCTGCCGTTACCCCTTGACTATCGTTATAAGCATTTTCTAAAATATCCGCAGGTTTTTGTAAATCGATGCCTAATAAAAAATAATCCCCCACTGTTAATATATCTCTAACTTCATTAAAAAGATCATCGCTTTGTTCATAAGTAAAATTACCTAATGTACTACCTAAAAAAATAATCATTCGTTGGGGTAAACAAGAGGGAGGAAGTTGCCATAAAGCCTGTTCATAAGTTCCCACTAAACCTAAAATAGAGAGATTATTATATTGTTGATGTAATTGTAAAGCAGAATTTTTCAGAATTTCACCACTAACATCAATGGGTATATATTGCCAAGGTTTGCCTAAACTATCATAAGCAGATAATAACAGACGGGTTTTAGTTGAGCTACCGCTACCTAATTCCACTAATTCACAAATTCCCGTTATCTCCACAATTTCTTTACTGGCATTGGTTAGTATGGCGGTTTCGGTACGAGTAGGATAATATTCAGGTAAGTTGCAAATTTTTTCAAATAATTCTGAACCAAGGGCATCATAAAAATATTTTGGTGGTAAACTTTTAGGTATGCTGGTTAATCCTTCCATAACTTCCTTAACTTCATCCTGAGTCAAAGAAAGATTTTCCAGATACTTAATATTTATTTTTGTCTCTTGGTTAGTAATCAACATAATTAATTGATAAATAATTGTCTTAAACAATACAAGTTTTTACACTTAAATTTCCATAATCCTATCATTGATTTAACCTAGAATAAAAAATTTTTGCTAAATTATCACAATTAATAGTTTAAAACTCTTTTATTTTTACTAAATTTTACGAGATATTAAACTAAGAGAATTTGTTGATATATTACTTATTTTTAATAAATATTTTTGACAAAACCTAAACTGAGATAAAGTTTAAATTATTTTTAGAATTAAAATTAGGAAAAACTTGATTAATTAATTGTGGTGATAAGTCAAAATTTGTGGATAAAATGTTACTAATTGGTTGTCTAAAATCTGTTGTAATTGGTATATCTCTACCTTCAAATAATGCTTTTTTTTCTAAAGTATTCCATTGTCCATAAAATTTACCACCGTTAATATTTCCGCCTAAAATCCACATTAAATTACCACTACCATGATCTGTACCTTTATTACCATTTTCTTTAACAGTACGTCCAAATTCAGACATAACAATAATAGTCGTATCATTAAATAAGTTACCTAATTCTAGCGCTAAAGTAGCTAATCCTTCTCCTAAAGGCATTAATAATCGATTTAATTGCGCAGATTGATTAATATGAGTATCCCATTGTCCTAAATCAATAAAACCTAATTGAGTATTAGCTTCTCCTGACATTAATTTTGCCATCTTTTTGACTTCTTGAACAAAATTAGAAGTTGAGGGCGCATTTTTTGATGATTCTACCATTTCATGCTCAAATTCTTTGATAAATATTTTTCTCGCTTTTTGTCCTTCTTGATACGCTAAACTTAAGGAATCATTACCATTATAAAGTTCATTAAAAAGTTTATTTACTATAGGAATATCCGTTGATAATTTTTGCAGATTATCTTTTTCTCGAGGTAAATTAGCCACAGGAATTGAACCTCTTAAAATTTCAGGTGTTACAGAACCAATATTAACGGCTTGAGTTGGATTTTTTGAGGATAATATACCTAATAAACGATTCATCCAACCTTCATCATTTTTCAAATTACCCGGAGTACCATTTTCCATGTAGTGTTGAACTTCAAAATGTGAACGATTTTCGTTTTCTAATCCACAACCATGAATAAAAGTAAGTTGTTTTTTCTTCCATAATGGCATCAAATCTTTTAAGGCTGGATTTAAGCCAAAATAACCATCTAAATCTAATACTCCGTTAGGTTCATTAGGAGGTAATATAGCAATATTTGGACGATTATGATAATATTCATCTTCTTGATAAGGAATAACCACATTTAAACCATCAATTGCACCTCTTAAAAATACCACAATTAATTTTTTTTGTGATGGATTTTTACTTAAACCTTTACTTACCCAACTATTACTACTTAAAGGAATAATTAATCCGCCAGTAAATAAAGCTATTTGTTGTAAAACTGTTCTTCTTTTCATGGTTTTATGATTTTTTATTACTATTATTAAATGATAAATTTATTATTTAAACATCATTTCAGGACTTCCAAAAATTAAGGCAGATTGCCATTTTTGATCACTATTTTTTACAGTTTGTATAGTTTTTGGGGTGAAAAAATTAGTAAACGTTTTGAGTAATTCGCTAGAATTAATTTGCTCATTATTATTCAATTTTCCTTGCGCAACAGTGGTGGCAAAATTTAGTCTTTTAATCATGGCATCTGGACTTAACCAAACTTCTTTAGTATTTTTATAGCCATCAGGAGAAATATAATTATAAGGAAGCATCTGTAAATCTCTTAATTGTCTAATCATCATATTAGTCGGCGGTTGTGAGATATTTGCCATACGCAAAACAGAAATTACATATTGATAAGGGGTTTTAAATTTATTACCGTAATATTTAGTATCCCAAAATTCCTCACTTTCAAATAATTTCCCTAAGACAATTTTGATATTTCCTTCACTATCCACAAAGGTTTTAGCTAATTTTTTTATCAGGGTATTGGGTGGTGTATCACTAACAAAAAATTGTGCAAGTTTATAACTAATATGATTGGCAGTGGCAGGATGATAAGCTAAAATATCCAATGCTTGACTAACTTCTTCTATGCCTGATCCTTTTATAGTATGACCTAAAAAACTTTTATCATCATAATCATGGAGTTTTTCATTGAAATAAAATCCATTATCACTTTGAGGTGTGTTGACATTCATTATGCCCCATCCTGTCAAAATACGGGCTAAACTAATAACATCATTTTGAGTATAACCGCCGTCAACGCCGAGGGTATGAAGTTCCATTAGTTCTCTAGCGTAATTTTCATTTAAACCTTTCTTTGACTTTTGCTTATTACTGCGGGGATTCACATTTTGCCAGTTGTCTAAATAATACAACATAGAAGGATGTTGAGCCGTTGCCGCTAATAAATCTCTAAATTTTCCTAAAGCATGAGGTTGTATTGCTTTTTGTTCGTAATTAGTAATTAAAATTTGTTGCAGATTACGCATTTTATCCGTAAAAACATTGAAGTGATTAAACCAAAAATCCGTCATTACTTCTTCTAATTGACGAGGATTATTGATTGACTTATCAATTTTAAATTCCAATGTATCCGTAAAAAATTTTCTTCTTTTTTGATTTAATTGCTTTTTTTCCTCCTCAGAAAAAGATTGTTTTTTGCCATTTTGAGAAAGGATATATTGACTATTATAATTTTTAAAAAGTTCCGCAACATTCATATTTAACTTTTGATATTTACTCACTTTAACAGTTTGAAAAGTATTTATATCAATATTTTTAGGGTTTAACTGTTCTTTAATATAAGAATTAACACCTATTTTATTAATTTTATTAATATCTTTTTCACTCATACCAAAACTAAGTCGATTAGAAATATGAAAAATGTCTTTTGGAGAAGATAAAGAAGTCATTTTATTCAGTTATATAAACAGGAATAGATTTGTTATAACATAAATAAAAAATTTTGAAGAGTTAACAATCTTAAATTTAATATCTAACATCCATAGTAACCTGAGTAAACCATAAAATTATTGGTAAACAGAGGAGACAGAAGATAGTAAGCTAAGACGCATTTAAGTTGAAACCTGAAACCGACACCCGAAACCTGACACTCGAAACCTGACACCCGAAACCTGACACCCGAAACCTGACACCCGAAACCTGACACCCGAAACCTGACACCCGAAACCTGACACCTGAAACCTGACACCTAATAATATATTGACTAAAAAGATAGTTTTGTGTTATTATAAAAGTTTGCTCTAAAATCAGGAGAATAATAAGATATGGCTGGATCTCAATTAAATGCAGATGTATGGATTAGCGAATACATTACCCCTTATGATATGTATGTTCACGGTGTAACTAGCATTCTCGCCCACAAAAAAACACCTTATCAAGAAATGTATATTGTGGAAAGTGGCGCTTATGGTAAAGCATTAGTCTTAGATGGTAAATGGCAATCTTGCACTGGGGATGAATTTTTATACCATGAAGCATTAGTACATCCAGCTATGGTTAATCACCCCAATCCTGAAAATGTTTTGATTTTAGGCGGTGGAGAAGGCGCAACCACTAGAGAAGTTTTCCGTTGGAATACTGTTAAAAAAGCTATGATGGTGGACATTGATGGCGACGTAGTCGAAGCCTGTCGTGAACATTTACCAGAAATGCACCAAGGTTCTTTTGATGATCCTCGTTTAGAATTAATTATCGGTGATGCTTTCAATGTTTTAGATACCACTGAACCTAAATGGGATATTATCATTTCTGATTTATCTGATCCTATCGAAGAAGGCCCTTCTTTTCAACTTTTCACCAAAGAATATTTTTCTCAATTAAAGCAGGTTTTAAGAGAAAATGGCATTGTTGTAATACAAGCAGGTCCTATCGCTCCAGCAAATCTTCATATTCATGGGCGTTTAGTAAATACCCTTAAAGCGGTGTTTAGTAATGTTCATGCTTATTTTGCCCCAACTTGTACTTATGGCTCAGCCTGGGGCTTTGCCATCGCCTCTGAATCAACCTTTGACACCATACCAAACCCAGAAAAAATTGATCGTTTATTAGAACAAAAAACCAGTAATGATTTTCGCTCTTTTGATGGTATTAGCCTCTTGGGAATGTTACAAACCCCTGGTTATGTCAGACAATGTATTGATAAAGAAACAGAAGTTTATACCACCACTAAACCACCCAAATTTTTCGGTAAAGGTGTAAATAATTAAGTAAATAGGAGTTAGGGAGTTAGGGAGTTAGGGAGTTAAGAGAAATACTGATAAATATCTAAGTGTTGTCAAAAAAATTAGTGAATATTTAAACCAACAATTTATTAATCAAAGTGGGACAAATTAGCATAAACTTATTTAATAAAGTTTAGTAAAAAACTCATATCTGTACTATAAAAAAGTATAAGAGCCTCAATAAAACAATATATATATCAGGAGATTTAAAACAATGTCAATATTATTTCAATTACTTTTAACTGCCTTAGTATTTTTCTCTTTTGTGATGATCGTATATGTACCTGTTGCTTATGCGTCTCCTCAAAATTGGGAACAGTCTAAACCATTATTATATTTAGGTTCTGGCTTATGGATTGTTTTAGTAATAGCTGTGGCAATATTAAATTTTTTCGTGGTTTAAAAGAACTTTTTGTTAACAAATATTAAGACTCTATTTTGAGATTTACGAGGTGGGCAATAGATAATAAGTATTTTTGCTCACCAAATTATTAGGAGAATCCATGACAGTTTTTGAAGGAAATTTTAATCAAGATATATCAAGTTTACGTTTTGCCCTAGTTATTGGACGTTTTAATGACTTAATTACGAATAAGATATTAGCTGGTTGTCAAGATTGTTTAAAAAGACACGGTGTTGATGTGAATCCTGAAGGTAATCAAGTTGATTATGCTTGGGTACCCGGTAGTTTTGAAATACCATTAGTTGCTCGTAAATTAGCTTTAACCGCTCGTTATGACGCTATTATCTGTTTAGGTGCAGTAATTAAAGGGGATACTCCTCATTTTGATTATGTGTGTAATGAAGCAGCTAAAGGTATTGCCGCCGTCGGTTTACAAACAGGAGTGCCGATTATTTTTGGTATTTTAACTACTGATACCATGCAACAAGCCTTAGAAAGAGCGGGAATAAAAAGTAATCACGGTTGGGGTTATGCCATGAATGCTTTAGAAATGGCTACTCTGATGAAACAAATTAATTAAAAATTATATTGATTTATCAAAGGAAAAGAAATTTCTGTTAACTTATTATTATCACTTTTAGATAGAAAAATAAATATAGTTATGATGCAATTTCTGGTTACGCTAATTGTTACTGCTATCTCCATGATTGTCGCTTCAAGAATAATACCCGGTATTGTTATTAGCACTACTTCTGCTGCTTTTATTGGTGCTTTTGTTTTTGGATTAGTAAACGCTATTATTAAGCCAATTTTAATCTTATTTACCCTTCCTGCTACAATTCTTACCCTAGGCTTATTCTTATTCGTTATTAATGCTATTTGCTTTTATTTAGTAGCTTATTTCACCCCTAATTTTTCCGTTAATAATTTTCTTGATGCCCTTTTAGGCTCAATTTTAGTCTCTATTGTTTCTAGTTTTTTAAGTAATTTTCTCGGTAAATAATTAGAAATTTTCTCATAGTATTTTTATAAGAGAAAGAGTCAGTTATCCGCTTAAATCAGGCTATGAATAATTAATTAATTATTAATAATTAAAGATTCTTCTATCTTCTGGTTTCCTTTCTATCTCCCCATTTCCTTTCTAACTCCTAACTCCTCATTAAATGTCTCCTTTATCCCGTTTACTGAAATATTCCCATCAATATCAAACCTCTATTTATCAAGCTGTAACCTGTTCAGTTTTAAATAAGTTATTGGATTTAGCACCTCCAGTGTTAATTGGTGCGGCGGTGGATGTAGTAGTTAAACGAGATCAGTCTTTTATCGCCAGATTTGGAATTAAGGAAGTTTTTAGTCAATTATTGGTTTTAACTATATTATCAGCGTTAATATGGGGTTTAGAATCAGTTTTTGAGTACGCTTATCAGCGATTATGGCGTAATTTAGCCCAAAATATCCAACATGATTTACGGCTGAATGCTTATCGTCATATCCAAAATTTGGAGTTAGAATACTTTGAAAATAATAGCACTGGGCGACTTTTAGCCATTCTTAATGATGATATTAACCAGCTAGAAAGATTTTTAGATGTTGGTGCTAATGAAATTTTACAGATTCTTACTACGGTTATTGTCATCAGTTTAACCTTTTTTGTCCTCACTCCTAATACGGCATGGATGACGGTTATACCTATTCCGATTATTATTTGGGGTGCGGTGGCATTTCAAAAGTTATTAACTCCCTATTATGCTGAAGTTAGGGAAAAAGTAAGTTTACTTAACAGTCGTCTAGCTAATAACTTGACGGGAATTACCACTATTAAAAGTTTTACCACAGAACAATACGAAATTGAGCGAGTAAGAAAAGATAGCATAGCATATTTACAAAGTAATCAAAAAGCGATCGCCTTAAGTGCCGCATTTATTCCTTTAATTCGTATTGTTATCTTAGCTGGATTTGTGGGAATTTTACTTTATGGTGGTTTAGAAGTTGAAAAAGGAAACTTAGCCGTTGGTACTTATAGCGTGTTAGTATTTATGACTCAAAGACTACTTTGGCCTTTAACAGGATTAGGGCAAACTCTCGATTTATATCAACGGGCAATGGCTTCTACCTCAAGGGTTATGGATGTTTTAGATACTCCCATGACAATTCATTCGGGAGATTTGCCTTTAACTTTAGATACGGTGAAAGGGGAAATCGAATTTAATCATATTAGCTTTGCTTACTTTGAAAGAGAGCCAGTACTTCAAGATTTTAACTTGATAATTCCTGCTACTTCTACCGTTGCCATTGTGGGTTCGACAGGTTCAGGAAAAAGTACTATAGTTAAGTTATTATTGCGTTTTTATGAGATTCAGTCGGGTAATATTATTCTTGACGGCATTAACCTCAAAGATATTGTTTTATATGACTTACGCCGTGCCATTGGTTTAGTCAGTCAAGATGTGTTTTTATTTCATGGTAGCGTCAGAGAAAATATTGCTTACGGAAATTCTGATGCTAAAGACGATGATATTATTCACGCCGCCAAAATGGCTGAAGCCCACGAATTTATTATTGAATTACCCCAAGGTTATGATACCATTGTCGGGGAAAGAGGGCAAAAACTTTCAGGAGGGCAACGACAAAGACTCTCTATTGCTAGGGCAATTCTTAAAAATCCTCCCATTTTAATTCTCGATGAGGCTACTTCTGCGGTAGATAATGAAACTGAGGCTGCCATCGCTAAATCTTTAAAACATATTACAGAAAACCGTACAACTATAATGATAGCCCATCGACTTTCTACCATTCGCCATGCAGATTGTATTTATGTGGTAGAAAAGGGCAAAATTCTTGAGTTTGGTAATCATGAAGAGTTAATCGACAAACAAGGCATTTATGAAAATTTATGGCGTGTACAAACAGGAAACACTTTAGTAATTAGTAATTAGGAGATAGGAGATAGGAGATAGGAGTTAGGAGGTAATAATTTATTTTTAATGGTATTTTCCCCAGCACAAAGCCTATTTTTTTTGAAACAAATTTAAAATTTTTGCGTCAAAGTAGTAAATTATTTATTTTGAAAGGAAAAATTTATGTTTAAATCTACTCAATTAAAAAATAAAACTAGCAAAAAAATTGTTGCTTTAACTCTTTCTTTTTCTACTATTTTAAGTCTTGCACCAATTAATCCTTTATTAGCTAAATCTAATCCTCAATCTCGTTATAATTCTTCTCAATCCTCTTCCATTTTAATTGCTGATAAAGATAAACAAAATTATCAAAGTCCTAACCGTAATTATTATAATCGTCCTTCTAATAATAATAATTTTAACTGGAATAATAATAACAATAACTCTAACTGGAATAATAATAACTCTAATAACAACAATCCCAATAATCGTAATTCTTCATCAAACATTGCTTTAAATAGTGGTACAGTGATTGCTACTACTTTACCTTCAGCTAATAAAATTTTAGTCACTAAAGAAGAAACCATGGCTTTAGGTTTAGTCGTAAAAAATGATGTTAGAGATAATTCTAATCAAATAATTATTCCAGCAGGTAGCCAAATTATCGGCGAAATTCGCCCTGCAGGGCAAGGTTCGAGGTTTTTCGCTAAAACTCTTATTTTACGCAATGGCAATGAGTATCCTCTTAATGCAACTTCTCGTATTGTCACTCGTACTGAAACTATTTCTGCTGGAAAAAATACCGATGCGATTTGGCAAGGTGCTTTAGCAGGAGCGGCTGCTGGTACTCTTTTAGGTGGTATTACAGGAGATAAGGCGATCGCCACAGAAGAAGTACTAGGAGGGGCTGGTTTTGGAGCATTAGCAGGTTTATTATTGGGAGGAAATCGAAATAAAGAATTAATTTCTATCAATCCAGAGCAAGATCTTCAACTCACTTTAACATCTAATTTTAAAATTAATTAAAGCTAATTTGTAGTAGGGTGGGCAATGCCCACAAAATCTTAGGGTAATTATTGTTTTATTTTGAGGGAAAATCACTATATTTATTCATTTTCATCTGAGGAAATAATAGAGTTTTCTAAAACTATTTCCGATTCTTTAGAAATAGTAAAAGATGGGTTTAATTGATCAAGTAAATCATCAAAAAGTTTTTTAATAACACTAGCTAAAGGTACAGCTAAAAATAAACCTAATAAACCGCCAAGTTTTGCACCAATAAACAAGGAAATAATTAACCAAATAGGATTTAAACCAATAACTTCTCCCATAAAACGAGGTGCAACAACATTATCAGTAATTTGATCAATAATAGTAGCAGAAATAAAAAATAAGAGTGCTAATTGACCATTTTTAAAAAGTAACAATAAAGTACCTAAAATAGTCACCATACCGCCAACAAAAGGCACTAAACTAGCGATGCCGATGCCAAAAGCGAATAAAATTGCTGATGGGACTCCTAAGTAAACAAAAATAATTCCTCTAGCAATACTAGCAAATCCCACTAAAATTAAACGACTAAAAAAATAATCCTTAAATGTTTGACTTAAATAATGTGGTATTTTATGATTCCAAGGTTGAGGAAACCAACTAAAAATTCCTTGCCAAAATCTATCACCACCTAACAATAAAAAGATGGTTAAAATAAGAATAAATAAAACATTAAAAACACTATTAATAGTAGTTAGTAATATTGTTAAAGTTTGAGTTCCAACAGTTTTAAGGATGTTAGCAATTTTGCCAGTTATTTCTTCAAGAATAGAATGAATATCAATAGAAAATCTCTTAAAAATAGGTAAATCTGAAGATAAATATTGATTAGCTTGATCAATCCATGTTGGTGCATTAATTAATAAATCATCTAGCTGTTGAATCAAAATAGGAATTAAAATAAAGCTAATACTAACTAAAATAATTACAGCAGATAATAACACTAAAATGATAGCTAATCCTCTTTTTAAACCTTTTTTTATCAGTAATTCAATTAATAATTCCAATAAAAAAGCGATAATAGTAGCAATAATTAAAAAACTAATTAATGGTTGAAGATAGTTAATTAATAAAGCAAATAAAACCCCATTAAGACATAATAAAGGAAAAATAAAACTTAAACGTAACCAACGAGGAAGCTGAGATATTTTTTCTAACATAAATGATAATAATAAGTTGATTATGTCATACTCAGATCTTGCATTTTATTTAAAATAAATTGGGAATAAAGCAAGAAGAATTGGAGAAGTTTAATTTTTATCTTCCTCCTTGTCTGAGTCTTAAGCCTTCTTGAAAACCACGATCATAATCAATAGAGTTACGAGGATTATCGTATCTTAAACCATTAATACCATCTTGACGACCTCTAAAAAACTCTGCATCAGGGCTTACAGGGCGGTATCTTTCTTCTGCTGCCCTTTGATTATTACGAATAATCGCACTTGTGCCGACTCCTGCACCGACTCCTAACATGAAGTTACCGAAATTAGCTTGAGCGGGTTTAACAAAAGTACTAAAATTACTCATAAAAATAGTACTGGCAAGGATTAAAGTTAGTTTGATTGATTTCATGAATTTAGGTTAGGACTAAAAATTTTGTTATAGTTAATAATTATGGACGCTCTTGTAACCAGCCTTTTACTTCTACATTAATAATTTTAGGCTCATTGTCGATTAAGGCAAAATGAATTTTATCGGTACTTACACTAAGATATTTTTTCCCATCTTCAGTAACGACATCAGTACCTTGAACTCTAGTCACCGATGCCATTTGACCATCTTCAGTTATTTTTATATTACTATAGGAGTTAATATCAGTTTCGTTTTTTAAGGTAGCAAAACTATTTTTTAAGAAATTTTCATGACTTTTTTTCCCCTGTAAAGAAGTTATGATAGTCGTATTATCTGATTCTACCGTTACCGTTGAGATAACATAAGGTGATAAATAATCGAGAATGGGTTGGAGATTTTTTTCTTTTTCCGCCTTTTCAATGGTTTTCATAATAGCGGTTAAATTTTCTTCTGTTAATTGATTAACATTTTGTGCGGTGATAATGGGTTGAGAGTTATTGAAAGATTGTGCTTTAGCAATGATGGGTAAACCGATAATATTACTAGAAATAAAACTAGAGATACATAAGTTAATAAAAGGATTTTTTTTCACTGTTTTAATTATTTTTTAGTAATAAACTTTTAGACAGAATTATATTATAGATTTGATTTTTAGAGTCAAATATTTTTATTAATTAATCACATCTTTTAATAGACCTCTTGCAAAATAAAAAGTAAAATTAATTGGGATGGAAAACGTTAATTTCTTAACTCATTACTCATTACTCATTACTCATTACTCATTACTCATTACTCATTACTCATTACTTATTACTTATTACTCATTACTCCACTTCTGCAAGAAGTCTAATGTTTACTTTTCCACGTTTGTATCACAATTAAAATCAAAGCCACAATTAAAGGCACAAAAAAATAAACCAGACGATAAGCAATTAATCCTCCTAACATTTCGGGGGCGGCAATAGCATCAGGACGTAAGTATAACATAACGGTTTCAAAAACCCCTAATCCACCCGGCACATTACTAATAAATCCTGCGGTTAAGGCAACAATATAAACACCGAAAAAACCAATAAAAGATAAATGGGTATGAATTGGTAACAACAAATAAAGTACACTAGCGGCTAATCCCCAATCAAAAGCTGTAACAAGAATACTTCCTAGGGAGATGATAGGTTTAGGAAAAGTTATTTCATCATCACCAAATTTTAAAGAATGTTTAATGGTGACACTAGCAATGAAATAGAGAATGACGAATCCTAAAAAAATAAATCCTAAAGGATGAATAGATTTAAAGGGAAGTTTGATAACTGCTGGTAAAGTTAAAGGATCTAATAAACAAACAATACCACTAACGCTGAATAATCCTAACCAAAAAGTTACATGAGTAAAAACGATTAATTCTGCAATTTTTATTTTCGAGATACCCCATAAACCATAATAATGATAGCGAATAGCAGTACCTGAAAAAGCAGTAAAACCAACAGTATTTCCTACCGCATAACTAATAAAGGCAGTAAAAGCAATTTTAAAGGATGCTAATTTTTGTCTAATATGAATAAATCCGAGTAAATCATAACCCGTCATTAATCCGTATCCTAATATCGTCATTAATAATGCGTTTATTTTATGCCAACGGGGAATATTTTTAAAATATAGCCATACTGACTCTATACTATATTTTTTCAATTCCGAGGTGATAGCAAGAATAGAAACCGAGAATAAAATTAAGATAAAAAAAATTGGTATTAATTGACGGATTTTTTGCCTCATAAAATTAAAAAAAACTTTGCTTTTATATCCCTAAAATTACTTTATTTTGCTACTAAATCCCCAAAATTAAAGAATTGGCATTAGTTGACGGATTTTCTGCCTCATAAAATATTAAAAAAACTTTGCCCCTGAATCCCCAAAATTGGGGACTTTTTTTATTCTTGTTATTCCCAAATAGTGCAACTTAAATCTCCTGATTTACGGGAGAAACGGATATTTTCTCGATAATCCACTGGGCAATCGATTACGCTAGGAATATCTTGCTCTAGTGCTTCTTTGAGGATCGGAATTAAATCATCAGCAGAAGTAACTCTATAGCCTTTTAAACCCATGCTTTCTGCAAATTTGACAAAATCAGGATTACTAAAATCCACATAGCTTGTAGAGCCAAATTGATTCATTTGCTTCCATCCAATTAAACCGTAACCGTTATCATTAAAAATAAGTGTTACAAAAGGGGTTTTGACTCTCAAAGCGGTTTCTAATTCTTGACAATTCATCATGAAACCTCCATCTCCAGTTACCGCTACTACTTTTTTATTAGGATTAACTAATTTAGCAGCCAACGCCCCCGGAATGGCAATACCCATAGCGGCAAAACCATTGGAAATGATACAAGTATTAGGGGATTCACAGTGATAATGTCTCGCCATCCACATTTTATGCGCACCCACATCAGAAATTACTATATCCTCACTACCCATTACCTGCCTTAAATCATAAACAATTTTTTGCGGTTTGACGGGGAAGCCTTCATCATGAGCATATTGTTCGTAATCTTCTCGAATTTCATTGCGTAAGGAAACGGCAAAAGGTGTTGCTTTACCCGTGCGATCACACTGTGTGCCTTTGGCATCGCATCTTTTGAGAATTTCGTCTAAAGAATCAGCAATATCACCAATTACCTCCACCGTAGGAATATAACTACTATCAATTTCCGCAGAATTAGTGCCAATATGAATAATAGGAGTAGTGCCGTCAGGATTCCAACGTTTAGGGGAATACTCAATTAAATCATAACCTACCGCAATAATTAAATCAGTTTGCTCAAAAGCACAAGTAATAAAATCTCTTTGTTGTAGCCCTACAGTCCATAATGAGAGAGGATGAATATAAGGAATAGCACCTTTACCCATAAAAGTATTCGCCACAGGAATATTTAAACGAGTGGCAAAATCCGTAAGAATGTCAGCCGCCTGAGCTCGAATTGTACCATTTCCTGCCAGTATCAGAGGGTTTTTTGCTTTGGCGATGGCTAAAGATGCAGCATTTACACTACGATAAGAAGCATAAATTTTCTCTCGATTATCAATACGCAAAGGTTTCCCCTCTACTGACATCGCTGCAATATTTTCTGGTAAGTCAATATGTACTGCCCCTGGTTTTTCTTTTTCTGCCACTTTAAAAGCCTTACGCACAACTTCAGGGGTAATGCCAGGGCGGACAATTTGTTTATTCCACTTAGTGACAGGGGCAAACATAGCCACTAAATCGAGATACTGATGAGATTCAATGTGCATTCTATCCGTGCCAACTTGTCCTGTTATAGCCACAAGAGGTGCACCATCTAAATTAGCATCGGCAACTCCCGTCATTAAATTTGTAGCACCTGGTCCTAGGGTAGAAAGACAAACTCCAGCTTTTCCTGTTAAACGCCCATAAACATCAGCCATAAAAGCCGCACCCTGTTCATGACGAGTAGTGATAAACTGAATAGAAGAGTTTTTTAAAGCCTCTAAAATGTGTAAATTTTCCTCCCCGGGTAAGCCAAAAATATATTCCACTCCCTCATTTTCCAAACATTTAATTAGTAATTCTGCTGTATTCATTTCCCCTATGATTTTCCCCTAATTTTTTTGCTTATGTTAATTGTTGTTGCTATATCCTTAAAAAAAGCGATGAATTAAATCGCCAAGATTGAGAATTTGTATCATATATACCAATATAAACTTTTCCTCGAAAGATTATCACAGTGAATTTAATTAAACGTCCTATTTATCCTCAAAAATTTCCTTTTAATTCTAATTATCCCTTGGATCATCCCATTATGGGAATTCTTCCTCATCCTATGCAATATCGTGCTATTGGTATTGTTGAAGGTAAATATCAACCATTAGAAAATACCCTCACAAAAGGAGTTATTATCATCTCTGATAATCAGATATTTGATTCTGTTTTATTAGGTAAAACCATTAGCGCTGTCAAAAATCATATTGACTTAAATCAAGTACAAAATTGGGTAGTTTATCCTCATCGAATACCTGAAACAAATCAATTACATTTTCAAATTACTGGGGTTTATTTTCCTCAAAATATTGATGATGTTTTACCTAAAAATTATTTTTCTATTCGAGGAGAAGTAATTTATTATTCAAAAAAAGAGCAAAAAGTTATTGTTAAAATATGTAAGAATAAAACTTTATCTAATAAAAGAGTAGAGTTTTTTAAACTAGAATTAGAAGGAAAAATACCTGATAATAGTCTTAAACATTTTTACTCTTTTAGTGCCACGGTGGAAGATACGAAAATTATTATTAAACATTATATAGATTTAGGTTTAATTGCTGTCAACTTTTAATAATTGCTAAATTTTTTTCTTTAAATTCTTAATTCTTGATTCATTTTTATGGGTAAAAGAGCTTTATTATTAATCAATCGTCATTCTCGCAAAGGAGAAAAATCCTTACCTTTAGCGGTAGAATATTTTTATAGTCATGATTTAGAGTTAATTATTAAGCCTGTCAAACATCCCGATGAATTAGGGATAGTGGTTAGAGAATATCAACATCAAATCGATTTTGTCATTGTTGGCGGTGGTGATGGTACTCTTAACGCTATTGTTGATAGTTTAGTAGCCACAAATTTACCTTTAGGTATTTTACCATTAGGTACTGCAAATGATCTCGCTCGTACTTTAAATATTCCTTTAACCATGAAAGAGGCTTGTGATGTTATTGGTAAAGGAAAACTCAAGTCTATTGATTTAGGAAGAGTTAATGGTAAATACTTTTTTAACGTCGCTAGTATGGGATTAAGTGTTGATATTACCGAAAAATTATCTCGTGGTATGAAACGTCGTTGGGGAATTTTAGCCTATGGTATCACTGCGTTACAAGTTATTAGCTCTACAAGGCGTTTTCGGGCTACTATTAAAGTCGATGGTGACGTTTTTCATGTCAAAACTATTCAAATTGCTATCGGTAATGGTCTGTATTATGGTGGCGGTATGGCGATCGCCGAAGATGCAGCTATTGATGATCAGAGACTAGATTTATATAGTATAGAATTAAAACACTGGTGGCAGATTTTTCCCTTAATTTGGGGTTTACCAAAAGGGCATCATCATCAATTAGACTGGGTTAGAAGTATTGAAGGAAAAGAGATCGAAATTTATACCCATAAATCTTACAATATTAATACCGATGGCGAAATAACTACTATTACCCCAGCCAAATTCAAAGTTATTCCTCACGCTTTAAATGTATTTATACCCTAGGAGTAATGAGTAATGAGTAATTCCTAATTCCTTTAGATTTATTTTATGTTTTTAAGTTATAATCCCACTTAAATGTAAAATTATTGGGAATGTTAAGGGCATTTTCCTTAATTGATACAAAATACTTTTGTGTGAGGAATTAAATATGGTACTTTCTTTGACTAAAAACTCCTTAGATTATAATACCCCAAAACCAAGCGATCACTTACCAGAAAAACTATTCGGTACAGATGGTATTCGTGGAAAGGTAGGAGAATTATTAACCCCAAATTTAGCGCTACAGGTAGGGTTAGCCGCAGGTAGTGTTTGGCAGGAGTTTAAAACCGCTCAAGGTGTTGTTATTATAGGACAAGATTCCCGTAATTCTAGCGATATGTTATCAATGGCTATTACATCGGGTTTGACTTCTTTAGGGTTAGAAGTATGGAATATTGGTTTATGTCCTACTCCCTGTGTTGCTTACTTAACCAAAACCACAGAAGCCATTGGCGGCATCATGATTTCTGCTAGTCATAATCCTCCAGAAGATAACGGCATTAAGTTTTTTGGTTCAGAAGGTACTAAACTAGATAAATTGTTAACTAGCGCCATCGAAAATACTCTACGAAAAAATATTGATGGTGATATTAATTATCAAGATGGTAAGTGTGGAAAAATTCTTCAACAACATCATTTAGTACAAAATTATGCCCATTTTCTCAAAACTTCTCTTCCTCCAAATTTAGATTTCAGTGGGATGCGTATTGTTTTAGATTTAGCTTGGGGAGCGTCTGTAGAACTTGCACCATCTATCTTTCAGGCTTTAGGGGCAGAAGTTATTGCTTTACATCCTAGGGGTGATGGCGATCGCATAAATGTTAATTGTGGTTCAACTCATCTAAACAAATTACAAGAAGCAGTACAAAAATATCAAGGAGATTTAGGATTTGCTTTCGATGGTGATGCTGACAGAGTAATGGCAGTAGATGCCCAAGGGCGTATTATTTGCGGTGACTATATTCTTTATCTATGGGGTAAATATTTAAAAGAACGAGACTTATTACCTGATAATCTATTAGTAAGTACCGTTATGGCAAATTTAGGTTTTGAATTAGCATGGAAAAAATTAGGCGGTAAATTCTTGCGTACTGCAGTAGGTGACCAATATGTTCAAGCGGCTATGTGGGAAACGGGTGCTATGCTAGGAGGTGAACAATCAGGACATATTCTTTGTCATCATCATCATTTTTCTGGAGATGGTATTCAAACTGCATTACAATTAACTTCTCTTGTTAGACAGCAAGGAGATTGTTTAGTTTCATTAGTAAATGATAGCTTTATTCAGTATCCTCAAGTATTAAAGAATATCAGGGTAGAAAATCGAGAAAAACGTCTTAATTGGCAAGATTGTACTCCCTTACAAAATGCTATCACCAAAGCTGAAGAAGCCATGGGAAATGAAGGTAGAGTGTTAGTAAGGCCATCAGGTACAGAACCTTTAATGCGGGTAATGGTAGAAGCACAAAATGAGAATTTAGTCAATTATTGGATAGATTATCTAGTTAAAATAGTAGAAGAAAATTTTATGGATTAAGAGTTGATAGAAAAGATAATTTTTTCTGTGGAAAGAGATAAATAAGTAAAATAAAGTTGAAAAGAATTATTGCTAGAATCCACAGTAACGACTTTACCATATATATCTTCTGAAGCAGGAAAATCTATTAAATTTAGTTTCAAATTATCTAAAGGATTAGGGAATAAATAGTTATCAATATTTAAGGTAATTTCCGCTCCTTTTTCAATATCTTTAATTATAATTTTCTTAATAATTCCTTCAGAATAAACTTGAGTAACATCTTTTTCACTTAAAAGAGAATATCTAATCTGAAAATGATTTTTTAAACTAATTATTTTTTCTTCTTTTTCAGGTAAATATAACTTAAATTTTCCTTCTATTCCCACTATTTTATAAATATTAATAGCCTCTTTTACTCCTTTAGGAGAAACTCTTTTTTCCTCAGCAATATTAACCTCTGATTTGAGAATATTTAAGGTTTTTTCTGATATTAAAATCTCTCTACCTTTTGTATAAGATTCGATACGATAAGTCAGATTAACTTCACTACCAACGATACCATATTTAGCCCTTTTTTCTGAGCCAATATTCCCCACAACTACTTCTCCTGTGTTAATGCCAATGCCCATTTTTAAGGGTGAATATCCCCATAATTTCATCTGTTGGTTAATTTCTTCCATGGCTAACTGCATGGCTAAACTACAAGCAATCGCCCTATCTGCGTCATCTTTACGGTTAACTGGTGCACCAAATAACACTAAAATTCCATCTCCCATAAATTCGTCAATTGTGCCTTGATATTCGGTGATAATATTCGCCATAAATCCCAAATAATAGTTAAGGATTTTCACCACTTCTTCTGGGGGTAAAGATTCGCTAACCGCAGTAAAACCTCGTAAATCAGAGGTAAGAATAGTAATCTGTCGTCTTTCTCCGCCTAATTTCACTCCTTCGGGAGTTTCTAGTAAAGTATTCACGATTTCCGCACTTAAATAACGCCCAAAAGTTTGTCTGATTCTACCAGCATTACGAGCGTTATAGATAGTAATACTTCCTGCTGCACTAATTAAACCCATAAAAGGAGGAATTAAAGGTATCCACCAACTCATTAAAAAAGCGATATAAACAATAATAACTAAAATAATTTGACTGGAAATAAAGACAATAATTTCTGGTAAAAAATGCTTTTTTCTTCTAAATATCCATGTTATAATTGCTCCTATAAATGTCCAAGTTATAATCCAAATATTTTCATTGGTTTTTGACCATGTTTTGATTGAAGCTCGATCATCAATGGCACTACTAACAATTTGACTAACAATATTAGCATGAATTTCCACTCCTGCCATTCTTTTATCGGGGGAATTTGTATAAGGAGTTAAGTGAACATCTTGGAAACTTTCTCCTACAAAACCAATTAAAATAATTTTATCTTTACCCCAATTTTTAGGTAATTTATTGTCTAAAACATCGAATAAACTAACGGTTTCAAAATGGTTAACATTGCCTCGATAATTAAGTAAAATTTGATAACCACCACTATCAGCATTACTATAACCACCATCGTTACTTTTAAAAGGAATAAAAACTGTATTTTTAAATTTCCAATACTTATCTTTTTCCGTTATTTCAAGATTAATATTTTTTTTCTCTAAATAAAGTGAAGCTAAATACATTCCCAAACTCACCTGAAGATTGTCTCCTCGATATAAAGCTAACAAAGCGCGGCGAATTTTATTATCTTGATCTAAAATAACATCATTGAAACCTATTTGTTTTTTTGCTTTGAGGATGGGTGAAGCCTTGACTCGATATTGTCTGTTATCCCCTATCATCTTCTCAATGCCAATAATATTTTTATTATTTTCAAAAATTTTTGTTAGTTCATCAGTACCGAGAGGAATAGGTACATCTCGATAAACGTCTAATCCGATGACGACAGGTTGAAATTTTAGCAGTTTTTCGAGCAATTTTGCGTAAATTCCGTCAGATATTAGTGCTGTACCGATTTTTTCGACATCTTCCTCTCCTATACCCACAATTACTACTCTATTATCTCTTATTTGTGGCGATCGCATTTTAACTAATAAATCAAAAGCAAATAATTCTAAGGGTTGAAATAAACCGAAATAACGAGTAATAAGAATCGCCATAGAAATTAAAGGAGTTGTAATCCATACCCCTCGCCATTGCCACCAAAAAGATTTTATGAGTAGTCTATTTTTCGCCATAGAAATATTAATTTAATTTAGTTACTTATCTTAACAAGAAAATGAAAAAAAATAAGCTAAAATAACCTTGTAATCTATATCTTTAATTAAAGATGAAAAATAAAAAAATCTCTAGTTTTATTATCTCCTTTTGTTTATTCTCTTTATTACTTTTATCCTCCTGTACTCCTCAACCACCTTCTCGTTTTGAAGGGGCTCAACAAGAAAGTATTTCAGCAGGAAATAAAAATACTGCCGTTGATAAAAACGCAGTAAAAGGGGCCACTTTTAATCAATTTTTTCCTAGTAATAGTGGCGAATATGAAAGAGTTTTCACTCAAGAAAAAGGTGGTTTTGTTCAAGCAAAATTAAAGAAAAATGGAGAAGATTTAGCAATATTAGCTATTTTTGATACTATCAGTAACCCCAGTGCTAAAGACGATTTTAAAAATTCTACAGATAAAATTAATGGTTTTCCTGCCGTGCAAAAAGGTTCTAATAGTACGGCTGTTTTAGTGGGTGATCGCTATCAAGTTAGTATAAGATCTAGTAATAATGATTTTGGCATTGAAGAAAGAAAAGAATGGTTAAGTAAATTTGATCTTAATAGTCTTTCTAAAGTAAAATAAAATAAAAAATATAGTTTATCATTAATAATAAAAGAGTTAATTTTTTTTCTTACTTAACTATCTATAAACAACAAAAAAATGAGTAAATCAATTTTTGAATTAGTCGATAACTTGCCAAAAAATAATGTTACCACCATGGTATTAAATTCCCTCGATTTCGCAATACCAGGGCAATGGCAAAATACCACAAATTTTGAACAAATGATTCGGGAAGTGACAGGGGAAAGGGATGAAGAAATGATCCAAAAAATTGGCGATCGCGCGGTATGGTTGTTTAATGATAAAACTCAAGGCTATCAAAATGCTTTATGGTTGTATCAAAATGTTGACAAAAGTGATTATGCTTTAGGTGCAGCGGCATTAGCCAACAAAGTAGGCTCAAAAATAGGCTTTCTTAACTTTCTCAATCGTTTAACCCCTAACAACGAAAAAGCTCAAGCTATAGATTTAGCCATAAAATTAGTAGTAGAATTAGTGGCGTTTTGTCAAATAAACGGCTTACCCGGAGATAGTATCGGAGATTTTGTGGCAGCCTTAAGAGAATATGAATCAGACGCATTAATGCGCATGACGGCGTTAATTTGTATCGATGGTTTAGTGCCTTTTGGTGCAGATTTTATTATGAAAGTTGAATCAACTTTAAACAACCTTTCTACCCAAGAATTAAATAATAATGCTGGATTTTCTAGTGTTAGTAAACTGATTCCGGGCAACAATTCTGAAGGAAAATTACAGTTTATTAGTAATAGTTTTGAAGCGGTAAAAAGTTGGATGATAGGCTTTGTTAGTAGTCATAATTTAACCCAAAATGAAGTTATGAAAAACCTTAGTAACTTTGTCGAATTTTCTGAAGATAAACTCGATTATGTTGCTGCATTCCTTGATATGTCAACTAATTATTTTGAACATACAGGTACACAATCCATTGCTAGAAGTCTAATTTCCAGAGCAATGATGGAAGTTTAACTACTTAGGGTTGCTGAATAAATCAGAAAGCTATTAAAATCAAGGCTTGGGGCATCGTTAAGTTAATAAAAAAGTGCGTAGTTTTAGGCATTTTTGCTCAAAAAACAGGGTCGTATTATACAGTTACAAACTCTAATTTCAAAAATCAAAACCATTAAAACCTTTGCCCTTTGCCCATTGCCCTTTGCCCTACCCCTTCCTCAGACTTTTTCAGCAGACCCTACTTAAAAAGGAAGGATAAGTATTAAATATATATTGTACTTATCCTCAATGTTTTTAAATTATTATCTTGAAATATGAGCGTAAGACTCCCGTTTAATTTCTCCCAAAAAAAGAGACCAATAGAAATAAACGGGAGATGTAAGCGAGTGCAGCAAAAAAACATTGCCCTTACCATTCCCTATAATGCTAAGATAAGAATACAAGGTTAAAAAGTTAGTAAAAATGTTAAAGGCATTCAAGTATAGAATCTATCTTACAGATGAGCAAAAGGTCTTACTTGCTAAGACTTTCGGTTGCTGTCGTTGGTTCTATAACTTTGCACTTAATTTAACTAATGAAACTTATAAAGCAACTGGTAAGGGTTTAAGTCGAAATGAAATAATCAATAAGCTACCTGAATTAAAGAAAGAACTTGAATGGTTAACGGAAGTTCCATCTCAGGCTTTACAACAAGTGGCTTTAGATTTGAGTAGTGCTTTCCTTAATTTCTTTGAAAAACGGGCTAAATTCCCTAAATTTAAGAAGAAAGGAAATAAGCAATCTGTTAGGTTTCCTCAAGGAATTAAACTTGACGGTGAATATTTGACTTTACCTAAGTTGAAAAAGGTTTACTGTAAAGTATCTCGTTTACCAGAAGGTAAATTGAAATCAGTAACAATGTCCATGACACCATCGGGCAAGTATTTTGCTTCTTGTCTCTATGATGATGGTATTGATTTACCTAAACAAAACTCCGAAGGTAAAGCAGTAGGCATTGATTTAGGAATCAAGGATTTTGCGATTACCAGTGATGGTAGCAAATATGGCAATCCTAATCATTACCGTAAATATGAGCAGAAGTTAGCTAAAAAACAAAAACAATTAGCTAAGAAGCAAAAAGGCTCAAACAACCGTAATAAAGCGAGAAAAGCCGTTGCTAAAGTACATGAAAAGATAACAAGATGTAGAGAAGATTTTTTACACAAACTAAGTCGTAAATTAGTGGACGAAAACCAAGTCATTTGTGTCGAGAATCTAGCAGTGAAGAACATGGTAAAAAACCACAAGTTAGCTAAGTCTATTAGTGATTGTGGTTGGGGACAATTCTGCACAATGCTCAAATATAAAGCAGAATGGGAAGGAAAATATTACATAGAAGTAGATAGATTCTTCCCTAGTTCTAAAACTTGTAATCACTGCTTACAGCAAGTGGACAGTTTGAGTTTAGATATGAGGCTGTGGCAATGTCCTAAATGTGGAACGATACATGACAGGGATGTTAACGCAGCGAAAAATATCAGAGATGAAGGTTTACGAATCTTGGCGGTAGGGCATATCGCATCAGCTTCTGGAGAAAGAGTAAGACCAAGTAAAGGCACTGCTTTTGTAAGGCATCGTTCTGTGAAAGAAGAATCCCCCACTATAGCCCGTAGGGTTTAGTGGTGGGAGTTGTCAAAGGTAACTAATTTACTGATAATTTGACAAAAATAGTTAAATGTTTTTATCCTTTATATATAGTAAAAAATTAAAATAATTAAATAAATATAAGAGTATTTTTTCGCTATTTTAATTAATAAAAAGCATCTAAATCAAGAGCTTGAGAACCACCTTCTAATAATAATACAATTAATTTTTTCAACTGTGTCCAAATTAACGCAGCAATCAAAATAGTTAAACTACCAGAAATAGTATAGGACAAAACACGATTATAGGTAAAGATTTCTAATCCCGCCGCCAGAAAAACACAAATACCGACACAAATACCCAAAAAGGGTAATTTTAAGATAGAAATTTCTGCCATATTAACTTTTATGCCTTTTCTCCCTTGTTTGCCCCATTTATTAACTTGTTGTTTCAATGCCGCTTCAAAAGCTAAACCACAGGTAACACCGATAAAAAAACCAAAAAATAAAAGTGCGATAGGAGGTTCAGGTAAATAATACATATTTTTGTGTAAAAAGAAAATTAAATCATAACTGTTTGTTACAAAATATTAACATCTTTTCGCCATTAAAACTTAGACATCCTTCAATTAAGTAAAACATCTTAGAGTATTCATTTTAAATCGGGATGACAGGATTTGAACCTGCGACATCCTGCTCCCAAAGCAGGCGCGCTACCAAGCTGCGCTACATCCCGTTATTAACCTTATTAATCATAACGCAATAAAAGTTTTTCTGCAAGTTTATAATTAATTATCTTATTTCAGTATATTATTGAATTATTAATTGTTCATTATTCATTGCTAATGGCTTCTTTACAACAATCATTAAAGCAATACTTCGGTTATGATAGTTTTCGAGATGGACAAGAAGAAATCATTACTCAAGCATTAGAAAATAGAGATTTATTGATAATAATGCCCACAGGAGGCGGTAAATCCTTATGTTTTCAACTCCCAGCCTTACTTAAAAAAGGTGTTGCCATCGTTGTTTCTCCTCTTATTTCTTTAATGCAAGATCAAGTTACTGCTTTGCAGGATAATGGTATTGGGGCTACTTTTCTTAATAGTACTCTCGATTTTAAACAAGTGCGTCGCCGAGAGCAAGATATTTTATCAGGAAAAATCAAATTACTTTATCTTGCCCCAGAAAGGTTAGTTAGTGAAAGATTCCAAGATTTTTTAAATACTATTGCCTCTACTATCACTATTTCTTTTTTTGCTATGGATGAAGCTCATTGCATTTCAGAATGGGGGCATGATTTTCGTCAAGAATATCGTCAATTACGACAATTACGTTTTCGTTTTCCTGATATTCCCCTCATGGCTTTAACCGCCACAGCAACCACTAGAGTGCAGAAAGACATTATATCTCAGCTTAATTTAAAAAATCCTGCTATTCACCGTTTTAGCTTTAATCGTAGCAATCTTTATTATGAGGTGCAACCACGTCAAAAACGCACTTATCAACAAGTTTTTAACCTTCTTCGGTGTTTAGATGGTTCAGGTATTATTTATTGTTTTGCCCGTAAAACAACTGAAGATTTAGCCTCTCGTCTCCGAGAAGATGGTATTTCTGCTTTACCCTATCATGGTGGTTTAAGTGATGAAATGCGATCGCAATATCAAAATAGTTTCATTCGAGATGATGTCAGAATCATGGTGGCAACGGTGGCTTTTGGTATGGGAATTAATAAACCAGACGTGCGTTTTGTGATTCATCATGATTTACCTCGTAACGTTGAAAGTTACTATCAAGAGTCAGGAAGGGCTGGAAGAGATAGTGAACCTGCTAAATGTATTTTATTATATAATCCTAATGATAAGTATAAAATTGATTATTTTATTAAACAAAAAAGTACTTTACAAGAGCAAAAAATCGCTTATCAACAGTTAACAAAAGTCATTGAATATGCCGAAACAAATTATTGCCGTCGAATTATACAATTAGGTTATTTTGGTGAAAAATTTAAAGGTAATTGTGATGGTTGTGATAACTGTTTAAATCCTAAAGAAATTGAAGATTGGACAATTGAAGCTCAAAAATTTTTATCTTGTGTTGCTCGTGTTGATGAAAAATTTGGTATTAAACATATAATAGATATTTTAAGAGGTTCAAGAGCAGAAAAAATTTATAAATATGGACATCATTTATTATCAACTTACGGTATCGGTAAAGATAAAACTTCCACACAATGGGAATATTTAGGAAAATCTCTTATTTATCAAGGATTATTAAATCAGACTAATGATAGTTATCGAATTTTAAAATTAAATACAGAAAGTTGGGAAATATTACGGCTAAAAAGACAAGTAAAAATTGCAGTAGAAAATAATAGTATTGAGAAAAGACTAACTGAATTTAATCCTAAAGCCTTAGAAATTGAGTTATTATTGAATAGACTAAAAAAATTAAGAAAAACATTAGCTGATAAAGAAAATATTGCCCCTTACGTTATTTTTGGTGATTCAACCTTAAAAGTTATGGCACAAATGCAACCAAAAACTATAGAAATTTTAAGTAAATTATCAGGAGTAACAGAATATAAATTGCAAAAATATGGGGATAAATTTTTAAGAGAAATATTAGCGTTTTGTCATCAAGAAATTTTACCCGTTGCCTTACCTAATCAGACTCAAATGAAAACTTTACAGCTATATCAACAAAATTTAACCATAACAGAAATTGCTAAAGAAAGAGGTTTAACAGTAAGTACTATTATTAGTCATTTTGCGGAATTAATCGAACTCAATCAACCCATAAATTTAGATAAATTTGTTACTCCTGATAAACAAAAAACTATCATTAATATGATTAATAAATTAGGCAATCAACCCTTAAAAGTAATTAAAGATAAATTAGGAGATAATTATACTTATGACGAAATCAGATTAGTCAAAGCATGGCAAGGAAAAATAAGTAATAAGTAAATTTAAAAGAAATCTAATCTTTTTTGATGCTTAAATAAATAATCATAGAAAAGAAAAAAACATCAATTAACTAATTAATAAATAGAGTTTTATACCTTTAAAATTGAGATTCAAATAAGTCTAAATCTTCTTCAAAAATTTGATCTATAGGTAACATTTTACCGTCTTTTACCATCATTTTATGATCTTTTGTGGCTCTAATAATTCTACCGTCTTCTAATTCATATTCAAACACTTCCTGCATTCCTCTGTCATGCCATTGAGCAATAAATTGAGTATAAATAAAACCATTTTTATCCACACTATAAACTTGACAATTCAGATTTTTTTCCACTATTTTACTAATGGGAATTGCACCATATTCCACTGTTAAAATTTCTGTATCACCACTTAAACAGTATTCCGCAAATTGCACCATTTGTTTAAATAAACTCTCTGCAATTTCTTTTTTAACACCGTTTTTCATCGAACCATCTATAAAAATTTCTCGATGTTTTTCCATCTCCGAAGCCTTTTTTTTACCCATGGCCCGCCGTAGCAAATCCGCTTCTCCCAAAGAATAACCTGCTAAATCTTGAGCCATTTTCATAATCTGCTCTTGATACACAAGTACTGCGTAAGTTTCCTTTAAGATAGGCTCGAGTAACGGATGATCATATTTTATAGGCTCTCTACCGTGTTTACGATTAATGAAAATGGGGATTAAACCAGCATCAAGAGGTCCAGGACGATATAAGGCTAAAATAGACGAAATATCCTCAATTCCCGACGGTTTTAACTCTTTAACAATTTCTTTCATGCCGTCAGACTCTAGCTGAAAAATTCCTTCTAAATCTCCCCTTTCTAATAGTTTATGGGTTTGTGCTACATCATTTGGTAACTTCTTACTTGTACCTTTAGCAAGAATTTCTAAGGCTTTTCTTTCCCCTAATGGCAACTCATCCACATCAATTTTTATGTTTTGATTTTGCTCAATTAAGTCCGCCGTTTTTTGAATTGTAGTAAGATTTTTTAAGCCTAAAAAGTCCATTTTTAATAAACCTAAAGACTCTAAATCTTCCATAAAATATTGAGTAATAACTGAACCTTCATTATTTTTTTGTAAAGGTACAATTTCATCTAATTTTTCACTAGAAATTACTACCCCCGCCGCATGAACTCCGAATGTTTTATTTGTACCTTCAATTCTCATAGCCATCTCTAACCATCGCTTAACATGAGGCTCACTTTCGTATTTTTCTTTAAATTCTGGAGAGGGTGTTTCCTCAGAAATCATTACTTTTAACTTAGCAGGTTTTCCCCTAGAAACAGGAATTAATTTCGCCATATGATCTGCTTCCGCATAAGGTATAGCAAGTACCCTAGCCACATCTTTTAATACTGATTTTGAAGTTAAACGATTAAAAGTAATAATTTGTGCAACCTTATCTTCTCCATATTTATCTGTGACATATTTAATCATTTCTTCTCTTTTATCTATGCAAAAATCCGTATCAATATCTGGCATAGATTTACGTTCAGGATTTAAAAATCTTTCAAATAATAAACCGTGATGAACAGGATCAATATTGGTAATTCCTAACCCATAAGCGACTAAAGATCCCGCCGCCGAACCTCTTCCTGGTCCCACTGGAATATTATGATCTCTTGCATATTTTATATAATCCCACACTACTAAAAAATAGGTACAAAAACCCATCTTTTCCATCATCTTTAATTCATACTCTAAACGCTCTCGATATTCTAGGGGAACTTCATTTCTTTGATAACATTTTAATCTTTTTAATAAACCTTCCCAAGTAACTTCTTCTAAAAAACTTTCGGCATTATGTCCTACAGGTACTTCATAATTAGGAATGCGAGGTTCACCTAATAAATTATAAATTTTAATTTTATCCGCTATTTCTAAGGTATTTATAATCGCTTTTTCGATGGTTTCTTCCTCAAGATGATCCCTAAATAATAACCGCATTTCTGCTTCTGATTTAAGGTATTCTGTCCCTGAATAACGCAGTCTTTTTAACTCATCAATAGTCTTTTTCGTATTAATACATAAAAGTGCATCATGGGCTTCTACATCATTACAAGAAATAAAATGAGAATCATTGGTAGCAACTATTTTTATGTCTAATTTATTGCTAATTTTGACAATTTCAGTATTGACTATTCTATCTTCTTGTGAACCATGATCTTGAATTTCTAAGTAAAAATCATCCCCAAAAACTCCTTTATACCACTTAGCAACTTCTTTCGCTCTTTTATAATCTCCCTGTAAAATTGCTTGGGGAATTTCTCCTCCTAAACAGGCACTTGTAACAATTAAACCTTCATGATATTTTTCTAATAACTCTTTATTAATACAAGGACGACCAAATGGCCCTTTTCCTTGCATTCCCTGAAGGTGAGATATAGTCGTTAATTTGACTAAATTTTGATAACCTTGTTTATCTTTTGCTAAAACAATTTGATGATATTTTCTAATTTTTTTATGTTGTTCTGTAATATCCGCATTAATCACATACATTTCATTGCCAATGATGGGTTTAATGCTTTTATTCATGCAGTTTTTAATTAATTGTATCGCACCATACATCACACCATGATCCGTAACGGCGATGGCCGGCATATTCAGTTGTATAGCACGTTCAACCAAAGCGGGAATTTGAGAAGCACCATCGAGAAGACTATAATCAGTATGAATATGTAAACCAACAAAAGACATTAAGTAACCATTAGCTATTGAAAACTACTAATCTATCTTACAAAGATCTTCACCATTTTGACGGATATTCTTTATTCTTCTTCAGAATTTTGATTATTTTTTGTATCGGTATTCTGATTAACATTTTCATCCCAATCAGAGTCATAGCGATTCCAAGGCAAAATCGGTTTATTGGGTAAATTATTTGTTAACACTGTAATATTATCAAGATCTGGATCTGGTATTGTTACTTTTGGTTTATCACCTTCATCATTAGATGTATGATTAGAGTCATTGTTCATCTTATGCTTTGCTTCTCTAAATTTATCTTATCCCTGGGCTTAATCTATTTTATCTCGTTAGTTATACCCTTTATAAAGATACCCTAAAATAAATCTTTCCATAGCCTATAAAACTCAACTCAGATCTTACACCTAAAACCAACAATTAATTCTATTTTTGCGTAACATCAGTTACTTAATTATCACAGGGACAAAATAAGTAACAAGGATATGTAACATAATACAAATAGCAATAGTTAAAGTAGTGTAAGCCGAATAAATTAATGACTGACAAATATCATCAATTCTGATTTTGTTTGCTTTATAAATTTCGACAAAATTAGCCATCATTTGTAATTGATATTCTTGAGGAGATAGAGTCAAATAACGTTCTAAAAATTTATTATCTTCTAAATTCGGACTAATAATTACTTGACGAGGTAAAAAAGCATTAATTAACAAAATAAAATTAATTAAAAATCCCAACACTTCTACTAAGCTAAAAACACTAGGAATATAAATTAAACGAGAAATACTTAAACTGGTTAATAACGCACCATTCACCACGAAAAGAATATTTAATTTAGTAGTTAAAGTATGAGATTGATCTTGTTGTTCTTGAGATACTGCTCTTATATCTTCAAAAGCTAAATTTAAAGTAACTTGACTGAAAGAATCTTTTATAGAATGATCCTTAGGGGTATGATGAAGAGTGGCAATGGCTGTAATCATTATGGTATCTTATAGATGTTAAAATAAGTATTTTATAACAAGAGAAATTTACCCAAAATTTTCACAACTTTAGTAGAGTTTTTTTTGAAAAAATGGGTTTTAAATAATTAAAATTTTAGAAGAACGAAATCAAACCTAATAGTTTTATTTTTCTTCTTATTCGTCCTACTCTTATTATGATTTATCTGGTTAATTTTGATAAGTGTTTAATGATTAAATTTTTTATACTACTTATTCCTCCATTAAAAAACCTGTATCTCAGTTTTATCAATATTCCTAGTCAATTAAGAAAAATCCTTGACATCTTTGCTACTAAACTGCGATAATAATAGTTTGTGTGAAGTTTAGCTCTATTAAACACTTGGCTAACGTTATCGTGATCGGAGCCCAATGGGGCGATGAAGGAAAAGGAAAAATAACAGATTTACTCAGTAAATCAGCGGATGTGGTGGTTCGCTCTCAAGGGGGAGTGAATGCCGGGCATACTGTGGTTGTGAAAGACCAAACCTTTAAATTACATCTAATTCCGTCAGGGATTTTGTACCCTGATACTGAATGTATAATCGGTTCTGGTACTGTGATAGATCCTCAAGAATTGTTGGAAGAAATTGACCAGCTTACCGCTTTCAATGTTTCCACAGATAATTTATTTATCTCGCAAACTGCCCATGTCACGATGCCCTATCATCGTATTTTAGATCAAGCGGCAGAAGAAAAGCGTGGTAAATATAAGATTGGCACGACAGGAAGAGGCATAGGACCTACTTATTCCGATAAAGCTGAAAGAATCGGCATTAGAATGCTTGATTTAATCAACTGCGATCGCCATCCAGACAAATTAGAATGGACTATTAACTATAAAAATGCAGTATTAGAAAAACTTTATGATTTACCTCCTTTGAATGCGAAAGAGGTGGTACAAGAGTATATGATCTATGCTGAGCGTTTACGTCCTTTCGTGATTGATAGTTCTTTAAGAATAGATCAAGCCGTCAGAAACAAGAAAAATATCTTGTTTGAAGGAGCACAAGGAACACTTTTAGATTTAGATCATGGTACATATCCCTATGTTACTTCATCTAATCCTATTGCTGGTGGGGCTTGTGTTGGTGCTGGGGTTGGACCTACCATTATTGATCGTATTATTGGAGTAGCAAAGGCTTACACTACACGAGTAGGAGAAGGCCCTTTCCCAACGGAATTAGAAGATGAAATTGGGATGCTATTAGGCGATCGAGGAGCTGAATTTGGTACTACCACAGGTCGTCGTCGTCGTTGTGGATGGTTTGATGGGGTAATAGGTAGATATGCGGCAAGAATAAATGGTTTAGACTGTCTAGCCATCACAAAATTAGATGTGTTAGATGAGTTAGCGGAAATCAAAGTATGTGTTGCTTACGAAATAGATGGAGAAATCTGTCGAGAATTTCCAACCCATGCCATGAAATTTGCTAATTGTAAGCCTGTATATCAGACTTTATCAGGATGGCAAGAATCAACCAGTCATTGTCGCACTTTAGAAGAATTACCGCAAAAAGCATTGGATTATTTAAAATTCTTAGCTGAATTAATGGAATTACCCATTGCGATTGTTTCTTTAGGTGCGAGTAGAGATCAAACTATTATCGTAGAAGATCCCATTCATGGACCAAAAAGAGCTTTATTATATGCTAACGGAAACCCCGTTCAGTCTTAACTAAGCCCCTTGTATAAGCATAATTGTAATAATAGTTAATATAATATAATTTCTTTTTGGAAATATCAATAACATTTAAAGTTATAACGAAATCAAATAAGTAAAATGCAAGTAACATTAGAATGTCAGACTAGACCTGATGGTAGTAAGCCTAGAGCATTACGCCGAGAAGGTTTTATTCCTGCTAATTTGTATGGTCATAGTGGTGATCAAGCAGTATCTTTAGTTTTAACCCAAAAAGGAGCGATTAGTTTATTAAAGAATGCTTCTGTTAATAATACTCTCGTTGATTTAACTATTTCTAATCTTAATTGGAATGGTAAGGTTTTAATTAGAGAAGTACAAACTCATCCTTGGAAACGTAATTTACATCATATTAGCTTTTTCTGTCCTTCAGGAAATAATGATGTAGTAGTAGTTGTACCTTTAAAAATAGTAGGAAACTCTATCGGTATGGCTCAAGGTGGTATTATGGAGCAAATGGTAACGGAAGTTAAAGTTCGTTGTTTGCCTGATAATATTCCTCAATATTTAGAAATGGATATTACTAATATTGATATTGGTAAAACTTTTTGTGTGGCGGATTTAGTACTTTCTGAAGGGATAAAAGTATTAGATGATCCTCATAAGAATATTATTGGTATTGTTGCACCTCGTAAGAAAGGTTAGATTAATCAATAATTAAAGTTTTTCTTTGTTGAGGGAGTTAAAATAACTCTTAATAAAGTTAATCAAAAAAAGCCGTTTACTGAGATTATAAAAGTAGGCGGTTTTTTTTATATGTAATCAACTAATGTTATGAATAATTTTCCTGACAATCATAATGGGGATAACTACTTAGAAAATGCACAAGAAACAGAGGAAATAAAAGAAATATCTCCTCAAAAAAAGCGTGAATTTCAAAAATTATTTATCTTTCTGTTAACTTTTGGTTTAATAATCGGTGTGATAGTTTCGGTTATTTTGATTAAAGTAATGACAAAATTCGGCTTAACAGATAAAACTCCTCAAATTGAACAACTTAGAAAATAAAATAAAATATTTTTGAGTAATAAACTCTATGATATTTCAAGAATTTTGATCAATTATTCACAGTTAAGTTGCGAATCAAGGCGAAATCCTAGTACAATTGAGAGTTGCTGAGTAAATTAAATATTTATTAATAAATAGGAGATAAATTATTATGGCTCGTGTATGTCAATTAACAGGAAAAAGAGCAAATAACGGTTTTGCAGTTTCTCACTCTCATCGTCGTACTAAAAAGTTACAACAAGCTAATTTACAAGATAAAAGAATTTGGTGGGCAGAAAGTAACTGTTTTGTTAAATTACGTTTGAGTACTAAAGCACTTAAAACCTTAGATACAAGAGGTTTAAATGCTATGGCAAAAGAGGCAGGAATTGACTTAAACAAATATAGATACGAAAGCTAATTTTTTGATAATATTAGGAGTTGAAAACTAACAGTTAATTTTGAACAGTTATATAGAATCTCTATCCACACTACCAAAAAATACTGGTTCAACTCTTAAACAGACAATATTGGCAGGACGTACTACCATATATTCTCCCTGAATGTTTTTAATAGGAACATTAATGAAATCTTTAGAATCTGCTTTGGGTACTAACTCTCCACTGTACCACTTTTGAAAATCTTGAATAGTAGGGAAACGAACTTCTTCCCGATGACCGTTACTGATTAATATGTGTACAATATATTCATCTGGTTTTCTAGCCATTAATGATAATCCTTAGAATAAACTGAATTGCTGTTCATTATTTTTGCATAAAAACAACAAATACTTTCACATAATTAGGAAGTGTATAAAAAGTATGAGTTATGAGTAATGAGTTATGAGATGGGAGATAGTAACTATCATAAATGTCAAAAGAGGACTCCCGTTAAATTTCTCAACAAAAAAGTCCCACTGAAATTAACGGGTGGGCTGCTACGCAGTGCCTACGGCAGGAATTTTGACCAACAAAGGAAACATTTTAAT
>Ga0210044_10001217_pt1 | contig 39213 bp, 20 predicted proteins | sample CryGey13umfilter_2_FD_183959 | JGI IMG/M metagenome (GOLD analysis project Ga0210044, IMG submission 183959) | Groundwater microbial communities from aquifer in Utah, USA - Crystal Geyser 4/9/14 3 um filter (SPAdes) (version 2) | ecosystem: Environmental > Aquatic > Deep subsurface >... | reverse complement strand
CAACCAGAGATTGCAGAATCTGATATGGTCTGATCTACACCCTGAAGAAAGATGCCTGTGTCGTATCCCGTGATACGAACCCCTTGTACAACAGAGTTGCCCGCACCGGCAGAGGCCAGGAACAAACCAGTATTGCCACCTCCTGGGCCTGTGACTTGGCTGTTAACCATCCACAGTTGGTCTGTCACATCGGACTGAACCCCCAGGATTTGAGTCTGGATAGCACATCCTTGGATACGAAGGTTTTGTCCAGACGCGTGGTAAACACCTGAGTCCCATGTCCCGGTGCCAGGGATGATCCTACAATCTTCCACCTCCACTCGATCTGCCGCAACACCCAAGGCAGTTGACGTAGCATTGTTGGACACAAAGGTGAGGTTGCGGACCTTCACATCCGATTGACTCACCTGAAGCAGGGGAGATACAACCCCACCGGTTACTAGGCTTGCATCCCCATCGCCTTCAAGAATCAATCCTGCAACAGGAACCGTCAAGGTAGCGGAAATGGTGTGACTCCCTCGCACCTGAACTCGGTAGTTCTCAACCTGATTAGCACCACCTGTACCACCATACATGGTGATCCACATGAAGGCTGCGGCAAGAGACTCAAAGGCCCCCTCTGCATTGCGGTCACTAGCACCACCAGAGGCTCGCACGGTGAAAGAAGTCTTGCGATTGCTGTCCAGAATAAAGAAACGAGCATCCGTTGCAGATGCTACGGCACCACCAGACGTTGTCACCTGTGCAAATACCACAGGTGACAACGTCAAGGCAGGTGGGGTGAGTGAAACTGTCAGAGCACTGGTGGCAGGGTTGTAATAGACGTACTGGGTCTGGTTGTTGCTGAGCACAACCGAGAGCCCAGTGAGGGTGTGCTCCGTGCCTCCTACCAAGGCCACAGTAGCATCCAAGGTTAGGCTAAGGCCCACAGTGGTGTAGGTACCACCTGAAACCAAACCATTCGTCTGAATAGCAGCCACAGACGAGACCACTTCCCCCAGAGCACCCGCAACAGAATCGGTCGCAAAGTTAGCATCCAAAACACCAATAGCCTCCGCCATGTGCGCACGGCTAGGGTCATTGATGTGTACCGTCAACCCTGAATTACCCGCTGAAGGGTACACAAGAGCATTGGGCTCCACACTCCCTTCGGGTGCGAGGCCTGTTCCTGTATTGATGGATCCCGGATTCAGAATGCGTGGCATATGAAATTCCCTACTTAAATCTGGAGAAAGGGTGGCTCGCTAGAGGGTTATTCATCCTCTAGCGAGCATGAGGACACCACGGGTGCGGTAAACACCCACACACGAACGGTTGGTGGTGTCAAGGAATCGAATGGTGTTATCCGCATCCATGAGCGCAAAGCGTGTGATCACAAGAAGGAGGACCTCATTCTTGCGCCATAGTGCCGTATCTTCCGTTGCTACAGCCAAGAATGGCATCCACACCTTATGCGTCGAGGATGTGGACAAAGGCTGTGCAAAGACCGTTGGACGGTATGCTGTGGGGTCTGCCACCTTGTAGTGGGACCTGAACTCCACATCCAAATCTGGACTGGAGAACGTGAAGGTGTTCGTGCCATCCACAGGCACCATGGCGTGAAGGTGGAGAAGCCCCGTACTCGTGGAGAAGTCCCCTACCGAGATGTCAGCCGTTGCTGCGAAGCACCACTCACCGGGATAGTCATTGACAGGAGTGTCCCCATTCACAGGAATCTGATCCATAGGTGCCGTATAGGGGAAAGGCACATCCATAGATCCAGATCCCACCGTACCTGTCCATAGAGACTGGTCCATAGCTAGGGGCTGGACTGTCATTGTAGCAGGGAGACTTGGAACGCCTGCTTGAACACCCAAGGTCTGTGGTGCATTGGTCCTGTAGTACACGGAAACCTGATACCCACCACCAATGGTGCCATAGTTAGGCAAAGCATCCTGTGCAAAGAAGTCCACAGATACCAAGGTCTGGCCAGCACCCGAAAGAGGCTGCTTGGCTGCTGTGGCCCCTGAAGTATCCAGCACCAATTTACGAGTACTGGAACCATACTCAGTAACAGAGGCATCCACATCGTGTGCCTGTCCCGCACCCAAGGTTGAAATGTCGGTTACGGAAGTGAGAGTCGCACCCGAACCAAAGATTCTACGGGAAAGATAGATGTTTGCATTGTCCGAAGAGACAAAGCTCTCCGTAATCGGAGTGCCTGCACCGACTCCTGACCCATCGTTGGCCACATATTCAAGACTCAACTCACGCTTGCCTTCCCTGAATTGTGGGGGGAGAAGGTTCTCCCAATCCAGAGGCCGTTGGGTGGTGTTATTCTCCACGACAGGCCCACTAGGGTACGGCGTGGGATCGGGTGTTAGAAGTACATCGGGAGTATCCGTGGTACCCGATCCCACAGGGTAGGTGATCTCCAACTCTACGAAGATCCTGCGGGGAGACCCATTGTTTAATGCAGTGTCTGACACCATCTGGTAATTCGGAGTGCCATTGTCCCCACCATTTACCAAGTCAGGGTTTGCATCCAATACCAACTGGACATAGTCAGTGCCTAACCCTGTCACAGAGGCCAACTGCACAACTTGTGGCACTGCTGTAGTGTGGTGTCCATCATCATGGGCCACATTTAGAACATCTGTGATCGTGGTACCCACAGGCCAGAAGTTTGCCACGGACGCCGAAGTGGAAGCCCAACTCTTGGAGGCATCTGCGAAGCTGCCCAACGTGGAAGCATTAAGAGAACCCAGATCAATGTTGATTGTATCCCCTACAGTCCATGTAGTGTTGCCAGGGATGGCTGGGGTGTTATGTTTGCCCGGCTCATTCAGCACAGTGTCAGTAGGGTACAGCGCCAAGAGCACTCGCTCTACCACAGGGTGATCCGCAAACCTTCGCCGAATGTGATCGAAGCTCCCAATGGTCACGCCACGGTTCGTATCACCAGATCCTGGAGCCACACCACCATCTGCTGCTGAACGACCTACCTCATTACAGACAAGGAACTGAACGCCAACAGACCCAGAACCAGAACCCAAGGTCTGCTTGTCTGCAGCATCAATAGCCCATGTGCCTAGCGTACCATCCATGAGATATTGCATCTGTCGGTTCAGCTCTGCTGTCCAATCCATGCCTGCAGGGACACAGCTCTTCCTCAGATCCTGAACATCAATGTCCTGAATCACGTCATGGAAGGCACCATCCGGACGGTCTGACACTCCTGCGGGGATTAAGCCAAACAGAGGGTGTACAAAACCAAGGTGTGTTCCTGATAGGCCACCGTTGGTGTTGTTAATAGGATCAAAGCCAGATCCTCCTGAAGCGTCGTTGCGACGGAACACAAAGCAAAGGGGAAGAGCGTAGACGTAGCCATCCACAGAACCTAAAGCCGTAGCTGAAGCCTGGGACCCATCACCTGCCACCCAAAGGCCATCATCCACGACACCATAAGAGGCTGCGCTAGAGGAGCCCGAAACCGTTGCCCCATCTGCCCGCACAAAGCGGTAGGTGGCCACAGGAGCCGCCTGTGTGCCTTGTGCTAACACAGAGACATTGGAGAACCCATCGGATTCTGTCTTGAAATTGACCGCTTCAGACTGCCCTGTCACACGAATTCGGTACTGAACCTGAACTCGTTTTGTGGACTCCACACCTACCAGAGGATCTTCAATGTCGTCATTGAGGTTGGTGGAAGCATCCGCTTGAACGTTGCCATGCCTGTAAAGAGTGTCTTGCGTTGGCTTATTGGCCTCGTCAACGCCCCCTGTGGTTACACCCGACACCACATACACACCGCCGCCGCCAGAAGCTGACACAGCCACTGGGAGGCCATTACCTGCGGTACCTGCGGCTACTGCTCGGATGTACAGCACATTCCCTACAGCATAGGCTGTCACATTTGTGAAGCTATTTGGTGGACTGGCGTTGATCGCTGACGCCATGTTGGCTGCAGTCAAGGCATCCGAACCACCAACCAAATACTCATCCACACCAGGAGCAGCTAAAACACCAGTGAGCGTGTTCCCCGCAATGTTGAAATTGTCACCCGCCCCTGTAGGATTGGTGGAGATAGTGATGGAGGACATGGCATGGGGAGAGCTACTCACCATGGCCTTCCACACCTCAAGGAAGACAAAATCCGAGCGCTTCACATCAGGGGGAGCCCCACCAAATACCGGAGCGGAAGACAGCTGGATGCGATTCAACCCAGCTGTTGCCATGGTGGAGAACTCCACCACTACGGGTGAGCCTGCAACCCATGCAGTCCGCTTCTGCATCAGGAAGGAGTTGGCTACATAGAGGGGGTCACCTACGGCAGGAAACCCCAAGCCCGAACGGAGAGACGTGGGGAATGTATTGGTGTCCTCAAGAGGACCACGCAACCACCCGGAAGTGATGGACTTCTGGGACAGAAGGTTACGAACCTCCTGTGTGATCTCCGCGTTAAGGACCAACTCCGAGTCCAGAACGGGCTTTCCAGATTGGAAAACGGCCCCATCCCATGACCTGTCGCCTACCACAAGGTGCCGAGAATTAGTGGATCCGGTGTAATACTTGTCGTGCTCAGCCATGTAGGTCCCAAGTCGGAGGGGGAGTCGGAGCGACCCTATCTCTTTGAAGGTATAGGGCGGCTAACGGTAGGGGGTTACTTTCCTGGTTTCCAAACAGCATCCGGCTGTTTGTGGACAGGCACTCGCTCTGTGTTCCCTTGGGGTGTAGGAGTGGATGTGTTGATCCTAGGTGAAGGTGATAGCGCGGATGGCTTCTTTCTGCAACACGACATCACAAAATCTCCTGCCTAGATACGAGTTTAGTGTTATTGGTTTACCAACGGGGGTAAGAGAACCCTGTACAAAGGAGTGCCCTATGAATGACAATTTCCCCTCCGCCCATGTAGTAGAGGCCACCACGGCTTCCAAGGCCCCCAAGGCCCCCATGGACATTCGCACGAAGCTATGGGTAACAGACCCGCCAGCCATGCTGTCAGATGAAGGTGAAACCTTCATCGTAGTCTTCACCAACCGCCGAAACCTCATGGACTACTATCGTGGGGGAGATCTACCGATTGTGGGGCGCAACACCCCAATCCAACGCCGGTATGGACAGTTCTTGCGGGATTCGGAGCATTTGAACTTCACAGGGCTGATCATTGATCCCTCCCACAAGATCAACGAAGTCCGCACCCTCAAGTGGGTCAAGTAGGGGGTGGATAGGGGATGAGTAGGCCCACCTACTTTGATTTTGGTAATGGTCCCGTACCTGCGCACCGCCACCAGAACCCCGATGCCACTAAAGGTGGCTGGGTTGCCGATACTGCTACGGTGGCTGACTCCGCTTATTTAGGGCCTGATGCCCAGATCTATAATTTGGCTCAGGTCTTAGGACATGCTCAAATCTTTGGCCATGCTCAAATCTTTGGCCATGCTCAAATCTTTGGCTATGCTCAAATCTTTGGGGACGCCAGAGTCTTTGGGGACGCCAGAGTCTTTGGGGACGCCAGAGTCTACAACCATGCTCAAATATACAACCATGCTCAAATATACAACTATGCCAGTGTGTTTGAAAAAGCCCTTGTTTATGGGGACGCCCAGGTTCAAAGGCATGCAAGGATTTTTAAGGATGCTCGCATCGGTTCCAATGCAGACTACGAATCCGGGGCATACCACAAGACAGTTCCCTGGACTATTTTTCGTACCAAGGATGGTGAACTTTTCATACATGCACCTAACATCCCTTTAGCGCACATGGAAGCCATGAGGGATCTCCACTTCCCCCAAGAGGCACCTCCACCCTCTCCTGAACTCCAACGAGTCCTCGCCACCTTGAAGGTGCATCCTTCCTTGGAGGCCGAACTAGCCGCCTACTACGGCCAAGCTGCTCTCCAGAAGCTGCGTTGAGGGCGGTTCTAGAAGAACAGAGAGAAACCAACTGCACATTTAGGTTTCAAGGACATAGAGATCTGCGTACTAGAGAAGAGGACACCGTTTTACCACACAACCAAGAGTCAAGTGATGGAAACCACCACTATCCCCGTGACATACATCAGCCGAGCTGAGATCATGACCCTTCTGCAAGCAGCTCTTCCTGCGGATGCGGACATTTCCACAATCTATATCGAAAGTCAGGATCACACTTTCTTTCGTGTCGCCAGTATCTTTGATCTTGAGGGGCCTCAAACAGGAACCTTGGAAGAAGTGTTGGAGTATCAATGTGTCTACAGCAATGGTCCGGTCCACGCATTTGCTGTAGAAGAAATCCTTGCATGGTTGGCAGCTGATGGAAGGGTTCCACGCACGGATTTCGTCCTAGTGTAGCACCTGATCGCTACGGAGCCCATGTTGCTCCGTAGCGATCAGGTGCTCTGATGGTCCAAGAGGACACCCCCACTTCAGCAAGGCCTACCCTATCTAGCGTAGTAAGAACCTATCAACAGGAGAATCCAAAAATGACCTACCAACTTCCCCCAGACCATGTTCTGGTTCTTAGAACCTCGAACAAGGATCGAATCTCTTATGGAGGCTTCCAGTGGCCCGAGTCGGGCCCTGTGGAGGCTCCTGATTGGAGCCCTGAGCCCATTTGTGGCAGAGGGCTCCAAGGAGCCCTCTGGGGCGAAGGGAATGGATCCCTCTTCAATTGGAAAGATGATTCCGTCTGGCAGGTGGTTGAAGTCCTGGAAAAGGACATCGTAGACCTTGTGGGAAAAGTCAAGTTCCCTCGTGGAAATGTCGTCTTCTCTGGAGATCAGCAGGGAGCCACCAATTTTCTCCTAGCCAATGGTGGTTTTGGACGGGCAGTCATTGGGGCTAAGATGAGCAATCTCAACCCTAATGGCCATGTCCTTGTTGGTGACTACGGCACGGCCAATGTCGGAGATTGGGGCACGGCCAATGCCGGTGAAGGGGGCACGGCCACTGTCGGTGAAGGGGGCACGGCCAATGCCGGTAGGCATGGCACGGCCAATGCCGGTAAGAAGGGCACGGCCAATGCCGGTGAAGGGGGCACGGCCACTGCCGGTGATCGGGGCACGGCCAATGCCGGTGAAGGTGGCACGGTCACTGCCGGTTATCGGGGCAAGCTCGCCATCGACTACTGGGATGGTCGTAGCCGAACCAAGGTTGGCTACATTGGGGAAGATGGGCTTGAACCCAACACCCCCTACAAGTTGGGCTACAAGTACAACTTCGTGAAGGCTTAGGGTTTCAAGCCAACCCTATCTCGGGTAGATAGAGATGTACAAAGGACGGACAGCATGGGCATCCAACACTACACTTATAGCTCTTACCAGGAGGCCACTAAGGGAGAGCCTGAGCATGTAGGGCGGGTTGTGTCAATCTTGACGGTTTACAACGTAAAGAAGATGTCTGACATCTGGGCGGATGATTTTTACGCCCAGGTTTACACCGAAGAGGGGACCATCCTCTCCATCTTCGTGGGGTCCAACTTCGATTGTGACCCCAAGCGCGCAGACGTAGTCGTGGATGCCTCCCCGGAGGTAATGGCAGAGTATCAAGCCCTTGTCAGCAAGCAACTTGCTGACAAGCAACTTGCTGACAAGCTTGCTGCTGAGAAGCGGTATGAGGAGGAAAAGGCTGCCCGCATCAAGGCTGCGGCCGAAGCTCCCACCATCGGGCGCATCGTCCAAGTTGTTCGGGGCCGTAAGACCCCGAAGGGCACTATCGGGGTCGTCTTCTGGGCCCGTGATGGCCGCGTAGGCATCGCACTCTCCGATGCCCGTGACCCCGTAACACGTCGCAACACCGACGTGGCTTGGCTTAACACTGAGTACTGCGTAGCCCTGGCCACGGGCAACACTCCAGAGGAGTGTCAGAAACGGATTGACAAGTCCCGTGCCGCTTTCCGAAGCGAAAAGGTGGAACCTGTCACCCCCGATATCAACCCAGAACAAATTGTGGTGCCATTCTAGGTGGTGATCCGCCAAGTTAAGGACAACACGGCTGTACTCGGTTTAACGATCACCCCAAAGGTGAGATAATTAAACAGAGTGTCGTACAGGGATACGTCCACTGTCACATCTCGTGTAGGAAAAGTATCTGGGGATGGGTTCAGAATGCTAGTGTTTGCGCTGATCGTAGACAGTAGACCCATCTCATTCAGAGGACCTACCGCCTCCCCCTCACCAAAGGTGACTGTGTAGTCCACAATATTGGTGGGGATGCTAACCGCATTGCCCGAGGCATCCCGGAAAACCGTAGAAGAGAAGCTCTTCCGAGCTAGCTCAGCATTGAGCTTGCGCTGACGATTGTCTGGTGCATCTGGAGCAAGCAAAGCTCCTGTAGCTCCCGTACCAATGGCGAGCATGTTCAGACCATGTGCAGGCTCTGCCGGGTCCTTGAGTAGACGTGCAATCAGAATACCTGCATCCAGCATGATGAGGTTTTTTTGTGAACGGTCCAACAGAACCTCACCGGTTCGAGCATCCACCATGTGGAAGAACACCTCACCCTGTAGGGTGATAGTCCCTGACACATGCTCCTCATTAAAAATGCCCATGCCCATTTTGAACCCCTCTCTTGGCTTAAGTACCCGATCCTTCTTGAACATCTTAGAACATCCCCGAAGGGAGCTTGATCCCTAGCGAGTTGGCAATCTTGAAGATGTTGTTACGAAGCAACGCTTCATCCCACTGTGCGGCATGTGGTAGCATGTTACGAAGACGGGTGAAGCCATCCGCATTCCTAGAGTCCAGAGTCAAAGCCTTGGATAGGTGGGTGTGGATCTCTCTCAAAAGAGCCACACTCTGTTCGTCACCTGAACTCTTCATCCTACTCCGAAGATTTAAGAACGCCTTATTATCCACAACCTCCCAAAAGAGGTTGTGGTCAGAAGCCTCCTTCAGTGCAGCCAAGAGTTCCTTGCGGGCAGGATCTCCTTCAGGGAGATTGGAGGCAATACGAAGTACTTGTGACTCTAGGCTTGACATTGGGGAGCTCTCGATAAAGGTTCTACCTTCCACGAAGGTATAGGGAGAATACTAGCCTTGAGCAGCATTGTCAGTATGCACACTGTCATACAGCCGCATCAATGACAAAGGTGGTTGTGCTTGGCGGGGTCAAGGGGAATCCACCCTGTAGGGTGAACTCCGCACCTAGCAAAGGCCCTCCCCCACCCAAAAGAGAGTCGGTGGTGAGAGAGGTAATACCTCCCCAGGGCCCCAACCTACTCACACCTGTCACCCCATAGTCCACCTGCTCTGCAAACACCGCACCATGAAGATGGACACCGGGTGTGCCATCTGGATTGGGATTCGAAGAGGTGGGCAGAGAAGGTGGGGTGTTGTCTGCTGTAGGTGAGACAGTTAGCGTCTCTGCATAGGTGAAGGACAGACCCATAAGGATCTCTTGCTCTGCTCCCTGGACTTGACCCCGATGTGGTCCTGTGGGGCCTGGGTAGTTGGGGTGTAGTACCATCCCCAATGTGCCACCAATGAACCTCCGACCACCCGATAGGTTCAAGGTCTGCATCTGGTTTAAGGGGCTGCGTTGTACCACGCGATCTTGGTAGAGACTGCCCCCAAGATCTATCCCAATCCATCCCTGACCCGGAGCAGGCCCATCATCAGCACTGGCAATCTGATCAACAACTCCACCATTGTCTGTGGTAGTGAATTGCATGGAGGCATACAATCCCTCCATGCTGTACTGGAGGGACTCCAGAGGTCCCGTAATGGTGTCTGTAGTCCCTTGAGGATCGGTCAAGGGTGTGCCTGTCACCACTTGGTAGCTCTTCACCACCACCTGACTCAGGGGGATTGGCGGAGTGCCTTCATTCAACTGGGTGGGGCTAGCCTCCAACGGCTGGGCGTCTAGGTAGGTCTGTGTGACCGGGTTGCCTGGCGAGAAGGTGATGGTTACAGGGTAGCTGTTTGAGGGTAGTGGATTGACAAACTGGATCGTCTGAGTGTCAACGTTAAACGACCACAGGGTGTTGGCTACAACAGCATTGTCCACCACAACCACAAAAACCCTAGAGGCGTTCATGTTGGCAGAACGTACTGATGCCATGGTTGAAGTAAGGGACTGTACTGTAACCACTTCAGGGGTTACATCACGAAGCCCTTCACCACTGTTGATCCGATTGTACCTGTTGAGCACCATGTGCTGAGGAGCAATGAAGTTCTCGTCAGGGGTGTTATAGATGCGGTACCGGATCTCTGTCCACCGTTGCTGGGTGACAGACCTAGCATCCAAAGCACCAAAAGCCACCGACCCAAACGTGTCATTATGGGTTGGTAACTGTGGGTACTCCACGTTGATCCAGGCTGCGGTAGGGTCGGTCACCTTGGAGGCAAAGGCCCCAGTGTACCAAGGAGGCATCCCAAGATCGGGACGGTAAATTGACACGCCCCATGTAGGATCCCAATGAACCCTGACTTGAACATCCGAAGTCCAGTCCATCTCCACGGGGGCTGCAGTCGGGGAAGAGTTTAACGCCGAGGTCCCATCCGTTCGTGAAATCCTCCACGAATCAATGTCATCTTCTGGCCCTGACACATAGACGCCCAAAGTCCTCTTGAGTGCTGCTCCTGGTTGTGGGTGGACGTAGAGACTGTCCCATACTGACACAGAGGCAACGTCAGTGAACATAGCACCGAAGGACACCTCTCCAGGAACCCCTCCTGCCAAGAACAGAGCCAATGCAAAGGTGGCAAGTAGGGTGTCATCCACAAAGAGGGACACGTTTGCTCCGGTGCTGACTAGGCGGTAGGAGTGAAACGCACCATCTGTCCATGTGAAAGGAGCTGCAGCCACTTCTGTCAGGGTGGAGTCGAACAACGCTACTTTCGCTGGATCAACCCCTACAGGGGCCTTGAGAACCAAGACGACCTGCACACCACCATCTGTGGTTGCAGAGGCTGTGGTGCCCGTGTAGCCCAAAGCATTGGCCGTGTAGCTTGTGACTGCCACACGGAAGTCCAAGACGTAACCAGAGGCAAGGTTTCCGGACGAGAGATTCAAGGTCTGACTGTAGACCCCGGACTGACCTAGAGTCTGGGTGATGGTGCATAGGTTCTGATGTACGGTTGTGGAGAGGCTAAAGGGAACTACGGAAGTCCAACCATCCAAATCTGGAATGCGCAAACCACTGAATGACACCGAAGGCAGGGAGATAAGCTGCCTGCTGCTTCCTGTCTCCGAATAGAGGAGGGTGGAGAGGATGGCTTGACGCTGGTCATCCTTTACTCTGATTTGTGCATCACCTCCTCCAAGGACACCGGACTCCACTCTGAAGGTAGCATCCACATCCAAGAAGGACTTCGTGGTCAGGAAAGGCTCAATCCGAGCATAGCCATAGCTTAGGTCGAGTGTGCTACTTGCAGACGTAGACTTGAGCAACAGCCCTGAACTGATCTGGGATTGTCCGAACCCTTGGGTTAGGAACCATGGGTTCTCATCGACTTCGGGAAGGACCAGCATCTCTGCTGCGACCACAATGCCGCGAGCGTGGAACAAGGCTCGATTGGGGTTGACCACATAGGTGGTGGTGGACCAAATCGTGCTATTCGTGGCTACTCGACTCAAAGAACCAAACAGCACACGTCCTGTGTTACCTGTAGGCACTAGGAGGGACGTTTGGGCTGGGTTGGCTGTGGTGGTCAGGGCTGTGACTGCTTCGCCCTGTAGGGTGCCTCCAACGTAAAGCACAGCCACATGGGTCACAGTGTCTGTGATCAACCGGTAGGTGGTTAGGGAAGCTTCCCAAAGCACTTCAAAATAGAGGGTGGCGGTGTCATTCCCTTCCAGGGTGTAATCGGCAGGGAGATTGGAATTAAGGGTGAGGGTGGCCAACCCATTGTAGTCATCCACACCACAGGTAGCAATCTGATAAACCCCGGTTTGGTTGCCAGAGAAGATCTGAAACCTACTCCCAGGAATGACAAAGCTAGGCAAGTTAGTTGAAGAAATTGTGAGGACGTTGCTACTGACCACGGTGGCCAGTGTGGACGGACCGATCTCCCAAGAAGAAGCTAGATGGGGGAGAGAAGCATCGGTCAATAAACCAATGTGCTTCACCCCATTGACTTCCAAGAAGCCTGCAAGGTGCAAGTGGCGATTGTCACTTGCACCGAAAGCCACGCCTGTGAAAACACCATCTGGGGTGTAGCTCTCAATCTGAAGTCTTGCCACAGCCTCCACAGCGGATGGCTGTGAGAGCACATCTACAGCCTTGTAGTAGACCGTTGCCGTGCCAACACCAAAGGAGCCAGAGGAGTTGTCCACCAACTGATAGGTTCCATCACCCACCACCACACCTGCATCCACCCCATCAAGAACCCAGGCATCTGGTGCAAGAGGTGGGGTGGTTGTCCCATCAAAGGCGAGGGAGACAGGTGTAGCAGCATGGGTAAGGCTTGGAACCCCAATGCGATGGGGGTTTTGATTCAACCGTAGAGTGGTGGGGGAGTTGAGCAAAGCTGAATAGGCCACCTCGAATCCACTGTAGCGGTGCCCAATCAGAACAGGTTGCGGTGCTTTGGTTCGGGAGACAAGAGCCAGAGACATCGGGAACCGAGATCTCCTAGCTGCACCTTGGGAGGTGGTGGTGCTTGTTGTCGTCCGCCCCTTCCCATACCAAGAATTGAGGGTTAGCCCTGGAGTATTCAGCCCTGCAAATGGAAGCCTGGGATTACGCATCCAGGCATAATCCACCTCCACAGTGTTTGTACCAGGGGGAGTCAAGGGGATGGGAATCGTGGGATAGATCACACCCGAATATGGGTTAACTCGTTGAATTTCTACAGGGGTGCCATTCACACGAATGGCAACATCCTGTTTTGTTGCAGGAGTGGAGTCACCCCAAGTCTTAACCAGAGGCCCATAGGCTGTCTGAATAGCAGCTCGAGCAAGGGATGCAGACCCTGTAAAGGTAGCCCCCACACTGTGGAGAAAATTCCAAGCAGAGGTGTAAATCGTCTGGGTTGCAGTAAGACTGACCCCCAACACCTTCAAAGTGGAGATTGTGTAGGTGGCGGACAGGAGGAACTGCACGCCTGGAGCAATTGTTGGAGCACCCAGGAAAGAAGCAATGGGTGCGGAGACTACAGGCACCCCATTCAGGAGAACCGCATAAACCCCAGCCTTCTGGTTCCTAAGAAGTTGTACCGTCGTGGCAGATCCACCCCAATTGGCAGGGACCTGTTGGTAAAATGACCCAGACACAACGTCGACAACATCGACGCCAAAAAGACGCCGGAAAAGGATGTCTACTTGTGTGGCACCATCCGAGATGGTTAAGGTGCCCAGGTCTGAATCATAAAGGGGAGGGGAGAAGCTAGCTGTGGTGGTATCAAAGGTGAAATCCATCTGGAAAGAAGCAGCGGGTAGCATTCTCCCAGAGAGATCCTCAAAGCGCCAACCGTACAGATTACCAATTGTCTTAGACAGCAAAAGATGGGATGAGGAGGAGGCTGTGCTAGTTCCAACACCCAACTCGGTGCCTGTAAAAGAAGCCTCAGCTGAAGGAACAACAGAGCCCGTGTACACCACCACATTGGAAGGCCCTACGGTTGCCGTGTAAAGCGTAGAGGTCATCTGGGATACAGACAACCCCACCTGAGAGTCCGAACCATAGGGATGGGTGATAGACCCTACTGCTAATTGAAGAGGGTAGTCGGTGGTGATGCTGTAATTGGTGGGGTCAAGCACACCAGGGGTGAACTCCACCTCAGGAAGCATTGGTTGTGGGGTGACCCCATCTGACTGGAAGAAGTCAAAACGGACTGACGTGCCAGATTCTGGGACCACTTGCACAGTGGCCGTGTCCCCCAGCGTAATACATGCGGTGCTGTTAGCGGGGTTTGGTCCTACAGGGTTGCCTGCAATGTCTACCAATCCAGAGGTAGCCAGAAGGTAACGCCCACCCGTTGTAGTGCCACTATGTGTCAGGACAACGGATGTGCATCCACCTGGAGCGGATGTGCCCACACCCACACCTGTAATGGTTGTGGGTGCCCCTTGAACGGGGACTAACGTGTAACTGGCTGGGTCTAATAGAGCCGCATCCAGTAGCATTGTCTCACTGAAGAACAGCTCAATGTGGTACCCGTCAATGGAGGTCGAGCCTGTCACTCTAGGTGGTGTTGTGTCTAGGGCACCAAAAGAGCCAAAGCCATATTCAGCGCCACCAAACCCACCGGTAGTCGCTACAGGGGGGCGAGAGAAGAAGCCATTGCCATATGCGGTGTAGCCATACTGACCACTCTCCCCATACCCACCCGTAAGAAATCCTGAGCCTGATACCGCAAGGCGGATTACATTATTCGAGGAGAGTGCAATCCCATTTCCTGTGGTCCCAGAAGCTTTGGCAATGACAGAGACCACATTGGCAATAGCCAGAGCAGAAACCAATATACTCAGACCATTGCCAGGGGCATTGATGGCAGCGGCTAGAGAAAGGGCGACTTCCCCATCTGTCCCTATACGGTTGAAATTAAGACCCCCCTCCATTTGGGAGGCCCCTGCAACCAACGTAATTGCACCAATGCTTACGGCATCATTGTTAATGACCCCAAGGCAAGTAATGGTGCCACTTGCCGATAATGCAGGACCACCATAGCCTAGACCGGGTGCGGGGGTGGGGATATAGACGGGCATCCAGCCTCCTACATCTTAGGCTTCATAGCATCAATAGGGGTAGACTACCATTCCTCGCGGTCAAGAAGATCCCAGTAGGGATCAAAGAACTCGGATGTGTCTGGAAGCATCTGAGTTTCTTCGGGACTCGACTCCTGGCCCAAGTCGGAGGCAAGAGAACCCCCAGGGTTTGACTCCTCCTCAGGCTTAAACTCAAGACCAAAGGTTGCATTGGGCAAGGATCCCACGGGCCAAGGCACAACTGAACCACCATTTACAAGCATATCCCGTGTGATACTCAGCTGATCCTCAACAGGACCTACCATCCAGCTAAGGATTGCGGACTTCTCCACGGACCATTGTTGGACCTGCATCCATTGGCCTGACACTGGCCACGTTAGCCCTTGGATATTCTTGAGTACCACTTTGGATGCAAAAAAAGGATCCGGAAGGATCTCCTCACACAGGAGACTAACCGAACCCTTTCCCTCATGTCGCAACAGTACTTGAATCCACATAGATAAACCCCATGATTCTGATCTGGGGTTTATCCTATTAGACGGTTGCGGACAAGTAGCGAACCCTAAACAGATGCCCGGTAGCCGTGATGTCAGCACCAATTCGCAGAGTGCCTGTGCCAGTAGTGTTCACCACACGGAATTCAGTTCCGGACGCAGCAGCCGTGCCTGACCCCGTGTTGGTCATGTCAGCCAAACCGTTGCGGTAGCATTCACAGAACCAATCCGACTGTGCTCCAGTCAAAGGTGCGGCTGCAAGCGTGACCACATACTCTCCTGAAGAGAGGGCGAAGCTGGAGGCTGCAAAATCTTCCTCATGGAAGGTAACATTGATCTTGGCAAGTGTGGCTGCATTGTCCGCAAGTTTCGCCGTGGTAACACCCAGGTCCTTGATGCGAAGAACTGCGGTTACACCAGCCCCATCACTCTGGATGGTGGTGTCGTCTACACCAATCGACACGCCATTGGCTGTAAGCCGAACAACCGAAGCCTGGTTTGCAGCCCCTGTAGTATCCACAGCCACACGAACCGCATTACCTACGATGGAGAGACCACCAGCCCCAGCGGAGGCCGCCTCCACATTCACACCCACACCACTAGCACCAAGGGTGATGGCTCGTGCAGTGTCCAAATTAACGCCAACACTATCTGCGGCTACGGTCAAAGTGCTGTCTGTAGCCACCACATTGATAGTATTGCCCGACTTGGTTAGACCCGCGCCAGCATTGATCTGGCCAGCACCCGAGAATTGAATCCAAGAGCCTGTAGGTACAACACCGTCAAACACCAGACCCGCATTCGCGGAGTACGAAGCATCGCCCTTAACGATGACAGCTGAACCGTCCAAAGAGTCACCAGTGTCTCCACCAGTATTGGTGGCCCCGGTGAAGGACACGATCATGCCCTCGTCTTGAGCTGCAGTGTACGGGGTGATAAGCGCGGTCGTTGTGGAAAGAATCACACGAGTGCCAGCCGCTACAAACCCACCAGCACCTGCAACAATCTTCTTCCAGCTGGTGCCATCAAACTCTGCAATGTCACCAATAGCAAGAGTGTCCGAAGTGCCTGCGGTTGGGGTGCCCGCTGCTGTCGCAACATAAGCATCCCCTGCTGCGGGGGTAAGTCCATTCAGCACTGTCACCGTGGCATTTCCAACTAGCCCCGGAACTTCCACAGGTTGACGCCACTGGAGGCCTGTGACCAGGCTGTCCACATAGGTTTTATTAACCGCATGGTTGGCATCTACAGGAGTGCCTGTGACAGAAAGACCCTTACCAGTAACGCCGTTGGGAAACGTCCATACCGAGTTCGCACCAAAGGTAAGGGCAGATGCGCTGTCAATACCCACACCGGAGGCAGAAATAGAGATGCCTGTAGCTGGCTTGACCTTGAGGGTCCCTCCAGAACCCTCCTCAAGACCGGGTAAAGAACCATCAATGCGGAGCTGGGTAAATGAAATTGTCATTTGAGAGACCCTCTATGCCACAGTGGTTTACAACCAACCACCTGATGGTGTAGGTTCATAGGTTCATTATCAAATCTTTGGGTACATCAGGGTATAGGTGTTACCCGAAGTCGTAATGTTGGTGCCTACTTCCAAAATGAGACCATTGATGCGGAATTCATTTGAAAGGTTGGGTACCCAAGACACCTTGGTCATATCCGCAACACCATTCCGGAAAAGAAGGACCAACCCCTGCAAAGCAGCAGTGGTGTCATGCGTACTGGCTAACAAAATTTGGGATGGAGTCCCCCCAGTGAAGGCACTGGCATTAAACGTATCTTGCGCCACACCTGCAAGCAATCCACCACCACCACCCGCAATGGTAACATTTACACGGCCACTGCCAGCATCCGTAGCAACAACGCCGGAACCTGTGAAATTAAGGGTGGTAAAACCACCCAAGGGGGTAGTTTCATCTTCCACTGCCACTGACAAGGCACCCATAACCGCAGAGGAAACGTCCTGCATAGCTCCAGATTCGTACTGGTAGTAGAAATGCCCTAAGGTTGTGCCACTTGTGCCATCGCCCACGAAAATGGACCCCTTCGTTGAAGGGGTCACTATGGGGGGTGAGACATCAAATTGCATACCTGTAGGGTCGATCAAGCCGGGGACAGTCAGCTTGCCCGTATCCGCATTGTAGACCATTGGGCCTGCAGCACCGCCTGCACCAAATGTAACCTCATTGGCTGCGGTCACATCCACACGGATGAAGGAAGTCATTGCCCCATTCACCTGTGCCACACCACTGAAGACACCTAGAGCCGTATCCAAAGCCAGCCCTTGGTCATCACTCAAGAAGAAGATCTCTGCATTTGGCCCCGTGGCTACAGATGTGAGGCGAAGAACACCCCCTCCTACATCGGATGCTACCACATGACCTGTAGCATCAAACTTGGATTGCACACCTGCAAAGGAATCGCCAGCAAGAATATCTACAGAGATAGCACCCATGTTCGTAGCAAAACGGATGGTACCGGACACACCCCCTACAAAGGGGCCCCCTGCGGTCAGGGTAGCAGGAGTCATGCTTGTAGGGTTTCCTATGTAGAGGCTGCCCTCGGACCCTCCCACACTCGACCCTGGGCTCAAGTACAGTGAGCCACCTGAAATTAAACCCCCTAAGGCGCTACCTGCTTGTAGGAACACAGATCCGGGCACAGGAGTCGAAATCCCATTGGCTAGGGCATCACCACCCCGTACCACAACCCTACCAACAGACCCACCATACCGCGTACTTTCCGTGTGGAAGCGGAGGTTGTAGTTGTTGTACTCGGGTGCCCCAGTAGATTGTCCTGCCACTGTGGCAGTGCTACCAAAGGGGGCACTGCCTGCTTGAATCAAATGGCCTAGTTTAATTGTAGGGCCATGGCCAAACGGGTTGGGGTCTAGGTCGATCTCGGGCTTGCCAAGAGAGCCAACCTCTACATTGCCAACGATCTGTAGACGACCGTTGGTGTTGCCAGCGGGGACAGGTTCTGACGGGGAGGAGGCATCTACAATTTGTACTGCACCAGAGTCTGCTAGAATGGTGCGACCTGCACCAGCACCAACACCTCCGTTATAGGCGTCATCAAGGGTGCGGACTGCAACAGCGAGACCCTTAATCTCATCCAAAGCATCCTGTACATTTGCAGCCACCAATCCTGAGGAAGAGTTGTCATAAAACAGCGTGGCGGCTTTCACTTGGGAGACCATAGTGGAAGGAACGCCACCTGGAAACAGAAGGGAAGTGTATTCACACGACCCAAGGTTCAATGTTGTTGTGCCTGTGACTCCCGTAATATCATAAAGGAGCCCACCTTGCACAAAAGTCCATCGAACCGATAAACTGACATCACCATTCAGCACCCCTGCGGAAGGATGGACCTGAAGAGGGTATGCGGCCAAAGGAGCCCTCAGAGTGCAGTAGTCTACTTCCAGATTACTTGCCTCCGTTTGTACCGCATAAGAGACACCCACCCCTGCACCTGTAATCCGCACATCTCTAAGGGACCCTAGGGTATCCTGCGCAAGGGAGAGGCCACTAGGTCCTGTCAGGTCACAATCTTGTACGGTTAGGGTGGAACCTAAACCCGTGAGGCTTACCGAAGGTTGCGTTGCCCCCGCCGAGGCGTTCACCAAGAACCTACTGCCCTGTGCTTGGGCTGAACCGCCAGACACATGGAGAGCAGGCCCTTGGTTGGACAACGCACCTGTAACGTTGAGCGAACAGCGATAGATCCCCAGCACCCCTAAACCCGACTGCATAAGCAAAGGGGTGACGGTAGCAAGGCTACTGTCAAAGCTTAGGTTGGAAAGAAATAGAGATTCCCCTGAGTTCAATATGGCATTATGGTTCGAAGACACACTCCGAACTGACACAGCCTGGTTCAGATCTGAACCAGAGCCATCTCCCGGCCAACCCATCACATGGACATTTCCGACAAAGGAAAGATCCTCGACATAGGTGCCGGGTCGGATGAGAACCACCCAAGGTTCTGTAGAGGTTGGTGATTGCAGTGCGGCTGCATCAATTGCAGCTTGGATGCTATCAAAATCACCATAACCCTCCACAGTGTCTGTAGAGGATTGGTTCTGGTCCACATAGTAGACCCTACCTGAGGTAGATACTGATGCGATGTACCCCTTGAGGGTCAACAGGTTGATATTCTGCTCGTCTGCCCATCCATCTAATGATTGATCCACAGGCACAGGCACTGTTGAACTGCTCTGCTCGCCTGCTGCGATCAGCGTCAACCGACCAAAGCGAGTCAAGAACCTCAGGCGTACAAACTGCATAGTCTCTGTTGGAAGACCCAAATCCACAATCAAACGGACAAGATAGGGGCCTTCCGCGTCCAATGTGAATGTGCCAGGGCTTTGGGCAACCACACTGCCCGAAAAAGCAGCCGAGGATCCTGGAGGTCGATAGACAAGGGACCAGGAATAGGTAGATGCAGCCACGGCCGCTGTTACCGAGACAACATCGCCCAAATACAGATCATCACGGCTTGCGCCTGTGACAGTAGGCCGTAGAACACCTGTGATAGGGTGGCCTACCGGGCTAATGGTACTCCGGATGCTGGCAGCCATCCATCCTCTCCAAACAGGACTCTACCCCGGCATGACTATAGGAGGCTCACCGGACAAGAGCGAACACAAGTTCGAAGAATATCTCCGAACCATCAAAACCCGCACTATCCGATGTGAGGCTAAATGTCCAGAGACCTGATGCAGAGAATTCCAGATCAGTAGGGGTGGCTGAAAGCCCCAAGGTTGTTACTGTAGCCGGAGTCAAGGTATTCATGTCAAAGGTGGCAGCCGTTAGGACCGATGCCCCTACCCCAATATTAGTGACCGTTGCCGTATACGCCCCAACCGTATTCACACCTTGCATGTACACCCGTACCGCTGTTAAAGTACAAGCTTGTGGCACCCACCCGCGATAGGTGACAGTGCCGCCAGCAAGGGCAGCCATTTCCTTGTGGTACACCAAGGGGGTGAGGACACCTAAACGATCGATTGCCGCTTGGACGTGGGTAGCATCCAACCCTGAGGAAGAGGGGTCATAGTCAAGGGTTGTGGCTTTGGTCGTTGCTGTTATAGAAGGGGCAGTGCTAGGAAACGTGAGGTTGGCATACCCAACCGACCCCAACCCCAAGGTGTTGCTTCCTGTCAAGTTGGTGGTGTCATAAATGACATCCCCCGACACATCCGTGTACTTCAAAGCCGTGGACACATCCCCTGACCACACCGTAGCTGGGCGGCCCACATGTACACCTGTGGTGCCAGCGGATAGGATCTTACACCACAACACCTCGGTAGACAAGGCACGGGTTGACAGGGCAACACCTGATGTGTGGTAAGACTGGATGCGACACCCTTCCATCTGACTCTGAATGGCTGCACCTACTCCGTCATTGATGCGGATACCCGAAGGTCCTGATAGGGTGCAGTTGCGCAACATGCTGGTGCTTGCAGCATCCTGTTGGAAGGCCCACCCTGTAGCGACTCCTGCGATGTTGTGAAGGAACGTGGAACCCTCTGCCTCTATCGTCCCTGCCAGCAAGTCTACAGCTGGACCTTGGGTAAGGCTCACACCGTTGGACTCCACACGACAGTTATACACCTTGAGCGTACCTGCCCCAGACTTTGCAAGGGTGGGTAAGGCACTATCTGCGTTGTTTTCGAGGTGAAGGTTAGACAGCAGGGTCTGTTGGGAGGAGAGCGTGGAAGTAGACGTATGCAAACCCTCTACCACGACGGCCTTTGAAGTCTGCCCATCCAAGTTACCGGGCCACCCAACCAAATGCACCCAAGGAATCAGGGTGAGATCTTCTACATACGTCCCAGGGCGCACCAGAATCAGCCACGGGGCCACGGCTGTAGGGGTGAGAGAGGAAGCCGCCACAAGGGCGTCCTGAATCGTGTTGTAGTCTGCATACCCTGTGGTAGCATCCACATAGAACACCCGCCCTGAAGAGGCAATAGGCTTGATGAAGTCTTTCAGCACAACCAAGTTGGCGTTTTGTTCATTGGCCCACCCTTCAGGGTCAATGTCTACAGGGATGATCCCTGTCCCATCACGACGCTCGCCTGCAGCCACCAGGTGTAACTGACCAAAAATCGTCAGGAACCGGAGACGGACGTATTGACTGTCTTCAGTAGGCAGGGTAGCGTCCACTACGAGGCGGATGAGGTATGCACCCTCAACATCCACGGTGAAATGCCCAGGAGACACAGCGGAGGTGCTTCCGGTGAAAGTGGCAGTGGAACCTTGAGGAGCGAAGACTAAAGTCCAAGCATAGGTTGTTGCCGCGTCCAAAGATTGAACAGTGACTTGATCTCCCACAACAAGGTCGTTACGGCTTGCTTCATCCACAGCAGTCAATGGATCTGCGTTTCTGATACTCCGAATTCGAGCCGCCATGCTTCACTCCTAACTGCTATACTGGCCTGAAGGTATAAGCACCATACCGCCGTTACCATCACCCATGACATTTGACTTTGGTGATGGTAACGGCCCTGTGCCCGCACATCGTCACCAGAACCCTGATGGTTCGGAAGGTGGCTGGGTAGCTGACACCGCTACCGTGGAACCTACTGTCTATGTTGGCAAGGATGCTAGGGTCTCTGGTTCGGCTAGGGTCTCTGGTTCGGCTCAGGTCTACGGTTCGGCTGTGGTCTATGGTGAGGCTAGGGTCTTTGGTTCAGCTGTGGTCTTTGATTCGGCTAGGATCACGTCTAGTGACGACTACGTCCACGGAGTGTGGAATGGGCTTCCCTGGACATTGTTCAAGCAAGAGGATGCCACGATTGGTAAGGTTGGTTTGGATGTTCCTGAGGCCTACTTGGAACCTATGAAGGAGATCACTTGGGGTGCTTCCAAAACCCTTGGGCCAGATGCCCTTAGGGTTTTGGAAGCTTTGAGGACCAAACCTGAACGGATAGCAGAGCTTTGGCGTGGTTTAACCCAGGAACTGTTGAGGGGGCCTTGAGATAAACCACAATTTGGACATGTTGTGAAGACACCCCATGCACACCTGGGTTTGAAGCAAGATCTACTTCAAATGCTGCTATTTTCACCCTACAAGTAGAATTGAGAGGAAACATCCTCCCCCACAACCACCAAGGGCTCCTTCACCCCTAACCTATCCACCCCTACGACATAGGCCTGCCCCACTACGGAGGCATAAGGCATCCTGCGCTCTAATCGAAGAATGGACAAAGACACCCGTACCGAGGTTGAAGGCCCCAGCCCTGTCTTAGACAGAGGGCCTCCATTGGACCCCAACAAGAAATCCAACCGATAATTCCCGGCATTGGGGCCCGCACTCAACGTCAGTTGCTCTCCCTCTTCTGCAAGAGACCAATCCTGAGACAGGTCGGTAAGAACAGCCCCTTCTATAGTTGCAAACCCCACCAATCCTGTAGGACTTGTCGTGTAAGCCCTCCCCACAGTATCGGTGCCCACAGGGAAAGCCTGAACATCCACCACGCGATACTGCCCCGCATTCACCCCGGACGAAAGCTTCAGAGTAGACCCCACCTTGATGGAAGCGAAGCTCTTCGTAGGATCCGAGAATAAGGTGCGGTCTGTTAACGTCGCACCCGTGCCCGTGATGTTCAGGACACCGCCTTGATTCCTACGGGTGTCATCGTAGTAATACGACTGCATCCCCCAAGACATGCCACCCGTATCCAACAGGGTGGCATAGGCATCTTGGAACAGGTGGCTGAACTCGTAGAGTGTATGCGCAGGCTTCAACGCCTCCAGCACCAACCCCATGTTGCTCTGCATCAGAAAAGGGCTCGTAGGGAACCCATCCACCAAGATCTCCAGCTCAAACTGGTTGTCAATGGTCCACGCACCCTTGGGATTGCGTTGTAGGGCGTCTAGAAAGCGTTCCACCACCGTAACCTGACTCGTGGTCAGGCTGCCTACACCAGACGCCACAGAGGCTACTGTGGAGCCTTGAAGCAACAACAGGACCATCTGCCTCAAGAAGGTTCTGTAGGCTTGGTCCCCTTCGATGATGGGTGCCCCATTTCGCTCGGTTGCTCTAGGGAAAACCACCGTGCCCAGGACCTCCCAAAGAAACTCAGGCCGTGTGAAGTCAAAGTCCGAGTCCTTCAGAATCTCCTGCGCAGAGATCTGTATCAACGCCAGCTGCTCCGCTATGGCCTGGAACTGAAGAGTGTACCATGGTCCATTGGTGAGGGAGACATAGTTAGAGGGCAACACCGCCATGAACGTCTGCATGATCTCATTGACAAGAGCCTGCTGGTTTTGCAGATATTCCTGACCCTTCTCCGACTCCAAAGGAGAAGGGTTTTGGGTCAGAGATAACGGGATCAGGCTGGTCTTGGTCACCATGATCACACATCCTCTTCGTAGGTGGGCACAAAGTCGCCAAGCACAATGTACTCAGCTGCACCCGGTGCAATGTTCTTTGCCCCTGTATCCGTCCCCACCACATAGGTACAAGCATAGGTGTGGTTGACAGGTGTGTCTCCTGCCACCAAGCTCACCAAGACTCTGTTGGCGGTCCGATTTAAGCGCTCTGTGAGCCTCGCTGTGGAGTCAACAAAACCCGCAGCAATCAAGGTGGCATCATCACTGTATCCCATTAGCACGGCCCCACCACTACCCACAATGTACGCTCGACCTGCCAGCAACCCCAGAGAGGTGAACGTGGCCGTAGAAGCGAGGAGGGAGAGCGCCACACTGTCCTGGAAGACACCACGGTAGGACGTATCAGGACCTCCCCCATCGGTTGTGGCGGCTACTAGAGGGTCTTTAAGCAACCACACCTGTACTGCTGCGGTAGACAAACTGGTGAGCCCAACAACCGTGTTCACCAAGCTCGTGTTCAAAGCCTCCCGCACCACCTGTGAGCCTGTGCCTCGTGCCATCAATGCCAAGGGCACTGTCACATAGGACACACCTGCAGTTGCCTCAAAGATGTGGATAACATCGGATTGACGTATAGGATCGCCTAACCGCAGCTCTTGGACGAAGTTCGACAAGTTGGTTCGTACAGCCGTGTCCACAACGGCTGGATCTTGCCCCTTGTTCAATACCAAGGTGCCGTGGAGATTTATGGGCACCGGAACCGCATCCTTCACCACCACGTCTGCGGTTGCATGGCGAACCGCCTCAAGAGCATTCTGCACGTTGGACACCACTAGGTTGGTGGTGTATGTCACCGTGAAGTTTTCATCGTGGGCATAGTCAATCAGCACAGTGTCACCAGAAGCAATTACCCCAGTGAGCGTGCGCTGGATTGACACAGCGGTAGTCTGAGTCCCTTGGGTGATTGTGAAGTCAGACACCCCTGAAGGATCATTAGGTCCCCTGTACTCCACGGTCCTATCTGCATTGAATACCCGCATGGTAAGGAAGCTTGCCCCCAAGCTATTCAAGTACTCAGGGTACTCTCCCACCAACACATGGGACTCACTCACCACAGAGACCATAGCCCCTGACGGTACCGTAGCACCCGTACTGTCAGTGTACGAAGAGATCTGTAGATAGTCCTGTGCAAGAGTTGAACGACCCTTATCCAAGGGTGCGTCTGGGTGGTATAGTGCAAAGGCGGTTGTCGGCAGAGTACCTGACACAACCCCCACAACCGATGTGATGGTTGCCACTGGCTGGCGAGGCAGCACAAAAGTAGACCCCAATCTCCGGCGATAAGACCCCAACACAACATCTGTCAAATCCACGGCGGGTTGGGCCAGCGTTGTATCCAGCTGGATGGTGTTGTAGGAGAGCAACACCACACCCGTAGTATCAAACACTTCACCAGTGGAGGCATTCTTCAAAAGGTACCCTGAATCAGGGTAGTCCAAAATCTCCACAATGGGGTTGCTTTCTGAGAGTTCGTGATCAAGAGCCATAAATTGGAGATCTGCAGGGTCACCAATAAGGACAAACTGGATGTCTTGAGCCAACTGGAAACTAAAGGCAAAGGTATCGGTAACCGTGGTGGTGTTCGACCCCTGCACCCAAACATCTACCTTGCCCCCACGATGTACACCCGTAGCATCCAGGTCCCTCTGCATCAGAGGGTTGCCCGCACCCACCACATTGGCTTTAACCACACCGGGAACGTTGGCCGCTACTTGGAGCAACCCTTGAACCGTCCCTGTGTCCACAGATGACAAACGGTTCTTGGCCCTCTCCATGAGCTGAAGGTTCGTGTCCTGATCCTTGCCCCAAGACATCTTCGAAAAATTGGTTACAGATAGTCCTGGAATGGCGGGTTGGATGGTTCGGATCTGACCGACACCCACATTACCTGCCGAACCTGCAGTAACGGCCTTGACGGGCACGGTTACTCGGTACCACCCTGTTGTAGGGTCGTAGTACGAAGCAAGTTGGTTCAAGGGGATGGAAGCAGCCCTTGTCGTTCGGAAGGCCCCCACCAAGGTACCCAAGGGGATTTGAAGAGTCCGTGTGGGACGCGTGGTGGTGTAAAAGACCACCTCCCCTTGTGCTGAACGGCTAGGGTCTCGGTACACCCCAAAGTTCGAGGCATAGGAATCAAAGCAGGAGTCAATAAGAGCCTGCACTTCCGCGTTACTGTTCAGAAGGAACGCCTTCTTCAAGGCCTGCTTATATGCCGTTGTGGACACGGGTGCGGACACCCCAGTACCCTCCGGATCATCTACTGCCAAAAGAAGCGCAGGGGATCCCGCTCGGTGAAGGAAGTCCAACAGGAAGCGCACACGCTCCGCCTCCATAGAGAAAGGATCAATGACCTGCTCACGGAGGGACGACCCTGGATCCACTCGCACCTGTGGATTCGACCGATACACCGAAGCAATATAGTCTTCCACAATGGCCTTTCTAGCCACTCTGGGGAACGTGCCAATGGTAGCCGTCACACGGAGAGGATGCCCCACAACCTCTTGGGAGAACGCAGATTCAAACTCAGTATTTGTGGTAGAATCCAAGAATACGGCCGTGACCACATAGTACAAAGGGTCAGTAGTGGCCAAGGACGCAAAAGCACTGCCGTAGATTGTCGCAGGGCTGCTTGTAGGACCTGCTGAACGACTATGCTCAAAGGAGTACGTCTGAATCGACTGCACGTCCTCTACAGTGTATGTGGTGCGAATGGTGCGTACTGTCTCCGCTAGAACAACCGTGCCATCAAAGTCCTGCTGTACAAGAGCCCCATTGCTATCCACCTGCTGACCCACCAACTGGTAGTACATAGGGTCCACGGTAGGGAGGCCATTCCCATCAAGGGGCACATCTGAATCCACCGAGGTAGTGTATACAGAAGAGACAACCTCTGAATAGGAACCACTGCTGATCGTGTCTAGGTTAATTCGCTGGTACCCTGTGGTGCCACCACCAGGGTACACCGAAGCATAGATGTTGTAGCCTTGAAAGCCCGTGGTGTTACTGAATCCTGTGATGTGGATGCGAACACTCGCATCCAACTTATCCACAGACACCCCTGTGGGAGTCTGTGTGAGAACCCCTTGGCCAGAATCCTGAACCAAGTTAATTGTTGCTTGTGCAACCGAAGTCTCAGCACCAGAGGATAGGATCGATCGGACTTGGACCGCATTCAAGCCAGGAGTCAGATCCAAACCATCCGGGTACACTGCTGGGTTGGGGAGGTACCACTGAGTCCCCTCAAACAGGATCAGATCGGCATTGTTCGAGAAGGCACCCCCCCTAACAGACACCTCCATATCCACCGTATCCGCATCCATCGTCCCCGAAAGGAACCTTGAGCCTTGGGTAGTAGAGAAGACAACGGCTTCTCTGAGTTGGCCGTCTGGCCCATAAATAAGGGGAGTCAAAGTAGCCATAGTTTCACATCAGTACCCGGCTGGAGCTAAGCCGAGAGATAGGTTGTTTGTGCCTGCCAGAGCCACAGCTCCAGGCACGGAGAAGACCACCGAAAGCTTCACAGGAATGCCTGTCATATTCGACACCACCACGTCTACCAAGAAAGCCGTTGGGTCACTTTGGTGGGGGTAGACCTCCACGGACAGAATACGGGCCAAGCGCTCCTGCAGAGCAACGGATTGATGCTTCGCTTGTTGGGTCTGAAGGGATTGCATAGCCTGCAAGGCTACCATCACATCCTCTCGCACCAAAGTAGCCGTAGCCCCCACTGCCTTAGCCCCAATACGCTCCATGAGCTTGGAGCCATACTGCGGATAAAAAGGATTCGACCCCTTCTTTGTCAGAAGAATCTTGAGCGCAGCCTGATATAGGAGGTCCTCATTTACAATAGTGATAAGGTCCCCTTGAGGGTTGAACCGCCAGTCATTTTCGATGAAGGTACCTCGGCACCTTGGACACCTTTCTGGAGGTGCTACATAGGTCAACTTCACCATAGGGGAGGTCTTCAACGGCTTCAAGAACTGAGGATAACGAGCGTGGCTAGTCACCTGCCCATTCCGACCCACCATAGGTAGCGTGTCCGTTCGTTGGATCAACTGCCAACCTGGGTAGATCTCCTTGCCACGGGCCTGTTGCTGTCCACCGAAACCTAGGGATGTGGCTGCTCGACCACCCACCCGAATAAAGGACTCAGGACCGATTTTGGCCACATCCAAGAACACAAGGTGTCCTTTATCATTGTCTACAATGATATCCTTGAACGTCTGGCGGAACATACGGAGAAGGGTATCAATTGGTACACGAACACCTGTAGGAAGACGGAAGGTCTGTGTCTCAGTACTGCTTGTAACAGTCAACACATTGTTGTCTACCGAAGCGCCCCCCACAACAAGACACCCTTCAATTGTGAAAGGTCCGGCCATAGTTCCCTTCAATGAAGCCTGTGAGTAGAGGCCTGAAGGTGGCACATATAATTCGTTGTTCACCAACACCCTAAGAAGGTTCGAGTTACCAATGGGAGCAATAGGCACCATCGACCTACGATCCGAGCCCAAGGACACAGGCTCTTCGATCAGTAAGTGGGGACACGAGTGCCCTAGTTGGTAGTCGAAGCTCAAGGTGGGGGCCTCCTAAGTGTTGGGAGCTATAGGAAGGGCACCGCTAGAGGTTGGTATTGGCCTCTTCTGGGTCATCATCCAAAAGGTGGGGGTATACAGCCAAACGATCTTCATTGACTTGTGTGAAATCTGGCTTTCCATTCACATCTACCACATAGAAAATGGAATCCACAGCCGCCACCACCTGTGCCACCGAAAGCTCTGAGTCAAAGCGATCCCCATCCAGAGAGGGCATGGACATATCAATGCCTGCAGCGGCTAGCGTAATATCATCCAACTCCTCATGCAACTGTTCTCTCAAATCCATGAGTTTGATAATCCGCCCCTCAATGTCCTCCAGCTTGTGCCGGATCTCTTTTCGCACCCACTTGCGACCCGCATCCACACGAGAGGCCATTTGGCTGTCTTCAAGATCCTTGCGCCCTCCTACTCTACGAGGTAGGTACTTCTTGATGGACAGGTACCCGCCAGTGTAGGTCTGGCCTGGAGCATAGGACCCAGACTCCGGGGATACTACACCACCATGAGGCTGCATTTGTGTCGTGACATCCGTATCCACCACAACCACAGTATCAGGACTAAGGAACAGGGAGATATCCAAAGGCGAACCCCCCATTGCTACATAGGCCTGTACAAGCTTGCCTAGAGAAGATCCTGGTGTCACAGAGAAGCCCAGACGCTCCTCTGTAACGCTAACAACCCCCTCTGCATCGGTGGTTGAAGCGTAATGCATTTCCACACTTCCGATCCTTGACAGCTCCGCCTCAATGACAGCAATTCTTTCCGAAACATCCCGACGCTCTTCAAGGATGAACTTTCGGAAGGACTGCCATTGGCCCTGCCTAAAGGTGCCTAGCCAAGAAAAACTCATGTAGACCTCGGAAAGAACAAAGCAAGGATCTCAAGAATAGACCTAGGGAGTCCTCCTGCTAGAATCACCACCCCACCACCATAGACGCCATAGGGACCGATGGGATTCAGCACCCCATCGCTCGGCTTATTACCTGCGGCCACCAAGGCAGAGAGGATGCCCTCCGTTCCATTCCCTGTCACCACCAAACCAGCCACAGCGGGTAGGGGGACTGCAACCATAGTGTCCAAAAGGGCATTGATTCGTACTACCAAGGCTTGCATCTCAAGGATTCTAGCCTGAAGGAAATCAATGTAGGCGGACAAGACCTCTGTTTGCCCCTTGAGACCTGCGGATAAAGACTTGGCCCACTGGAGCGCTGCACCTAATGCCTTCTCTACAGGTGGAACCCCTTGGGGGAATAGGCGCATGGCCTTCCACCCCCCATTACCCTCTGACACTGTCATGGGTGCCGAAGCCACGTTCAACACAGAAGCTGCAGCTTGGTAGACTGCCACTGGGATCAGATTCCTACAAAACGAAATGGAAGATCCGGCAATGGTGCCAGAATACATCACAGGGGACCAGTCTTCAGATCCTTGATCCACCATCCACCACCCCTGAGCGGATGGTGTCTTCTCCATGAAGCCAGGGCCTCTTACAATCAAGATAGACAACGAACCCCTGTAGATTGCCTCATTCTTCTCATGACCCAAGCCTAGAGAGAAGGGGTTGACTGCCAAACCCGAATTGATGTTGGAGTCCTGCAGGGAATCTAATATTGTCAGTGCAGGCAGTCTTGAATCTGCACTCTTCCATGTGAAGTCCCTAAGCACAGCCCCCACATCCACCAAGGTCGTCTCAAGGGTTCCTAAAGGACTCACACGAGCGTAGATCTCCCCTGCAAGTTTCCGGCAACGCCACAATACATCGGCCCGAAAATCCTCAGGAGAAACCCCCTTACGACGGAAGTAATTCTTGGACAGCCCTAGAGAACTCAGCAAGTGTCGGCTGATCTCCTCCAACCCTGTTGAGGACAAAGCCTTACCTGGAGCAAAACTGGACCCGGAATCCGCCACGGGAAGATCCGCACGTCCTAACACAAGCACCACCAAGGCGGAGGTCAATGTGTCAAGAAATAGGGATGGACTATTATCGGGGAATGTTAGTGTCAGGGGAGCGGATGCCTCAGTCTTTGCATCGGCATTAAACACCCCTGTCCCAAAGACCACATTGCCGTTTGTCTGGGCTTGACCCACCACGTCCGTAGAAGACGTTGTCCACAAGTAAAGGCTCTGTGCCAGAGGGCCTGTGACCCCCACACCATTCGTGGTCACCACCACATCAGCAATGGCCTCCGTTACTGCGGACACCCGAACGTATACAGTTGAAGCAGGACAAGACCCAACAGGAGTTCCTGTCACCACTCCATCCGAACCCACCGTGAAATGGGCATCCCAAGGCATATCCTCACCTGAGAAAATTGCAGCAAAACCTTGGCCTGGGCTGGTAGTCTTCAGAAAGCCAGCCTCCACAAAGAAGGTCCGTTGTAGGAGATGTTTATCCCCCACCTGTAGGGAACCCAAAGGGATTGGAGTGTTGTCCGCTGAACTCCGATAGGCATACAGACGTGTCTCACGGTCTGTCCCATCCGCCACTGCTTTGAAGGTGCTGTTTGTCAAGTCCCCAGCATCAACTAACCCCACGCCCCCATACAGGCGAAAAGGTGTCCCTGTCTTCGGGTCACGCATCAGCCCTCGAACACGCACCTCTGCATTAGCCCCTGCACCTGCACCCTGCGTGTAAGTGTCATAGGCAAGGACAAGCCCGTCTTGGACGGTGGAGACTTCAACCAGAAAACCCTTAGGCCCAAGATCTGGCCAACGCACCTTGGTGTCCCTAGCAGGAGGAGCCATCCTCCACTTCACGCTAGCATAGCGGGGAACATCCCCTGCACGAGTCGCCTCAGTCAACGACCCAAAACGTGTGGCAGTAACCCCATAGTTGGCTTGTAACCCAGTAGGCACGGTGTAGGTACGAACAGGAACATCTTGACCAAAGAATGCAAGAAGACGCTGGAGGGTGTTGGTGAGGGTGCCAATTCCTGAAGTGTCTGCAGAAGCATACAAGAACACGGCAAGGGTTGCAGACTGGTTGGTGAAGTTAGGTCTAGTAGGATCCTCTCTATCCGTTAGACGACCAACCATCCGTCGCTCATACGCGGTGTACCCACCCAGAAGAGCACTGAAACTTGGACCTTCTAATGCGGTGTCCCCAGCAACATACACCCCCAACTGCCGAAGGTTGTCCAGCTTTCCTTCCAGCTCTGCAACCAATGCCTCAACAAGAGCATTCATTGGGTTGAGGGTGCCTGTAGAGAAAGCCTTCACCACCTGAAGGGTTGCAAGGAGAACGTCCAACACCGCCAAGGTTGCCTGAAGCAGGCCTTGGATATCCGAAGCTGTTCCCGTGTATGGTGCCGGAACACCTGGTTGGACGATGCCCCAATTGCCTTCGCCAGTGATGCCCATCAGGCACCACCATGCTTAATGCGCTGTAGAGCCACAGTGGCTTCCTCTTGTTGGGCCTTGCTCTGACCAATCTGAACCTGGAGCAGATCTCGAACCTGATTGAGCATAGTCTTGTAGGACTCCAAGTCCTCTGAACTCAGAACCCCACCAGGGGATACCTGCCACTGATCGTGTGGAATGCCTAATTCCTCGAGCCTTGCCCGCATTTCTTCCAAGGTCATTGTGAGAGTCCTTTACAAAGTGGAGGCAATAGGCTTGTCACAACAAGCCCAAACCTTCTTGCATCCTCAAGAGATCTTCCTGAGCCTGTCTCCGTTGAGGCATGTCCTGAACAAACCTCTCCAAGGAAGGCAAGGTCCCTTCCACCCGGTCCCCACGATACCGCACCCACGCATAGCGCAACTGCCTAAACCGATCCTCATTGTCCAACACGTCCTGAATCCTATCCGGAAGTACAGGACGCCCTTCGCCCAGGGTCAAGGTAGCATAGGGGATTGCCCCACCTACAGGGGTTTCCACATCCAAACGATAATCCAGAACCCAAAACCTGCGGTCCAACACAGACAAGCAATCCGAGGCACTCTCGAAAGGAGCTGCGCCCACCAAGCCCGCACTTTGGTTGATCATGGCATTAGATACCACGCCCAAACCAGACTCTGGATCCCCTGGATCCCCAAGGGCTTCAATATGAAGATCCCGCTGGAAAGTAAAATAAGCCCCCGCCTTGAGCCCCATAGTAGCTAAGCCAATCTCCTCCATCCATGAGAGCATCCTCTCACGCATGCTCAGCACCAAATCCACTGCCCCTTCTGAGAACACAGGGGAGGTCTTAAACACCCGGTAGCTAAAGGGCTCAATGCTATACTGGTTTCCCTTGTAGGAGTTGGGATCCACCGAATCCACCCCTGCTGGACGAGTAGGACGTAAATCTTGCTGCCCCTCCGAAGTCCCTGACAAAGAGGAAGGGTTCGCGTTGCTCGAGCCTGTGACAGGCGGGTACACGCTGTACTCCAAACCACTAGTTCCAAAGACTACATCCGAATCCAATGGGCCTGTAAACGTGGAGGCTCCTGTCACCACCAAGTGGTCCACCTCGACAGACACCACCCGGTAATACCCGCGATTGTCATCAAGAGGGGAGGGCTGGCCCTCCACATGGGAAGGACGGCCTGCCACAGACTGATCTCCAAAGGGCCGCACACCATACTCTACAGGGCTTGCTGTCCCTGTAGGGCCTGACAACTGGCCAGCAGGATCTACCAAGACCAAATCCCCTTGGGAGATCCCCAAAGCAGTGAAGTCCACCACCGAGGGGTCCTTCAGCGCATTCCACACATCTACTCGACCACCTTTACCCAACACAGGGTCGGCAATCGAAGCGTGGACCACCTGGTTGACCACCTGTCCCAGCAACTCCTCATTGGTCTGTTCATGTGGTACAGGCGCTTGACGGAGGAATACCGAGAAGCTCTGTCCTGGTACAGGCACACTCTGTGTGAATCCCGGCTCCACCAACATGAGATAGGAGGTGCCCACACTCGCCACCTCTGCGATATCCAACACCGAGCCACCCACGCCTAATAGACGGACTTGGTCTCCCGCATGAATGTTCACGTTAGGATCATTGAAGTCACCCAGTTGAGTGGCGAACCCAAACACGGACACATCTGCGTCTAACCTCTTCCCTAGGAAGCCAGAGTCCACATAGGAGGAGACCACTCCCACACGAATCTCATACGCAAAGCGCAGAGGGGTCAGGTTATCCGCCGCTTTCTGTAGCGGTTGGTGGAACCGCCTGATCCTACGCACAGTGAAGGACACCACCTCTGACCCCGGCAAGAGATAATCCCCAGGGTTACGCATCCCCACCTGATAGGCATAGTTGACACTTCGGGAAGCATCCACCACATGGGCATTGAAGTCATTGATGGGGCGTGTAGGCCGTGCCCAACTTGGCTCAATCCACAGACCAGAATCAGCAAGGAACGCTTGGTTGCCTGTAGCATTGCCCTGTGCATTAACAGCATTGGAGCACACCATCCGGTCTGCTGGGAGGAGGCAACGGACACCGCCCAAGACAATGCCATGGATTGCAGCACCACCGTGGATTGCCTCCCAATCCACAAGCGTACCTCCGGTTACAGGAATGCCACCTAGGTCAATCCAACCGGGAACACCAGAGTAGACCGTGGTGCCTTCAGCCAAGAAACCTCGGTTGTCTCCTACAGGAGATTCAAGGATCCCCAATGTCTCGGACCCATCCACAACAGGGCCGACAAGAATTGCACTTGGACCACCATAGGAGAAGTGGGCTTTGTAGATCGTAGCATTGCCTGTCTGCACAGGGTTACACAGGAGGATGTCCTCGAACCCGAAGGTTGTTGAGGCACCATGCCCGAAACCAACCACACTGTTTGAAGGCAACCCTTGACCCATAGGACCAATCGGGACATAGCGGAACCCGGACACCAACTGCCCCTCCTGTAGCAAGGCAAAGAAGGCTGCATCCGTCAGGGATGTTGTGCCATCTGCCTGGAGGGCAGTGCCTGTTGTGAGGGTGAAGGTGTTTGTCAAGGTGTCCACAGAAGAAATCTGCATGGATACAATGGAGGTAGGATCCCCCGCATCAGGAAGCACATGAAGTCGATTCATCCCTGAAGCCAAGTCCCACAGGCTGCCCGAAGGGCCCACCCCCAAATCTGAAATGGCTACCTGCAGCGACCCTAGTGCAAAGGCCTGCACTGTCGGGAAAACAGCATTGAACCACTGGCCACTTGGGCCTGCCTGCCCTTCCAAAGCTACGGGGAAATAGCCACTTCCGGAAGTATCTTCCACAGTGTGCCGGATCAAGTAGGTGCCAGTAGAGACCGCTGCATCCCCCACACTGGAGGAACTCACAACTAGCACATCCCCAGCCGCAACGTTGGACACAGCCCCTGCTCCAAGAGACACCACACCCATGCAAGCTAGGCTGTCCTGTACTACCGCTGTCCCTTGGCAGATTACGCCTCCTTCAAAAGAATCTGAACTGGGCAGAGCCGCAACATGAATACCTGTTGTGGACGGGAGAATCGCATCGGGAAGAGCAGGAACACCCTCCCATGCCATCACCTTGAATGTTCCCAACTCTCCACCATCGCCGGGTACTAATACGCCCGTGGTGTCATAGGTGCCCGTGTAGGGTGTGCCTGAAGGGATGGAGCCATCGGGGGATGGGCCAGTACGTTCCAGCAATGTCAAGGGAGCCCCTGTAAAGAGGCTGTCAGCGTTCACTTCATGGGGCTGGTTCACACTGCAAAGCAACCCAGAAGCCGTGACACGCCAAACCTCTAACCCTGCCTCAATGACTGTGCTTCCCGCATTCACCGCACCACGAACAGGTGCAGAGCGCAGGTCAAACCGCTCTTGAAATGTCAGGCGATCACTTGATACCCACCCCGTTGTTGAACCGCTCCCCCCGCCCACTCCGGGAGAAGTGCCCCCCAAAGATGTAATTAGGGCATCCGTAGTAGCCCCCACCCAGGTGTCCACTGTCAAGGTGAAGTCGTACTGCACCCCAGTGTGCGAAACGAAAGGAGCAGCCGTAGACACTCGGATGGTTTTCGCATCTGCCGAGATGGATAGCACGGTAATATTCGCCCCAGACTCACCATGCACCACCGATCCCGTTAAGACGATCTCTTCAACCAAGACCCCAGGTGTACCACTAGAGGAATTCTCGTACAGCCTAAGCACTAGGGCATTGTTTGCAGCCCACAGGTTGTTCAAACCTCCTGTAGGATTAAAGGCCCCGGACCCATCATTGAAAATGGGAGCGCCAGTAATGGAGGAGATGTCAAAAGTGGTGACCCCAGCGGTATAGCCCACCAACACACCCGTAGCGCCAGAAGACACATGAGCCATGGCATTGTGCAAGGTGTACTTGATGACATCCCCATCCCTACTAGCAGAGATGAATCGGGGCACCTCAAGGGTGGTGTGGCCAACGGCCCCCACGGACAGGATGCCTGTAGACCCCACGGGCATCCCACCATTGGGGACCTCCACAAGAACCACATCAAAGGGTCGGATATCTCCCACACCCGAATGGGCCACATAAGACCCTGCAGTGGTGACAGGCAGGAGATCTTGGGCGGTGTACAACGTAGCAGGATCTCCAGAACCCGTGTTGACCTGACCATCCTGCATCAGGATTTCATCAGGGTATACCGCCTGTGCCCCACCTAAAGCATCCGTGCCCTTGATTTCTTCAAAAGCCTGTGTGACCTGCCCCAAGCGATCCAGTTCGGTGTTGCCAGAGGCTAGGTATGGGATACCATAATCCCCTGCATCATTAGTGTACTCTCCCCGGAGAGCAGGGAACTCAAAAGGATTCCTTGACACGTTGGTGAAGGCTACGTCCGCTTCAATCGTGGAAAGCGGACCAGGAGTTTTCTGGTTGGTCAACTCCTTGATGGGGAACGAAGGGTCTTGGAGAGAGGGGAGGGAAAGATCAAACCACTCCCCACGCTGTCGACGCACACCCACGTCAAGAGTTGGACGAGCCTCAGCGAATTGTACCATCTCCTCCACTGTAGGAGGGTTAGACATGTTGGAGGCATCCTTGGATTGTGGAGCAATCACATAGATTGTGTCCCCCTCACCAACAGCAATAGGGGACCCATCCAGCACATCCACACCAATGGCAAGAACATCTGCCCCAGAGAGGGCGTTGCCCTTGTCATCGGCAAGGGTGAGGATGCAACCCTTCTGCACCGCCCCAACAAAAACGCCGCCATAGGTGGGGGTGGTGTTGATCCCTTGAAAGAGCTTGCGAAGGATCTGCTGCGCATTGCCAACAGAAACAGACTCCCCTGTAGGACGCCCAAACTGAATCTGAAAATCCGTCCCCACAAAGGAGGGGTTGGACAGCACGGTGTCTCCAGTCACCAGATCCAAGAGATCCCCGCCCTCAGACAGAAATCGAGTGAAGTCCGGGAGGCCCGTGCTGGCATCTACGGGGAAGTCCTTCAAGGGGCCCACGGTGGCCAAGACGGTAGCAACCCCTGCTGTAGGGGTGTACGTTGGATCCCCTGAGAAGATTGCATCCACCTCAGGGAACCCTGTTGGGGAGTAGGCCCAAACCCTAGCGCGGGACATTCTGCTCCGCGTCTGGATATCCGAGATATTCGTGATATGCCCCATGGCAGGGTTGGCCACGGCCCCAATCATACGACCGAAGGTGCTGCCTAGAACCAACGCACCTCCGTTAGACAATGCAGGTGCGTTGATCATCTTGAGGAAGGCATAAACACCAGTGTCTCCCATACCGGGCAACGTGGTGGTAAAGGCCTGTGTAGATTCGGGGTACAGACGGGACAACTTGTGTGCTGTCCACATGGGAGCATACTCCCCCAACATCTTCGTGTTGCCCCATTGGAAGAGGGGGCGCTGTGACCCGGTCAGCACCACATCATCCATATCGTTCCGCAAGAAGCTCTTCTGCTTCTGCATGTAGAAGTCTAGGGTGTAGGGATCCATCACAGAACCCACAACCTCCCCTTGAACACTCAAGGATGCTGTCTCAGGATTGACAAGCACATCCAAAGGTGTTGGGCGGATTGACCCACTGGCAGCTAGGAAGACCTCAACCCAAACCGCACGGGAATTCATCCGACCTGTGATGGAGTCCTCATATCCCGGCGGAGTATAGGGCTTATCACGGCCCACAAAGAATCGGAATTTGCCGTCGTAGTCTCCAACGATCCCACCCTGCATGGTCTCCATGGACTGCTCAAAAGAGACGATGGTGTCATTGTACATCTGGATGAAGGCACGCGCGGCCCGATCTTGACCCTCTAGGTCTGCCTGTTGGCCTAGCAATCCAACCACGCCCATGTCGTAATTGTTGACTGCAGGTCCAGACACAACCAAAGGTCCACCCATAGGCATCTGTGCCTGCACCTTTCGAACCGCCTGTTGTGCTACCTCACCCATGTAGGTCTGGAGAGGGACAGTGCGGTAGAAGAACGAGTCTGGGCTACTGAATGTGTACTTCGCCTGAAGCGTGGTCCCCAGAAGACCATTAGCTACCGAAGGAGCCGAGACATAGGAGTACTTTGCTTTGTACCTTGGGTACACAACCGCCCCATTGGACACAAAGGGTGCCAAAGTCCTCAGGAGGGTATAGGAGAAGAGCAAGCGCTCCCCCACACCCAAGGGTCTATTAAGGTCTACTCGACCATCCGTAGGCTGCGCTGTGTAATCCACCCCTGCCACCAAGGTTCTACCTGGTGCATTGGAGGGGACCACTACCAAATCAACCCCTTCCTCTGGAAGGAAAGCATAGATGCCCTCAAAGGCTTGTGGACTTGGCGGGTAGATTGGCCTGGCCGAAGCTCGCACCACAGCACCATCAAACGCTTGTGGGGTGGGAGAAGTCAGGTTGACTTGTGTGGTTCTGCCATCACTAGCTAGACGGGAAGAGGCCACAAGGAATGGGAACCCCCCCACCTCCAACAGGTGTCCTGACGCCATGTACCGAGTCACATCCCCATAGAACGTGATCTGATTCCGACCCGGACCTACTGGCTCGTAATCCAACCCCACCAAAGGGAGTAGGAACCCAGTCCTCCCAGCCGTGCTAACCCCATCTACAGACAACGCTACCGGACGGGAAGAGAGCAATGTGAGCACGTCATTGCCTGGAGATCTTGATCCCGCCTCCAAGGCTGAAGGTGGCCAGATATTAACCGTCGTGTTGGTGCCATCAAAGAGAGAACTCTTGATGTAGAATGGCTGTGCCCCAAGACGAAGCAGCTTGCCTGCCTCCATCTCTAACGTTCTATCCCCCGCCAAGGTGAAGGCTGTCTGCTGGGCGTCTAGAAAGAAAGGTGGGCGGTACACAGGAGACACAGAAGTGTTGTATGCCTGCTCCCCACCAAAGGCCTCGAACACCCCATAGCTCACTGCCACAACAGCGGTGCTAGTGATACTGTTGGCAAAGGTAAGAGTGCCCCCAAACAGGACCACATCCGTTGCATTCCCAAAGTTCTGAAGGAAAGCGTCCACCCAGACATACTCACCAATGGGTGCGATTGTTCTCCCTGTAGGGTTGATCGTGTACTCCAGATCTGTTACACGAGTCGCTTGCTCTTGTCGGATATGGGTGGGCAAGAACTCTGTGACAAGACCTCCGGACAGGTTGCCAAGGTTGTCTGCTGGATAGTAGGACGCCTCCACGATCTGCCCTGCCCTCAAGGGCTGCTGAAAGAAGAAGGATCCTGACAAGGGGGCAACGACCACGTCCTCTTGTCCTTCGGTCAACATCTGCTCCACAAAGTAGCATGGCTCCCCAGTGTAGCTCACCAAGTCCAATGCGGACAGGTTGATGGCCCCTGTGGCAGGGTTGTACTCAGCCTGCCCCGCCACCAACGTCGAAAGGAACTCTTCGTGATAGATGGCGTCAGAGCCTCCAAGATCTGCAAGCAGAGCATCGCCAAACAGGAGCGTGCCTGTGGCGGTGTCATACTCCACCACATCTCCAGCCACAAAGGGGGGCAGGAATGCCACACCTACCAGTAGCCCATCCCCTGTAGCGGGGTAGTCATGGGTGTAGGTGCGGTCCCCCACCTTAATGGAAAACTTGCTTTCGGTGAAATGGGCATCTAGGACACTGGGCACCTGAAGAGCACCACTCACTGCTTCCCCGAGCCCAACCACTTGAAGAGGGGTAAGGGTGGCTTCAGGGGAGTCATGGGTTTGGCCA
>Ga0210044_10001209_pt1 | contig 39279 bp, 39 predicted proteins | sample CryGey13umfilter_2_FD_183959 | JGI IMG/M metagenome (GOLD analysis project Ga0210044, IMG submission 183959) | Groundwater microbial communities from aquifer in Utah, USA - Crystal Geyser 4/9/14 3 um filter (SPAdes) (version 2) | ecosystem: Environmental > Aquatic > Deep subsurface >... | reverse complement strand
CTAACAAGGGGAACGGCACGTCGCCGACCCTGGTCGCCGGTGGGGGCGCTGTGCCCTCCACCAGCGCATCTGCTCCCTTCATGGCGACCGGAAGCGGGGCTTCGCTGATCGGCTTCATGCTGCAAGTGCCGTCTAGTTTGGCGAACTACGGACTCTACGCCCAGGAATCCAGCATCACCATCAAGTCCAATACGTTCGCCGCTGGCTACGGTGGCGTTTATGTGGAGGGTGGTAGCCCGACCTCACTCTGTCCGTCGATTACCGACAATGTCTTCCAGACGTCGTCCTACGGGGTCTACCAATGGTGCCAGGGAAAAATGACCATCGACAGCAACGTCTTCAAGAGCGGATTTGCTGTCGACAATGCCGCGGGGAGCCCGACCGTCTCCAATAACACCTTCCAGAACGGCATGATTCTCCTCCAACATGGATCGCCGCTGATCGCCGGCAACACCTTCACGTCTGGCAGTCTCGTCCTCCGCTGCCAGTTCGATTCGTCGCCCAAGGTTCGCGGCAACGATTTCAGCGCCCTCGGTACGAACGTGGCGGTGAAGGTGACGGCCAACGCCACCCCCGATCTGGGTACGGCCGCCGATCCAGGCAACAACAAGATGGGAAGCTCGGTCATCGACGCAGCCTGGACCGTCCCCCATATTGTCTCCGCGGTCGGCAATAACTGGACCCCGAGCCCGCCGGTGTGCGGCGTGCAAATCCTCGTCTCGCCGGCGAACAGCAAGGTCGTCTGGGGCGCGTCCGGCGAGGCCTGTCCCTGAAACTGCGACGCAGTCCAGGGCGGCTCTCCATGGTTCTTTCGATCACGGTGGGCCTCGGCGCGTGCGTGGGCGGCTCCAGGATCAGCGTGGATCGCCGGGTGCCCGGAGCAGGGTCAGCACCGCCCGGCCCCCCCTCTCGCGGTTGCCAAACCAGAAAAAGCCGCCCGAGGCCTCGGTCAGCCCGCGGACGACGCTGAGCCCCACGCCGGTGCCGCCCGCCTTGGTGCTCGAGGTCTGACCGGAAAGCACCGCCCGCGGGAAGCCTGGCCCGTCGTCGTTGATGTGGACCCTCACGCGATCCTCGCGATCGAGATCCACCCGGATGTCGACGGTCCGGGCCTGGCTCTCGCAGGCGTTGCCGACGAGGTTGAACAGCATCCGCTCGAGAGTGGCCTCTCCGCCGGCGACCAGCACCCGCAATCCCGGCGAGACGGGAGTCGACAGCTGCAGAGAGACTTCGGGGTGAAGCGCTCCCAGCCGATCCATCGTCCGCAGGACCACGCCCTCGAGGTGTGCAGCCCTGCGCTCATTCAAGGTGGCAAGGTCGCCCATGGCCCGGTCCTTCACCTCCACCGCCAGGAAGCGAATGCGTCGGAGGTCGCCGAGAAGGCGTTGCGCGACGTCATTCAGTTCGGGCTTGCCTTGCCCGGCCAAGACCTGTTTCCGCTGGGCGTCGGATCGTCGGCCAATCGCTTTCTCATCGATGGCATGGCTCGCATCGGCGTGGGGACGGCGTTCTACCTCTTGAACACGGAGAAGCCGGCGGCGGTGGTGGAGCGGGTCTTCTCGACGATCAGCAAGCCGGCGCTGTCACCATCGACTGGGGCCAGCTCGATGTGACGCAGATGACGCCCTCGCCGGATCTGTTCGGGCCGATAGGACGATTGAGACGGCGGCGTGCTCCGCGATGCGAGTCGAGCCGCCGTCCGCCGCAGGACTACGGAGTGCGTCTCGGGGTGTAGCTGCGGTAGTCGAGCTCGGGGAAGATGTTGTCGAGGTACTCGACGCGGGCGAGCCAGGTCTCGTCGATCGCGCTGGCGCGGATCTCGTCGTGGAGGCGGAGGAAGCGGCGGAGGTGGCTCTGGGTCCGCCGGATCGCGTACTCGACCATCGTGCCGGTCCGCATGATGAAGGCCCAGTCGCTCGACTGCGCGAGCAGGAGCTCGCGGGCGGCCTGGTTGAGCGCGCGACGGAGCAGACCGTCGGCCTCTGGATGGTCAGCCGCGAGCCCGACCATCCGCTCGGCGGCCTTGTGCAGGTGCGGGTAGATCCACTCGTTGGTGCTGTTCAGCCAGAACTCGTGGAAGCCCCGATCGCCCCAGCTTGACTGCGCCGGGGCGCTCGCCTGCTGGGTGAAGTTCTCGCGCAGGTACTCGGCGAGGTGGGTCAGCCGGTAGCTCTGCTGGTCGAGAGACTTCCGGAGCACGTAGTCGAGCCACCAGGGACCTTCGTACCACCAGTGACCGAAGAGCTCGGCGTCGTAGGGCGAGACCACGATCGGTGGTCGCCCCATCGCCCCCTCCAGGTACTCGATCTGTCGCTCGCGGTTGAAGACGAAGTTGCCCGCGTGCTCGGCCGCCTTCTCCTGCGCCCAGTAGGGATCGTAGAGCTCCTTGTAGTCCGACTTGCCCGTGATCCGGTGGTACTTGATCCCGGTGCTCTTGCGCCTGCCGTCGGGCTGGATGTAGGGACCGATGTAGTCGGCGTCGAGCTCGAAGCCGATGTCGCGGTAGAACTCGCGATAGACGAAGTCGCCCGGGTAGCCGTGATCCTCTCAGTTCATCAGTTGATTCCGACGGTTCTGGAGCGTTCTGGAGGAGCCGCGTCTGGTGGCGTGATTGACGCTGTTGGCGATATTTTCGTCCGTGCGCGAAAGCAATAGGCCGTCCCGCTGGGCAGCCGCGTTCCCTGTCATCAGAGCAACCCCTTTCCCAGGTGCTCAACAGCGGGCCCGACAGCTGCAGCGAGCAACGGTGACACATCTGGCGAGGTGAGATGGCGCCGAAGCCTCGGTGTAGCATCGCGTGCTACAGAAGTCCGCAGGGGAGGCGTCCCCTCGCTCGATGTGTCGCATCGCGTGCTACAGAAGTCCAGAGGCGAGGTGCCCCCTCGCTCGATGTGTAGCATCGTCTTGAGTTCTGGACTGGCAATGCATGACCCGCGCCCATGGCGGATCAGATGAATCATCGGATCTGGGAGGTTCTGCACCCATTTCGCGATCTGTTCAGAATTCGGTTGACGTGGTCAGCTACCATGCGACTGTTTCAATCGTCTATCGATGGACCGAACAAGGCGCTCCAATCCACGCTCCTCATTCTCGTCAAGCTGGAACAGGTCGCCGTGCTCGACGATGAAACGTGCCACGTTCCCGAGAACTGACAAACAGGGGCCGCTGAGATAAGGCGAGGCAATGTGCGGCCGCAGCTTATCTGGGCCCCTACCTGGTCTCCCTCCTGGAAGGATTCCAAATCGAGGATTGGCCGGAAGCTCGAGAAGCGGAGTTGCTGCCGCGAATCCGACGGAGTCGATATCTACGTCGACAGGTCGGACGCCGTTGCCGGCCAGGTCGACCGTGTTCTGGTTGTTGTGGAGCTTCTTGTCGGTGTGGCGGCAGGCATTCTTGCCGTCCATCTTCGTCTACACCAACAACATTGTGCCGGCCGACGAGACGGGCACGCCGCTGAAGCTGGGCGACGTGGTCACGGTGGATGCGGTGCTCGAGACCTTCAACAACATCGACGAGCTGTCCTCGCCGGTGGTCAAGGTCACCGGCAGCGGGCTGGTGGACCCGGTGGATCTGACGACGGCCAAGCTGCAGCCGGGGAGCGCGGACGCCGAGGCGCAGGAGAGCCAGCTGGTGCGGGTCAAGCTCGTCACCGTGGCGGCGATGGTCACCGGGACCGACGCGTTCTTCGTCGCCGACGACGGATCGACCTGCAGCGGCACCACGGCCGCTTGCGCCAAGGTCGCCGGCTTCATCTACGACGGCGGCGTGGTGGCCGGCAAGCCGGCCGCGGTGGTGGGCGGTGGTGGGGGGCACGTTCAGCTCCATCGTCGGCGTGGTCAACGGCTACAAGAACGATCACACGCTGGAGCCGCGCGACGCCGCCGACCTCGTGCCCTGAGCGACGGTTCCCTACAGCCCCGTCACCTTCTCGAACAGCGGCACCAGGTCCTCGCGATCCATCGGATCGACCTGGTCGATGTACAGCAGCCGGTACAGGTCCACCACCGCCGCCTTGTCCGACGTGATCTGTTGCTCCAGCTCCCAGTTCAGCTCCAGCAGCAGGCTGACGTAGCTGTTGAGCAGACACATGCGGTCCACCACGCGCCGGATGTGAAGGCTGGCGTAGTCTTCGCCTGCGGCCAGCAGGTGATCGATGCGGCGGGCCACGTCCTTCAGCACGGTGGCGGCGCGGTCGTGGTGCTCACCCAGGGACTCGTGGCGCACGCGCTCCACGGCGTCTCGCACCTCGGCCAGCCACTGGCGATGCAGGCCGCGTTGGGCGAAGTCCCGGAGCACCTGGGCGCACAACGTGTTGTGCGAGCCCTCCCAGCTCTCGAGCACGATGGCGTCGCGGTACAGCCGGGGCAGGACGGAGAACTCCTCGATCGTACCGTTGCCTCCCAGCACCTCGATGCCATCGCGCACCACCTCGGTGCACTTGATCGCGGTCCAGTACTTGTTGATGTTGACGTGGGTCCGCCGGGCGGCGGTCAGCTCCTCGTCCGGCCTGGCCTGCGGATCACCGAGGAGCCGGTCGCTCATGGCGAGGATGCGAAACGTGGTGGAGACCGCCGCGCTGCTCAGCACCCGCATCCGCGCCAGCCGCTCGCGGAGCATCGGGTGGTCCACGATGGGCCGCGAGAACGCCACGCGATGATGGGCGAACGTCTGGGCCTCGATGTATGCCCGCCGCATGCTGCCGCTGGCGGCAACCGCGTTGTGCACGCGGGAGGTGTCGAGGACGATGCTGATCAGGTTCTTGAACCCGCGGTGCGGCAGACCGATGGGCTCGCCCAGCGCGCCGTGGAAGTCGGCCTCGCCCGAGGCCATGGAGCGTGTGCCCAGCTTGTACTTCAGGCGACGAATGGTGAAGTTGTTGATCGTACCGTTCACCTTACGCGGCACGAGGAACAGTCCGAGCCCGCCGGTTCCGGCGGTGGACCCCACCCGGGCGGTGATCACGAACAGCTGGGCATCCATCACCGAGCAGAACCACTTCTCCCCGGTGATGCGGTAGTGACCGGGCTGCTGGGGATCGGGGACAGCGACGCAGCCGTTGAGCCCCACATCCGAGCCGCCCTGGACCTCGGTCACGAACTGCGCCGCGTGCAGCCGCTGGCCATAATCGGTCTCCAGCAGCCGGGGCAGGTAGTGTTCGCGCTGCGCCTCGCTGCCCACGCGCTGGAGCAGCTTGATCAGGCCCGCGGTGCAGGCCACCGGGCAGACGTGCCCGGCCTCGCCGTTGTGCGTCACGAGGTAGGCCAGCGCCCCGCACAGCACGTCGCTGTCGGGCCGGGCCAGCACCGACAGCACACCGGTGCTCCAGATCTGGGCCCCCAGCTCGTGGTAGCTGGGATGGAACACCACCTCTTCGACCTGCTGCCCCACACCGTCGAAGCGTTGGAGCCGGGGCAGGTTCTCGTCGCGGTTCGACTCGCGTGCCAGCTGATCCATCGACTGCGCGCTCAGCTCGCCAGCGCGCATGAGCATGGGCCAGTGCTCCTGGAATCGCTCTTCCCCCAGATGCATCCGCAGCAGATGGTGCAGGTTGCCGTCGATCTCGAAGTGGTTTGTGGGCCTGGAGCGGTCCCAGGCCACCAGATCGGCCCGGCCCTGGGTCGTGGGGTCAGCTTGCTCGGACATGGATTCTCCTCAGCGTTGTCATCCCAGCTGGCTCACCGATTCTCCGGTGTGGACGTTGCGGATGGCGGTCGCCACCAGCGGGGCCACGGAGACCACGGTGATCTTGTCGTTCTGTTTCTCCGCCGGGAGCAGGATCGTGTCGGTGCAGATCAGCTCCGAGATCTTGGAGCGGTTGAGTCGTTCGATGGCCGACCCCGACAGCACGGGGTGCGTCACCGCGGCGCGGACGCTGCGGGCGCCGCTGGTGATCAGCAGATCGGCGGCCTCGGTCAGCGTACCGGCCGTGTCGATCATGTCATCCACCAGAATGCAGTCGCAGCCCTCGACGTCTCCCACCAGGTGCATCGCCTTGGCCTTGGGTGGCGCCCCACGGCGGCGGTCGATGAGCGCCATGGTGCCGGCGAGGCCCATGGCGATGGTGCTCGCCAGCTCCACGCCGCCGGCATCCGGGGAGACCACCACCGGCTCCTCCAGCCCCAGGCCCGACAGATGCTCGACCAGCAGCTGGGCAGTGGGGAGGTGGTCGACGGGGATGTCGAAGAACCCCTGGATCTGGGCCGCGTGGATGTCGATCGTGATCACGTGGTCCACTCCCACCGCGGCGAGCATGTTGGCCACGACCTTGGCCGAGATCGGGACCCGCGGGCGCATCAGGCGATCCTGACGACTGTAGCCGAAGTAGGGCATCACGGCGTTGATCCGCGCCGCGGATGCCCGGCGGCAGGCATCGGTCATCAGCAGCAGCTCCATCAGGTGGTCGTTGCCGGGGTAGGAGGTGGACTGCATCAGGAACACGTCGTGCTCACGAACGCTCTCGTTGAACGCCACATCCACCTCGCCGTCGGGGAAGTGCTTCACGTCCGCGTCACCGACCTCGATCGCGAGCTCCCGGGCGACCTTGTGGCACAGCTGCGGGTTGGAGCTTCCGGTGAACAGCTTGGGCGAGAGCATCGTTCTTCCCTCCGTTCTTGGTGTCAGCTGGCCTTGCGCCGGATGGCCCGCCGGGCGGCCTCGGCGATGGCTGCCGGGGTGAGCTCGAAGTATTCCAGCAGATCCTGAGGCGAGCCGGAGCGGCCGAAGGCATCGCGGACGCCGATGCGTTCCATCGGCACAGGGTGTCGACGGAGCAGCACCTCGCCCACGGCGTCGCCCAGGCCTCCGATGATGCTGTGCTCCTCGGCGGTGACGACACAGCCGGTCTCGGTGGCGCAGCGCCAGACCAGGTCCTCGTCCAGCGGCTTGACGGTGGCCAGGTCCAGCACCCGGGCCGATATGCCTTCGGTCTGCAGCAGCGCGGCGGCCTCCAGCGCCTGGTGCAGCATCAGTCCGATGCCGCACAACGTGACGTCGCTGCCGTCCCGGACCAGCGTTCCGACGCCGATACGAAAGCGCTTCTCGTCGGGATAGATGATCGGGAGCTTCTCGCGTGTCAGCCGCAGGTAGACCGGCCCGTCGTACCAGGCCGCGGCCTCCACCGCCTTGCGGGTCTCCACCGCGTCGGCCGGGACGATCACCGTCATCGACGGAATGGCGCGCATCACGGCGATGTCCTCCAGCGCCTGGTGCGAGGCGCCGTCCTGGCCCACGGTGATGCCCCCGTGAGTGCCGACGATGTTCACGTTGCAGCCGGGCAGGGCCACGCTCTGACGGATCTGCTCCCAGCACCGACCGGTGACGAACACGGCGAAGCTGCAGGCGAAGGCGATCTTTCCCGCCAGCGACATGCCGGCGGCGGTGCAGATCATGTCCTGTTCGCTGATCCCCATGTTGAAGAAGCGGTCGGCGAAGCGGTCGGCGAACATCCGCGTGCAGGTGGAGGAGGAGAGGTCGGCGTCCAGCACCACCACGTCGCGACTCATCTCGCCCAGTCGCACCAGGGTCCGGCCGAACTCCTCGCGGGTGGAGAGGATGCGGGTCACGGTTCACCCAGGGCCCGCAGCGCCAGAGCCAGCTCGTCGTCGTTGGGGCACTTGCCGTGCCACTTCACCTGGTTCTCGAACAGGGGGACACCCTTGCCCTTGATCGTCCGGGCCACGATGGCGGTGGGCTTTCCGCTGAAGGCCCGCGCCCGGTCCAGGGCGCCCAGGATCGCCTCGATGCTGTGTCCGTCGATCTCCATCGCGTTCCAGCCGAACGCCTGGAACTTGTCCACCAGCGGTTCGACCCCCATGATCCGGCCGACCTCACCGTCGATCTGCAGGCCGTTGCTGTCGACGAAGGCGCAGAGGTTGTCGGTCCCGTAGTGCGCGGCGCTCATGGCGGCTTCCCACACCTGGCCCTCCTGCACCTCGCCGTCGCCCAGCACGACGTAGACTCTCGGCCGGCGGGGCAGGGTGCGGATGGCGAGAGCCATGCCATGCGCCACCGACAGGCCCTGGCCCAGCGACCCGGTGGAGGCCTCGACTCCCGGGCAGCGACGTGAATCGGGGTGTCCCTGCAGGATGCTGCCCAGCTGGCGCAGCCGGTCCAGGTCGCGCTGGGTGATGTAGCCGCTGTGCTTGAGCACGGCGTACAGCGCCGGGGCGGCGTGACCCTTGCTCAGCACGAAGCGGTCCCGTGCCGGCCAGTAGGGCTGGAACGGATAGTGCTGCATCTCGGCGAAGTAGAGACAGGTCAGGATGTCGGTGCAGGACAGCGATCCGCCGGGATGGCCGGACCGTGCGTGGTGAATCATCCGCACGATGGAGACCCTCATCTGTCGGGCGATCTCCCGCAGCTGTTCCGGGTCGCGGATCCTGGGGCTCTGGGCGTCGTGGCGCATCGGGGCGCAGTCCGCGGGGAGTGTAGCACAGCAACCCGCACGTCGCCGGACTCACTTGCTGGACGGCTTGTCGGGCTTCTTCTTGGGCTCGGGCTTCTTCTTGGGCTCGGGCTTCTTCTTGGGCTCGGCCTTCTTGGGCTCGGCCTTCTTGGTGGGCTCGGCCTTCTTGGGCTCGGCCTTCTTCTTGGGCGGCAGGACGGCAGGGAGGTCGGTGACCCGGTAGGTCAACACGAGGGGCTTGATGCCGGCCTGGATGAAGCTCTCACGGACCCGGAGGCGTCGGCGATCGAGGATCTCCGACAGCTGCACCCGGCCGCCCCGGTCGGTGATGAAGCGCTGGTACAGCTTGGTTGCTGCGGCCCTGTCGCCCTTGACCAGCAGGGAGGCCACCTGCTTCGCCATGCTCCGGGCCACGCCGCGCATCTTGAGCGGGTCGATGGTCCAGCGTCCGGGCTCCTGATACCCGATGGCCTTGCCCTCCAGCAGCAGGCCCAGCGCCAGCGCGGCGGCACGTGAGGCAGGCTGCTGCAGGTCCTGCTGAAACCGGGCCAGCAGCTGCACCAGGACCGTGGTGTGGTGTTGACGCAGCTGCTCGGTGCTCAACTGCTTGCGTAGCCGCATCTCGTTGCCCAGCCACAGGGAGAACACCAGCGCTCGCAGCTCGATCATCGTGGGCGAGCGGTCGCCCAGCGCCTTGAGTTGCACATCATCGACGGGGGCCAGGTCTCGACTGACCTCCAGCAGCAGGTGACTCTGGATGCTGGATTCCTCCGAAACCTGTTCCTGGTCCTGCGTCTCGGCCAGCGCCTGCCGTGCCATGGCCTGCTCCACCGACGCGTTGACGCGGATGTGATTGATCAGCAGCGTTCGCCGCGCCACGCCCGGCACGTGCAGCAGTTCGGTCTCGTCCGGGCGGCGTGCGGCACCGCCACAGAGCAGCACCTGGACCGCGGAGACCGGCTCCATCGGCCCCGGCCCGGGCAGCTTTTTGCCTACCAGCTGGCCGACCCATGCCGTCATCCGCGGCAGGCTGCCAAGGAGTGCGTCCAGCTTGGCGCCGATGGTGGCGTCCTGCAGCGCCAGCACCATGGCGTATCGCCCCTTCATGCCCCATGGATCGTCTCGCACATCGTAGGGTCCGACCGTCACCTGCCACCGCCCGGTGAGACCAAGCCAGCCCTCGCGGCTGGTGTCGGCCCGCGGATCGCGCGACTGCAGCGCGCTGGCGCGGCCCTGCAGATAGGCCTTCAGCGTCGGTTCCGTCGTCCGGTCAGCGGCCTGGCGCAGCAGGTCGGCCAGGCGCTGGACTCGCGACCCGAGCACGGGGTCGCCGATGGGTGCGATGGCGACGAACCCGCGACCCTTGCGGCGCACCACGCTGGACGGGGCGAGCAGCGCGGTGGCGTCCGGCGTGGCGCGCATCCGGCGCAGGTCATCCACCGTCATCCCCTCGGGCCAGCTGTGTTGCGCCAGCTGCCGGGGAGGCATGGATCGCAGTGCGCAGCACCGCACATCCTGGCTGCCCAGACACCACGGACCGTGGTTGCGATGGAACAGGCTTCGATCCAGCTCGGTGCCTTGCTCCACCTGATCGCGGTAGGTCAGCATCTTGGGGCTGGACTGGAGCAGATAGAGCTGCTCCACCACATCCACCGCCTGCGCCAGGAGCGCCAGGATCTGCTGGTCATTCGGCCCCAGCGCCCGTGCAGAGAACACGATGGTCTGTCCGGTGTACCGCTGAAGCTCCTCCTGGAGCAGCTTCTGTCGGTCGCGGTCGCCCTCGGCCGAGAGCGTCTGCGCCGCCACGGCGTGCAGCTGGCTGTTGGCGACGGGCTGCTGCGCTGGCGGTGTGCCGCCACACCCCCACATCAGCAGGGCCACGGCCAGCGGGTAGCGTCTGTGGGCGTCCAATGAAGCGGATTGGCGATGGTTGATCAGGCTCATGAGATACCCCGACCTACCGTACCATATTGGCTGTCATGGGCAAAAACGCTGCGGCTACCGGCCAAATGGCTCCTTGAGCTCCTCTTGCCGCTTGCCCGGTCGAGGTCGTGGCCGGTGAGCCGGTGGGTGCACCGGGGTTGGCTCCAGTCGGATGGGTGCCGCCGTGTTCCCCTCCAGCCGAACCTGACGCGTCTTGTAACCCTGCAGCCGCAACACGACGTGGCGCGGCGCGCTGGCCGCCAGATCGAGCACCAGCGGCGTCCGTCCCAGCTCCTGTCCGTCCTGGGCGTCGAACACCGTCGCCCCGGCGGGGTCGCTGGTCAGCGTGACGCGACGTCCTGGGGGCGGCGGGGTCACGGTGGCTGCCGGTTTTGGGGTCACGGTGGCCGCGGGTTTCGGAGTCACGGCAGGCGCCGGCGTCCCCGCAGCCGGAGCAGTCGAGCCGCTCGTGGGCTGAACGGTGGAGCGATAGTGCTTCACGAGCCACGCGGTGGCGACAACGGCGACGGAGGCCAACACGATGACCAGCAGCATGATCATCGTGCGCCGACCCCCATGGACCATGAAGGTCGATGTCCGGCCGGCAACGGGCGGCGTGGGCCCGACTTCCTTGAAGAAGGGGTGAGTTCCGGCGCGCTCCTGACCGCGTGCGGTGGCCTGGAACGCCCAGTCGCCGGTTCGAGTGCGCTTTCGACCGTCGTTGGCCGGGCTCGACTGCTCGGCTTCCAGCCGCTTGGCCGCCAGCTGGGCGCGATCGGGCGCGATCACCGGATCGGGGTGTGGCCGCGGTTCTGGCCGTGGTGAGGCGGCGGGCTGTGCCAGGGCTCTGGCCTGATCGAGGGTCATGTCACGGTCGGCCGCGGGGCCGCCCCCGGCGGGGCCGTCGGGTGGCGGAGCATCGGGAGCGATGGTGGGCGATGAGGTGTCGATGATATCGAGGCCGGGCGATACGATGATCACTGGACCAGCCTCCATCACCGTGGGGCGGTTGTCCTCCCCTGGCAACGGGGTTCGTGGCCCGAGGTTGGACCAGTCCTCCACGATCGTCGGACGTTGAACCGCATCGGCCGGGGGCTGCTCCACCGGTGGGGTGGTGAGGCCGGTGAGCATCGTCGGGCGGTTGTCCGCATGGTCGGCCGCCGGCCGTGGCTCGATTGTTCCGGCGGGAGTGATCACCACGGGCCCCTGTCCCACGCTGTGGGTCGCCTCCGGCAGCGGGTTTGCCACGGGCAATGGAGCCACGGGCGGTGGGGCCGCGGGCGCCGCGGGCGGTGGTGACGCGGGTGATGCAGTCGCGACCGGAGCTGCGGGCGGTGGTGCGAGCGGTGGCGCGACGAGCTCACCATAGAGCACGGTCTTGCGCGGCCGCTCCTTCACCGGCCGGGGTGCGGTTGCGAGGTCGGTGGGGGGGCTGCCCAGCATCAGGGTCTTGCGTGGCTCCCGGGTGTCGGGATCGTCCTCGCCAGCCTCGGGGTGGAAGATGATCTCGGGCACCGGCCCCGCGGTGGGGTCGGTGTCCGGGAGGGTCTTCTTCTGGTCGTCCAGCGATAGCACATCGTCCAGATCGTGGCGGTGCTCGACCTCGTCGGCCTGCGACTGGAGATAGTCCAGCAGGCTCTGGCCGCTGGCCCGGGCCTTGTTCCAGCGCTGGATCTCGTCCTGGAACATCTCGCCCATGAACTCGGATATCGCCAGCTCACCCAGCGTGATGCCGTGGCTCCCGGCGAACTGCTCCAGATCCTGCTGCATCTGCCGCGCACTGGCGTAGCGCTGGTCGTGGTTCTTGTTCAGCGCCCGAAGCAGGATCCGCTCCAGACCCTCGGGGTAGTCGGCGATGAAGCTCGATGGCGGCTTGGCCGTGCCCTTCACCACCGCCTCGTAGATCTCCACCGGCGAGCTGCCGCCGAACAGATGGCGGCCCACGGTCGCTTCCCACAGGGAGGTGCCCAGGGTGAAGATGTCGCTGCGCCCGTCCAGCTCCTTGTTCTCGATCTGCTCCGGGGAGAGGTAGCGGATCTTGCCCTTGATCGTGCCGGGCAGCGTGAGCGACGACCGCCCCGCGGCCTTGGCGATGCCGAAGTCGATGAGCTTCACCAGGCCGTCGTAGGTCACCATGATGTTCGATGGACTGACGTCGCGGTGAATGATCTTCAGCGGGGACCCGTCCACGGCGCGGGCGTTGTGCGCGTACTCCAGTGCCGAGCAGATCCGCACCGCGATCTGCACCGCGAATGCTGGCGGGACCGGCCCCCCCCGGGCCAGGCAGCGACGGACGATGGAGCGCAGGTCCTTGCCGTGGATCAGCTCCATGGCGAGGTAGTAGTGACCCGCGACGTGCCCCACATCCAGCACCATCCCGATGTTGGGGTGGTGCAGACTGGCCGCGATGCGGACCTCGTCCTCGAACATCGCGGCGAAGGAGGACTCCTGAGCGTAGTGGCTCGAGACCAGCTTGATCACGCACAGGCGCTCGATCCCCGCCACGTCGGCCGAGCGCGCCAGAAACAGCTCTGCCATGCCACCGCGGGCGATGCGGTGCAGCAAGGTGTACTTGCCGAAGGAGACCTGCTTCACGGGGCGAGTATACCCCACAACCACACCGAATATCCGTCAGGCCATGGGGGCGAAGTGATCCAGCAGCGCGTCGAGGGTGGGGATGCACAGGGGTCGTGTGGGGCGCGGCTGGTCCAGGGGATCGAGCAGGGCAAACGCCATGCCGGCTGCACGGGCCGCCTGACCATCCACCCGGTCCACGTCGCCCACGAACACACAGTGCTCGGGCGAGGCTCCCAGCTCGCGGGCGGCGCGCAGCAGCAACTCGGGGTCGGGCTTGGCCACGCCCTCTCGCCCGGAGTCTTTCAGCGATCGGAACAGGTCGCGAACCCCCACGTGCTCCAGTTGCGCCTCCAGCGCGTCGTCGTTGTTGGAGGCGGAGCCCAGCAGGAAGCCGGCGTCGCACAGGCGCTGCAGGCGCTGTCGAGTGTCCGGCATGGCCCAGTGGTAGATGTCGCTCTCGCGGGGAAACCGTTGCATCGCGCGTTGCGCCAGCTGGGTCCCCATGGCGTCGGTGGGTTGGACGCCGGCGTGGTGCAGCAGCCGCTGGAAGAACCAGACCCGGATCTCGAGGCCGGTGAAGGCCGGTCCGTTGGGGGACATGGTGGGGGTCAGGTCCAGCTCGTGGATCGTGCGGTAGTAGGCCTGGAACAGCTGCGGTCGCGTCACCTGGCCCTGAAGCTCGGCGACCTGGGCGCCGATCCAGTCCAGGTCGGGATGCAGGATGACGCCTCCGGCGTCGAGGATGATCGCGCGGACCGCGCGCGGAGCGGCGGAGCCCCGCTCGAGTGCGGAGCGGAGCGCTTGTACCCCACCGGAGGTGAAGGGTGCGCCAGATGTGACTCGCCGCTCGTCGGTCATCCGACGGCCGGCAGCTCGCGCCGGTACTCGAAGCGAAAGGCGCCGACCTGGAACGTGTCTCCCGGCGTGAGGTGCACCGGGGCCGTGGCCTCCGCGCCGTTGTGCGTGACGTTCTGCCGGCCGGGAAGCGGCTCGAGCCAGAGCTCGCCCTGCTGTTGCACCACGCGGCCCGCCATGCCCCCCAGCCGCACTGCCCCCACCTGCACCTGGTACGTCAAGGGCAGCTCGTCGGACAGGAGGTGCTCCACGGTGTGGTTGCCGCAGCTGATGAGCAACAGCGGCACCGGCTCCGGCGCCTGCTGTGGCACGGGCAGGCGGAAGGTCATGCGGAACGAGCCGATGCGGATCACCTCGCCGTCCTGCAAGGTGTGGGGCCCGGGGATCTTCTCCTCGTTGACGTAGGTGCCGTTGGCGCTGCCGAGGTCCTCCAGTACATAGTGCCCCGCCTCGGTGAGGGTGATGCGTGCGTGGCGCCGAGAGACGCGAGCGTCGGGGATCGCGAGCTGTCCGGCGCGTCCCATTACCAGCTCCGCGTCCAGCGGGCGGACGGTCTGGCCCTGGGGCGTCTCCACGATGAGCCGCGCCTGGTCCTCCCCCGGATCCAGCGGCTGGGCGATCACGCTGTGGATGTCCAGGATCATCTCGTCCTTGGAGAGGTGTTCGTCGGGAGCCGGGGCCGCGAGATTGTGCTTCTTGGCGTAGACCCGCTCCACCAGCTGCGCCAGGTTGGTGGAGCCGTAGTCCGGCGCGTGGGCCGACAGGTACTTGGTCAGCTCGACCTGGAACGAGTGCGCTGACTGAAACCGCTCCTCGGGGATGCGGGCCAGCGCTCGCATCGCGATCTTGTCCAGCGCCGGAAGCACCTCGGAGCGCACCGTGGACGGCGGCGGAATGTTGGCCAGCCGGACCCGCTCCACCAGCTCCCGGACGTTGTCGCCGCTGTACACCATCTGGCTCGTGAGCATCTCCCACAGCACGATCCCGGTGCTGAAGATGTCGCAGCGGCGGTCCGCCTTCTTGCCCATGGCCTGCTCGGGGGCCATGTAGTGCACCTTGCCCTTGATCACGCCAGCCTGCGTCTTGGTGCTGACTCCGGCCGCCTTGGCGATGCCGAAGTCCACCACCTTCACCTCGCCGGCGCGCGAGACGAGGATGTTCTGCGGGCTGATGTCTCGATGCACGATGTTGAGCGGGGTGCCCGTGGGGTCCTTCCGCGTGTGGGCGTACTGCAGGCCGCTGCAGATCTGGCGTCCGATGAGGGCCACGGCCTCGCACGGCACCCGTTCCCCCATGGAGTGCAGGCCGTTGACCAGCTCCAGCACGTCGAGGCCGTCCACGAACTCCATCGCGATGTAGTAGATGCCCTCCACCTGGCCCAGATCGAAGACCTGGCCGATGTTGACGTGCGTCAGGCTCACGGTGATCTTGGCCTCGTCGATCAACATCTGGATGAAGCGATCCTCGTCCGCGTACTCCGGATTGATCACCTTCAGCGCCAGCTGCTTCTCGAAACCGGCCAGCCCCATCACCTTGGCCAGGTAGATCTGCGCCATCCCACCGCCAGCGATGTGGCGCACGATGGTGTAGCTACCGAACTGGCTGTTGGGCTGAAGCTGGGCCATTGCGCCACCCGATCAGATCGCATAGTTGCACTGCTTGAGGCCGGGCTCAAGTCAGCGTTTGCGCCGGGCGGTTGACCGGTCTGCGGCCCCCCCTTACTATCCGTCCCATCACATCTGGCGAAGGGAGCAGTGATGCCGCTTCAACGGGCCTTCATCCCCTACGGTGCATACTGGAGCTCGCCCTTCTGCCGCTGGCAGGGCAGCCTTGGCGAGTCCAACGCGATCGAGCTGGCGGCGACCACCGCGGTGGGAGCGCTGCGGGCGCGCCACATCGCCCCCGAGCTCCTCGACAGCCTGATCCTGGGCTGCACGGTGCCGCAGAAGTACGGGTTCTACGGCGCCCCCTGGCTGGCCGGCATGATCGGAGCGCCGTCCATCTCGGGAGCGATGATCGCGCAGGCCTGCGCCACCAGTGCCCGGGTGCTGACCAGCGCCGCCCTGGAGCTGGAGGTGGGCCAGCGGCAGTGCGTGCTCGGGATCTGCTGTGACCGCACGAGCAACGGTCCCCACATCTACTATCCCTCCCCCGCGGGGCCGGGGGGCATGGGCCAGTCCGAGAATCCAGTGTGGGACAACTTCGGGTTCGACCCCTGGGCGCGCACGTCGATGCTCGCCACCGCCGAGCTCATCGCGAGCGAGGCCGGCATCACCCGCGAGGAGCAGGACGCGGTCACGCTGCGGCGCTACGAGCAGTACGCCGATGCCCTGGCCGACGACCGGGCGTTCCAGCGACGGTACATGGTGCCGGTGCAGGTGGGTCAGGGACGGCGGGCGGTCACCGTCGAGGAGGACGAGGGGATTCACCCCACGACGGCCGACGGTCTGGCCCGGCTGCGTCCGGTCACCGAGGGCGGGACCGTCACCTTCGGCACGCAGACGCACCCCGCCGACGGAAACGCCGGAATGGTGGTGTGCACCCGCGAGCGGGCTCGCGAGCTGAGCCAGGATGCCAGCCTGGAGGTGCAGCTGCTGGGCTACGGGGAGGTGCGGCTGGAGCGGGGTCACATGCCGGCGGCCTCGGTCCCGGCGGCGCAGAGCGCCCTGGACCGCGCGGGAGTCGAGCTCGAGGACTGCAAGGTGATCAAGAGCCACAACCCGTTCGCCGCCAACGACATCTACTTCTGCCGTGAAACCGGGGCAGACCTGCAGGCGATGAACCCCTTCGGCTCACCGCTGATCTACGGTCATCCCCAGGGACCGACTGGCCTGCGCGTGGTGATCGAGACCATCGAGGCCCTGGCGCTGGCCGGCGGTGGCCTCGGCCTGTTCACCGGCTGCGCCGCCGGCGATACGGCCATGGCGCTGGTGCTGCGGGTGGATTGACCGCTTGGTGCACTTCGTCTTTTCCCTTTGTCCCAGCTGTGATATCAGATTTCGATGACCGCACAGACCACGGCGAGAGTACGACGCATTCAGCTTGGTCACGGCAGCGGCGGCCAGCTGACGCACGATCTGATCCAGCAGCTGTTCGTGGCCCGGCTGGGGAATCCGATCCTGGCGCCGCTCGGTGATGCCGGGCTGCTCGCGCTGCAGGCTGGCGAGACCCGGCTGGCCATGACCACCGATTCGTTCGTGGTTAGCCCGCTGTTCTTCCCCGGCGGCGACATCGGATCGCTGGCGGTGAACGGGACGGTGAACGATCTGGCGGTGAGCGGAGCCCGGCCGCGCTACCTCTCCCTGGGCGCGATTCTCGAGGAGGGCCTGCCGATGGAGACGCTGGAGCGCGTGGTCAAGTCCATGGCCCGGGCCGCCACGGCGGCGGGGGTCCAGATCGTCACCGGCGACACCAAGGTGGTGGAGCGGGGCAAGGGCGACGGCGTGTTCCTCAACACCGCCGGCGTCGGGGTCATGCGCGTCGGGTACCCGCGTCAGGATCGGTCACCCCGCGTGGGGGATCGGCTGCTGGTCAGCGGCACGCTGGGCGACCACGGCGCGGTGGTGCTGGCCGCCCGCTCGGGGGTCGAGCTGGCGTCCAGCGGCGCACAACCCGGCCTGTGCAGCGACTGCGCGCCGGTCACGTCGCTGGTGGACGCGCTGTTCGATGCCTGTGTGGTGCCGCTGTTCATGCGCGACCCGACGCGGGGTGGGCTGGCCGGCGTGGCCTGCGACGTCGCGGAGCAGCTGGGGCTGGGGCTGTCCCTGGATGAGGCCCAGATCCCGGTCCAGCCTGACGTGGTGACCCTGTGCGATCTGATGGGCGTCGATCCGTTGCACCTGGCCTGCGAGGGGCGGGTGGTGGCGCTGGTGGCCGAGGAAGACGAGGAGCGGGCGCTGCAGGCGTGGAGCGCGCGCGAAGCGGGGGAGCCTCGCCCGGAGTGCGGAGCTGAGCGCGCAACAGGTGAAACCGCGCGCGCCCACGGGCGTGCTCCACTCTGCACTCCAGAGTGGCTCCCCCAATCCGTGCGCGTGATCGGCCGGCTCGTCGCCAGCCACCCGGGACGAGTGACGCTGACCACCCGCTTCGGCGGCACCCGGCGCATCCTCCGGCCCACGGCGGAGCTGCTGCCCCGCATCTGCTGAGCCGCGAGCGATGCACGATTCCAACACCGCCCTGACCCATCGACTGCGGATCGTCGTGGAGGGTACGGTCCAGGGGGTCGGCTTTCGCCCCTTCGTCCACCGGCTGGCCACCCGGCTGGATCTGACGGGCACCGTGTGCAACGCCAGCAGCGGCGTCACGCTGGAGGTGGAGGGGACGAAGGCCCGCACCCGGGCCTTCGTCCAGGCGCTGTCCGACGAGGCGCCACCTCTGGCGCGGATCAGCGCGGTGCGGTGCGAGGAGCTGGAGCCCCGGGGAGATACCGGGTTCTGCGTCGTGCCCTCCACATTGTCGTCGGATGCCGTGTCGCGGCGGGGGCTGGTCCCGCCGGACGTGGCCACCTGCACCGCCTGCCTGCGCGAGATGGACGACCCTGGCGATCGACGGCATCGCTACCCCTTCATCAACTGCACCGACTGTGGTCCGCGCTTCACGATCATCGACGGTCTGCCCTACGACCGGCCGCTCACCGCCATGCGGGACTTTCCGCTGTGCCCCGCGTGTCTGGCCGAGTACCGCGAGATCAGCTGTCGCCGGTACCACGCCCAGCCCGTGGCCTGCCCGCGGTGCGGCCCGGGGATCTGGCTCGTGGACGCCTCCGGCCACACCGTGGCCCGGGGCGACGACGCCCTGGCGCGGAGCGTCCAGATGCTGGAGTCGGGGCAGATCGGCGCGATCAAGGGGCTGGGGGGGTTCCATCTCGCGTGTCACGCCGGCCGCGACCTCCCGGTGCAGACCCTGCGTCGACGCAAGCGCCGGGAGCACAAGCCGTTCGCCGTGATGGCGCGCGATCGGTCGGCGGTGGAGCGCTTCGCCCGGCTCTCCGACGTGGAGCGGGAGCTGCTCGAGAGCTGGCGCCGACCCATCGTGCTGCTCGCGACCAGCGCGCCCTCCCCGCTGTCCCGCGCCGTGAGTGGCACCAGCTGCCACGTGGGCACGATGCTGCCCTACACCCCGCTGCACCAGCTGCTGCTCCAGGATGGGGACTATCCGGCGCTGGTGATGACCAGCGGCAACCTGAGCGACGAGCCGATCCTGTGCGACAACCAGCACGCGCTGGCTCGCCTGCAGGGGGTGGCCGACTTCTTCCTGCTTCACGATCGACCCATCCTGCACCGAGCCGACGACTCGGTGATGGCGGTGATGCCGGCCACGGACGCGGCGCCGGCGCAGGTCTCGCCCGTCCGCCGCAGCCGGGGCCATGTGCCCGAGCCGTTGATGCTGCCCCACGGCGGGCCGTCGGTGGTGGCGATGGGGGGCGATCTGAAGAACGTCTGCGCCGTGACCCACGACGAGCTGGCGATCCTCGGGCCTCACGTCGGGGATCTGGAGCACGCGGACGCCGCGGATCTGCTGCAGGCCACCGTGACGCACCTGTTGACGCTGCTGCGCATTGAGCCCCAGCTGGTGGTGCATGACCTGCACCCGGACTATCACAGCACGCGCCTGGCCCGGGAGCTGGGGCTTCCCGCCCTGGCGCTGCAACACCACCACGCCCACGCCCTGTCCTGCCTGGCGGAGAACGACTGCGGTGAGGCGGCGCTGGCGTTGACGCTGGACGGCACCGGTCTTGGCACCGACGGAGCGATCTGGGGCGGAGAGCTGCTGCGGGTTGACGGACTGCGCTTCGACCGGCTGGCGCACCTGCGCTACCTGCCGCTGCCGGGGGGCGACCGGGCGGCGCACGAGCCGTGGCGCATGGCGCTGTCGGCCCTGGCCACACATCACGACGGGGCGGTGCCGGATACGCTGCGCGGCCTGGCGCCCGTGACCACACGCCCCGACTTCGTGGAGGCCGTGCTGTCGCTGGTCCGGCGCCCCGGCGCGTGTCCCATGACCTCCAGCACCGGCCGGCTGTTCGACGCTGCCGCGGCGATCCTGGGGCTGCGGCAGGTCTCCACGTTCGAGGGCCAGGCGGCGATGGAGCTGGAGCAGGTCAGCCGCAGCGACGGAGCGCAGTCCCCCCTGCCATACCGCGTCGAGGATCCACGGCCAGGTGATGGCGCGCGAAGCGGGGGGGCCTCGCTGGAGTGCGGAGCTGAGCGCGCAAGATGTGACTGTGCGCAGATCGTCGACCTCGTTCCGGCGCTCGCGGAGCTGGCCCGGGCGCACGTCGGTGGCGCGGCGGTGCCAGAGCTGGCCTGGCGCTTTCATCACACCGTGGCGACGGCCTGGATCGAGGTCACCGTCGCGGCGGCGGACCACACCGGGATCGACCGGGTGGCGCTCACCGGCGGCGCGCTGCAGAACCGCCTGCTGCACCGCATGCTGGTCCAGGGGCTCACCCGCCGCGGCCTGCGTCCGCTGACCCACCACCTCGTGCCGCCCAACGACGGGGGCCTGGCCCTGGGCCAGGCGTGGGCCGGCGTGCTGTCACTGTCACGGAGGGACTGATGAAATCGGAAGTGGCCTCCGGAGCCAGCTACTCACTGCTCGAGTCCTGCGACGAACCCACGCTGAGTGAGGGGCAACATGGTCGTCTCTCCGAGTGCGTGGACGAGATCGCCTGGGGCAGTTCGGGCCGTGAGCTCCTCCGCGGATTTCTGCAGTCGATTGGCTGGTCAGAGGTGTCCTGGCCTTGACGCTTGAGAAGCAGGGGCGCCCCCAGCATGCAGACCTGCGCGCGTTTCCCAGGCTCGTCGATTCCTACCATGCGCCATGTGCCAAGGAACTGTGCGAGCAAGTGGCTTCATGGGGCCCGCCGCGAGACTCAGAAGCCGGCCTGGTCCGCGCCGGTGCGACAACACCTGTCATCACAACATACGCAGCGCGGGAACCTTGACTCCTCATTTTCGATCCCACCCAGCTAGCCAGCGCGGTCCCACCTGCTGCCGGGTGCCGAGCCAGACCACGTGTCGGTGCCCGCCCCGTTGGCCCCGGGAGCGCAGATCGACGCTCTCCACCTCGAAGCCGGCCCGTGCCAGACGACGGGTGAAGGCGCGGTCCGGTGCGGCCGACCAGATCGCGAGGACGCCCCGGGGCTTCAGCGCACGGAAGGCGGCCTCCAGCCCGGCAGACGTGTAGAGCCCGTCGTTGGTGGCGCGTGTCAGGCCCACCGGCCCGTTGTCCACGTCGAGCAGGATCGCGTCCCAGACCGCGCAAGATGTGACCGCAGGCGGCTCACGGATCAGTTCGGCCACGTCGCCCTCATGGACCGAGACGCGCGCATCGGCCAGAGGATGGCCGGCGACCTCCCCCAGCAGACCCCGGTTCCAGCGGACCACGGTGGGGACGAGCTCGGCCACCACGACCCGCGCGTCGGGGCCGAGGCCGCGCAGGGTCGCGGCCAGGGTGAAGCCCATGCCCAGACCCCCGATCAGGATCCGGGGGCTCCACAGGTCGTCGAGTCGCTCGCAGGCCAGCTGTCCCAGAGCATCCTCGGAGCCGTGGACGCTGCTGCGCATGAGCTCGCGGTCGTCGACGCATATCACCAGATCGCGGCCGTGGCGCAGCAGCCGCAGGGTGCCCTCGCTGTCGGGTACGGCGGCGGAGTCGACGAGTCTTGGAGCGTCGATCATGGCCCTCGGAGCATACGCGACCGCTGATCGGGGCGCCATGCTCCGCGCGGTTGATCGCCTGCCCTCGCGTCCCGCGCCACTCGACAGTCGGCCGGGACTGTCTGTGTGCTCAGCCCGACGAGGCTCGCGCGATCTTGACCGTGGAGCTGCGGCGACGCCTGCTCGCGCAGGTGGGGCCGATGCGGTTCGGCATCTCATCCCTCGAGCTGACAGGCGGCGAGGTGGTCTACTCCATGGCCTGGACGCTGTGCTATGGGATGCAGTCGGAGCTGCGCGACGCTGTCGAGGAGGCGCTCCGCGTGGTGACGGATCTCTGCCAGCCGGCATAGCGCAACGATCGCCGTGCCACCCGACATGCTACATTCGCACCTCCGTGATCTACGCGCTCGCTCGCCTGCCAGCTCAAGTGCGAGGCAGATTGCGTTCGGATCGTTGGACCGCCGCGTGAATCGCGGCCTCACTTGAAGCAGGGCAGTGAGTTGTCCGGTGTGAGGAGGAAGGGTCCGCAGCCGGTGGTGCATGACGTCGGCGCGGCGAGCACCAGGTTTCCGTCGGAGTTGATGGACCAGGTCCCGTGGTCGTTGGGGTCCGATGGGAACGTGAGCTTCCCGTCCTGGGTCCAGGTCCCCGCCGGGGTGGACAGCTCCCCAACGTGGTCGCCCATGGCGAGCCTCCCGTCCGCGGCGAAGCAGGCGTACAGACCGTTCCCCTTCCAGCCGCCCACGGGGGACTTGTCGTTGGACGGGTTGTCGTATCCGCACGCGGCCAGGAACATGGACAGCGCGAACATCAGGGCCGTGGGGCGCATTGAGACCTCCTTGTCGTCTGGGGAGCCTCGATGCTAGTACAATGCGGAGCATCCGCGCCATCGGGCCGAGAATCCACCCGCGCCACGGCCCGACCTACACCTCCTGGTACAGGTAGCGGTTGCGGCAGGTGCCCTCGAACGAGACCATGCAGGGTCCACGCGGGCTGTCGGGGGTGCAGCTCGTGCCGAACAGCGCGCAGGCCTCCGGCTCCGTGAGGCCCACCATCACCTGACCACACTGGCATCCGGGCAGGCTGTCCGGCAGGTCGGGGTCGGGCAGGATCTCGAACCGCTGGAGCGCGTCCAGCTGGCGCAGGTTGTCGCGCAGCACCAGCCCCGAGTCGGGGATCACGCCCAGGCCGCGCCAGGTGGCGTCGGCCGCGACAAAGGCCTGGTCCGTGATGGCCAGGGCACGCAGGTTGCCCTCGCGCCGAACCACGCGCGGGTAGCTGTTGTCCACCGTAGGGTCCCTCGCCAGCGCCAGCTCGCACAGCCGCACCAGGCCGAGCAGGATGTCCACGGGCTCGAAGCCGGCCACCGCCATCGGCCGTCCGCTTTCGGCCGCGATGGGTTCGTAGTCCGCTGTCCCGGTCACGGCCAGCACGTGGCCCGGCAGGAGAAACCCGTCGGTGCGCAGGCTGGGCATCTTCAGCAGCGCGATCAGCGCCGGGGGGATCAAGCGGTGGGAGGTGAGGATCGAGAAGTTGTCCGGTGGGTCAGCGAGCACGGCGGCGGCGGTGGTGCAGGCCGTGGTCTCGAAGCCCACCGCCAGCAGGACCACCTGGCGTCCCGGGTTGTCGCGAGCCAGCCGCACGGCGTCGGCCGCGCCGTAGACCACCTGGATCTCGGCGCCCTGGGCCCGGGCCTGGGCCATGGAGACGCGGCCCGGGACGTGGAGCATGTCCCCGTAGGTCGCGATGATCGCGTGGTGCTCCAGCCCCAGCCGCACGGCCAGATCGATGTCCGACGGGGGGCAGACGCAGACGGGGCACCCCGGCCCGGCGATGATGCGGACCCACGGCGGGAGCAGGCTGCGCAGGCCGCCCCGGGCGATGGCGTTCTCGTGGGTCCCGCACACGTGCATGAAGACCAGCTCACGTCCGTTCGACGGGAGCTGGCGCAGGTGCTGCGCCAGGCGCTGCAGAACGGCGGGATCGCGGTAGGTGGCAAGGGGCGGCGGATCAGTCGCCATCCGCTGGCTCCGTGGCGGGCTCCGTGGTGAGCAACCCCGGGTAGGCCTGCTGGATCAGCGCCAGCGTCTCGCTGGCCTCCGCCTCGTCCAGCACCTGGATCGCGTAGCCGGCATGGATCAGCAGGTACTGGCCCAGCTCCGGCGGCGGGTCCATCAGGTCCAGCCGGACCTCCCGCTGGATGCCTCCCTCGAGCACCGTGCCCACGGGTCCGTCGCGCAGCACGAGCTTCATTGGAACGGCGAGACACATATCAACCTCCCTGGAGCGCCCGCAGCCAGTCGTACCAGCCGCCGAGGCCCTCGCCCGTGACGCAGCTGACGCGGAATACCTCGATCTCGGGGTTGATCGTCCGCGCGTCGCGTTCGATTCGCTCGGGATCGGCATTCACGTGGGGCGCAAGATCCATCTTGTTGATCAACAGCACGCGGGACTCGTGGAACATCAGCGGGTACTTGGCGGGCTTGTCGTCGCCCTCGGGCAGCGAAAGGATCATCGCCTTCGCGTGCTCGCCGACGTTGAACTCGGCGGGGCACACCAGGTTCCCCACGTTCTCCACCACCAGCAGATCCAGCGCCGCCAGGTCCAGCTCGGCCACCGCCGTGGCCACCATGTTGGCGTCCAGGTGGCACGCCCCGTCGGTGTTGATCTGCACCGCCACGGCGCCGGCGCGCTCGATGCGCTCGGCGTCCTGGGATCCCTGGATGTCGCCCTCGACCACGCCCATGCGCAGGCTCGAACCCAGGCTGGATATCGTGCGCTCGAGCAACGTCGTCTTCCCCGCCCCGGGGGCGCTCATCAGGTTCACCACCCGTACTCCGGTGGCGTCGAACCGCGACCGGTTCTCGGCGGCCACCCGTTCGTTGACCTCGAGGATATCGCGGACCACCTTGACCTTCGTCACCATCAGTCTCCTTCGATCTCGACCAGCATCAGCTCCTGTCCCGAGATGATCTCACCGCCGGGTCTGCCGCATCCCGGGCAGAGGAACAGAAGCTCCGACACGTCGAACATCTCCCCGCAGCTGCAGTGAATCCGGCCGGGAACCACCTGCAGGTCCATGGCGGCGCCGTCCACGGCGGTCCCTCGCCCCACGATCTTTAGGCAGGTGCGCAGCATCTCTGGCACCACGGCACGCAATTCGCCCACCGCCAACCGGTAGCTGGTTATGCGGGTCAACCCGTGGGTCGTGGCCTCCTCGCACAGGATCTCCACCACATTCTGGGCCAGCGACAGCTCATGCATGACGGAGCCAAATGTAGGAGAAGTGCGCGAGGAGAGTCAAGACAACGATACTCGACGGGGCGATCAATAGCCTTTTTGTTTCAGCCGCGTGCCTCACTATCTCTACACACACAACACAGGGCCAACAGGAGGGTTACATGGGTCCCACACGGACTCACACCGGAACTAACCGACGGCGTCACCCGCGAGCGGATCTCGGCCGACAGGTTCAGTTCTACGGCAACAATCGATTGTCGATGGCTCTGGTCGAGGACATCAGCGAGGGTGGGCTGTCGCTTCGTGGCGTCAGGGACCTGCGCCCCGGCGACTCCGTCAAGCTCTTCGTGCGGTTGCCCATGCCTCGCGGGGTTCGCGACAAGCTGTGCCTGCTGCTGGGAAAGGTCGTGTGGCAGCGGACGGAGATGGCCGGGATCGAGTTTCTCGATCCCCCGCTGGAGAGCCTGCTGGAGGTGCGAGGATTCGTTCGGTCGGCGGCGTGAGTCAGGTGTCGCGGCCGGTCATATCCTGCACGCTCCGCTCTGCACCCGAGCGGAGCTCCGCCGCTCCGCGCGCGCCCACGGGCGTGCTGCACTCCGTGGTTCACAGTGGCTCCCCCATACCCCGCGCGGCCAGCGCCCGCAGCAGCTTCTGTGGCGTGATGGGCAGGTCCCGTATTCGCACCCCCACCGCATCGAAGATCGCGTTGGCGATGGCCGGCGCCGTGGGGACCATCCCCGGTTCACCCACGCCCTTGGCGCCAAATGGACCGTGTTCGTCCCCGGTCTCCACGAACACCAGCTCCATCGGGAAGTCCAGCTCGCAGGCGGTGGGGATCTTGTAGTCGCGGAAGCTGGGATTGAGCATCCGACCCTGCTGTACCAGCACCTCCTCGGTGAAGGCGTAGCCCAGGCCCTGGGCCAGCGCGCCGTAGATCTGGCCTCGCAGCGTCTGCGGGTTGAGCACCTGCCCCACGTCGTGGGCCGCGACCAGGCGCAGGATGCGGACCTCGCCGCTCTCCTCGTCCACCTCGACCTCGGCCCCCTGGGTGCCGTAGGCATAGGTCGCGGAGATGTTGCCATACCCCCGGTCCCAGTCCGGCAACTCGTTGGGGGGATCGTAGAACGCCTCCACGGTCAACATCTCACCGTCCTCGCGAAAGTGGATCGAGCGCAGCATCTGCCCCAGCTCCACCGCGAGCCAGGGTTCGTCCGGGGCGTCGATCAACCGCAGCATCCCGTCGCGTAGATCCAGGCGGTCCGGTGTGCTGGCGCGCCGTACGTCGAACTCTGGCGGTCGGTGGTCGGGGTGCTGCTTCCGATATCGCTCCAGGTTCCGAGCCACCTCCTGCGCGAAGAGCGGGGCGGCCAGATCGAACAGGCGGGTGCGGGCCCGCTCCGCCGCGAGGATGCCGGCGTTGAGCGCCATGAACGCCCCGCGGCTGGCGTGAGTCCCCACGTCCCACGGGCAGGTGCCGGTGTCGGTGGGGTTGATCTGAACCTGCTGCGGCATCACGCCCAGCGCCTCCGCGATGCCCAGGCTGATGGCCGAGTGCAGCCCCTGTCCCATCTCCACCCCGCCGTAGTACACGTTGACGTTGCCGAAGTCGTCGAGCTTGAGGATCACGCCGCTGGCGTCGGAGCGGTAGATGCGCCCCGAGCCCCCGACGTGGATCAGCGATGCCATGCCCACGCCGCGTCGTTTGGACCTCGTGCTCTTCGCACCGGGGTCCTGCCTTGGGATGCGATTCTCGTCGAGGCCCAGGTGGCGGGCCGTGGCCTCCAGGCATTGCCGTAGCCCGCAGGTGGACACCTTCAGCCCCATGGGGGTCGTCTCCCCCGGCTCGTTGCAGTTGAGCAGACGCAGGCGCAGCGGATCGAGGCCGGCCTGGTGCGCCAGATCGTCGAGGTTGCTCTCCAGGGCCCAGGTCACCTCGGGGTTGCCGTAGCCGCGCATGGCCTGGCAGTAAGTGTTGTTGGTGTAGACCAGCGAGGCCTCGAACTGCACCGCCGGCACGCGGTACAGCGACGTGGCCGGCAACAGCATCACCGTGGGATAGGTTGCGCCCCACGAGGTGTAGGCGCCGTTGTCCTGCAGCACGCGCACCTCGCGGAAGGTCAGCTGCCCTGACTCGTCGCATCCCTGCACGACGAAGGTCTCGCTGCTCTGGCGTGGCGAGAGGCAGGCGAACTCCTCCTCGCGGGTGTAGACGATCTTCACCGGCGCATTGGTGCGACGAGCCAGCAGGATGGCGATGTACTCGTAGGAGTGGGTGTCCAGCCCGGTGCCGAACCCTCCACCCATGGCGGGGACGATGACCCGGGAGTTTTTGCCCACGAGCCCCATGAGCTGCAACGCGCGGTTGAAGTCGCGCTGGGCCAGAAACGGGATCTGGGTCTTGGCCCAGATCGTGAGGTTGTCACTCCCGTCAAACTCGGCGATGCAACCGGCGGTGCCCATGCAGCTCTGCTGGATCAGCGGCGTGGAGTAGCGTCCCTCGGCCACGAACCGGGCCGCGCGTCGCCCCTGATCCAGGTCACCCGAGCGGTGGTGATAGCTCAGCGACAGGCGGTTGCTGGTCAGCGGCCGGCCCCGGGGGTCGTGCTCGTGGACCAGCGGTGCGTCCTCTCGGAGCGCATCCGCCGGGGAGAAGACGCCGGGCAACGGCTCGTACTCCACACGGATCAACTCCGCTGCCTCCGCTGCGATCGCGGGGTCGATGGCCGCCACCGCCGCCACCTCGTCCCGGTACTGTCGCACCTTGTCACCCTTGAGCACCACGTTGTCGCGCAGGAAGCCGATTCGGATCTCGGGGGTGTTGCCCGCGGTGATCACCGCCCGCACGCCGGGCAGGCGCTCGGCGCGGCGGGTGTCCACGTGCAGGATCCGGGCGTGCACCTGGTCGCTGAACTTGATCTTGCCGTACAGCATGCCCGGTCGCTGGAGGTCGTGGATGTAGACCGCGCGGCCGGTGGCCTTGTCCCGGGCGTCGGGGCGGGGAGTCTCCTTGCCAATGTGACGCAGGGTCCCCATCTCAGCCCTCCTTCCCGGGACGCGTGCGGTCACGTATTGCGCGCTCCGCTTCGCACCCGAGCGGGGCTCCGCCGCTCCGCGCGGCATGACGCACCGATTCCACGATCTGGGCGTAGCCCGTGCATCGACACAGGTTGCCCACCAGCGCCTCCCGGATCTCGAGTTCGGTGGGGTCCGGGTCGTGGTTCAGCAGCGCCGTGGAGGAGATGATCATGCCGGGTGAGCAGAAGCCGCACTGGATCCCGCCGTGATCGACGAAGGCTTGCTGCACCGGGGAGAGCGTGTTGTCCGGACCGGTCAGCCCCTCGATGGTGGTGACCTGCTTGCCCTCCAGCTCCAGCGCCGGGTAGAGGCAGGCGTTGACCGGCAGTCCGTCCACCAGCACGGTGCAGGCGCCGCATTCGCCCTCGCCGCAACCCTCCTTGGTGCCGGTGAGATGCAGCTCGTCGCGCAGCAGATCGAGCAGCCGCGTCCCGGGCTGGACCTCCAGCTGCAGCTTCATGGTGTTGACCGTGAACGCCAGTGGTTGCCTCATGCCGTCGCCTCCTGCCACAGCTGCTCGAGGGTGCGCTCGAGGTACAGACCGATGATGTGACGCCGGTAGGACTCCGTGGAGCGGATGTCGGAGATCGGCGTGACGCTGGCGCTGGCCAGCTCGCGGGCCTCGGCCAGCAGTCGAGGGTCCAGCTCTTGACCCTGGAGCAGCCGCTCCACCGCGGACAGCCGGATCGGCGTCGGCGCCACCGACCCGGCGGCGACACGGACCTCCCTGGACCCGGGGTCCAGCAGCACGGCGAGGCTGGCCAGGGCCAGGTCCATCCGCACCCGCCGTTTCTTGACGAACAGTGCGCGTGAGCCCGCTGGCGGCGGGTCCAGCAGCACGGCGCCCAGCACCTCGGAGGGCGACATCGACGTCTCTCCCGCGGCCTGGAACAGCTGCTCCAGCGGTAGCTCGCGCCGGCCGCCCCCGGGCCCGAGGAGCTCCACGCGCGCCTGTAGCACCAGCAGCGGCGGCGCGGTGTCGGCGCAGGGCGAGGCGTTGCACAGGTTGCCGCCGATGGTGGCCACGTTGCGGATCTGCGGGCTGCCGAGGCACGAGGCGGCCTGCGCCAGCACGGGGAAGTGCGCGATGATCGCCGGGTGGTGCTGCAGCTGCGCGATGGTCACCGCGGCCCCGATGCGCGCGTGGCCGGCATCGTCGGCGTCGACGCCCTGCAGCTGTGGCACCGAGCGAAGCGAGATCAGCGTCCGGGGACGCTCCGATCCGGCGCGCATCCGCACGAGCAGATCGGTGCCGCCGGCCAGCAGTCGTGCGTCGGGACTGGCGGCTCGCAGATCGAACAGGTGCTCCAGTGAGCGGGGGCGATGGTAGTGCTGGATACTGGGCCACATCGGGCCACCTCCTGTGGCTCGCGCGCTCAGGCCACGGTTCCCTGCTGACGGAGCCGCTGGATCTCGTCGCCTGTCAGCCCCACCTCCGACAGCACCTGGTCGGTCTGTTCGCCGTATCCCGGGGCGAAGGGCAGGCGCCGGCCCAGCTCCTCGATGTACGGCGTGTCCACCGCGGGCGGCGGCAGGCGAACGGTCCGCCCATCCGGCGTCACGGTGTGGAGCGCCGTGGAGGCCACGAACGGCAACTGCATCACCTGCTCGACCCGCGTGATGGGGGCATGTGGCACGCCGGCAGAGGCCAGGGCCCGCGCCACGTGATCCGACGGATGTTGGCGCGTGATGGCCTCCATCCCGCGGTGCAGCTCGGCCTTGTGTGCGCGTCGGCCTTCGTTGGTGGCATAGCGCTCCTGCGCCAGCGCGGCAAACAGCGGCTGTCGCACCAGGCGCTGCCACTGGGGGTCGCTGCCGATGGCGAGGTAGATGTGGCCGTCGGCCGTGACGTAGGCGTTCACCGGGATGAACTGCCGGTGTTCGTTTCCTGATCGGGTGAGCTCTGCCGGAGGGCTGCCCATGTCCAGCATCGGGAGGAAGGTCTGCAGCCAGGAGACCGCAACCTGCGCCATGGAGATGTCGATGCGACGCCCGACACCCTGCTCGGCGCGATCCATCAGCGCGAGGATGATCTGGGTGAACGCCTCGTCTCCCGCCTTCAGATCGATGATCGGGGGCCCGCACTGCAGCGGCGGCCCGTCAGGGGCGCCGGTGAGGTCCATGTAGCCGCACATCGCCTGGAGCACGGGGTCGTAGCCCGGCACGTCGGGATGCTTCAGCCCCATGGCCGAGATACCGCACCACACCAGATCGGGTCGCTCACGGCTCAGCCGGGGGTAGTCCATGCCCAGCGCCTCGTGCCGCGCGGGCAGGGTGTTGGTGCAGAACACGTCGGCTGGCAGGTCGCGCACCAGGCGCAGCAGCAGGTCCCGGCCCTCCTGCTGCTTGAGGTCGATGGCGATGGCCTGCTTGCCGACGTTGGGCGCGACGTAGTAGCTGTGGCGATCCTCGCCCGCCACCGGACGCCCGATGTAGCGGTTGGGATCGCCCTTCGACCGGCGTCCCGGGGCGGGTGTGGCCTCGATGCGGATCACGCGCCACCCCAGGTGCACGAAGCGCAGCGTGGCGTAGGACATGCTGAGGGCTTGCTCCACGGAGAGCACGATCCGACGTCTGCCCGAGCTCACGGTATTCCTCCTCGCCAACAGGCCGATCTCACTGGTACAGAATGGACGCGTGCGGAATGGTGACCTTCGACACCATGACGGTGCGGAGCTCGTGGGGGAAGCGCTGCGGACCGGCGGCCTCCAGTGCGTCCCGGGTGGCCAGGATCTCTCCCACCTCGGCGGTGTCCTCGCCCAGCTTGAACGCCAGGTTGAGCTCGTGGCCGAAGAAATCCTGATCCTCGATGACCAGGATGTCCCCGTAGCCGATGCCGACGCACAGGTTGATTCGATCGTCAGGCTTGCGGCGGTGGTTGTACGTCGTGAGTCGGCGCTGCATCGCGATGCTGGCCTCGATGGCCTCGGACGCGCCGGGGAAAATGGCGTACATGTTGTCCGCCGCGGTCTTGATCGGAGAGCCCCCGCCCTCGCGGATCACGGGGAGCAGCAGCCGCTGGCACTCGTGGATCACGGCCAGGAAGTGGACGATGCTGTGTTGCTCGGTGAGGCGCGAGAACCCCGACAGATCCGAGACGAAGACTGCGCAGTGCTTGCCGAACCGATCCCACAGCCGCTGCTTCACGGCGGCGCGTTCGACCTCGTCCGCGTTGACGTATTCCCTCAGCAGGGAATCGAAGGGGGCCATCGCGTGGTTATCCATGGCCCGGCCAGTGTACTAGACTGGGGACGGATCGTCATCTATGGTGTGCTGCACCGCGTGCTGGGCCTGCTGCGGGGGCTGTTGGGCGCCAGCTTGGAGCTGGCCGCACCCCGGCTGCTGGACGTGGGCAGCGGGCGAGGCGCGTTCCTCTGGCCGCTGCTCGACGCCTTCCCACGGTTGAGGGTCACGGCCATCGACCGGGAGGCCAGGTGTCTGTCCTGGGCCGGAGCCTGGTGGGTCCGATGCGAGCATGTGCTGAACCACCTGATCGCGGTGGTACAGCCCCGACGGGGCACGACGACTCAGAGGGAGGAGGTGTCCCCGAACAGCGAGGACTCCTCGCGATAGGTCAGCTGGGCCTCGATCCAGGACCAGGTGCGCTTCTCCATCTCGGTGAACTTGATCCCGATGCCCGGGGGATGTCCATCGTGGGCCGATCCGGCGATCACGTGCCGCACCTGGCCCCGGGCCATGAGCGGCGGCATGTCCTCGGGCAGGAACGTTGCTGGAGCGAGGCCAGGCGCGGGTCGCCCTCGTGTAGCAGATGGATCGTGCACAGTGTCCGGCCCACCAGCAGCAGGTCACCGTCTGCCAGCGGGTGGCGATGGTCCAGCGGCTTGCCGTTGAGCATCGTGCCGTTGGTGCTGCCCAGATCCTCGGCGGTCATTTGGCGCTTGCGCGGATCCAGCACCAGCCGCAGGTGTCGCCGGGAGACGCCGTCGTCGGCCAGGGGGATGTCACAGGCCTGGTCTCGCCCCACGAGACTGGCCCCCGGCCGGATCTCGGCGCACCAACTATCTCCAAAGGCGATGAATACCCGCATGCCCGAGCCTACTTTAGTAGCAATGCGGCCTGTTGGTCTGCCGCTGGGCTGCCGTTTTTGCGGGAAGCCCGGTTCAGCCCCTTCGTAGAAGGGTACGTTCGGCCCAGTGCCACAAGGAGTCAAGAATGAGGACCATTCACGCTGCGATCATGGGAACGATGATGTTGTGGCTGGTGGGGTGTGGCTCCGGGACCAAGGAACCCGCCCCGACACCCACGCCGACGCCGACGCCGACGGACCCGACCAAGACCACCAACAACCCTCCCCCCACCCCACCACCTGCCAGAACGGGCAGCAGAAGTGCGACGGGATGAACCTCATGGTCTGCAAGAACGAAGCATGGGCCACCAGCACCTGTGACTACCTGTGTCAGCAGTCGGGCTTCGGCAGTGCCACCAGCTGTCAGCACGACGCCAACAAGGGCTACGAGACCTGCTTCTGCGCCTCTGCCTCGGGCACCTGCAAGGAAGGCGAGCAGAAGTGCAACGGGATGACCCTCAGCATCTGCAACGGAGGCTCCTGGTCCACCGCGGGCTGCGACTTCATCTGCCAGCAGGCCAACCTCGGGCCGCCCCAGTCCTGTGGGTTCGACAGCCAGAAGAACACCGAGCTCTGCTTCTGCAGTGCGGCGCCCACCTGCGTCAACGGGGCCCAGAAGTGCCAGGGCTCCTCCCTGCAGACCTGCATCAACAGCGGGTGGCAGACCGACCTGTGCGACGATCTGTGCCACGCGGGAGGCCTGGGCAAGGCCGAGAGCTGCGCCTACAACGCGAACAAGGGCATGGACAGCTGCCTGTGCTTCGACGGGAACATCGGCGACCCCTGCAGCTCGAATCTGGACTGCAAGCAGGACCAGTGCGGGGCCGCCGGCTGGTGCACCAAGCTGTGCGAGAACGACGCCGAGTGCGGCGCCAGCAGCACGGCGAACAACTTCTGCATCGAGACCCAGGGGGGCGGCGGCGCCTGCTTCCCCTCCTGCACCGCCAACGCCAGCTGCAGCGGCTTCATCAACGCCACCTGCTTCTTCAACGTGGCCAGCAAGAACGGCGTCAACGCCGCGATCTGCGCCACCAACTAGTCCGCGCTAGATCCAATGCGGTTCACTTAGGACTTCTTCCGACGACGACGGTTGAGCGGGTAGTTGCTCATCTTGATCTTCACGACCCTCGGGTAGACGCGTTCTGACCGTCGGAGAGGAAGGATGAACCGCTTGATGTTTTCACGCATGGCCCGGAGGTGTCCGGGGATCGCACCTGGAGTCCGGGTTCCGCAGAGCCAGAACCATTCGTCGCGGATGTAGCGAAGGGCAGTCACAAAGCTGATCCGGATCGGATCAACGTGCGCCTCATCGGTGATACGTTCCATTTCGAGGCGCACGAGGTTGTAGGCGAGGAAGATGCCCCAGAGTTCCTGCTTCACGCCCTTGACGGCAAGGCTGCGGATCGCCTCTTCGCGGTCGAGAAGCTCCGTTTTGATCTCGTCGTAGCCGACCTCGATCTCCCAGCGCTCGTGATACATCTGGACGATCTCCGTGGCCGGATAGGCCTCCGCGTCCAGCAAGGAGGTCAGCAGCGTCTGTGGCCGGAACTCAAGCGTCAGCCAGGCATCAGTTGCTCGAAGTAGGCCGCCACGCCCTCGTCTCGCGGCGCCGGAATACGCCCCGCTATCTGCCGCTGCACGCGCTCGGGCGCGTCGGTGGGACAGAACGCCTGACCCGCGGCGAGCAGCAGCGGCAGGTCGTTGGCGTTGTCACCGAACGCCACCACCCGGCCGAGATCCAGTCCGAGAGAGGCGGCCAGGGCCGCGGCCGCGGTGCGCTTGCTGGCGGTGCGGCCGGTGATCTCGCCCACGCCGAGGCCGGGGGTGTAGGCGCTGGCGCCGGAGCACAGCGTGAGCTCCAGATCCACGCAGCCCGAGAACAGCTCGTCGATGCGCTGCGGGTGGTCCAGCACGATGAGCGACAGCACCTGCATCTCCCGCAGCCCGGCCCCGTGATCCACATCACACGCGTGGTGCGGGCGCACCGAGTCGAGGTAGGCCAGCGTCGGCCGGTTGGGGCGCGGCCCATGAAACACCATGGTCTGCGTCGCGTCCGCGCTGCCGCGGGGCAGGGCGTAGGCCGTGGGCGTCAAGTCCAGCGCCAGGGCCCGGGCGAACAGCACCCCGGCGGCATCCTCCGCCAGCGGATCGATCCGCGCGATGGCGCCGCTGTCCAGGCGGGCGGTGAGGGCGCCGTTGTGCAGGATCGCCCCCAGCGGGAGGTGCAGACCACGCAGGACCTCGGCGGTGGAGCCGATGCCCCGCCCCGTGGCCACGGTGAACAGGCCTCCATCGTCGATCAGCCGCTGCAGCACCCGACGGCTGCGCTGTCCCAGGGTGCGATCGGGGCGTAGCAACGTGCCGTCCAGGTCGGAGACGAAGAGCTTGCCCTGAACGGCGTCCGGCAGCACGCGCGTCACTTGCCGGCGCGCTTGAACACTCCGGTGGCGTCCTGACCGCCCTTGCAGTAGGCCTGCTTGAACGCCGGCAGCTCGCCATACACCGTCACCGCCCGCGCCTGATAGAACAGCACCAGCAGCGGCTCGTGCTTCTTGTTCATGACGTGGATGCCGTCGGGAAAGGCGAAGGTCGCGCCGTCCTGAACATCCAGCTCGCAGTACTTCGTCTTGAGCTTCACCGCCACGGTGCCCTCCCCGAGGTACTTCAGCGTGAGCTGTCCGGACTCGTTGCGGAACGTCCCCGTGGGGCCGGGCTTCCTGGCGTTGGAGGTCCAGGGGAGCAGCAGCGCGGCGGCCAGCAGCGCGGTGAGCAGCGTCGATTTCACGAGTCTGATCATCATTGGTCCTTTCTCGATGGTCTCCGCCGCATTGTACTCGAGCCGGCCAGGGAGGAAACCGTCACGTGCCAGGCGCGCCGTTCCCGCGCAAATCAACCGATAGGTTGATTTGCGCGGAGCATGCTGCTAGCCTGTTCGCTGGCGAACAGGGACGGTGACGCATGAGAGGGCGCTGGTTGTTGCTGTCGCTGGTGGCCATACCTCGACCCGCCTGGGGCTTGCCCGAAGACCCGGGACCGCTGCAGATCCAGCAGCTGACGCGCAAGGAGACCATCGGCGGTAAGTCGGTCAGCTTCGACCTGTACGTGCCGGCGACCACCACGAAGTGTCCGATGATCGCCCTGGGTCACGGGTTCATGCGCAGCCGGGTCATGCTGCGCGAGTGGGGCAAGCTGCTGGCCAGCCGGGGGTACGTGGCGGCGGCGCCGGATTTTGGGCTGGGCAGCTCGGATCATGTGGGGAACAGCAAGGTGCTGCTGGGGTTGCTGGACTGGATGGAGAGCCAGGGGAACCAGCCCGGGTCGGTGCTGGCGAACCGGGTGGACGGCAGCCGCCGGGGTGTGATGGGGCACAGCGCCGGGGGGTTGGCGGCGCTGCTCGCCGCTTCCACCGACCCCAAGGTGGACGTGGTGGTGGGTCTGGATCCGGTGGACGTCTCGGCCCTGGGCCAGACTGCCGCACCGCTGATCAAGGTGCCGGTGACGATCCTGCGCGCCGTACCCGCCCAGTGCAACAGCAGCGGGAACGCCGCGGCGATGGTCGTCGCCCTGGGGGGCCCGGCCTTCACGCTGCAGGTGCTGAAGGCCACCCACTGCGACCCGGAGTGGCCCTCCGATCCGGCCTGCGGTTTGCTGTGCGGGGGGGACGATGCGATTCGTCGGTCGCGGTTCGTGCGCTACGCAATGGCCACGCTGGACCACGTGCTGCTGTGCGATCCCACCGCCGCACCGTACCTCGGCGGGGCGCCGGCTGCAGCTGACACGCTGGTGGCGGACATCGGCCAGAAGGCGTTCCCCATGCCGCAGCTGGGATGCGCGGCGCCACCCGACGCTGGCGTCGACGGGCAAGGTCCGGACGGTGGGTCACCGTGGGATGGTGCAGACCTGGATGGGCCGACGGCCGATCTGGGGACCGTTGCCGATGCCGTTGTGAGCGATCCCACGGTGGACGACTCGGGCTGTGAGTGCCGGATGGCCGCGCGACCCGCCGCGGGTGTGTGGCCCGTGCTGCTGGGACTGCTGGGTTTGCTGTTCCGACGACGCTGACCGTCAATCCACCCCCACCATCCGGCGGACCTGCGCGCGAATGGCCTGCGCCCGCTGATCGACCAGCTGGGCCTCGAACACATCCCGCCCCAGGATCTGGCTCGCCAGCCCCGGGGCGGCGAAGTAGAACAGATGAGCGCCGATGATCGAGAACGCGAGATGCCGGGCGGCATCGGGGTGCAGAGCCTTGCCCACCAACCCCTGGCCCAGGAAGGCGACGATGGTGTCCAGCGTGGCGCGTACAGCCTGGGCCCCCGGTCCACGCAAAAATGGTCCGCCGTCCACCAGCTCGCGGAGCAGCAGACGTGCCACGGGGGGGTGAGCGCCAAGGTAACCCACCACGGCCTGCCCCAGACGGTCCAGTCGCTCGACGAAGGTTCCCGTCGGCACACCGGCCGCGGTCACGTGGGTGTGGAGGTTTCGCACCATCTCGGACACGGTCTCGACGTACAGCGCCTCCTTGCTGGCGAAGTGGTGCAGCAGAGACGCCTTGCCCAGGCCGGCGCGGTGGGCGATGACCGACAGGCTGGCCGCACCGTAGCCGTGCTCGGCGAACACCTCCCGCGCCACGCTCAGGAGCGCGTCACGAGACACTGGATTGTGGGGTCGTCCGGCAGATCGTCCGGTCATCGTCGCAGGCTACCACCGACAACGCCGCGGCCTGTCAGTTTCTTTACGTCCTTGCCCCGCGCATGGGTGAGGGCCCCGCGATCTGGCCGGCTTGGGCCTGGCACCATCGTTGCAACAGTCGGCCGTCTGACCCTGGTCCTGGTGCAGCAACACGAACCACTGCCCGCGCTGCGGCTCAGGCGGTGGGAGTTCCGCTCGACCGCGCAGTACACCTGTCCCGAGGGGGCACACCCCGATCTGGAGATCGCGTGGAACGAAGTCGGGCTCACCGACTATCACATCGGGAGCCAGACTCATACGCTGGGTCCCGGCGCGGTGATGCGGGTCCCCGCGCAGGTGGGGCACGCCACCGGCTTCCGCGGCGCGAGCCGCGCCACCTCGATCCATCTGGGCTCCAGCGTGCTGGCCCGGGCCGGCGAGGTCACCGGCCGCCGGGAGCCGGGGCCCGGGCACCTGAGCGGCAAGCCGACGCAGGTCAGCTTCAAGCTCACGCCGTACGTCGAGGTCGACGGCGCCGTCGATGGCGTGAAGGGCCTGCTGCTGGTGGACACCGGGGCCAGCCTGGGCGGCGTCGAGCAGGGCGTCCTCGCCGCCACGGGCCTGAACAACCCGCAGATCGAGGGCTACTACCTGTCCGCGGGCGTTGGCACGTTCTGGTCGGGCTACGCCATGGTGGGGTCGATGTCCGTCGGTCCCTACACCGTGAAGCGCATCACGATGTACACCATGCCCGACGGGACGCTGTCCACGGCCACGAACAAGACCCTGGCCACGTTGCCCTACGGTTTCATGGAGCACTTCCTGGTGACGCTGGACTTCGCCAACACGACCCTGCGACTGGACCCCGGCCAGGGCGAGGATCTGAAGGACAGCTTCACGCTCTACGGCTATGGACTGAGCCTGTCGGTGAACAGCAGCGGACCGGTGACCATCACCCGCGTCGTCCCCGGGAGCCCGGCGGACAAGGCCGGGCTCAAGGTGGGCGACGGGGTGCAGAAGATCGGCGGGAACGCGACCCAGCAGGTGCCGCCGGATCAACGCATCGGCCTGGTGCTGACCTCGGGCGCTGGTGTCTCCAACCCCTTCGTCGTGGAGCAGGGCAGCGCGGCCCCCGCGACCTTGACCCTGGTGTCGGCCCCGGTGTTCGAGTCCTTCGCTCCCTGATATGCTCGGGGTATGCGACGACTCTGGATTCCAGTGGGCATGGTGTTGTTTCTCGGCTGCAGCGACGACGGGGGCGTGACGGATGGTGGATCGGACGGGTGGTCCAACGACGGAGCCGTCGATCTCGCCCCGGGTGACGGCCCGCGGACCGACGGCCCGCCCGCCGACGGTCCGGGCGGGGACGGCGCGGTGCAGCACGACGCCGCACCCCCGCCCGCTGCCACCTGCACCAGCCCGATCCAGCTCGTCGACACGACGACGCCCGATCACGTGGTGGGCAGCGGCACGCCGGCCAGCTGCACCGCGGCGGCTCTGGCGACGGAGGTATCCAAGGGCGGGGTGATCACCTTCAACTGCGGTGGAGCGGCGACGATCAAGCTCGACGCGACCCTGAAGCCCCCGACGGACAAGGACACGGTGATCGACGGCGGCGGCAGCGTGGTGCTCGACGGACAGGGCAAGCTGCGGATCATCGAGCTGGTTCACGGCGACTACCGCAAGAACACCAAGAAGCTCGTGCTCCAGCGCCTGACGCTGCAGAACGGCAAGGCCACCGGCACGGACTACACACCACCCGACACGTCCAACCCCAAGTGCGCCTACGGCTACAAGGACGGCGCCGGCGGGGCGGTGTACGTGCGGGACGCCGTGGTGCAGGTGATGCAGTGCGTGTTCAAGAACAACGAGGCCGCCTCCCCCGGGCCGGACGTGGGAGGTGGCGCGATCTACATCCTGGGCTCGCTGGGGATCACCGTGGTGGGCAGCACCTTCAGCGGAAACAAGGGGTCCAACGGCGGCGCCATGGGGCTGCTGCAGACCACCGGGACCTTCGTCAACACCAGCTTCACCGGCAACCACGCCACGGGGACGGGGCAGAACTACGTCGAGCCGGGCTGCACCGGCGTGGGCCACACGAACCAGGGCGGTGCCGGCGGCAACGGCGGCGCGATCTCCATCGACGGGGCCGACGACCTGGAGCAGTCCTTCTGCGGCGTGACCTTCTCCGGTAACACCTGTAACGAGCTGGGGGGGTGCGTGTTCCGCACGGCCAACGGCGCCCAGCGCAAGGCGACCTTCATCCGCTCCACGCTGGATGGCAACACGGCGGGCAAGGGGGGCGGCTGCCTGTACATCTCCAACAGCGACTTCACGCTGCAGCAGTGCCTGGTGGCGAACAACGTCGTCACGGCGGGCAGCGGGGGCGGCGTGCGCACCGAGCTCAGCACCAAGGCCACGATGGTCAACACCACGTTCTACAACAACTCCAGCCCCGCTGGCCTGATGGGCGCGGTGTCCCACAGCGGCAGCGGTGAGATCCGCAACTGCACCTTCGCCGCCAACAAGGCCGAGGGCGGGCCGACGCTGTTCACCGCGGCGCTGGGCCCCGCCAGCACGGTGAAGGTGTACAACACCGTGTTTCAGGACAACACCACCAAGGAGCCCTACAACCCGCAGGCCTGCTGGTTCCAGCCGCTGTCGGGGTCCGACAACTTCCAGTGGCCGCAGAAGCGCTACGGGGGAAAGATCGACGACACGGCCTGCGTGCAGAACATCACCTGGCAGGACGCCAAGCTCGGCGCGCTCAAGGACAACGGCGGTCC
>Ga0210044_10001208_pt1 | contig 39297 bp, 37 predicted proteins | sample CryGey13umfilter_2_FD_183959 | JGI IMG/M metagenome (GOLD analysis project Ga0210044, IMG submission 183959) | Groundwater microbial communities from aquifer in Utah, USA - Crystal Geyser 4/9/14 3 um filter (SPAdes) (version 2) | ecosystem: Environmental > Aquatic > Deep subsurface >... | reverse complement strand
TCCGACCCGCCACAGCATCGGGACCAGCGGGGCCCACCACGCTGGCCTCGATGGGGCCCTCGCCGCTCGCCTGCAGCGAGATGCGCTGGCCGTCGCGCAGGTTGGTCAGCCGGACCGGCACCACCAGCTGTTCGCCCTGCCGCAGCCGCTGCGGCAGCGGCGCGTCGAGGAGCAGCGGCGCCCCGCCCTCGAGGGGACTGGCAGCGAACACCGCCACGCCCTGGCGCCCGTAGGCGCCCGCCACCACCAGGTACCGGTGCGGCTCGGGGGACAGCGCCAGCGTCACCCCGACGCCCTGTGAGCCCAGGGCCTGGAACACACTCGCCGTGGGCCAGGCGCCGCGGGCCTGGTGCAGCGCCAGATCATCGACGGTCGGCGACGGCGCCCGGGAAGGGGCGTTCCACGGCCGGGTGCTGCGTGCGACCGGGGCCTCCTGGTCGGCCGACTCCTCGACCTCGAACACCTTGGCCAGCGCCTCGATGGTGGCCCGGCCGAACTCCACTCCGCGCAGGCGAGCGAGCAGCGTCTCCTCACCGACAGCCTCGGCGTAGACGCCGCCGCGCAGCACGCGGCCGAACGGATCGTACACATCGTCGTCGGTGCCGGCTCGACCGTCCGGGCCCATCGAGATCAGCTCGTAGCCCACCACTGGTTCGATGGAGCGAAACCGCGCCCGTCCGCCCGGCGCGCGACGCAGCACGAAAGGTCGCCCCCAGGCGTCGAAGAGCTGGGCCCGCTCGACGCTCTGCCCGGTGTCCGCCGGTTGCCAGTCGACCAGCCCGATCAACCACGTCGTCGGGTCGCCGCGCCTGGGCCACGCGTGGTCGAGCCGGTGCTCGCGGACAAACGCCCGCAGCAGCACCAGCAGGTCCAGCAACCGCTGCCGGGTGAGCCGACGGGCGACGTTGTCATAGACGAACGCCGGGGCGAGTCGCTGCAACGCGTCGATGGTGAGCGGGCTGCCATCCAGACCACCCATGGACTCGGCGCCGAGCTTGTCGGTGATGCCCCTCAGCATCTCCCGGTTGAAGCGCCAGCCACGCGGTCCGCGGATGGCGACCTGGCGCAGGCGATCCGGAATGTGCGCGGCGACGTGATCCTCCACCGCGCGCAGCAGCCGGCCGAGACGTCCCCTGACGAAGCGAGCCCGGCTGCGCCACGGATCGCGCAGCAACCCCAGCTCCGCCGGCTGTGCGGGCATGGCCACCGGCAGCACCTTCCCTTCGTGCAAGATCCCGGCGGCCGCATCATCCACCGGCGTGTTCGCGGCGAGGAAGCCCGCCAGCCGGGCCGGACCGCCGCCCGGCTCGGGCCGCTGCCCGTGGGTGCTTCGGAGCTCGCCGAGCAGCCGCTCGCCCTCGTCCACCGGGAGCGCCATGGCGAAGCCGCTGGCCGGATCCGCGCCGGACCCCTGCAGGTCGAGGACCATCCGCGGTGTCGGGACGCGGAGCGCTTGTGCCCCACCGGAGGTGAAGGGTGCGCCCGATGTGCCCGGAGATGGCGCCACGCTCAGCGCTAGCCCGGGGCCTGGCGACGACCAGACCAGCGCGCCGCCGCCCCGGACCTCCTGCCGCGCCGGCCCGACCAGCGGCCGCGCCCGGACCCACAGCAGCCCGACCTCGTCGGGGGATGGCCGCAGGACGATGCGCCGCGCCCGTGGCGGCGCCACCGCCTGGGCCACCGGCCGCCAGCTCGCCCCGCCCGGATCGTGGGCGAGCACCGTGACGGCAACGGGAGCGGCGGCCACCGTAGGCCGCCACTCGAGCTCGATCTCCACGGGCTGGCCGGCGGTGGTAGCCGGTGATCGGGGGCGGACGCGGACCGTGGCCTCGGGATCGACAGGGAGGCAGAGCTCCTCGGTCCCGGATCCCAGGTGGACCATGGCGGCGCTCGTGGTCGGTCCGCTGCAATCCTGTGAGGGTTTGGGCTTGCCGACGGTGACGTCGACGACGGCGACCCCCTCGGCGTCGGTGGTGATCGTCGGGCCTGCGGTCGGCTGGCCAGCATCGACCCGCACCGCGGCGCCCGCCAGCGGCCGTCCATCAGGATGAAAGCCCCTGAGGAACAGGCGCCCGGGTAGACCGGGCACCAGCGCACCGCCCTCCACGGCCCAGGCCAGGAGCTGGGTCCGCCGGGTGGATCGTACCCGCACCGTCGCGCTGCCCGTTCCCAGCCCCTCACGGACCGCCTGCAGCTGTCCCGTCACGTCCGAAAGCGGTGCCGTCGAGACCACCCGCCACGGCACCCGGGCCCGGCCCTGCCCATCGGTCAGGGTCGGCTTGACCACCTTGGGCTTATCCTTCTTCGCCTGAGGAATGGAGAGCCCGGTGAGCGTCGCCCCCGGGACGGGGCGACCCTGGGCTGTCCGCACCGTGACGTCGACCTGCACCAGCGCTCCGGGCGCGACCACGTCGCGCTCTGGCCGCGCCACGATCACCAGCGCAGGCGGCGGCGCCACCGCGGCGACCTTCCCCTCCACCTTCACCGGGTCCGCGTCGGTCGCGCTGGCCTCGACGGAGAAGGCGGTCTGGGGCAGGTCGGGGGCCTGCACGGCGACGTGGAACACGCCGCGGCGGTCCGTGCGGGCTTTCTGCGGAGCGCCGCCCCGGACCTGGATCGTCAGCGCGTGCTCCGAGGAGGGTCGGCCCCGGGCCAGGTCCATCACGCGGCCCCATGCCTGGAGCGTCCCCCCCGGCTCGATGGTCCGCCGGTCGACGTGGAGCTCGGTCCTGTAGCGCCGCCCGAGCTGGACGGTCACCTCGAACCGCCGCTGCACGCGTCGGGGCGATCGCACCTCGATCACCAGCTGGAAGGAGCGCTCGAGGTCGGCTGGAACATCGAACGACAGCGCCGCACGACCGCCGGCGTCGCTGACCGCCTCGAGGAGCGGCTTGTTGGGCTGGAACGAGGCCAGCACCCGGAGCGCGGCCCGGGGCGCGGGCCGCAGATCGCGGCCAGCAACGATCTCGTGCACCGTCACGAACCAGCTCAGCCGTCCCCCGGGCCTGGCGTGCAGGCTCCCCTCGATACCCATCTCCAGCCCGGTCACGCCGCCGTGGCCGGGCACGTCGATCCGTGCCACCTGCCCACCGACCGGCCCGGCCAGCGCGACCGCCAGCAGGGCGCCGGCCAGGACGTGCAACGTCGCGCTCATCGTCGCTTCTCCGGCGCCGGGCTGTCGGCGATGTGCCACACGCGTGGCCGGGTGACCGAGATATCCTCGGGCCGATCGGCCGCGAAGGCCACGACCCCGAGCCCCTGCAGGCGCCCGCCCGTGGACCAGCGCAGCGGCAGCGGCAAGCGGCAGGCGCCACCGGGCGGCAGGCCCGGCAGCACCAGTCGGAGCGTGCCCCGGGTCGCCTCGGGCTCGGCGACGGTGCGGCGCCGCAGCTCGCCGCGTCCGTCCTCGTCGAGCTCGGCCCCTGCTGGCAAGCCGACCTCCAGGACCGGCTGGCCGATGGACCGCGGAGACAGATTGCGCACCACCAGCACGAGCTTCGCCCGCTGGTCACGCGCCAGCGTTTCACCCTCGATCGACGTCACCAGCGGTCCGCGTCCCGCGGGGACGACGGACCACGGCAGCCCGTACTCGGTGACTGCCTCCAGGTGCACCGGGGCCCCGGCGGCCGGCACCTCCACGCGGATGTGGTGTGACCCGGGCCGCGAAAGCTCGGGGGCCGGGACCCGCGCCAGTCCGCCGCGCAGCGCCAGGCGCCGCGGCCGACCATCCACGTACAGCGTCACGCTCCGAGGAGACTCGCCGCGAACCAGGAGCGCCGCCACGGCGCGCGCCAGTGCGCGCGAAGCGGGCCTGTCCCCCGGCCCCTCGGGGGAGGAGCCCCCCTGAAGCGCGGAACGGAGGCCGCCCGATGTGGATTGTGGCGCATCCCGCCGACGGAGGGTGCGTATCAGATCGAAGGCCCGTTGCTTCCCCCCCAGCTTCAGCTCCGCCAGCGCCAGCAGCGCGCTGGCGACCGGCACGTCGTCACGCCGCTCGACCGAGACCCAGGTGTGTGGGCCCACCTGGAGCTGGTGGCGCCGCACGCGCCGGAGCAGCTCCCGCACCCGGCCGGGATCACCGCCCGCCGGAGCGGTCCAGGCCAGCGCGGCGGCGGCTCCTGCCACGAGCATCGGCTCGTCGGTCACCGCTCCCGCCCGTACGCTCACCTCGCGTCGCAGGGCGCGCAGGATCGCCTTCAGGTTCGCGGCTGCCCCCTCGCCCCGGATGTGGAGCTGCCCGGTGGCCACGACCGGCGCCAGACCGAGGAGGATGTCGACCTGCTGCTTCAGACCCAGGCGATGATCATCGGGTCGGTGGCGCGCCAGCGTGTCGAGGGTGCGCGTCAATCGCTTCAACGCGTCGCCGAGCAGCCGGTCGGAGATCGCCGCCTCACCGGCAGCCCATGACGCCGCCACCGCTCGCGCCAGCGCGTCGTCCGCGCCGTGGCGCAGATAGGACAAGACGGCCTGGTTGATCACCGGCCGCGTGGACCAGGCATCGGACCAGGCGGCCCAGCCGGCGTCAGCGGGTGCATGGAACAGGCCAGCGCCGACGCGGACGCATATCTCGGCCCCGTCGCGCGCGATGGCCCGGGCTGGCACCTCGAGGCGCAGCGAGCCCGTACCGGCGGCCAGCGTCTCCTCGGTCTGCCGCACCCGCCTCGCCGCGGGCTGGACGGCCAGCGGACGGCGGGACGCATCCAGCGGCTTGCCGTCCTCGGCCCGCACGGCTACCAGCAGGCGGCCGTCGAAGGGACGGGCCAGCCGGATGTCCACCGGAACCTGCAGCGCGTCACCCGCCGGAACCACGATTCCGGCGCGCTGAAACAGCGCCACACCCGGCGTCTCTTCCGACGCGAACACCGCCAGAGTCAGCCGCCGGTCGTGTGCCGAGCGGTTGCCGATGCGAACTGGCAGGCGGAGCACATCTCCCACCGCGGCGTGGCCGGGCACCGGCGCGTCGACGACCACCTCCTGGTCGACGCGGATGCGGGTCCGTGCCGACCAGGTCCAGCCGTCCTCACTCCAGACGATGGCCTCCACCTCGTAGGTCGTCACCGCATCGGAGAGCTTGAGCGCCAGCCGGGTCTTGCCCGAGGGGTCCAGCGGGATCGATGGCGCGAAGTGGAGCGTCGGCGGAAAGCGCTCGCGGACGATGGCGGCCAGCCCCGCCATGCTCGAGAAACCACCGCCTCCCCCCTTGCCGATGGTGCCGATCTTGCCCAGGCCAATGGTGCCCGCACCCGAGCCACCGCCACCGCGACCCGTGCCACTGAGGCCGAGCCCCCCGACCCCGTACGCCTCGCCGACGGCGTTGCCAATCAGGCCGGCGCTCACGCTGGCCGCCACGGCGTCGCCGATCTCCTCCTCGGCGACCTCGGCGGCGACGCGCTTGTAGGCCCCCTGGATGCGCCGGATCACCTCCTGATCGAAAGACAGGCTGGCCAGTTGCTGCATCAGCGTGTCCTCGCCGGAAGCCACCGCGTAGGGCGTACCTTGGGGGATGGCGCGAGCGAACGGGTCGCGGACGTCGTCCTGCGTCCCGGGCCGTCCGTCCGGCCCCGGCGATACCAGCTCCAGCCCGGCGGCCTCCACCGCCACCATCAGTCCGCCGCCGCCGCTCTTGCGCAGGGTGAAGCGTCCGCCCCACGGGTCGGCGAGGTCCTCCGACGGGATCAGGCCACGTTCGACCATCCGGCCGAGCCAGCGGCCGGCGGGCTCCCTGGCGGCCGAGCGCTGCTGTGGGGTGGCGTCATCGCCCGGATCGAGGTAGTGGGCGAGTGCCACCAGCAACCGCACCAGCCGCCCCCGCGCCACGCGCCGCGCCACGTTGCTGTAGGTGAAGCTCGGGTCAGCCGCCTGGAGCATGGCCACGGTGAGCGTGCCCTGGCCCAGGGTCTCGGGCACATCCTCCACCTCCTGCAGCAGATCGTCCCGGAAGCGACGCGCCGCGCCGCGACCCCGGGTGACCTCGTCGAGCCGTCCGTCGTCGAGCGCGCTGGCCAACAGCTTCTCGACCTCGGTCATCACCTTGCCCACGCCCCGGCGGCGCAGCTCGTCGGCGAGGGGATACGGATCGCGCATCACGCCTCGACCCGGCGACGACTCCAGCCCGTCCACGCTCTCCAGCGGCTGTCGCAGCGCATCCAGCAGCGCTGGCGCCGGCGCCGGCGTCGCGTCCGACTGGACGTACGCGGCGAGCGCAGTCCGTAGCAGCGTCCCGGCGGTGTGGGACGACGGGTCGAGGATGGCGCGATCGAAGGCCCGCCCCATGAAGAAGAGCTCGAACCGTTGCTCTCCGCCGTGAGCGGCGAGGTCTCGCACCAGCAGCGTGGCCCAGCCCTTCACCTCCGGTGGGGTTCGAGAGCCCCTGGGACCGCCGGGAGCCGTCTCCAGCAGCAGGTGGGCGATGGAGCGCACCCGGTGCACCTCGCGCTCCGCGCGCAGCGTGGGGAACCACGGGTGCGCCGGGCGGACGATGAAGGCGTCGAGTCCACCAGCGCCCTCCACCACACCCCGCTGCCTCAGCGCGCGGACGCGGACCTGGATCACCCCCAGCCGGTCGCGGGGGGCGCGGATGGCGATGCGGTCCTGCCCCGGGGCGAGCACGCGTGCGTCCACCAGCCCGGTGTCGCTGAGCAACTCCACCACCGCGGGCAGCCGGCGGGCGCCAGGCCGGCGTGCCAACTGGATCGTCAGCAGCGCCCCGGGCGCCACCACGGGCTTGTCGACGGTGGGCCGAACCTCGACGTCGTCCCGCACCGGCACAGAGATCACCCCCGTGCGGGGAGCGGCACCTTTGATCTGCACCACCAGGGTGGTTGTGGCGCCGTCCGTGCTGTTGTCTTCGCCGCCGGCCGCCGCGCCGGGTGGAAGACGGGTCGGCACCACCGCGATGCCGTGCGCATCGGTCCGCGCGGGCTGGCGGCCTCCGCGCACCGCGGCGCCGCAAACCTCGATCCGGGTCCCCGCCGGCGGTGGATTGCCGCCACCGTCCTGCAACTTCAGGTAGAGCGGACCGTCGAGCTCCGGGACCAGGCCGGCGTTGGGCGCCACGGCCTCGACCTCCAGCGCCAGCGGCACCGCCAGCCCGAGCTGATGGCGAACATCGACGGACCCGTGCGCCGGGTGCACCACGTGCACCGAGATGGGCACCTCGCCGGTGTCGTGGGTCATGTAGGCCGGCGCCCGCGCCGCGATGGTGGCCACGCCCCCGCGGTCGGTGCGCCCGCTGCCCGATGCCTTCGCGTCGACCTTTATCGTGATGCTGGCGTTGGGCACCGGGGCGCCGCTCGGTGTGGTGACCTTGACCTCGACGGAGATCCGCTGGTGCGGCTGCGCCGTCCGCGGCGTGACCTTGACCGTGGCGAAGAGCCGCTCGTAGGTGCGCACGCCGATGCGGTACCCCCTCCGCACCTCCTCCTCGCCGATGCGCGCCACGACCTCGTAGCTGCCCTCGGAGGCCTGCCGCGGCACCACCGCCTCCAGCGCGGCGACCCCGCCCGCGTCGGTGAGCACCGGGCGGCGCTGCACCGCGGTGCCGGCCAGGGTGAAGTGGATCTGCTGCCGGGCGATGGGCCGACGGGAGCGCAGGTCCCGCAGGCGCGCCCAGGCGTGGATCGTCTCGCCGGCCTGGTACAGCTGCCGATCGGTGATCAGATCGAGAGTCCAGGGCTGCTGGAGCTCGAGGTCGAAGTCGAAGCGTCGGTCTGTCTTGCCGTCTCCCACCCGCACCTCGAGCATCGGCGGCCCGGCGGGTCGTTTGGGCATGGGCAGCTCGATCTGGAAGAACCCCCGACGGTCCGCGCGGGTCGTGACCCAGCCCTGCCCCGTCCCGGTCGCCTTCTTCCCGGTCGCCTTCTTCCCGGTCGCCTTCTTCCCGGCCCCATCAATGCGATACCGGGCGCGGACCTGCGCTCCCTCGAGGGGCGCCAGCTCGGCCAGCCCCAGCACGCGATAGGCGATTCCGCGGAAGCGCACCGGTCGGCCGGCGAGCAGCGGAGTGCCGGCGTGGAGCGCCAGCTCGTACCCGCTGCGCGGGGAGCCGGCCAGGGCCAGACGGGGAGCGCTGGCCACGAAAGCCAGGAGCACCAGGCCGAGCATGGCCGGCACACGGGTCAACCTCGGGTGTCGCAGGCTCGGCATGGGGCATAGGACAGTCGACGAGGCGAAAGGTTCCGGGGAGGATCTGAACCGTGGGAGCATCCACAGTAGGGGAACAGACGACGGGGATGGGGTCAAGGACGAGCCAGCCCGAGCCAGCCCGAGCTACTCGTTCGGCTTCCAGACCTTCCACACGTTGCCCGCGAGGTCGGGTCCCACGGTCAGGGTCGACGGCAATCGTTACTCGGTGGGGGGCAAGGTCCACAGCCGGCCGGGTGGCGTGGACGTCACGCTGGACAATGAGACCCCTCCGCGGCAGGTGGTGCAGACCGCACGGGAGGCTCACGTCGGTCACGACGTGGTGCAGGCCCGCAGGCGATTCATCCGCCGCATCCAGGAGAACCTGAAACGCAACCACGGTCCCCGCCGGGTCGTCCAGGGAGAGGGCTCGACGGTGGAGCTGTGGACCCCGCGGCGGCAGGTCTCGTTTCCCCTCGACCGGGTTCCCCCATGGGCCACACGCGACAACCGCTGGTTCATCTCCATCGTCGACAGCGGCTGCAATGTTCGATACATCTGGTAAGCAATCGATGGACTCCACCATAGACACCTACCGTCGTCCATACCGCTGGGTCGTGCTGGCGGCCTACACGCTCGTGGCCGGGGCGAGCCAGATGCTGTGGCTCAACTTCGCGCCGCTGCTGACCCTGATCCAGCGGCGCTACGCGGTGGGCGAGCTGACGGCCAGCACGCTGGTCCTCGTGTTCCCGCTGCTGTATGTCGTGCTGTCGCTGCCCGCGGGGGCGATGACCGACCGGCGGGGGTACCGCTTCACCGTCAGCCTCGGGGCGGTGGTCATGGCGGTCTGCTCGTGCCTGCGGATCTACGACGCGAGCTTCTGGGCCCTGCTCGCCGGGCAGGCGGGCATCGCCGTGGCGCAGCCGTTCGTGCTCAACGGCATCTCCAAGCTGGTCTCCAGCTGGTTCAGCACCGAGCAAGGCGCCATCGCCACCGGCCTGGGGACGGCCGGGATGTTCATCGGCATGGCGGTGGGCATGGCGGCCAGCCCGGCGCTGGTGCAGGCCATGGGGCTGGGCGGGGCGATGGTGGTGTTCAGCGGCATCACCGTCGTGCTGACCCTGGCGTTCCTCGTGCTGGTGCGCGAGAACCGCGGGCCTGTCCCCGGGACGCGCGATCCGGCGGCCCCCACCGGCGGGTTCCGCATGCTGCTCGGCAACCGCGATCTGTTGCTGGTCTTCGCGCTGTCGTTCGTCGGGCTGGGCTTCTTCAACGGGCTGACCACCTGGCTCGAGGGCATCCTCGCGCCCAACGGCATCAACGCCGTGGACGCCGGAATGGTGGGCGGGTTGCTGATCGTTGGCGGCACTAGAGCAAGTTCTTGCAGGACATCAGCTGGCCGCCAGCAATGGAGTAGAAGCCCCATGCGCCCCACCCACCGCCGTCCGGCTTGCTGCGGCGGAAGTACATGCGGAAGATGCGACACGCCGTACCAACGTCGCGCACCTGCTTCACGCACATCTGACCCGGCAGGTCCTGATAGGTGACGCGCAGGAACGGGTTGCGGAGGGTGACCGCCGCGCCCGTGATCCCCAGCCGCTTGACGGTCTCCTTCATCGTGGACCCCGGCCCCTTGGTGTCGGCGAGGTGCTTCACGGTGATGTTGAAGAACTCGCCCCCGCTCTCCTTCACCGGGCAGCGGACGCCGGCGATGATCTTCTCGATGGTCTCGCGCATCTTCTTGTGGTTGGCGCGGACCTGCGCCTCGATGCCGGCGAGCTTCTCCTGCGGAACCGCGATCCAGGGGAACTCCCGGTTCACGCGGACCAGCTCCTCGACCACCTGGAGCGGGGCGTCGACGTGGTAGTTCGACATGAACGTCGGAGCTGCCTTGCTGCGCTCGAGCTTCTCGATCTCGGCCAGCATCCGAGGCAGATCGCTGCTGGCAAAGCTGTCGATGTAGGCTGCCCAGCTCGCCTTGAACTTGGCCCTGGCGCCGGTGCACGCCTGCTGATACTCGCTCCCGAAGGTGCAGTTGGGGCGACGGTCGCCGGGGGCGGCGTCGCAGCGGCCATAGCGCGCGACGAAGGCCACCATCTTGTCCAGCCCCTGGGCGTAGGCCCGGTAACGCTCGGTGAGCCTCGAAACGCTGCGGTCCAGCGGCTCGTTGGTCGCCACCGTGAAGCGGGGCTGGCGGGCAGCTGGATCGCAGACATCGATGCGCCACTTTCTCAGCTCCTGGCACGCCTCGTCGTAGGCCGGCTCCTTGCAGACCCCCCACTCGGCGGCCGCCGCGGCCTCCGCGCCATGCCGCGCCGTCTCCCGCTGCTGGGCCCCCTGTGAGTTCTTCAGGGCGGTCTTGATGCACCGATCCTTGCTGGCCCCGCGCTGCCGGTCGCACTTGCTGACCCGTTGGTTGCAGCTGGTGAGCTGCTGGCCGACCAGGCCTCCGTCCTCACAGGGTCCTGCATCAGCCACGCCCAGAGTGAGCAACGAGCAACAATAGACGAGTACCATCGAGAGCGGTCGCACTGTGGAGGCCTCCATGTAATCGCGTTTCAATCTTCCAGTGAACGGGTGTCGACCTACCATAGCAGGGTCAGGTGAATCGGCCAGGTGCATGTATACTGCAGGCAGCGTCGCGGCCGGCGCGGCGCACACAACCTCGCAGGATTGAAGATGGAATTCGATGAAGGCTCGTCGCTCGAGGGCCAGTCAGATTCGTACGAGATCATCAGGCGGCTGGGGGAGGGAGGGTTCGGCGTCACCTACCGCGCCCGCGGCAAGCGCGACCACAAGCAGGTCGTGGTCAAGACCCTGCGCATCGATCGGCGAGTAGAGAACTGGAAGTCCCTGGAGCTGTTCGAGCGCGAGGGGCAGGTGCTCAAGTCGCTGCGCGGCGAGCGGCGGCTGGGCCGGAAGCAGATGGTGGACTGGTTCTGGGACATGCTCAAGGTGTGCGCCTACCTCCACGAGCAGAGCCCACCCGTGCTGCACCGGGACATCTCACCCAAGAACATCATCCTCAGCGAGAAGGAGGGCCACCCGGTCCTGATCGACTTCGGCAGACCAGCGCGGAGCAGTCGACGAAGGCGCCGGAGAAGCAGGACCGCGACGGTCGCCGGTCCATCTCGGTCGGCCAGCTGACCAGCCTGATCGGTATTGTCGTCCCCACCACCTTTCTCGTCTTCCTCTTCTTCCATCTCGCCGGGAAGCCGGACAAGAAGCCAGACACCAGTAACGCCAGCCGCGTGGAGCGGTGCCGGACCGCCCCCTCGGGGAGCATCCTCGCCGTGATGCCCATGGTGAAGGATCCCTCCCGGGTGTTTGTCTTCGAGCAGGGCGGTGAGGACAAGTACTGCTACCGGCTGGCTGCCGTCGACCGGCAGGGCAAGATCATCAAGCGGGACATCATCAACGCCGACCCCTACGCCGCGCCGCCGTGGACCATCGGCAGGGTGGACGACGTGCTCTGGCTCTGGCCCACGTACCACGAGCTCCAGGCCTGGGACATGGCGACCATCACGCGGCTGACCACCGGCGCCCAGCTCATCCGCGACAACCCAGGTGTCCGCGGTGTCGGTCAGCGACGGGAAGACCGTCTGGACCCAGAAGCTCCCCGGATCACCGGACGGGGTGATGCACTACTGGCTGAGTTCGACGCGGTACTGCCGCCGGTCGAGCGGGACCCAGCACGAACCGGTCTGTGAGCGAACCACCGAGGGGGTCAGGCTGTACAATGGCGTGCTGTACCTGCCCTACTGGACCCCGCCGCAACTGATTGCGCTGGATCCGGCCACGGGCAAGGTGCTGTGGACCTACCGCTAGGTGAGCGTCGAACTGGCTGATTGTCGCCACCTTCCCCGGCCAACCTCATCTCTTCCCTCCAACAACCGATACCTCCTGTTGAGGGGGGGTGGCCCGGGGTCTTTCGGCCCCATGGTTCACAGCCAAAGCCAAAGGAGCTTCGATGAGTTCATACGTCCTCACGTCCAGCAGGACCGATCTTCGCGTTCTGCTGAGCCTGTTCCTTCTGACCGCGCTGCCCGCCGGCTGCGGATCCGACGACGACTCCCAGGCCTGCACGCTGGACTCCGAGGGGTGTGAGCCGGCCGAGACCTTCACGCTGGGGCCCGCTGGCGGCGTGTACAGTTTTCACCACGTGGTGATCGCCGCCGAGGCCGGGGACCTGACCGAGGAGGTGGAGCTCGAGATCGCTCGCTGCCCGGGAGCGGGGAGCACCAATCCTCAGCCCCTGAGCTACACCTTCGAACAGACGGGCACGCGAAGCCCTGCGAAGGTCGTCGTGTCTAACCGCTTTCCCTGGCCGACGACAAACCCTCCATTCGCACCCGGAGGGTGAACGCCGACGGGGTCGCGGAGCACGGGCCGCTGCCGCTGGCCCAGGGCCGCCAGCTCCAGTACTGCCTGCAGGCGTCGAACCTGACCGAGGGCACCACCAACTGGTTCATCATCTTCCACGATGACGTGGTGGCGTCACACCACAGCAAGGGCTTCTACAGCGCGACTCAAACCAACTGGTCACCCGACCCCCAACAGAAATGCGTGGGGTTCTCCAAGCTGAGCTGGTTCCACCACGTCTTCTACCACATCAAGCACGCCGCCGAGGCGGCGGCCAAGTCAGCCGCGTCCGCCGCGGTCTCCGCGGTCAAGTCCCTGCTGGACCCCTGCTCCGACTGCAAGAACGGGATAGGGAACATCATCAATCTGTTCACCTGCGGCAACGTATGGGCCAAGGCGGAGCTGGACGCGAAGTGCATCGTGGAGATGGACGAGGAGTTCCCGGCGCTCCTGGCCTGGACGCCCGCGATCTGCACCGCGGCGCTGGCCGTGGGATCAGCGCTGTGTAAGGAGTTCGAGAAGATCATCGGCGAGGCCACGGTACAGGACAAGCTCGTGACCAAGCTCTGCTCGGCGGTCCATCTCTGCGACTGACGGCGCGCCTCAGCTGATCTTGCACCGGGACCCACCGCCAGGCGGCCGTTGAACTGCCGGCCGGCGCCGGATAGGCTCCGCCCCATGGTCTGGCGCCCCGACATCGAGCCCCCCCCCGCGGTGTGGGAGTACGAGGTGGACGGCTGGCTCGTCTGGGCCGGCCGGCAGGCCACCGACAACGACTACCTCTCGATCAAGGTGGCGCGCAACGACGACTGGTGGTTCCACGTCAGCGGCACGTCGGGCAGCCACGTGGTGCTCTTCGTGCGCGAGGGCGTCGAGCCGCCGGCCGCGGTGGTCAAGGCCGCCGCCGCCATCGCGGCGTACCACAGCCGGCTGCGGGGCGGTGGCACGGTGGCGGTCTCGGGCACGCGGGCGCGCTTCGTGACCAAGGCCCGGGGCGAGAAGCCGGGGACGGTGCACATCCGCAAGGAGAAGGTGTTCAAGGTCAAGCCGGCGCTACCGGGGTAGCTCGGGTGCGCCTCAGCTGATCTTGCACCGGGGCAGCAGCGCCGTGAGCGCCGCGGGGGGCGTGCTGGACGCGCCCTCCCACGTGACCTCGAAGCGCTTGAGCCACGTCATGGACGCCATCTCGGAGGGAACCTTCACCGCGGCGTGCCCGTTGTTGATCTTGAGCACCTTGAGCCGGGTGAGCGCGACGATCTGCGGCGGGATCTTGGTGATCCGCGTCTCGCCCCAGGTGTCCGACGAGAGGTCGAGCTCCTCCAGGCCGGCGAGGGTCAGCACCCCCGCGGGGAAGGCCTGGAACCGGTTGCACGACAGATCCAGCTGCCTGAGAGACTTCAGCTGCGCCATGTTGCGCGGCAGGCTGCGCATGTAGTTCGCGCTCAGGTTGACCGTGGTCAGCGACGGCAGCGCGCCAAGCTCGGGCGGGAACGCCGTCAGGTGGTTGTTGGAGGCGTCCACCTCCCGCAGGTCGAAGGCGGACAGATCGGGGAGTTGGTCCAGCTCGCAGCTCGACAGATCCATGCGCCGGCCCTTGATCCGCTGCTCCAGCGCCCAGTGGATCTCCGCCCCATCGCCCCGGGCGAGGATGAACTTCAGCCCGCAGCCGAAGTCCTCCACCAGCACCCGGGCGAGGTGCTTCATGTCGATGTGCGCCCCGGCGCCACGCTCCAGCGCGGTCAGGCGCTCGGCGCGCTTGGTCTCGCCCGCCAGCAGCACCGAGGTCTTGAAGTGTCGGGGCCACCGTGCTCTTGAGCCTGGCCGGCGCGTAGGCCGCGAAGAGCTTCCGCGCCAGCTTGCGGCCCTTCCCCAGCTTCTCGAGCTCGGTGTTCTGCAGCACAACGAACAGCTCGGGCATCAGCTCGGCGGGGATGCCGCCGTGCTCCTGCAGCGTCTGGACCGCGGCGCAGATCCGGCCGTCCTTCTTGCTGCGCAGGTCCGTCGCCATCCGCGCCACGTCGAGCGCGGACCCGGCCGTCGCCCCGGCCGCCTTCTTGCGCCCCCTGGCCGTGTCTGTTTCGCGCGCTCCGCTTCGCACTCCGGGCGAGGCTCCCCCGCTCCGCGCGCGCGTGCCCAGCGCGACCATGTGCGGCTCCACCAGCAGCGGCAGGTTGCCCGCGGCGTGCTGCTTGCCCCCGGGCTTCTCCCCCACCAGCACGTGGGTCGTCCGGTCGGTGACCTTGGTCGAGAGCGTCGCCCCGGCGCCCTCGATGCGCGCCTTGAGCACCTTGCGGTCGATGTTGACGCTGCCCAGCAGCGCGACCACACGCTGCCCGGCTGGATCGGGTGCCGGCCCAGGGGGCTCTGCAGTTGCCTGGCGAGCAGCTCCAGCGCCCGGGTCCGCACGGCGCCGACGTTGCTGTCCAGCGCGTAGAGCAGCTGCTCGGTGCTAGCCCGGGGCGAGCCGCCGCGCATCAGCGCCGCCTCGAGGATGCGCTGCTTGCGCGGCGTCCGGGCGCGCACGAACCCCAGCAGCAGGTTGTTCACCTGGCCCATGTTCAGCCCGAGACCGTAGCAGTCGTACATCGAGATGTGGCCCAGCGACTCGATGCTCCACACCGCGTCGGGGATGGAGGTCAGCTCCCCGCACCAGTCGACGTCGATACGCTCCAGCGGCAGCTCCGCCAGCTCGGCGGGCAGCGCCGCGACGCCCTGGCAGGTCAACATCGTCAGCCGCTTGAAGCGCACGAGCTCCACCGGGACCTCGTGGTGCACGTCCACCCATCGCGTGTCCGGGCTGGCCGCGCGCAGCGACGCCAGCCGCTCCTCGGGGTCCTCGTCGTGCAGCGTCAGGGGCCCGACGTGCTCCACCACCGCGCCGGCGGGCAAGCGGTTCAGGACGGACGGCGCCTCGTCATCCACGTGCTCCGGCTCGCGAAAGATCAGACAGCTGCGGACCAGGGCCGCCATGGGCAGCGCGAGCACCGGACTCAGCACCTCGTCCAGGTTCGCGCTGGCGTACTCGTCGAACACCCGGATCCCGCGGATGAAGCCCCAGCGCCAGTCGAGCCGCAGCAGCTCGGGCTTGTGCTTCGGGGCCCACTTGTGCTTGCGGAGCAGCGCGTCGGCCTCGGTGGCGATGGCGCTGTCGCCCGGTCGCTGCTCGAGCTCGTGCTGCAGCATGATCAGCCGGCCCCACGGGTTGCCCTGCTCCTGCAGCCAGTCGGCCAGGACCAGGTAGGGGGCCGGATCGTCGATGTGGGCGCGGATCTGTTTCAGGTGGGCTTCGAGCGACATGGGCCGATGGTACCACCGCGCCGCACAGGTGCGATCCCGAAGCTACGGCAGCTCGAACCGCTGGCCGACGTCGTAGCCGCGGCCGCCGATCTGCTGCTTCCAGGCGGCGAACCCCACGACGAGCTTACCCGACGCGTTGAACTCCACGGGGTGGTCCCCCTTGCAGTGCAGACCCTGGATCGTCTGATCGCGGGCCAGCACGCCCTTCTTCACCTTGCCCGAGGGGAACAGGTATAGCGATTCGGTGGGCACCATCGGGCCGTCCTCGGGCCCCTGTCCGCAGTGCGGCATGTGACCGTCGATCGTCTTTTACTCCAGCCCGTCGATCCTCAGCGTCCGGCCGCGAGCCAGCGTGCGCTGGGCGATCCGACCCTCCACGAAGACCGCGCTGGCGCCCCGGTCCAGCGCCAGACCCTGCAGCGTGCCGGCGCGTTCGAGGCTGATGGAGGTGTTCAGCGTCGGCGTCTTGATCGCCACCGAGCTCAGCCGCGCCCCCGCCGGCAGCGGCACGCGGCCCAGCACCGCACCCCGATACAGCACGCCCGTCTCGATCACGCCCGAGGAGGACTCCACCTTGAAGCCGTAATTCGCATCGAACGACAGGCCCTGGTAGTCGACGAAGAAGCCCGGCCGGTACGGTGCAGACATCTGGTCAAGCGTCTGCCGTGGACCGCCGTGCTCGCCCTGCTGACGTCGTGCGTCACCGTGGGTCCGGCCAAGACCGAGGCACCCCGGAGCCCAAAAACGGCAGCGCCCGCCAGGCCCGCCGCCATCGCGCACCGCGGAACCTTCTGGTACTTCGTCGACAACATCACGCCCGATGCGTCGAACACGAACCGGCGGGTGCAGCTGTGGGCCGCGCTTCCGCCAACCCGCAGCGGCCAGACGGTCAGGGGGCTCAAGATCACCCCCACACCCACCGAGATCCTCACAGACCCCGCGGCCGGCAACCGGGTGGCCTACTACTGGTCGGTGGACAACCCCACCCTGGGTCAGGCGCTCGTGTTTCGGTACGACTTCTCGGTCGAGAACCGGCCGGTCGCGTTCGACATCGAGCCGGGCAAGGTGCAGCTCGCCTCGCCCCGCTCACCCGAGGCGAAGCGCTACACCACCTCCGAGCCGTGGCTCGAGGCGAGCCCGGAGATCGGCGAGTTCAGCCACATCTTCATCGCCATGGCTCGCGCCCTGGGCATCCCGGCGCGCACAATCATCGCCAACTGGTACCAGGGCAGCGGCCACGCCTGGGCCGAGATCTTCCTGCCGCCGTACGGCTGGATCCCCGTGGACACATCCGGCGCCCAGCTGATCCACAACGGGCTCAAGGGGCAGATGCCCGAGGAGAACGTCCACAAGTTCATGCAGACGCGCGGCATCCCCACGCGCCAGCCCGGGTGGCTGTTCGGCCACCTGTATCCGAACCGCCTCGAGGTCTTCGTCGGCGAGAACTTGACGTTCACGGCGAGGTCGCCGGGCGGAACCCGGACCTTCAACTTCATGCCGCCCGGCGGCAACGCCGCCTGGCCGCCCGGCATCTTGCTCGACGGGCTGTCCAAGAAAACCGTCCACGCAGGCTTCTTTCTGTTCGACGCCGAGGCCGGCGACGAGGCTCGGGCCAGAGCCGTGGCCGAGGAGCAGATGGCGAGCGGTTTCCTGGCCGCAGGCCTGCACCAGCGCGCCATCGCGGCGCTGAAACGCCGGCTCCAGCGCAAACCGCACGACGTCCAGAGCCTGTTCCAGCTGGGCCAGGCATACTTCAAGCTGCGGCAGTACGAGGCCGCGGTGACCGCCTTCCGCAGCTCGCTGCGCGGCAAGGGTGGCAGCCTGAAGCGGACCACCGACACCTGGAGCCGCATCTTCCTCGGCATGTGCAAGGACGCGCTGGGCCGGCGCGAGGAGGCCATCGCGGAGTACAATGAGGCCATCGCCGCGGGCGCCGACTATCAGGGCGCCCTGGACACGGCCCGCAAGTTCCTCGCCGAGCCCTACCAACCCGATGCCGTCGACAAGCCGTGATCGCGCGCGGAGCGGGGGAGCCCCGCTCGGGTGCGGAGCGGAGCGCGCACAGGTGATCGACCTTGCACAACCCGCTTCATCGTGGTACTAACGTAATTATTTCAATGTCTTTACTTTGGGAGGCTTGTCATGTCGAAATCCAAGGACGCCAAGAAGGACGTCAAGAAGAAGCCTGCAAAGACGATGAAAGAGAAGAAGAAGGCCAAGGAAGAGAAGAAGAAGGCCAAGAAGTAGCCAGGCGCAAGGCGATCCCGCTGGCCCTGCTGCTGGCCCTCGTGGCGTTGCCCTGCGCGACCCACGCGGACGTGTTGCCCGGCGACGGGTGGTTTGTCTGGATGTCCGACCGCCTGGATGGGCGGCACGAGATCTACCGCCACAGCGTGACCGGCACCGAACCGGCGCAGCGGCTAACGTTCAACGGCGGACAGATCCCGCTCATCGCGCCCGACGGCCGGTGGATCGCCTATCGCCTCCCCGCCGACGGTTCGGTGCACATCGTCTCCTCCGACGGAAAGATCGATCGCAAGCTGTGCCAGGGCCTGCCCATCGAGGCCAACCCCGGCTTCTGGCTCGACGATGGCAGCGGCTTCGTCTGCGCACTGTACACCATCTCGCCGAAGATCGACGTGGAGTACCGGCTGGTCCACCCCGACACCGGCACCTCCCACACGCTGTTCTGGCAGACCGAGTTCAAGCACCTGACCGCCACCCGCTTCGACGCGGGGGGGCTCACCGGGGATGGCCGCTGGCTCGTGGGCTGGGCCCACACCCTGTTCCAGTCGGGCTACGAGGCCACCAACGGCGTGTTCAAGTCCGGCATGGCCTCGGTGGCCCTGGACCTGCAGCACAGGGACGCGATCTACTTCGTCGGACCGGGATGCTTCGCCGTCCCCGCCCCACGCGGTCCCTGGCTGTATCACGCCAGCCGCAACAACGAGGCCACGCTGCCCGACATCTACCGCCTGAGCGTGGACGATCTGCAGACTCGCAGCTCCTACGCCGCAGAGGTCGCCTTCCCCGACGCCGAGTGGGGCCATGAGAACATGCCCCGGGTCTCCACCGACAACCGCTGGCTGATCTACGCCGCCACCACCGGCTGCCACAACTGGGTCGACTGCGACTACGACGTCTTCATCCACCCGCTCAACGCCAGCGCGGACGTGCGCTACTGTCTGACGGAGAACCCGGCCAACGACTCCTTCCCTCACATGTTCGTCCCGCCGGTCGTCGCCAGCGCCGACGGAGCCCCGCCGCTGGTTCCCGACAGCGGGCAGGATGCCCAGGTCGCGGACAGCGCGACCGGTCCTTCCTGCGGCTGTGCGGTGGGCTCTCGCCCGGAGCCGGCGACGGTCGGCTGGCTCGTCCTCGCGCTGCTGTCGCTGATCGCCTTCGGGTCAGGACGCCCGCCGCCGCCACAGCCCGCCCACGGCGACCACGGCGACCACGAACCACCACGGCCCACCAGCTTCGGGAACCGCGCTGCAGCTGCACCCGTCGTCATCTGGCTTCTGGGCTGGCTCGCCGCCCGAGCCAGCGACGGCATCGGTGACAGCAACATCCACACCCGCGACATCCACGCCCGTGTCAGCGATGGCACCGTCCGCGACCACGTCAGCGCCTGCATCGGCGACGGCACCGTCCGCGACAACATCAGCGCCCGCGTCGGTGACGGCGCTGTCCACGCCCACGTCGGAGACGGTCAGGTCCACGCCCGCGTCGGGCGACGGGCCCGTGCGTCGAACCGCGAGCAGCGTCCAGCCGAGAGCGAACAGCTCTCCGCCTCCGTGCGACGGTGCCGGGTTGACCACGGGACCGGTGCCGGATCCAACCTCGATCGTCGCGCTGGTGGCGCCTTGCGACAGCAGTGAGTCCACCGCGATGGAGTCGATGTCCACGCCGGAGCCGGTGCCCAGGCTCTCGTTGAAGATATTGCCCGGCGGTTCCATCGAGCTTGACGTAGTCCTCGCAGCTCGTGCAGCCAAAGGGCGCGGGCTGAAGGTTCTGCGGCGGCATGCCAAGCTGATCGTCGGTCTCCACCGCGAAGAATGACACGGTGGCCTGGGGCGTGGCGTCCGCCAGGAAACCGAGCTTCCCGAGGTACGAGACCCGGGCCAGCGTCCGGCCGTACCTGTCCCGCGCCACCGACTGGACCCGGACCTCCTGGTTCAGCACCAGGCTGGACGTGAGCTGGGTGGCCCTGTCACCGAAGGGCTGGGCCTTCTCCGGTGCATCGACACCCTGGAGCCGGATCTTCACCCCCACCCCATCGTGCAGCACGGTGATCGTGTCCCCGTCGGCCACCGCGACGACCTTGCCGTTCCACGTCGCGGGGGCTGCCAGGGCCAGTCGGCACAGCAGCAGCAGAGGGATTGCGGTGGCAATGACTCTCATCCTGCCCTCCTGGCGGTTCCAGGCAGCATACGTGAAATAGCCAGGTGTGACCTGAAACGTGGAAAAGTTGGGTGCGTCCCCGCGGTTGTCCTCCCCGCGGTTGTCCCCGCGAAACGTGGAAAAGTTGGGTGCGTCCCCGCGGTTGTCCCTCCCCGCGGTTGTCCCCGCGAAACGTGGAAAAGTTGGGTGCGTCCCCACGGTTGCCGCGAAACGTGGAAAAGTTGGGTGCGTCCCCACGGTTGTCCCCCCCACGGTTGTCCCCACGGTTGTCCCCACGGTTGTTGGGTGCGTCCCCACGGTTGACATCCCCACGGTTGACATCCCCACGGTTGACAATCGCCTGGAATCTTCTACTATCGGGATTCGAACGAACGTTCGACTGAAAAAGTCGCCAGAACCGTGGTTGAGCAAACAACAGAACCATTCAAAGCGCTTATCGGAGGCCGAACCGCCCGATTCGACCGCAAGCTGGGGCATCTGCTAACCTGGTCGGCTCAGATCTTCGCCGACCAGGGCTACGACAAGTCCTCGATCCGGCAGGTGGCCCAGGCCGCGGGGCTCAGCCTGGCGGGGCTGTACCACTACGTGCGGTGCAAGGAAGAGCTGCTGTTCTTCATCCAGTTCCACACGTTCGGCGCGCTGGTGGAGGGGCTGGAGGTCCTGGTGCAGCAGGCCGCCTCGCCCGAGATCCACCTCAAGGAGATGGTGTCGCTCCACGTGCGATATCTGGTGCAGCACCTGCCCGAGCTCAAGCTGTGCACCACGGAGCTGGATTCCCTGGGCGGTGACTACTACCAGCAGGTGCTTCGCCGCCGGCAGCGCTACTTTGAGCTGACGCGCCAGATCTTGAAGCGGCTGCAGGATCAGGATCACGACTCGCGGGTGGATCCCAACCTGGCCACGCTCTACCTGTTCGGCATGCTGAACTGGATCGTGATGTGGTTCGATCCGCAGCGAAACGATCCAGCCGAGGTCTGTGAGAGTCTGGTGGACCTGTTCCTGGGCGGCTATCGCGCAACACGAGATGACGCGCCGGTGTCGGCCTAGGAACGCGGAGGAACGATGCGGTACGCAGAGACAGGGTTCAACCTGGAAGTCGACCTGACCCGGGGCAACATCGAGCGGGTGCCCACCGACCCGAAGCTGTCCGAGCTGCACCTGGGGGGGCTGGGGACCAACGCCCGGCTGTTGTGGGATCGCGTACCGCCCGAGGTCGAGCCGTTCTCGCCCGACAACCTGCTGGTGTTCGGCACCGGCCTGCTGGCCGGCACCCCCGCCCCCGGCTGCAACCGCACCATCGTCTCCGCCATCTCGCCCCAGACGCGGCTGTTCGCGTTCTCCATGATGGGCGGGTTCTGGGGTCCCGAGCTGAAGTACGCGGGCTACGACAAGGTGGTGATCCGCGGCAAGGCACCAGACCTGGTGTACCTGTGGATCCACGACGACGAGGTCGAGATCCGCGACGCCACCCACTACCGGGGCCTGGGCACGCTGGAGACTGCCGAGCTCATCCGCCAGGAGCTGGACGACCCCAAGGTCCAGGTCTCCTCCATCGGCATGGCGGGGGAGAACCGGGTGTTCTTCGCCTCCATCGAGCAGGGCAAGTCCAGCGCCAGCCGCCTCGGCATGGGCGCCGTGATGGGCGACAAGAACCTCAAGGCCATCGCCGTCCGCGGGACCAAGGACGTGCTCATCGCGCGACCGGCCCAGTTCCTGCCGCTGTGCAACGATGCGCTGAAGTACATCAAGGTCCGGGAGAAGATCCCGATCCCCGGGGTGATGCCGATCCTCGCCGGGCTCGGCTCGCCGCAGGAGATGGCCGTCCACGACGAGAAGTGGCACACCGAGAACTTCGCGTGGGGCAACGCGCGCCACCGCCGCAAGGGCTTCTGGACCCCGGAGGTCCAGTCGCGATGGACCGGCACGATGGAGACCATGCGGACCCGGCTGCTGAGCTGCCACAACTGCCCCATGAAGTGCGGCGCCGCGATCTCCGTCGACACGCGGCTCTGCTCGTACATGATGAAGTGCTTCTCCAAGTTGACCTACACCATGGGCGCCATGTCCGATCTGGACTTCGGCCTGCGCATCGCGCAGAAGGCCACGGAGCACGGGCTGGACGCCTTCTCGGCCCCGCAGACCATGGCCTTCGCCGTGGAGCTGTACGAGGCGGGGATCCTCACCGACAGCGACATGCCCGACCTGCCCCGCGACAACGAGGGGCGGTTCTACTACCTGCTGGACAAGATCGTGCGCCGCGAGGGCATCGGCGACGTGCTGGCCGACGGCACCTACTGGGCCTCGCAGCGCATCGGCAAGGGCTCGGAGGCCTTCGCCCACAACAACATCAAGAAGCACGAGCAGCTGCCGCTCAAGCTGGGGATGCTGAACCCGATCTACTTCCTGATGTACTGCACCGGGGAGAAGATCAACATCACCCAGATCGAGGGCAACTTCCCGCAGGCGCCGTTCGCCACGCTGAAGGAGCGTGAGGCGTTCGTCCGGGACTGGAACCAGGTGCCGGACGAGCGGTTCAAGCAGTGGTTCCTGGAGTGGGAGCTGCGCGGTGACAAGTCGATCCCCAACTACCCGCCGGCGGGCCCGACGTGCGAGATCGTGGACTGGCAGGAGAAGCTGCACTACATCGACGACAGCACCGGGATGTGCGCCGGGCTGTCGTCGTTTCCGCTCAAGCCGCCGTACCACATCCACAACCTGCCGACCCTGATCTCGGCCGCCGCCGGCTTCGATGTCGACGAGGCGACGCTGACGCGGATCACCCGCCGGAACCGGAACCTGGTGCGGGCCAACAACATCCGCCGCGGCATGCGGCGCGCGGACGAGAAGCCGCCCGAGGACCACTGGAAGCACCGATTCCCCGAGCTCGAGGCCCAGCTCCTCGACGCCTACTACGCGTTCAAGGGCTGGAACCACGAGGGCATCCCCACGCGACAGACGCTGCACGAGCTGGACCTGGACTTCGTGGCCGAGGACTTGCAACAGCGAGGCATCCTGACCGACGACGAGCCGCACAGCGAGCAGGATGTGACAAGCGAAGGACGTGCGTCGTGACGGGGAAGAAGAAGATCGTCAAGTCGATCAAGATCGACGTCGACAAGTGCAACGGCTGCCGGGCCTGCGAGGTGATCTGCTCCGCGCTTCACGCCGCCCCGCCGTACAGCAGCAGCAACCCCGCGCGCTCCCGGATCCGCGTGATCCGCGACCCGCTGGCGGACATCTACGTCCCGGTGTACGCCGGGGAGTACACCGCCGCCGAGTGCGCGGGGCGCGACAGGTACACCATCGACGGCAAGCAGTACGAGGAGTGCGCCTTCTGCCGCGCCTCCTGCCCGTCGCGGGACTTCTTCAAGGAGCCCGACTCCGGACTGCCCCTCAAGTGCGACATGTGCGAGTCCGATCCGTCGGTGACCGAACCGATGTGCGTGCAGTGGTGCCTGGCGGACGCCCTGACCTACGAGGAGCGGGAAGAGGAGGTGGAACCCGAGGTGGGCGTGGAGGACGTGGACGTGGGCCTGGAGGCGCTGGCGAACAAGTATGGCTGGCAGACGGTGCTCGACTCCGTGGCCAGGATATCGAAGAAGGCCTGATGTCCCGAGAAGGTGAACACGTGGAGACAGTCGCGCCCCTGGCGGAGATCATCGCCGAGATCAAGAAGGCCGGCGGGCAGACCGCGCGCTACTGCTACCAGTGCGGCAAGTGCGACGTGGTGTGCCCCTGGAACCGCGTACGGGCCTTCAGCATCCGCAAGATCGTGCGGGAGGCCAGCTTCGGTCTGCCCGAGATCGAGCTCGAGGACATGTGGCGCTGCACCACCTGCGGCACCTGCCCTGCAGAGTGCCCACGCGGCGTGGGGCAGATCGAGGTCGGGGTCTCCCTGCGCCGGATCGCGTCGGACTACGGCGTGTTCCCCGGATCGGTGCGCGCGGTGCGCACCGCCGCGGGCAGCCTCGCCACGGACGGCAACCCGCTGGGCGAGGATCGCGCCCGCCGGGACGCCTGGGCCGACGGGCTGTCGCTCAGGCCGTTCACCGAGGGGATGGAGCTGCTGTACTTCGTCGGGTGCTACTACAGCTACGACCCGCGGATGAAGAAGGTGGCGCTGGCCACGGCCAACATCCTGCAGCGCGCCGGGGTGGACTTCGGGATCCTGGGCGCCCGGGAGAGCTGCTGCGGCGAGAGCATCCGCAAGACCGGCAACGAGGACCTGTTCCGGACCCTGGCCCGGGACAACATCAAGGCCTTCATCGACCACGGGGTGAAGCGGATCGTCGTCTCGTCCCCGCACTGCTACCACACGTTCAAGAACGAGTACCCCGAGTTCATGGTGCACTTCGAGGTGGTCCACATCTCGGAGCTGCTGAAGCAGCTGCTGGACGAGGGACGGCTCCGGCTCACCCGGCCGCTGAACAGGCGCGTCACGTACCACGACCCGTGCTACCTCGGGCGGCACAACGGCATCTTCGACGCGCCCCGCGACGTGCTGACCCGGGTGCCCGGGCTGGAGCTGACGGAGATGGCCGACGCGCGCCAGCGCAGCCTGTGCTGCGGCGGGGGCGGCGGACGGATCTGGATGGACACCCCCAAGGGAGAGCGCTTCGCCGATCTGCGCGTGGCCCAGGCCCGGGAGGTCGGGGCCGAGCTGCTGGTCACCGCGTGCCCCTACTGCATCAGCAACTTCGAGGAGAGCCGGCTGGCGCTGGACGACGACGACCCGCTGCAGATCAAGGACATCACCGAAGTCATCCAGGATTCACTATGAAGGTCGCCGACAGCAGCTTCGCAGATGTGATGGTCGTCGGGGGCGGCATCAGCGGGATCCAGGCCGCGCTGGACCTCGCCACCTCGGGGTACCGCGTCTACCTGGTGGAGAAGGCGCCGACCATCGGCGGCAAGATGGCCCAGCTGGACAAGACCTTCCCCACCAACGACTGCTCGATGTGCATCGAATCGCCCAAGTTCATCGAGTGCAACCGGCACCCCAACATCGAGATCCTGACCTACACCGAGGTGGACCAGGTGGAGGGCGAAGCGGGCGCCTTCGACGTGACGTTGATCCGCAAGCCGCGCTACATCAAGGAGGAGCTCTGTACCGGCTGCACGACCTGCGTCGAATACTGCCCGGTGCGCGTCCCCGATCCGTTCAACCAGGATCTCTCGAGCAACAAGGCGATCCACATCTACTTCTCCCAGGCCGTCCCGCTCGTGCCCTACATCGACGAGCGCTGCCTGTTCCTGCAGGACGAGAAGTGCTCCATCTGCGTGGGCGCCTGTAAGAACAACGCCATCGATCTGCACCAGGAGGCGGTGAAGCAGGTGGTCAAGGTCGGGGCCATCGTGCTCGCCCCGGGCTATTCGGTGTTCGACCCCCGGCTGCGGGGGGACTACGGCTACGGAACGCTGCAGAACGTGGTGACCAGCCTCGACTTCGAGCGGCTGCTGTGCGCCACCGGACCGCACGAGGGCGAGATCCTGCGCCCGTCGGACAAGAAGCATCCGCACAAGATCGCCTGGATCCACTGCGTCGGGTCGCGGCAGGTGCTCGAGGGCGCCAACAGCTACTGCTCGTCGGTCTGCTGCTCGTACATCCAGAAGCAGGTGATCCTGGCCAAGGACCACGACGCCGAGACCGAGGCCGTGATCTTCCACAACGACATCCGATCCTACGGCAAGGACTTCGAGCGCTTCTACCACAGGGCCGAGAGCCTGCCCGGCGTGCGATTCATCCGCAGCTACGTCTCCATCGGCCGCGAGATCCCACAGACAAAGAACGTCACGATCCGCTACGCCACCGACGACGAGGGGGTGAAGGAGGAGGAGTTCGACCTGGTGGTCCTGGGCGTCGGCCTGAGCCCACCCGCCGACGCGAAGCGCCTGGCGCAGCAGTTCGGCGTCGCGCTCAACGCCCACGGGTTCTGCGAGACCAGCCCCACGAACCCGATGCAGACCACGCGCCCGGGGGTTTTCGTCAGCGGGGCGTTCTCGGGGCCGCTGGACATCCCCGAGTCGGTGGTCACCGCCAGCGGCGCCAACGCCCTGACCGGCGAGCTGCTCCAGCGCCGGCGCGGCAAGCTGGCCCGCACGCGGGTCTATCCCCCGGAGCGGGACGTCTCCACCGAGGAGGTCCGGACGGGGGTCTTCGTCTGTCACTGCGGCACCAACATCGGGCGGGTGGTGAACGTCCCGTCGGTGGTGGAGTACGCCAGGACCCTGGGCAGCGTGGTCCACGCCGAGGAGGGGCTGTTCATCTGCTCCACGGACGCGGCGGAGCAGATCTCCAACACGATCCGGGACAAGGGCCTGAACCGCGTGTGCGTCGCCGCCTGCACGCCCAAGACCCACGAACCGCTGTTCCGGGACACGCTGCGCGAGGGCGGCATCAATCAGTACTTCTTCGACATGGCCAACATCCGGGAGCACTGCTCCTGGGTCCACTCCAAGCAGAAGGAGGAGGCCACGGCCAAGGCCAAGGACATCGTGCGCATGTCGGTGGCCCGGGCGGCCGACCTCGAACCGCTGCAGGAGTTCGACCTGCCGGTGAACAAGACGGCGCTGGTGGTGGGCGGCGGCGTGGCCGGGATGACGGCCGCCCTGGGCCTGGCGAACCAGGGGTTCGACGTCCACCTGGTGGAGAAGAACGCCGAGCTGGGCGGCATGGCGCGGCGGATCCACTACACGCTGGAGGGGCTGGACGTTCAGGCCCACCTGCGCGATCTGGTGGGCAGGGTCTACCGTCACGGGCTGATCCAGGTGTCTCACGCGGCGACGCTGACCCACGTCTCGGGCTACGTCGGCAACTTCGTCACCACGGTTCGGTCCGAGGGACGGGTGAAGGTGATCCACCATGGCGCCGTGATCCTCGCCACGGGGGCAGAGGAGTACCGCCCCACCGAGTATCTGTACGGGGAGGACGACCGGGTGCTGACCCAGCTCGAGCTGGAGCAGCGCATTGCCCGGGGCGCCGAGGATCTGCACAACGTCGAGGGTGTGGTGATGATCCAGTGCGTCGGCTGCCGCCAGCCGGACCGCAACTACTGCGCCCGGGTGTGCTGCAGCCAGGCGATCAAGAACGCGCTGAAGTTGAAGCAGATCAACTCCGCGATGGAGATCTACATCCTGTTTCGCGACATGCGGACCTACGGCTTCAAGGAGGACCACTACCGCGCGGCGGCGGAGCACGACGTGAAGTTTGTCCGCTTCGAGCCGGACGACGGACCCCGGGTGGAGACCGCCACCTCCGAGGATGGTAAGCCGGTGGTGCGGGTCACGGTGCCGGACCCGGTGCTGCGTCAGGTGCTGGAGCTGGACGCCGATCTCCTCGTACTGTCGGCCGCCGTGGTCCCCGCCGCGGGGAGCGCGGAGGTCGTCCGACTGTTCAAGGTCGCCACCAGCCCGGACGGCTTCTTTCAGGAGGCCCACGTCAAGCTGCGGCCCGTGGACTTCGCCGCCGACGGCGTGTTCCTCTGTGGAACCGCCCACTACCCCAAGCACATCACCGAGACCATCGCCCAGGCCTACGGCGCGGCGGGACGGGCGGCCAGTCTGCTGTCGCAGGACACGGTCAAGGCCTCCGGCTCGGTGTGCGAGGTGCGAGAGTACGACTGCGTGGCGTGCGGGGCCTGCATCACCGCCTGCACCTACGGCGCGATCGAGTTTCGCGACACGCCGCGGGGCATCAAGGCGTACGTGAACCCCGTGCTGTGCAAGGGGGACGGCCTGTGCAACGCCAAGTGCCCGACCAACGCCATCGTCCTCAAGCACTTCACCGACAAGGCGATCTTCTCCCAGATCGACGCGGCGCTGGCCGTCGCGTCACCCGCCAAGGAGTCCTGACATGGCCACCGTACTCGAGTTCAAGCCCCGGATCGTCGCCTTTCTGTGCCACTGGTGAGCGTACGCGGCCGCCGACCTGTCTGGAGTTTCCAGACAACAATACGCCCCTGACATTCGCATCATCCGGCTGATGTGCACCGGCCGGGTCGATCTGTCCTTCATCCTGCGCGCGTTCTGCCGCGGCGCGGACGGGGTGTTCATCGGCGGCTGCTGGCCCGGCGAATGCCACTACGTCACCGAGGGGAACTACGACGCGCTGGGCAACGTGCACCTGGGCAAGAAGCTGCTGGCGCACCTGGGGGTGAACCCCGAGCGGCTGCGGCTGGAGTGGCTCGCGGCCTCGGAGGGCACGCGCTTCGCCGAGGTGATAAACGACTTCGCGAAGCAGGCGACGGCGATGGGATCGCTGGCCAGCGGGCAGGACGAGACCGTGCTGCAAGACCGCCTCGAGGCCGCGCTGAAGCTGGTGCCCTACATCAAGCTCGTGGAGCGCGAGCGGCTGCGCGTGTCCCCCCGGTCGGAGCAGGCGTATCTCGAGTTCTACCGCAGCGCCGAGGCCGACCGGCTGTTCCACACGTTGATCGCCGACAAGCTGACGACGAGCCAGATCCTGCGGCTGCTGGAGCAGCGGCCGCTGTCCACGGCCGAGATCGCCGCCATTTCGGGACTGCCCCCCTCCGAGGTGTCGCGGCACATCAACAGCTCCTCCCGGCACGGGCTGGTCCGCTTCGACACGGACCAAAATCGATACGCGCTGACCCGTGGAGCACAGTGAAAGATCGTCCATGAACATCGAGAGCGTCGACCACATCATCGACAGGCATCAGGGCCAGGCGAGCGCGCTGATCCAGGTGCTGCTGGAGATCCAGGGCGTGTACCACTGGCTGCCTCCACAGGCCTTGCGCCAGGTCCGCGAGCGGCTGGCCGTCCCGCAGAGCCGGATCCGGCACATCGCCACGTTCTACAAGGCCTTCAGCCTGGTACCCAAGGGACGTCACGAGGTCCACGTCTGTATGGGCACCGCGTGCCACGTCCGCGGTGCGACCCGCGTGCTGGACAAGGTGCGGGAGTTGACCGGGATCGGGCCGGGCGAGACGGACCTGGAGCTCAAGTTCAGCCTGGAGACGGTCAACTGTCTCGGCTGCTGCGCCCTGGGACCCGTGGTGGAGATCGACGGGAAGACACACGGCAAGCTGTCGTCGGCCAAGACCGCCGACGTGCTGTCGAGCTACGAGTAGGAACGAGCCATGGCGCGGATCAATACGCCCGAGGAGCTGGCGACGCTCAGCAGCGAGGTCTCGAACCGACGAGACCCCGACCAGCCCCGCATCTCGGTGTGCGCCGGCACCGGATGTCTCGCCACCGGCGCGATTCCGGTCCTGGCCGCGCTGAGGGCCGAGATCGCGCAGCAAGACCTGAAGGCCACGGTGGGTGTGCGCGGAACCGGATGTCACGGCTTCTGCGAGAAGGGGCCGATCGTGGTCATCGATCCCGACGAGACCTGCTACCTGCAGGTCACGCCGAAGGACGTGCCCGAGATCGTCTCCGCCCTGCGGGAGAAGACCGTCGTCGAGCGGCTACTGTACGTCGACCCGGCGACGGGCCAAAAGGTCGTGCGGGAGTCCGACATCCCGTTCTACAAGCACCAGAAACGGATGGTCTTCGGCCCCAACCGCAAGATCGACCCCACGAACATCGAGGACTACCTCGCCATCGGCGGGTTCTCGGCCCTGGTCAAGGCGCTGTTCGAGATGACGCCGGAGCAGGTCATCGCCGAGGTCAAGCAGGCGAAGCTCAGGGGTCGGGGTGGAGCCGGCTTCCCCACGGGCGTGAAGTGGGAGGCCGCGCGCAGAGCACCGGGCGAGCCGAAGTACGTCGTGGTCAACTGCGACGAGGGCGACCCCGGGGCCTACATGGACCGCTCCCTGATGGAGGGCAACCCGTACAGCGTGTTCGAGGGTCTGATGATCGGGGCCCACGCCATCGGCGCCCGGGAGGGCTACATCTACGTGCGGCAGGAGTACGCCCTGGCCGTGGAGAACGTGGGGATCGCGATCCAGCGCGCCACCGAGCACGGCCTGCTGGGGAAGAACATCCTCGGCTCGGGGTTCGACTTCGAGATCACGGTCCACCGCGGGGCCGGCGCCTTCGTCTGCGGCGAGGAGACCGCGCTGTTGCTCTCGCTGGAGGGCCAGCCCGGCGAGCCGCGGACACGGCCGCCCTATCCGGCGGTCAAGGGGCTGTGGGGCAAACCGACGAACATCAACAACGTGGAGACCTGGGCCACCGTTCCGCTGATCATCCGCCACGGCGCCGAGGCCTTCACCGCCATCGGCACCGAGGGCAGCAAGGGCACGAAGATCTTCTCCCTCGTGGGCAAGATCACCAACACCGGGCTGGTGGAGGTGCCCATGGGGATCACGCTGCGGGAGATCGTGTACGACATCGGCGGCGGCATCCCGGGGGGCAAGCGGTTCAAGGCCGTCCAGACCGGGGGACCGTCCGGGGGCTGTATCCCCGAGGACCAGCTCGACCTGCGCGTGGACTTCGACGAGCTCACCCGCGCCGGCTCGATGATGGGGTCCGGCGGAATGATCGTGATGGACGAAGACACCTGCATGGTCGACGTCGCGCGGTACTTCATCGAGTTCCTCACCGACGAGTCGTGCGGCAAGTGCGTCCCCTGCCGCGAGGGCCTGCGGCAGATGCACCGCATCCTCACCCGCATCACGGCCGGCGACGGTCGGGAGGGCGACCTCGAGCGGCTGCAGGAGCTGTCGGCCCTGGCCCGGGAGACCTCGCTGTGCGCCCTGGGCGGAACGGCTCCCAACCCGTTTCTGAGCACGTTCCGCTACTTCAGGGACGAGTACGAGGCCCACATCAACGACAAGCGATGCCCGGCGCTGTCATGCAAGGCGCTGATCTCGTATTACATCGATCCCGCGAAGTGCAAGGCGTGCCTGCTGTGCCTCAAGAACTGCCCCGAGGGGGCGATCGACGGCGGCAAGAAGAAGATCCACATCATCATCCAGGACAAGTGCACGAACTGCGGAACCTGCCGGGAGGTCTGTCCCACCCGCTTCGACGCGGTGCGGAAGATATCCGGCGAGCCGGTTCCGCCGCCGATCCCCGAAGAGCAGCGGATGATCGTCAAGCAGGGCAAAACGGCATGAGCGAAATCGAGCTTCAGATCGACGGCAAGCAGATCAGGGCTAGCGCGGGGACCACCGTGCTTCAGGCGGCCCGCGACGCGGGGATCGCGATCCCCACGCTGTGCCACCACGAGAAGCTGGCGCCGTTCGGGGCCTGCCGCATGTGCATCGTGGAGGCCGAGAAGGGCGACTGGAAGCGGCTCGTCGTGTCGTGCGTCGTCCCCGTGGAGCAGGGCTGGATCGTCAGGACCCGCTCCGAGAAGATCGACCGCTTCCGCAAGTCGCTGCTCGAGCTGATGCTGGCCCGCGCCCCGCACGCACCGCTGCTGCAGGAGCTGGCGCAGGAGTACGGCGCTGATGCCGAGCGCTTCGAGAAGGACCCCTCGTTCTGCATCCACTGCGGCCTGTGCGTGCGCTACTGCGCCGAGGTGAAGGGCGCGCACGCGGTGGGGTTCGTCGACCGCGGCATCCGCAAGGAGATCAGCTTCATCCCCGACATCGCCGCGCGACAGTGCCCGGACTGCAAGGAGTGCTTCCCGCTGTGCCCCACCTCGTACCTGCAGGCGGCCTACGTGCTGACCCAGGCGCTGGGCGGAGGGGCGACACAGGAAGACCACCTCACTCCCAGGTGAGCTTGACCGCGGTGCCCACCTTGAAGTGGTTGACCGGCTTTCCGTTGACCTTGATGTTGCCCTTCTTCTGCAGCACGGAGAGCCGGGTCAACGGCCCGCCCCTGTTCACCGAGACCCTGGCGATCTCCAGCCACCCGGAGGCCTTCATCGACCCGAGCCGGGTCTCGAAGCGCTTGTACAGCCGCGCCTCGGTGCCCGCGGCCGGCCCGTCGCCGTCGAGCGCCACCTTCAGCGTCTTGCCTCGATGAGCCGTGATCTTGCCCAGCACCTCCCCGGCGGAGGCGGTCGACGCGACGAGGAACAGGGCGGCGAAGAACGCGCGGGACAGCACCTGACGTGTGATCATCTCGACCTCCTGGAGCACAGTACGCGGCCCGGCCGCCGGTCTTCCGCGGGTCTGGACCGGCGGCGTGGGCGGGATGGAACTCGTCGCCTCACCCGACGAGCAGCACGTTGCGCTGTTCATCTTCTCCGGCCAGAGCTCTCAGGGCTACGACCTCTTCGCGCTGGAGCCCACGCTGGCCCGCATCTCGGGGCTACCCGAGGCCCACGGCCACGGCGACCCACCGGTGTTCTCCCCCGACGGTCGCTGGCTGGCCGCGCTGGTTGACGTCGAGCGCCGCGTGCGGAGCGGGCCGGGTACCGCACACAGTGCAGCGGAGGGCGGAGCGTACTTCGAGGAACTGCAGGACGAGTACTCCGACCAGCGGGTGGTCGTCGACTGGGCCCGGCTCCACGTGCAGCGCGTGTCCAACCCGGGGATCGACAGCGTCACCATCAGCGTCGAGTTCCCGCTGTCCACCGAGGTCGACGAGGTCCTCGAGTGGAACACCTACGATGCCATGCGCTTCGTGGCTGACGATGTGGTGGAGCTCCGCCTGCCGTGGGGCGAGCCGCTCGAGGTGACGCTGCCCCCCGCGGGATCCCGTCGTCGTCGTCTACCCCTGACGGCGCACCGTCCGCCCCGGGAAGCGCCGCTCGAGATAGGCCAGCGCCTGCGGGTCGTCGCACGAGGTCTCGATCCGCTCCAGCGCCCTGGACGTCAGCGTGTCGAGGTCGGCCTGCAACATGTCCGGCCCGGCCGACTCGCTCCATCGCCAGGCGCGAGAAGCGCCCGCCCGCTCCGTGGGTGAAGCGCAGCACCCAGTGCGAGCGCCCGGGGCCCTGGATCGGGATCCAGAACGAACGCAGCACCACCGTGGTCAGGTTGCGCAGCGGCTCGGCCCGCTCGAGCCAGAACGCCGCCCGCTCCGAGGGGCGGTGATGCATCCCGAGCGCATACGCGCGGTATGCACCCGACCTGCATCGAATCGGATGCATTCCGGATGCATACCTGCGGGTACGTCCCCGACTTGCATCGGATCGGATGCATCCCGGGCACATACCGACGGTATGGTTCCGACTTGCATCGCACACTCCGTGAGACGTCTGCCCAACTTGCTAGGCGCCGATCTGACGGCTGGCCACCGGTCCCCGTTGGTGACAGGATCACCACGAATGGGATCGCGATCGAAAATCGAGTGGGCGTTCGTCGCCCCCCTCTTGCTGCTGACTGCGGGCTGCCCGGGGACGAGCTCGACGGGCGACCACGACGCCCCGACGGCCGGGCCCGACCTTCTCGACCTATCGGCGATGGAGTCGGCGCCGTGGGACCTGGCCGACAGCGCGGCGATCCGCGACCAGGTGCCGGTGCCGCTCAACGACTGTCCGCAGCTCGCGCCCTTTCGCAACACCGCAACCGACGCCGCCGCCGTGCTGCAGAAGTGCATCGACGACACGCCGGACGGGGGTACGCTGGAGCTTGCCGTGGGCTACTACGCCGTGGGCCTCGGGATCGCGATCAAGAAGCCGATGACGCTCCGGACCCTGGGCCGCACCGCGGCCGATCTGCCGTGCAAGGTGGACGGCTCCGACTGCGCGCGTATCGTGCCCACGGCGACGCTGGTCACTCCGCTCGGGATGCTGAGGGTGGAGGCCAGCGCCACCGTGGACCACATCGTCCTCGACGGGCTGCGCGGCTTTCGCACCGGGCAGCCGGCCTACAACAAGTGCAAGACCGGCGACAACGGACCGGGCCACAACGGCGCGCTCCTGTGCTCGGGCTGCTCCTTCACCAACAGCGTCTCGGCCCACGCGCTGTGCGGCACCGGGCTCGTGGTCAGCGGGCCTAACTCCAACATCACGGTCTCCGGCAGCACCTTCGCCTACAACGGCGTGCACGGTCAAAAGATGCTGTGGTCCGACGGCCTCACGGTTCACGACGCATCACAGTCGGTGTTCTCCAACAACACGTTCATCGACAACACCGACGTGGACCTGATCTTCGGCGGCTGCCAGCACTGCAAGATCCAGAACAACAAGATCATCCACGGCCCCGACGTCGCCTCCGGCTCGTTCGTCGCCCTGATGATCCACAAGTGGCCCACGACCAGCGGGTCCTACGAGGGTGTGGACGTCTCGGGCAACAGCGTAAACTGCGGCCCCAACCGGCGCTGCGGTTCGGGGATCTACGTCGCATCCGAGTCCTGGTACGCTGAGACCCCCTTCGGCACCAAGGTCCCGGGGCAGACCAGCGGCGCGATCCACGACAACTCGGTGGTCAACGCGATGAACGGGCTGTATGTCGCGGCCATCGGGCTGGCGATCTATCACACCGGGGTGCTCAACGCCCACAACGTGCCCATCCCGTCCTCCTGCGGCAAGACGCTGGTGAGCGTGACGCCCTACGTCATCTCGCCCACGGCCCAGTCCATCGACTTCCACGGCGAGAACGTCGACCCGGTGATGAAGGTGCACTTCAGCAGCGCGTCCTGGGCCGGGTGCGTCCCGAACTGGCCGTTCTAGCGCCGCGATCAGAACAGCTTGTCGATCGAGGCCAATGACCATCACGAGTCCCACGCGGGAGGAGGCGCTACGGCTGCTCTCCTCGTACAACAGCCAGGAGAGCCACCTGCGCCACGCCCTGGCCGTGGAGGCGGTGATGCGGCACTTCGCCCGGCGATTCGGCGAGGACGAGGAGACGTGGGCCGTCATGGGCCTGGTCCACGACCTGGACTACGAGCAGTTCCCCGACGAGCACTGCCAACGGAGCGCGCAGATCCTTCGCACCGAGGGCTGGCCACAGGAGCTCATCCGCGCGGTGGTGAGCCACGGGTTCGGCCACTGCTCCGATGTCGAGCCCCGATCCCTGATGGAGCGGGTGCTGTACGCCGTGGACGAGCTCACGGGCCTCGTGGCCACAACGGCCCTGGTCCGCCCCTCCAGAAGCGTCCTCGACACCGAGGCGCGCTCGGTGAAGAAGAAGTGGAAGGACAGGCGCTTCGCCGCCGGCGTGGACCGCGCGGTGATCGAGCGCGGGGCGCAGATGCTGCAAATGGACCTGGGCGATCTCATCACCGAGACGATCCTCGGCATGCGCGCCGTCGCCGACGCCATCGGGCTGCGCGGGAACCCCGAGACCTACTACTAGGCCGGGTGCCAGTGCCGCCCATGGCCGGTGGGCAAGCCGCGGCGGCTGGCGTACACTGGCGCTGATGATCAACTCCGACACCGAGGCCAACACCGATCTGTTTCTCGCGCTGACACCCGAGGCCGTACTGCAGGCGGTGGAGGCAGGAGGTGTGCGCTGCAAGCCGGTCTGCTGCCCGCTGAACTCGTTCGAGAACCGGGTGTACCTGATGGAGACCGAGGAGGATCGGCGGATCGTCTCCAAGTTCTACCGCCCCCGGCGCTGGAGCCGCGAGCAGATCCTCGAGGAGCACCAGTTCCTCGCCGACCTCGCCGCCGAGGACGTCCCGGTGTGTCCCACGCTGCCGTTTCCCGACGGCGAGACGCTGAAGCAGATCAACGGCGTGCTGTACTGCCTGTTCGAGGCCCGGGGCGGTCGGGCCCCCGACGAGCTGACCGACGCTGACGTCGAGCGGATGGGGATGCTGGTGGCCCGAATGCACAACGTGGCCGTGGCGCGTCCCGCCCTGCACCGGCTGCACCTCACGCCCGAGACCTACGTCTGGGACGACCTCGGCTGGCTCGAGGAGCACGATACCCTGCCGGCCCCCGTCGCCGGCCGCTACCTCGACGCGGCGACCTACATCGCAGAGATCGCTGCCGAGTATCTCGAGGGCGTCGAGACGCACCGGATCCACGGCGACTGGCACCTGGGCAACCTGCTGCTGCGGGACGGCGTGTTCCACGTGCTGGACTTCGACGACATGCTCGTCGGGCCGGCGGTGCAGGATCTGTGGCTCGCCCTGCCGGGTCGCGACGACCACACCCGGCGCCAGCGGGAGTGCTTCCTCGAGGGCTACGAGCGCTTCCGCGGGTTCGACCGCTCGACCCTGCGACTGATCGAGCCCCTGCGCGGGATGCGGATGATTCACTACGCCAGCTGGCTCGCCCGACGCTGGCACGACCCGATCTTTCCCCGGACCTGGCCCCACTTCGGCACCGACGAGTACTGGGAGGAGGAGACCGGCGCGCTGGAGGATCTGGTGATCTACATTCGCGGCGCCCGGGGCGAGGGGCCGGTGGAGCCCCCGGAGCCGGCCCTGACCAACAAGGACTACTTCTTCGACTGGGAAGGCGACTGACCCGGGCGGCGGTGACATTGTCATGACATCCGTGCGGTATCCAATGCGCCATGATCAGCCACCGTCCCTCGACGCCCTGGCGACTGAGGCGACAGGAGTCGTTCTCGTGTCTTTCGCACCTGCTGGGTGCGGTGGCGGCGCTGGTCGGCGCGGGGGTCCTGGCCCTGCGCAGCCAGACCCCGGCGCTGCTCGCCGTCTCGCTGGTCTACGGCCTGTCCATGACGTTCATGTTCTCGGCCAGCGCGCTGTACCATGCGTTCAAGACCGAGGAGGGCGGCAGCGGGTTCTGGCGGCGCCTGGACCACGTGGCCATCTTCTTCATGATCGCCGGCAACTACACCCCCATGTGCTACGTGCACCTCTCGGGGGCCTGGCGCGCCAGCATCCTCGGCGTCCAGTGGGGGCTGGTCCTGCTCGGGGTGGTGTTCAAGCTGTTCTTCATCGGCGCACCCCGCGTCGTGGTCACGCTGATCTACCTCGTGATGGGCTGGATCATCGTCATCCCCCACAAGCCGTTGCTGACCAGCCTGCCGGTCCAGGACCTGCGGCTGCTCATGCTCGGTGGGGTGGCCTACTCCGTCGGGGCGATCTGCTACGCGGTCCGGCGTCCCAACCCGGTGCCCGGGTTCTTCGGGTTCCACGAGATCTTCCACGTGATGGTGCTGGTCGGGGCGGGGATCCACTACTGCGCCATCTTCCGCATCCTGACCACGCCATCCTGAGCCCACCGCGGGCCGCTCAGCCCGCGTCGGGGTGCTCGCGCTTGATGGCGTTGATCACGTTGTCCAGGCTGGAGAGGAATCGTGACCGATCCTTCTTGCTCATGGGAGCCGGACCGCCCGTGGCCAGGCCCATCTCCCGCAGCTCCTGCGACAGCTCGCGCGTCGCGAGGGCATCGCCGATGGAGTCCGGGGTGAGCTCGCGCCCCTTGACGCCCAGCACCCGGGCGCCACGCGCGAGGCAGCGTGCGGCGAGGGGAATGTCGGTGGTGATCACCACGTCGCCCACCTCGGCGTTTTCGGCGATCCAGTCGTCAGCCGCGTCCAGGGCGTTGGCCACCACCACCGGCTGGATCAGCGGCGAGGCAGGCGTGTTGAGCTGACAGTTGGCCACGACGCGAACAGCGAGGGCGTAACGCCGCGCCACCCGGTACACCTCCTGCTTCACCGGGCATCCGTCCGCATCGACGAATATCGTCAGCATCCGTGACGCTTCGTGGTTCTGGGCTGGCCGGTGGGACTCTACTGCAGGCCGGAGACGGTGATCTGAACCTTGGGGTGGTCGGTGGTGGTGGAGGCCGCGAGGACCTCGATCCACGGACCGGCGCTGGTGGTGCCCACCGAGACCCGCACCGACTCGGCGCTGGCCTGGGTCATGCTCGCCACCGTGCACGCCGAGCATTTCATCGAGCCCGAGCCCACCGCCAGGGCGCTCATCGAGCAGCCGCGTGCCCACCGCCACGCCACCGACCAGGCCGTCATCGATCTGCTGGTCGAGCACCTCGACACCGAGGCCGTGGACATCGGCACCGCGAAGCAATACCTCGACCGCCACGGCCCCTTCGACCCCGAGCGCGCCGAGGCCGTGCTTGAGCGCCTGTTGACTCAGCACCCCGCGGATCAGCACGTGACCTTCTACCTCGAGGCCATGCGCCAGGCTCTTTCGCCAAAGGAGGACTGATCGTGAACACACCCACCGTCTCGCCGCAGCACAAGCGCCGGCTACAGGCGCACTTCGGCTTCACCAGGCTGCCCTTCCGCAAGAACATGGCGGCCGCCGACATGTTTGACTCCCGCAGCCAGCGCGAGCTGCTCGCCGGCCTGCAGATGTGGACCGAGCTCGGCGGCATCGCCCTCCTCGTCGGACAGAGCGGCGTCGGCAAGTCCATCACCATGCGCCGCTTTCTGGACGAGCTGGACGAGAGCCGCTTTCACGTCCTGAAATTCTCACACCTGCCCACCTCGCAGACCGGCCTGCTCCGCTCACTGTGCCGGCTCATTGGCCTGCCGATGCGCAACCACGCCGCCGACCTCTTCGACCACGCCCAGAGCTACCTGGTCTCCTACCAGCAGGACCACGGCCCGCACCCGCTGCTCGTCATCGACGACGTCGAGGGCCTCGGCGTCCCCTCCTTCGACCTCCTGAGGCGCCTCACCGCCTATGACCTCGACGCAGCCGACCGCTTCTCGATGCTGATCGCCGGCACCGAGGAGATGCTCCCCACCCTGCAGCACCACACCCTCGAGCCCCTGCGTGGTCGCATCGGCTATGCCCAGCCCCTGCGCCCTTTCTCGCTCGAGGACACTCGCAACTACATCCGATTCCACCTCCAGCGCGCCGACGCCGACCTTGACCTCTTCTCCGACTCCGCCGTCCCGCGCATCTTCCAAGCCACCAGAGGGCGGCCTCGCTACATCAACCAACTCTGCCTCTACCTGCTGATCCAGGCCGCCATCTCCGGCATCGACACCATCGACGGTGACTTCGCGGCGGCCCAGATCGCCGCCCACCCCTTCTACCAGCAGCCACCGGAGGCCTGAGATGCTCGACGAACTGCGCAACGATCTCCTCCCCTACGACTGGACCGCGGACCAGGCACATGCGGTCGTCAACTTCCTCGAGGACCTGGCCGAGGCCATCTGGTCGCGCTATGGCCCCGCCATCTCCCGCGACTGCCTGCGTCCACCTGAAGCCAACTGGGGAGACCCAAGGCAACTCCGGCTCCCCCTCCCATCGCCGTGGTGGCGGCGGGACGTCCTCCCCTTCTGACCGTCGCACCGGCCATGGTTGCCGCCTCCTCAGCAAGCGACCTGGGACACGCTCATCGCGCTCATCCCACCTGATCTACTGGGAAGCGACGCTGGGATGGAACTGGGTGAGATCGGCGGG
>Ga0210044_10001207_pt1 | contig 39317 bp, 26 predicted proteins | sample CryGey13umfilter_2_FD_183959 | JGI IMG/M metagenome (GOLD analysis project Ga0210044, IMG submission 183959) | Groundwater microbial communities from aquifer in Utah, USA - Crystal Geyser 4/9/14 3 um filter (SPAdes) (version 2) | ecosystem: Environmental > Aquatic > Deep subsurface >... | reverse complement strand
CGAACTCGGAAGTTAAGCCCTCCTGCGCTGATGGTACTGCATTGTAAAGTGTGGGAGAGTAGGACGCTGCCGGCAATTTCTTACAAAAACCCCGCTTCGCTTCGACGAAGCGGGGTTTTTTTGTTGCCAAAAATTCTCGCGGCGAACCGCAACCCAGAACCAAAAGACGAGTTGACCTCAGCCAATCTCCGAGAGAATGTCGATTGCAGCCTTGCGTCGCGTCGACTGGGAGTTGAGCGCGTCGGCCTGTATCAGCCTCGACTTGTGCAAAAGGCTGAGATACTCGAGCTCGAATGGCTCGCTAGGCAAGATGTAGATGCCGAAAAGGTACGCGACCTCGCGCAGTCGTGCGACCAGCTCGACCGGTAGATGGCATTGCCCATGAGTCAGCACGTACAGCATTACGCTCTGTGGGCCACTTTCCCTGAGACGCCTTAGGTCCCCGAGAAGCTGCGTGAAGACATTCTTGTAGTTGCGACCCCGTTCTGACCTGAACGAAAGCAAGTATGGCACCGAGAAGTCTTTCGTCACCTCCACTGGTGCGTAGAGTTGGCTGTCGAAGAACCTCAAGATCGGCCGCTCGCCTTGCAACATCAACTTCTTGATCATCGCCAAAGCAACACCACGCGCGAAAACCGTACGACGCCCCCGCATGCTCGCCGAAGCATCGAGCATCACGTAGTGCACCTTGCGCTCCTCTTCCCTTATCCGACTTCGCGAATAGAAAAACATTTCGTTGTCGAGGTACCTTTGGAAGAAGACATCCTCGTCATACACGAACTCGCTCAGCATTAGGTTGTCGAGGTGACCGTTTCGCTCGATGCCTTCGAACCCATCCATCGAACTGATTTGTGCGTCCTTGAGCTTCGACGACTCCAGCACAGAGGGAATGATCTGCAAGGAGAAGTTTACGATGTCATTGACCATCGGCATGGTGAACAGGCCAAGAAGATCAACGATCTCAAGTGGATTCTGAGCGTCACCGCCCCCCTTGAACAAGCCCAAGAGACGCAACGTGTCGATGTCGAGTTGCTCGATGGCGTGTCTGACCCGCAGCTCGCTTCTCAGCATCACACGTAGAAAAGACGAGAAATACTCGAGGTCAGCTCCGCCAAGAGAGGCGCTGTGGCCAGAGTATCTCTGCGACTCGAGGGGGAGATTGAACTGTGTGAGCGAGGTCTTGTTTTCATAGACCCACTCGTTGAACACCGGAGCGAGCGTCTTGGTCAGCATGACGGCAATGATGTTCTCCGAGAGACGCCAGGTCTGGCAGCGCCTCACCACGTCCGACTCCGCGATGGCATTCGCCATTCTCGCGTACTCGAACAGGAGTTTGGCGAAAGCTCCGCCAAAGCCCGCTGGTGGCGAAATCGGCTCACTATCTTGCGAGCGTCTGAGGCTCCACAATTGACCGATATCGTGGAGGATCGGCAAGGGCACGTGCAGACCCAAGCTGTGCACGAGGTTGAACCAGCCGGCGGAGCGCAGGCGAAGGGCCTCCTCGGAACTTGGCACTACGCAAATCGCGAGCCCCTCGATCTCTCTCTGGATCACGTCAGTCATTCGAACTTTGAGCTCGAGAAGATGCTCTCTAAGAGTTGGTCAATCCGACCAACAATCTCCTTGGCGCCAGAGGTCGAATGCGCCAAAAGCGCCTGCTTTAGGTTGTTGAGATTGCGCAGTTGGCTGAAAAGCTGGATGTCGGAGATCGGGTCTCCAGTAGACAAGAGATCTTCGATCAACCGCACCTCGTTGGCCAGCGAGCCAATGTCAGAGGGCGCAGAGCCAGGCCGAGTGGTGCTGGGATTGCGCTCATAATGAGACTCTAGCACCGGGTCGATGATGTCCCGGAGGATCTCTCGTTGGTCAAGGTTGTTCCAGATGTGCTTGAGGATCATGAAATCTGCAGCATCGGCGGTATTTCGCCCATCAAATAACGCACTCGCTGCGAAGAGTTTCAGCAGCTTCACGACTCGTCGGTCAGAGAGAGAAATCCCTTCGTTTCGAACCTGAAAGACGAGATTCTTGTATTGGCTGATGAACTCCGGGGTGAAATTGAGAGACTGTGGCAGCATGGTATGCAGCTGATGGAGCACACCGCTGTTGAGGATGGGCAAAACGCCTTGTTGCTCGGACAGCCGCGCCTGCTCATAGCGGATTCCCTTGTCGATGAGGCCCTGAAAATGGAAGCCCTCTAGGTTGTCCGAGTAGACTCGCAGGAGAAACCGATCGTAGATCGCCTCGAGGGAGTCGTCGTTTGGTATCTCGTTGCTCGCCCCGAACATGCTGAGAAGGGGGACTTTCGAGAGAATGTTTCCATTCGAGAACTTTCTCTCGTTCAGAATGGTGAGCAATGAGTTGAGGATGGCGCTGTTTGCTTTGAAGATCTCATCACAGAAGACGATCTCGGCTGTTGGCAACATTCCATCCGTGCGGCGCCGATACGTTCCTTGCCGGAACACTTGGATGTCGACAGGGCCAAAGATCTCGTTTGGTTCGGTAAAACGAGTGAGCAGGTACTCGAAGTATTTTGCGTCTATCAACTGGGCGAACGACCGAATGATGGCGCTCTTCGCGGTTCCTGGTGGACCGATGATCACGAGGTGCTCTCCGGCGATCGTAGAGATGACCAGAAGGCGAGTGAGCTCCTCCTTGTTCAAGAACTGCTGGTTGAGGTTGGTAGCGACTTGCCGGAACAAGTCCATGGTCTTTCTCATGGTCTCCTCGACAACAGGAACGGACACTTTTGCGAAAGTATGTCCCATGGCTGTGGAGACGACAAGACGGATGCCCCACGGCCTCGTGACTCGAAGGTTTGTTCCGTTGTGCTTGGTTGACAGACTGCGCTCAATGATGTAGCTGGCTACGAAGCTTCATCAATGGAAGTCCCTGAGGGACAAAGTCTTAGGGGCCGGTTTGCGGTACGCCCAAGTCGGCGAAAACCAACGCAAGGGCATTGGCGGCGGGAGCGCGTTCCCTGTCCGTACGTGCTATGACGAACGAGGAGGATCCATGGCGGCGAAGGTTCCGAAGGCCGATGTTATTAATACGCTCGAGAAGCGCTTCGATTACCAGTCCGCGCGCAACGTCTTCAGCAACTGGCGCAAGAGCGCTGGTTTCAAGGACGACCCTGCGGAATTGGACGGCTCCAACCTGAGCGGACTCGCCGACTTCATAGAAGGCCTCGGAGATAACACGGCGTCGCTCGCCGGTTCGCTCCGTGCTGCTGCTGCGAAGGGCGGGGGCGTTAAAGAGGTGGCCGTGGCGGTCGCGGTTCCGAGTTCGAATGAGCCAGAACCCGAGGAGCAAGACGACCCAAAGGAGGATCGGAAAGACGACAAGAAGAAGAGGAAGAAATAGCCTGCTTTCTGCACGAATCAAAGGCCCTACTCAGTAGGGCCTTTGTCGTTGCTGACCCGCGTTCCTCGAGAAGCAGACGGCGCCAGTTTTCGTCTTGACCCTGATGGTTTCGGTCGTTAAGTGTTCACGTCGGGTGCGTCGTGTCTGCAAATGAGTTGCTTCGGAGCTGAGAAAGAGCGTGGTCAGAAGAGTATTGATCGAGACCTTTGGCTGCCAAATGAACGTGGCAGATTCAGAGCTGATTCAAGGGATCTTACAGGACTCTGGATATCAGGCCGCGGCCTCCCTCGAGGACGCTGATGTCGTCCTGCTGAACACTTGTGCGGTGCGGGAGCGGGCCGAAGAGAGGATCTTCGGGCGCCTCTCGAATTTGGTCTCATGGAAACGTCAGCGTCCTGGTGCACAGCTTGGGGTGGCGGGTTGCATGGCGGAGAGGATGCGGCACTCCGTGATGGAACGAGCCCCTTACGTCGATTTCGTCATTGGGCCGGACTCGTACCGACGCCTCGCCGAGGTGTTGGAGCGTTCCCAGACTCGCCCAGTGACAGACGTGCAGCTCGACCGCCATGAAATGTACGAAGGCCTCACTCCCGTACAGACGCAGAATGTCTGTGGGTGGGTCACGATCCAGCGTGGATGCGACAAATTTTGTACGTTCTGTGTAGTCCCCTTTGTTCGGGGTCGCGAACGTGCGGTGGGGCCTGCGGAGGTTCTCAGGCACGTCGAACGTCTGGTCGCCCGAGGAGTTACCACGGTGACGCTGCTGGGGCAGACGGTAAATTCGTACCTTCACGAAGGGGTGGACTTCGCGGAGCTGCTCAAGCGGGTGGCCGCCGTTGAGGGGATTCAGCGGATCCGGTTCACGAGCCCCTATCCCCGGGACTTTACCGAAGAGTTGATCGATGTCATCGCAGCCGAAGAGAAAGTCTCCAAGGCGTTGCATCTGCCTTTGCAGTCGGGCAGCGATCGCGTCTTAGGTTTGATGCGCAGGCAGCACACCGTCCAGGAGTATCGCGAGCTGGTCTCCAAGATTCGGTGTCGCGTGGAAGGCTGTGCGTTGTCGACCGACATCATCGTCGGTTTTCCTGGAGAGACCGAGGAGGACTACCGCGCAACGGTGGGCTGCATACAGGAGTTCCGCTTTGACGCGGCATTCCTCTTCAACTACTCGGAGCGGGAGGGGACCTATGCCGCGCGCAAGCTCGTTGATGATGTTTCTCCGCAGGAGAAGGGCCGACGACTGACTGAGCTCATCGCCATCCAAGAGGAAATATCTCGGCTGGCCTATGAGGCGCGTATTGGAACGACGCAGGCGGTCATCGTTGAAGGGTCGACACGGCGAGACGAGACTCGAATGATGGGGAATACGGACGATTTCAAAACGACGATGTTCCCTGGCCAGGGATACCGTGTCGGCGACCTGATCGAGGTCAAAATTGTTGGGGCGACAAGCCACACTTTGTTGGGCGAGCCAATCCGCGTGCTCGTGCCGAGTGCGGTGCCAATCACACTGGTTGATAGCCTCACTGAGGGCATCAGCCTCGGCGCCTCGGCGCCCGCGCACGGCTGAGCGTTTTTCGCAGGCACGTCCTCGATGATAGCTCCCGGCTCGGCTTTACAGTTTCCGCATGTTTCTGCATCATGGCGGGACCATCAGGACCGCGATCCATCCTGAAGCGGAACTCTGACCTCTCTTCCGGAGATCCGGGACAAACACACGCCGGGTAGCAGTGAGTAAGAGTAGAATCTTAATTGTCGAAGACAATGCCGACACCCGTGAGCTGCTCTGTGAACAACTCGCGGATGACCTCTACGAGTTGGTTACGGCTGAAGACGGACAAGACGCCATTCTGCGGGTAGGCGAGATCGCCCCCGACGTGGTCGTGATGGACGTCATGATGCCTCACCTCGACGGATTTGAGACGAGTCGCTATCTGAAGCTAAGGTTTCAAGAGCGTTTCATGCCTATCCTTCTCCTGACCGCAAAGAGCGACGTCGAGAGCAAGGAGCAGGGGGCGCGGTATGGCTGTGACGATTATCGCGGCAAGCCATACACACGGCAGCAACTGTTGTCGTCAGTGGAGTTGCTGTTGGAGCTGGGACGGCATGAGAACGCTCTGCTTCCAGAGCCTTTCCAGGAAGGCGTGATCTCTCAAGCCGGCCAGGAGCAAGGGGCCGAGACCTCGAGAGTCGAGTCGATCGTCGCGATTCGGATGCAGTTGGCGGAGCGCATGCTCAGTGAGCAAGCGCTAGGGATCGCCCGTTCGCATCTCGACCGAGTGATGGAATTGTCACCCGAGCACAAGGGTGCCAAGGCTTTGTTTTCACAGTTGGATTCTGGCGTGGAAGGCAAATGAGAAGGTTCCGAGGGAGTAACCAGGGTTACGAGTGGAGCGGATGCTCACAACCAGCTGGGGGTGAGGGATGCGGCTGATCTGCGCAGGGCTCACCGACGTCGGGATGGCTCGCGATCACAACGAAGACAGCTTTTACCTCTGTCCAGACGAGGCCCTTTGCATCGTAGCGGACGGAATGGGTGGGCATCAGTCTGGCGAGGTGGCCAGCAGTATGGCGGTCGAGGCGATCGTCACGTATTACCGAGAAACGGGAGACAGCACCGAGCCCGTTGACTTCCCGTTTTGGCCGTTCCGCAAGAAGAAGCCTGAGAGTCGGGAAGAGCGCCGGCTGATCGCTTCGATGACGCGCGCGAACAGCATGATCCACGATGCGGCGAGCGCCAACGAGAACCATCGGGGTATGGGAACCACGCTGGTGAGCGCCTACTTCATCGAAGAGGGCGTGTACCTCGCCCACGTGGGTGACTCGCGGGCATATCGGCTGCGGGATGGCGAACTGGAGCAGATCAGCGAAGACCATTCGCTGGCCAATGAGTACATCCGCATGGGGATCCTTCGGCCCGAAGATGTCGAGAATTTCCCGTATAAGAACGTAATCACGCGTGCGGTGGGTCTTGCTGAGACTGTCGAGGTGGAGACCCACTTTCACGACCACAAGGTCGGCGACATTTTCCTGCTCTGCTCGGATGGATTGTCCGATCCAGTGAAAGACGATGAAATCGCGCGAATCTTGGTCGAGTCAAAGGGCGACTTGGAAGCCGCTTGCCGGGAGCTGGTGACGACGGCGAATCGCAACGGTGGTCCCGACAACGTAACGGTTGTGCTGGCCCAAACTCTCGCTTGATCGAGGGAATTGGTCTTGGAGACCCGAGGTGCAGAGCTGTCCACATTGTAGTGTCACGATCAACGAGACCAATGCGGAGGAATGCCCATTCTGTGGCGGCGCGATCGAGCGCCCGCCCACCAAGGTACCCCCCATTCCTCTCCCGTCGTTTTCTCCGGTTTCGTCGGTCTCTTCAGTCTCTTCAATTCCCGCGATCGAATCGACAGAGCTGATGTTTCCCCTCTATTCGTCGTCGGAGGGGGAGGCGACGGAACCAGAGAAGAAGTTGTCTTCGGCGATCGTCAAGCTTACGGAGCTTATCGACACCGAGGACGAAGAGCCGCTCCTCCTCGAGCTTCCAGACGCTTTGGCCTCCCTGAGTGACTTGGAGGCGGAGCCCCCCTTTGTGCCTCCAGTTCTTCCGGCCGCGGCCACCTCGCCAGAGGTCGTGATCCGCTATGCGCGCCGTGAAGCAACGACCACAGGTCTAGGCACCGTCCGAGGTGTGCCGACCAACATGGTCGGTGTCGAGTCCTCGCTTCGTGAGCTGGTGGGCGCTTACAAAGACGCGACCAAGACTAACTCCCCAAGGGTGGTCATCGTCTCTGGCTCTCAGGGTATCGGAAAGACCAGACTGGTCTTCGAGTTTTTGGAACGGCTACGGGTCAGCGAGTACCCCTTTTCGCTGTTGACCAGCTTCGCGTCGTCTTCCGAAGGAAAGACGGATGTCATCCAGCGCCTGCTGGCAAGCCGGATTCGTCTCGGGAACGAAGGCGACAGGGCTCAGAAACTCAGCAACCTCAGAGAACGGGTTCGGGAGGTCTTTGGACCCGCTGACTCCGAGTGGGAGACCCACGTACTGAGCGCGTTCTACAACCTCGAGGGAAGCGATTCGCTGATCCGCGAGGTGCAAGAGCTGCACAAGGATCGGTCCGCGCTGCGTCGAGCGACTCGCGCGACGCTGGAGCGGTTGATCCGGCTCGAAGCAGAGCAGTGTCCAACCATCTTGGTTGTCGATGACCTCGAATACGATGATGCCGAGGGGCTCATCGAAGTCAGCGAGATGGTGGTCAAGCTGAAAGGGTTGCCGCTCGTCGCTGTGCTGGTTGGCACCGAGCCCGACGATCTATCTGTCGAGCGGCTTCGAGTCTCGAACATCACGACGCTCGAGTTGCCACTGGATGTGTTGAGCCCTGCTCACTCTGAGGAGCTCGTTCGAGACATTCTGAGAAACGTCGAAGATGTGCCCGAAGAGCTCGTGGACATGATCGTTCGAAAGGGGGGAGGAATCCCTCTGGTCATCGAACAGCTCGTTCGGCTTCTGATCGACAACAAGATCATCAGCGTCGTTACCGATACTCAATGGAAGGTGGACCTCCTCAAGCTCGGAGACGCCGACACACTGCCCGAAAATCTCGAGGATTTGGATCGGGTACGGATCGAGGCCCTGAGCGAGGACCAACAACACGTGCTGCAAGTCGCGAGTATGTTGGGAGGCAGTTTCCTGCTGGATGACCTCGTGCGCATTCTGCGTCTGCAACCAATGGACTTTGATGAGGTCCCTTGGTTCTCCAGCGCACGCCTCTCCTGGACCCAAGGAGTGCTGCTGGAGCTGATGGGTCGCGAGATCATCAACCGCAAACAGGACGAGCGGGGCGCCGACGTTTTCGAGTTCAAGTTTCCACGAGAGCAACGATATTTGCTGCAAACTGTCGACGAGGAGCTCGCTCGGACTGTACACGGCTGCTTTGCCCTATTCTTGGATGAGCGCAAAGCGGAGGCCTCACACGTCGCGGCACACCTCGAAGCAGCGGGTCTGCTAAAGAGCGCCGCGAGTCGATGGCTGCAGGTCGGGAAGTCTTCTGAACGCGCGTTCTTCACCCACTCGGCAATGGAGGCCTATACGCACGCGTTGAGCCTCCTTGGAGCCGAAGACGGCGACCAGTTCTTGGAGGCGTTGACCTCCGTCGGGCGTGTCGCCACCCGGCTGGGGGAGTTTGTTGCCGCTGAGACTGCTTATAGCACCGCGCTTCAGACTGCCTATGCACTGGAGAAGGGCAAGCTCTCGATCGATGCTTACTTGAACCTGGGAACAGCGCAGGCGAGCCAGGGGCACTTTGTCAAAGCCGATGCGAATATCCGGCGAGCAATGGATCTGGCCAGCAAGTACGGCGAGAAGCGCGATACGGCCAGATGCCTAGAACGCCTGGCTGAAATCGTCTATGAGAGCGGCAGCGCTGGCGCGTTCGCCGAATCACTGAAGATGGTCGAGCAGTCGCTCGAGATTCGTCGTGGAATAGGCGACCCAGCGGGAACCGCAGACAGCTTGGATGGGATCGGGGGTGTTTGCATTGGTCGTGGGGATCTGAATCGCGCCATGGCGTGCTTCAGCGAGTCCCTCAACGGCCGGCGTGCACTCGATGATTGGCCTGGGATGAGCCGAACGCTCCTCGAGATTTCGCACGTGAGCCATCGGTTGGGCCAAGACGAATTGGCCCGAAAACACCTGGACGAGGCCATAGAGATCATCGAACGCAGCGGAGACTTCACCCTCCGAGCACGAGCGTTGAAGCTTCGTTTTGCCTACGCGCTCAAAGCCGAACGCTTCACAGAGGCGGAGTCGTATGTCGTTGAGGCACACGAGATCGCCGAGCAGCTCAACAACATTCCAACCAAGGTCGATTGCTTCAAGAACTTCGCCCTCCTACAGCAACGTCGAGGTCTGCTCGAGGAGGCGCTGCAGAGCGCGGTTCGAGCCGTCGAGTTCTCGGAAGAGATTTCGAGCAATTTGGCGTATGGACTGGCGATATTGGTTCAGGCAGAGATACAGGCTTTGATGATCAAAGCAGCGGTACAGCCACGGCCGTCGCTGACGCATACTCGGGACCTCTTCCTGAAGGCACTGAATTTGCTCGAGGAAATGGGGAACTGGCACGGTGCCGCGAACGCGTTGCGGGGATATGGCGAGTTTCTCCGCGAGCGGGGAAAAGAGAAAGAGGCGAAGCGCTGCCTCATTCGAGCGGAGAAGCTCGATCCCCTCTCAACGAAATAGTCGCTGCATGCCGCCATCTCTCGCCAACCTCTGCGCAAACTGGTACTGCAGCTTGCCTCGCTTGATTCGCGCCAACCAGCGGCCCAAGATCGCTCGCGAGAGCCCGACGCTCCCGCTCAGAAACGGACGTCATCAGGAGTGAACATGACAGTGCATCGCAATGATCCTTGTGAGTGTGGAAGCGGCAAGAAGTACAAGAGTTGCTGCATGACGCTCACCGAGGTCCGAACACGCCTCGAGCGGACGACCCTTGATGTACTCGAGGTCGTCACGCCGCAGACGATTCCTTATTTCTTCTGGAAGAAGTGGAACGAGATGCGAACCCGCGGTGAGCTCGGAGTTCTGTGGGACATGTTGCACGCCGATGGTTTGTACAAGGCACGATATACAGACCGAGATCACTTCTATCGCGACGCGCAAATGCACCCCCTCCCTTCAGGTCCCGATTGGGTCTTGGAGAAGATCAAGGTCGACGAGAAGGAAGCCTACCTGCTCTCCTCCAGAGGCCGAGAAGATCCCCTCGTCAAGCATATCTCCCTCGAGATGATGCACCTGCAAAGGACGGTGGACGGATGGCGGGTCTTTGACGTGAAGAGCGACCGAGTCACTAAGGGCGAAGGCAAGGTCTACATCTCGTTCGCCAACTTCGGACTCAAGAGCGCGGAGCACGACTTCCATGTGAAAGTCGAGGGCGGGTATGCTCGTCCCGACCTCGCCGACCACCTCGAACCCGAACCCGAAGACGAAACCGAAGAGCAAGAATCCGGTGAGTCCTCCCCAATTGCCCCTATGGAGCTAACGGAGCCAGCGAGCGACGTGGCCGAAGCAAAGGAGTAACTCGAGAGCGACATGATCTACGCCTATCGACAGCACTGGCCGGTTGTTCCTGTTTCTGTCTACCTTGCGCCAGGTTCGGCCGTGATCGGAGACGTTGAGCTTGGTGCGGGTTGCTCATGCTGGTTCAACTGCGTGATTCGGGGCGATGTTCACTTCATCCGAATCGGCGCACTGTCCAACATTCAGGACAACGCAGTGGTTCACGTGACGCGGGACAAGTACGCGACTCATATTGGCGAGCGGGTCACCATCGGCCATAGTGCGATCATCCATGGATGTACCATTGGAGACTCCTGCATGATCGGGATGGGAGCCATAGTCATGGACCGCGCTATCATCGAGCCCAACAGCATGGTGGCGGCCGGCGCGGTTGTCACGCCTGGCACCGTGATCCCCAGCGGGATGCTTGCAGTGGGCTCACCCGCACGTGCTTCGCGGCCACTGCGCGACAACGAGCGCCAACACATCGAAGAGCTGGCAAGCAACTACCACCAGCTGGCCGAGGAATACCGAACCTCCTCAACGGTGCGACCATGAACGAAAGAGTGATTGCCGGGACGCTGAGACGCTGCGACCTGCTGAGCGCGTTCGAGGTCGCCTCACTGACGAAGTTGGCACAGTTCGTCGAGACGCATACCTTCGATCCGCGAGAGGCCATCTTCAAGAGCGGTGACGCTGGCAGCTCCATGTTCATCATCGCGACCGGAAAAGTGCAATTCCATATCGATGTCGACGGAAGGGACAGCGTCGTTGGCGACCTGGGGCCAGTGAGCTCCTTCGGGGAGCTCTCGTTGCTCCTCCCCGCAGACCGCTTCGTGAGCGCTCAAGCCGAGGAGGAGGTCACGGCCTACGAGTTCACCCATGGTTCACTGAAAATGCTGCAACACTCGGATCCCGAGCTGGCTCTCGAATTGATCATGGCGCTTCGAGAGCGGTGCCGTGGCACGATGAGCGAGTGTAACGTCTTGATCCGAAGGTTGTTCGTCGAGTCGGTCAGGACATCGATGGGGAAGAAATAGCGGCTGAGCGCGCGAGCACGCTCGCCAGCGCCGTCGCGGTGTGAGTGTTTGCCTCGACCACATCCTCAGGGGTGCCAAACGCAACGACATGCCCCCCGCCTTCCCCGCCTTCCGGACCCAGATCGATGAGGTAGTCGGCGGATTTGATGATGTCCAAATTGTGCTCGATCACTACGACGGTGTTGTTCGAGTCGACCAGTCGATTCAGCACTGCGAGCAGATGTCTGATGTCCTCGTAGTGCAATCCCGTCGAGGGTTCGTCGAGGACGTAGAGGGTGTGACCACGCTGCGGGCGGGCCAACTCCCTGCTCAGCTTGATGCGCTGGGCCTCCCCACCAGACAAGGTCGTCGAGGGCTGTCCGAGCTCGAGGTAGCCCAGCCCGACATCGTTGAGGGTCTCGAGGATCCTGCAGATCGCGGGGTGCTCGCTGAAAAGGTCGAGGGCTTCCTCGACGCTGGCCTTGAGCACTTCGGCGATCGAGCGTCCCCGATAGGTGACCCGCAACGTGGCTTCGTTGAAGCGCTTACCGCGGCAGGATTCGCAGGGCACGTAGGTATCAGCGAGAAACTGCATTTCGATGGTGCGAATACCAGCCCCCCCACAGGTCTCACAGCGTCCACCGGCGACGTTGAAGCTGAAACGTCCTGGGGGATATCCGTAGATCTTGCTCTCAGGAAGTAGCGAGAAATGGGTACGGATGAGATCGAAGAGTTTGGTATAGGTCGCTGGGTTCGACCGCGGCGTTCGACCAATGGGTTTCTGGTCGATGGCAATCACTCGGTCGAGGAACTCGAGTCCTTCGATCTGCTCATGCTCCCCAACTCTTCGTCGAGCCCGATGCAGAGTGGCCTCGGCCAGCGGCAGGAGAATCTCATTGATGAGAGTCGATTTGCCAGCCCCTGAGACGCCAGTCACGCAGACCAGCCGATTGAGGGGAATCTCCACGTCGATATTCTTCAGGTTGTTCTGCTGTGCGCCCCGGATCCAGAGCGCGCGCCCACCTTCGGTTCGCCTCTGCTGCGGCACCTCGAGACGCCTCCGCCCACTCAAGTACTCGGCGGTGAGAGAGTGCGAATGGATCACGTCATGACCAGAACCGGCGTACGTAACTTGGCCCCCGCGATGTCCGGCGCCGGGCCCAAAATCGACAAGATAGTCGGCGGCGAGCATGGTGGATTCGTCGTGCTCGACCACCACAATCGTGTTCCCGCGCTCTCTGAGGTCGGCGAGGGTCTTTAGGAGCCGATGCTGATCCCGAGCATGCAGCCCAATCGAGGGCTCATCGAGCACGTAGGTCACTCCAGTCAAACCGCTGCCGAGCTGGGAGGCGAGCCGAATCCTCTGGCTCTCGCCGCCAGAGAGGGTGGGCCCAGGCCGGTTGAGCTGCAAGTACCCAAGGCCGACCTCACTGAGAAAGCTCAGCCTCGAACGAATCTCCGGGATGATCTCTCGAGCGATGATGGCCCGAGCCCCTTCGAACGTCACCTCTTCGAAGCGGCGCGCAGCCTCTTCGACGGTCAGCGCGTTGAACGCTTGGATCGCGCTGTTGCTGTTCTCGTTGAGCTGCACAGCGCAGGACTCCGCTCGCAATCGCGTCCCTTCGCAGTTGCTGCAGACCCTCTTCACGATGAAGGAGGCGAGGAAGGTGCGCACCGCATCCCTGGTGCTCGAACGATACTGGTCGAGCAAGTCGGTGACGAGCCCGCCGAAAATCAGAGGATAGCTCCCCTGCACGCCTCTTCGGCTCCATTTGATGTCGATGGGCTTCGGGGAACCGAAGAGGAGCTTGCGTCTCTGCTCCTCAGTCAGGTCGCGAAAGGGGGTATCGGGAGCGAAGCCAAGTGCAATGCAGACGCTCTCGAGAATCTCCGGCGCCAAAGTGATGGGGTTTTGTTTCCCGGGCCAATTCCACGCGGCAATGGCTCCACCAGCCAACGATAAGGTGTCGTCCGGGACGACGAGGGCCGGGTCGATCTCCTCGGTCACTCCTAGGCCTTGGCAACGCTCACAGGCTCCAATGGGGGAGTTGAACGAGAAGCTCTGCGCCGACAGTTCAGGGAACGCCAGCTCACAGTCGCTGCAGCTCAGATGCTCGCTGAACGCCCACTCTTTCACGCGACCGTCGGGCTCTCTGCGCTCGAGCAGGCACTCCCCACCGGAGGCCTCGAGGGCCGCCTTGATGCTGTCGAGCAGGCGGGATTCGATTCCGTCCTTGAGCTTGAGTCGATCGACGACGAGCTCGACCCGGTGCCTGACGGTCTTCTTGAGGTCGATGTCATCTCCGAGATCCAAGGTCTCGCCATCCACACGAATTTTCGAATAGCCGCCCTTCCTGGCCTTTTCGATCACGTCTTTGAAGGCCCCCTTCCGGTTCTTGACCAAGGGAGACAGGACCACGAACTGGGTGTCGGTTGGCCAGGCGAGGATTTGACGAACGATCGTTTGTGGATCGCTGCGTCCGACGGACTTGCCGCAATTCGTGCAGGATTGAATGCCAACTCGCGACCACAAGATGCGCATGAAATCGTAGATTTCGGTGATGGTCCCGACCGTCGAACGTGGGTTGTTCGAGACGGTGCGCTGGTCGATGGCGATGGTTGGGCCCAAGCCCCGAATGTCGTCGACGATTGGGCGGCGCATTTCCCCGACGAACTGGCGCGCGTAGACGGACAGGGACTCGAGGTAGCGTCGCCTGCCCTCGGCGAAGATGGTGTCGAAGGCGAGCGAAGACTTCCCAGAGCCACTCGGGCCAGTAAAAACCGTGAGCTTTCCCTTGGGGATCCGCACCGAGACGGAGCGCAGGTTGTGCTCCTGAGCTCCGGAAACGACGATGTATTCAGTGTCCTCGGCTTCACTTTCGGAGCCGTGAAGGTCTTGCGCTTTCAAGCCATCATCCTTCGGAGCGATTCTCAACGGCGAACTGGGCGGACTGTCGGGTCAACGCTCGCGTCTCCAAGTACTCCTCGCTCTCGAAGATGACCTCGAGAGCTGCGCACAACGGCGCGACTTGAGCTTCGTTTGGCCAGTAGAAAGGCTTGTTGCGGAGTGAGACGTTGCCGTCCTCGAAGCGCCAACTGAGCTCGGCGAGCTCGTGTTCGGGGAGGAGTTGGTGAACCGCGGCTTCATACAGTCCTTGCATCTCGGGGTCTAGATAGGTGAAGCCACGCTCGAACATCACAGCCGAGTGAAAATACTCCGGTACGACCATCATCGTCTCAGCGCCCACCCGAACTGCCCAGTTTTGCAGGAGTTTGAGCATCTGGCTGCCCAGCCTTGGGCTGACGAAGCGCTGTCCGGGTAATCTCTTCACGCCGCTGCGGGCGAAGTCTTCGTCGGGCGGTGCTTGCAGCATGAGCCAATCCACCCCCAGGCATCTAAACTTGCGGCCGTGACAGGCCACGGGCTCCAGATACTCGGTCCAGATTGAGAAATCGAAGAGTAGAGCGTTCTCTCCCCGCTCTTTGCCTTGCCAAAGGGTGATGCAGCTGCGGCCTGGGCACGAGGTGTCGACTTCGAGCTCGATGTTCGAGTAGCCGAGCTCTTTGTAGCGGCCGATGATTTGGTGCCATACGAGCTCGTCGATGAGCTCGGCGGTTTCGAAGCGGCCAATGACTCGGTCTTGCGGACCAGTCCACGGAGATTCGGTGGGTTCACAGAGCGAATGAAGCCGAACGCTCGAGAGGTTTCGCCCTAAATCTTGGTAGCGCTCCTCGAGTGTGCTTCGCAAACGGGTTGTGTAGGTCATGTTGCCTTGTTTCCCCAAGACTCGCTGCGATTCGATGTGCGCAGGGCACAATCAATCTTGGAAGAGCTGCGCGGGGTCAGGCACCGCGGCGTAGGATTCTGGGCCCGTCGCCCCTTGGATGGCGATGACTGGGTCTGGATGTCCATCCACCTCGACGGCTACGAGTTCAGCCACACTGTAGGCGTAGATGTTTCGGACCTCAGCCGAGAAATCCACGAAGTCGTTCGAGGTGTCCCAACGGTCAAGGAGAAGGGTCGCCTCTGCGCCCTTCTCCTTGACGTTGCGGCGATAGAGTCGGGCGAGGGGGCCGACGTTCGAAGGGGGACGGACCCGCACTCCTGTGTTCCCGGCGACGACCTCTGGGGCCGTCGGTGTTCCAACGACTTTGGCGAGAACGGAGCGAGGCGCGAGGGTACAGGCGGAGTGTTGAGGCGAGGAGATGGCGTACGACTGGACGATTCCCGACTGGAAGCTGGGGTCCGAGAGAGAGAGCGAGGCCCCTGTGTTCAGTTTCAGGCGTGCCTCGTCGTTCAGAGCGATTTCCTCGAGGGGGGTGAGAGGCTCGTCGCCAGTGCTTTTCCAGAAGATCAGAGCGTAAGGGATGGGCTCAGGGACCGTCAGGTCGAGGGTCACCTGGCCGAGGTCGACCCCAGCGACGCGGACCGACGGGCAAGAAACAGCCGAGAAATGCCGCACAGGCGCGCCTGGGACGGCGCAGCCGAAGGCCAGCGAGCTGACAGCAAAGAGCGCGATGAGCGGTTCTCGCATCAATTCCAGAAGCCGATAGAGAGCATGGTGTTGAGATAGGCATCCGCCACGTCGATTCCGGCGGTGAATCTCCAGTCGTAGATGAATTCGAAGAGGCGGACGTCGAAGCCCGCAGTCCCATGGAATCGGCCGGCGGTGTCCTCGAACCTCGAGGGTTCGTAGTAGGAGCCGATTCGGCCTCGCATGACATGGGGCCAAAACTCCGATTCGAGGCCGAGCCGGGCGCTCAAAGAGAGGTTCTTGCCCGCCTCCTGGACCTCATCGGCGAGCCATGCTTCGACGCCCGCGGCGTTCATCGAGGGGCCGTAGAGGAGCAGGTCCACGGCGATGAGCCAATACTCTCTCCACATAGGCACGGCGAATCGGTCTTTGAATCGAGTCTCGGTGTCATCGAAAGATGGCCTCGGATTGAGTGTCCGCGGTCCGAGAGAGTAGGCGAAACCTAGCCCGACTTGCCATGGGACGACGACCTCGTTGGGAATGGGAAGCGAAAGGACGTCAGACGAGGGATCCAGTTCTGCTGGCACCCGCGCGCGAGCAGTCAGACCGAACCGAAACGGCAATTCGGCCGGCTTCCAGAGCGCTCCGAAAGTCAATCCGGCCCCATTGAGCTGGGCTTGGGAGGTTTTCTTGGTTTTTTCCTTGTCGGAGTAGAAGACGAAGGTGGCGCTTGGAATCGTGAGCTCGGTCGCCACGATGAGCGCACCATCAAGGAAGTTATAGCCGAGCGTGAGGCCGCCTAGGATGGACGAATACTCTGTGTATCCGACGGTGCACACCGTGTCCGTACACGGAACGCCGAAGGAGTGCGCCTGCAGCTCCATGCCGACGCCGAACCGACCGAAGAGGAAGTTGATGGCGGCGTTTATGAGGGTGATTTCGCGGTTTCCCCCGCCAGGTCTGCCGTTGTTTTCGATGTCGGTGTTGATGTCGCCGAGCCCGACGTTGAGCCAATCCACGGACCAGTCCCAGTCGAACCAGGTGCCTCCGTTGAGCGCACTTCGATTCGCGACAGCGGCTGGCGTCAGCGACTGCGCTCCCGAGCCCTCAGCGAGCCCGATGTTGGCGCCTCCCATGCCGACAACGTTGGCTGGGCCGATGATGGGACCACGAAAGATCTCCAGGTTCTTCCCGAAGGGTTCCTGGGCGTCGGCGATCGCAGTGGTCATTCCCAGCGAGAACCCCAAGCACAGCGTCGCCGCCAGCGTTTTCCCAGTAGGCCAAACCTTCCCCATCGTCCGCTCTCACCCATATGTTTGGCGGCAAAGTTCTGCCCCACCACACCTGCTTCGGAGCATTGTTCCACTTGGTGTGACGAAAACCAACCTGGCGCCCCTGCTGGTCTCACCGCCAAAACCGGAAGGATTCGGCAAACACAGGCGCAATGGGCTTCTTGAATGCTCGCCGGCAAGAAGGTCAAGAATTTTGACGCCCGTTTTCGTCGAGGTACGTTCACAACGTCATGTCACCGCAACCCACCGTGGGTGTAGGTGGCACGGGCGTTGCTGTGACAGTGTCCGTGGGCCGCCGTGATTGATGAAGACCAGGAATGGTCTTGCGAAGCGCGACATGGATGTCAGGCCTCGTTCGAACGACACACACATCAGGGAGTTCCGAACCGGTCGTCACGCTCGAGAGAACGACGACGACATCGACGAAGGTGGATCATGTACCCAGGACGCGCCATCATTCTCGCACTCGATGCAATCATTCAGGTCGTGGAGTCCGCTGAGGGTTATCGTTGGCAGCTCGATCCGCAACTTCCTGGTTTGCTCAGAGACTATCAGGCGCTTGGCTACCGATTGATCGGTGTACTGAACCCCCAACAGTTCGGACTCAGCCTCGTTGAGTCTCTGGAGTCCGCAGAGCTCGTGGCCTACGTCGACGAGTTGTTGCAGGCGGCCAAAGCCCCTTCCCTGCATGCGGTCTACCTGACCGATGATGTGACCGACCCGCGTCCGCTCTGGGAGCTGCGAGGCCAGTTTGGGTTGTCGCTGCAGCAGTCGGTGTTGGTGGGGACCGGTGACGGGTACGAACAGCTTCAAGCGAACGCCGGAATCGGTCGTCTCGAATGGGCAGACCAGGTTCTTGGTGCGGCTTACCGGCCGATGGTGCGCGCGGCGAGCTGAGCTCCGCGTGTTTGTCCCGGTCTTTGGGCAAGTGATCCCCGCAGGCTTCGCCTCGGGGGTCACCCAGCGCTGCCCCTGCCATTGCGACACCGTCCACGTCGGTCGCACGGTGAGAGCCTCGACCTCGATGCGATGAGCCCTCGACCTCGAGGCGATGAGCCCTCGACCTCGAGGCGATGAGCCCTCGACCTCGAGGCGATGAGCCCTCGACCTCGAGGCGATGAGCCCTCGACCTCGAGGCGATGAGCCCTCGACCTCGAGGCGATGAGCCCTCACGTTCACGACGGCGAGGTTCTGGAGCTCGCGTCAAGTTTGCTTGTCAGAGCGCCCCCAAGGCAGCGAGCATAGGCGTCGTGAGGTTCATCTCACCGGTTTGCCGTGATAGGAGAGAGGACCTCGGGTTGCTGTCAGCGGCTCGACCTATGGAGTCGTCAGGAAACAACCTGCCCATTTGAGCATCGTCAGAGGTGTGATGGCAGCGTCGGTCTGCTTCGACGATGCTGGGCATCGCCTGCATCGACCTCCTTGCCCTCCCACCTCTGACTGTGCCCAAATGCGCATTTTGTTCCCGGACGACTCCTATGTTTGCCGGGTTCCAAGCCGGTGCTGCCGTGGGAGTGTGGTCTGTGTCACTGCAAACTGTCGAGCTCGCCGGTCCTCCGAAGAGTCCGCTCGCGTCTATGTGGGGAGGGAGTTTGAGGCGTTATGCAGAGGGCCTGAGTTGGCTCAGTTTGCTAATGCTGACACTTTTGTCAGTAGGGCAGTCATTTGGGTGTGAGCCTGCAAAGAAGGAGGAACCCGCGCCCTCGAGCCCCTCCGACGCCAAGAACGCCGAGGACTTGGCTGTGGTCGAACCCGCGCCTACGCCCGTCGGCGACGAGACGACGATCGGCGAGGGGGGGGGCTTGAGGGTGACGCTAAAAGACTACAAGGCGCTGCTTCGCCGTGTCTCGGCCATGGGAAGGACGCTGACGCCAGAGGTCTTGGCGGATGGCAACTTCCAACGCGAGGCGATTGTGCGCGCGCTTCGCAACGAGGTGGTTCGGGCCGCAGCCAAGGAACGAGGGATTGTGGCGACGGACGAGGATCGCCGCGCCCGGATCGAGAAGGATCCGGCGCTTCAGGGTCTCAAGAACCTCGACGCTGTCGGGCTGGAAGCGATGATGGCGTCGCGCGGAGCGAGCACGCAAGACCTCTGGGACGAAATTGATCTCGGGGTCTTCGAGGAGAAGCTCACCGGGCTCTTGCTCAGCGAGATCGACGAGACGGAGCTGTGGACTCGCTATCAGCAGGAGCGAAGCCGCATCTCGCTGCGGGTGATTCGCCTCCTCAACGTGCCGAGTTCCCAAGAGATCAGCGACACCATTGCGGCGAACCCCGCGGCCATCCAGGACTACTACCGTGAGAACAGGAAGCGCTATGAGCTCCCAAGCCAGGCGCAGGTTCGGCGTTTCGTCCTCAGGGTCCCGTATGGGGCGACGGCACGGGACATCGCTGAGCTCAAGCAACGCATCGAGGGATACCGCGCCCGCGCCCGCGTCGAGGACTTTGCGGCGCTGGTTGCGGAAGCGTCTGAGGATCCCCTCACCGACGCACAGGGAGGGCAAGTGCCACCAGTGTCGATGCAGCGACTTCCGGCGGCGTTCGAGGTTCCGATCGGCGAGCTCACCGAGGTCCTGCGGGAGCCGATGGGGTTTGCGTTTTACAAGGTCGAGTCGCGGCGAGATGCCAGCGTCCGCGAGCTTGATCCCGCTCTGGAGCGAGAGATCGCGAGCGCTTTGATCCAAAAGAGTGGGGCCGCGCCCAGCATCGCGAAGAGTGCTCGTGACTATGCGTCGCTCTTGGATGCCGATCAGGAGACATTCGAGGGGCTGACCGGCAGGGTCGGAGTCGACGCCTTCGAGCTGGAGCCTTTCTCTGCGGCGAACGCCAGCCGCCTGCCCCAATTGGGCTATCTGCCCAAGGTTTTCGAGCGCGCGTTTGCGCTGAGTTTGGACGTGTCGACCCAGGCCGAGCCGCTGCTCGATGGTGATTATGTCTACGTCTTCAAGCTGATGTCGAAGGAGGTTCCCGACCGGCTTCGCTTCGCTGCGGAGTTGGAGACCTACCGCGCGTCGGTGCTCGAGCTCGAGCGTCCGCGAATCGCCAGAAGTTACCTGAGTGCTCGAGAGCCTGCGAACATCAAGATGGGCTTGCGAGAGCTGCAAGCCGTATATGGTGTATTGCAGGAGGACGGAACCATCGGAGTGGTCGGCGTGCAGCCCCCGATGGCCGCACCTGCCAAGTGATTGATTCTTGTGGGGATGAAAGGACAGGCGGTCGGGGTTTTGATCGACCAGGCCTAAGTGACGTCAACAGGTAGAGCCGTCGAGATTGGTGCCAAGTGAGCCGAGACCTGGACATCATCCTGCGATTCCTCCGCGCAGTTCGCCGGCAAATGCTCTGGCGTCGCGTCACGGAGACCGTGCTGTTGATGGGCTTAGCGGGACTCCTGACCTTTTTGTTCTTGCTGGTTCTCACGGCCTGGCTGCCGGACGGCCTGACGAGTCGTGCGCTGCTGTGGCTGGTGATTATCGCGGTGCAGGTCGGGGTCGTCGTTCGATTCTTCGGCTTGGATTTCCTTCGGACCCGAACCCACGCCGCCATGGCGGCGATTCTTCAGCGCACCCAGTCGTCGCTGCGCAACGACCTGAGCTCGGCGCTCGAGTTCGGTGGTGTTCGGCTCGCAGAGGGTTTGAGCGAGGAGATCGTCGAGGCTCATGTGGCTCGCACCGCGCGATGGGCCGACGCCCAGCGAGGTCGTGAGCATTTGCTGTTCACCCATCGAGCCCTCGGGCCGATGCTGCGCGGAGTCGGGGCGGCGGGTGTGGTCTGCCTGTTGGTCCTCATCAGCTTCCCCGAGGCGGCGCTGAACACCTTGAGATTCTTGGGGGTGGGGGTCGCGATGGCCGACGAGCTCTGGACCCAGAGCGTCGAGCAAGAGACCCACCAAGAGGAGCTGGTCCAGAGCCTCGAAATTGACCTGGAGTCCCCGAGCTACACCCGCGTTCGTCCTCGCCGTTTGCGCAACACGAGTGGGAGTATCGAGACCCTGAAGGGGACCGAGATCCGCTTTCGGGGGCACGCGACGAAGGCTGCCGAGCGCGTCAGCGTGGTGCTCGAGGACGAGGATGGCGTGTCGACCGAGCTGCAAGCTGCGGTCGACGGGATGGAGGTCAGCGGCAGCTTCTCTGCCCTGAAGGACGGAACCTATCGATTCAAGCTCAAGAGCCCCGACGGCCGAATCTGGGACAATGACATCCCACGCTCGCTGAAAGTCGTTCAAGACCTGCCACCGGTGGTCGTGCTCACTCGGCCCACCGGCATCGTGGAGGTCACCGCCGACCAAGTGGTGAGCATAGAGTTCGAGGCCTCCGACGACTTTGGGTTGAGCGAGATCGCGGTCTTACAGAGCTTCGAAGGGGTCGAGGAGAGCGTGGAGAGGCGAGTCGTCGAGCTCCTCGGCGGGCAGTCCTCCTACATTGGTCGCTACGACTTCGACCTGCGCTCGATGCAGCTGCACCCCAAAGACGTCGTGCTCTTGCGCTTCGAGGCGCTGGACAACGACGAGGTGAGCAAGCCCAAGGCTGGTCAGTCCAACGCCCTGCGTCTGCGAGTGGAGAGCCCGGAAGACCACCACGAAGCCCTGATTCAAGAGCAACAGAAGGTGCTCGACCAGATGCTCAGCCTGCTCGCCGATTACCTCGAGCATCCGGTGATGTCCGACGAGCCTGGCCAGGCGGCAGACGACGGGAGCGCGAACACCTTGGTCACGGACGACCTCGTGGCGTTGCTCAGCAGCGTGCGTCAAGTCCGCGATGGGCGCGCCACCCTGTTGAGCGAGATGGAGCGGGTCAGCACGCTGATGGAGCTGGATTCTCTGATGCTCAAACGGGACTACGAGGTGTTCAAGTCCATCGCTGGGCGGCTGCGGCGGCTGCACGAGGACGCCGAGCGCAAGTTGGAGTCCCTCGAAATGGCACGCCTCGACGATCGGCTCACTGAAGGTTCGTTGAAGCAGTATGGGCGAGTGCATCGCATGCCACAGGTGAGCGAGACGGAGAAGAGCGTGATCTTGCTCGAAGAGCTGCTCGCCGCCGAATGGATGGACGCCGCGCAGATGACGGTCGACTCGATTCGCGAGACCAAAGAGCGCCTCAAGGAGCTGTTGACTCGCTACAAAGAGACGCAGGACCCTGCGTTGAAGGCGGAGATCCTCAAGGAGATGGAGCGACTGCAGCGGCAGATGAGCGAGCTCCTCACTCGGTTGCAGTCCCAACTGCAGGCGGTTCCATCGGAGTACTTGAACTCCGAGAGTGTGGGTTCGTCGATGAAAGACATGGCGGATTCAGCCGGTGACCTGAAGGATCTCTTGGAGGCGGGGGACATCGACGGCGCCCTCGAAGCGCTCGAGGCCCTCGACGCTGGACTGGATGAGATGCTGGGATTGAAGGAGCAGTATACGACTGGCGGAGGCGGCAACGGGTTGTCCGAAATGGACCAGAAGGCCAGTGAGTTGATGGACGCAGTGAACGACCTCACAGCGGCGGAGTCTTCGCTGAAGAAGGACACGACCGAGCTCCGAGACGGCATGCGAAGAGACCGAAACGACTCCCTCCAGGACGAGCTCGAGGCCTTTACGAAGCGACAGCGTGGTCGCTTGGCGCAGATTGACGAGACCCTCAAGAAGGCCCAGCAAAGCGATCTGGCGGAGAAGGACTTCGAGGCGCTGGAGGCCATGCGACCGTCGATCAAGGGGGTCGAAGAGATGCTCGCCGCCAAAGACGTGGAGGGCTTCAGCCAGAAGGCGGCGAGTCTTTCGGAGAACACCGGAGATGCCCGTCGGCGACTGTCGGCTTCCCAGGGTTGGAATCGCAAGAAAGACGCGGCGTACGAGGAGTCATTGGAGTCGGTGCGTTCCATCGAGGAGCTGTCGCAGGAGATGGAGCGAGACGCCATGGAGTTGCTCAAGAAGGCCGCATCCACGCCGGAGGCAGCGGAGCTGGACCAGATGTCTGGATTCAGTCAGCAGCAGGGGGCGATTCGGGAGAAGGCCGAGGCACTTGGGCAGGAAATCGCTGGCATGGGACCAGAGTTCGAGGCGCTGCAGCAGGATCTGGAGGAGCCTCTGAACAAGTCGTTGGGCTTCATGCGCGGTGCAGAGACGAAGTTGGACGGCGGCGAGGTTGAGGGCTCACTCGAGAAGGAAGGGCTGGCTCTGCGGGCGCTCAACGGCATGAAGAAGCAGCTGCAGCAGACCATCCAGCGAGAGCGCATGGGTCAAGGCAAACAGAATCAGCCCCAAGAGAAGGTCGAGATTCCAAAGGATGCTCAGCGAGCGCCCAAGGCGTTTCGCGAGGACATCCTGGACGCCATGAAGCAGAAGGGCCTCGACGCGTATGAGGGCGAGAACAACCGATACTATGAGTCACTTATCGAATAGTGCGACGGGCTGTCTCTTAGGCCTGTGTTTGAGCTTCGCCTGGGGACAGAGGGAGGCGCAGGCGTCCGCGCCAAACGAGAGCCTGCAGGCTGTAGTGGACTCGAACGCCGCTTGGCAGTTCGGTGAGAGCGAGATCCTCCTCAACGGCTTGGCGCGCGCCTATCCGGACGATGCACGGGTCACCTACCTGATCGCTGAAAAGGAGTTCTTAGAGGGAGACTACTCCTCGGCGCTGTCGACGATCGACCAGGCCATTGCCAATGCAGGAGCCGCCGATGCCGAGCGCTTTGGTGTCTTGCGTGAACGCATCGCGGCGACGCTCGAGGTGACCAAGAATCACGAGAAGAAGACGAGCGCGGACGGCCGCTTCCAGATTTCCTATCCGCCGGGCAAGGACGAGGTGCTGGCAGACCTGGCCTTCGAGGCGCTCGCTGCCGGACACGACGCGTTTGTCACGGACTTTGGAGTGAGTCCCGCGACGCCGATTCGAATCGAGGTCTACGATAGCGCTGCGGACTTGGCCAAGGTCTCGGCGTTGACGGAGCAAAATATCGCCGACAGCGGTACGATCGCGCTCTGCAAGTACAACCGACTGATGATCACTAGCCCCAAAGCGCTGGTTCGCGGCTATGGCTGGACCGACACGCTGGTGCACGAATACGCCCATATGGTGATCAACATCGGTGGCCGTAACAACGTCCCGATCTGGCTGCACGAAGGGTTGGCAAAGTTCTCCGAGCGGCGTTGGCGCGGTGGAGACGAGGAGCGTCGTCTGACGGCCTATGGCGAGTGGATTCTCCACGAGCGGGCACAGAAGGGAGAGCTCATCACCTTCGAGCAGATGCACCCGTCGATGGCGTTGCTGCCGACGCAAGAGGACACCGCGACGGCGTTCGCAGAGGTCTACGCGGCTGTGGAGATGCTTTACGAGCGCGGCGGCTCGGCCACGTTTCGAGCGCTCATCGAGGAGATGTCAGAAGGCGCCGAGGTTGAAGACGCCATCGCCAAGGCCTACGGACAGAGCTTCGAGACCTTTCTGGTTGATTGGAAAGAGCATCTGCTGAGCCGCGAGCGGCGCTATAAGGGAGACGAGGCGCCGAAGGTGTTCGAAGAGGTGGCGTTTCGCACCTCGGTTTCCGTCGACGACTCAGCAGACCTCGAGCTCATCGAAGAGGACGAGGGACGACGCACGGTCCACTTGGGGGACCTGCTCTATGCAAAAGACCGCATCGCTGCATCGGTGGTGGAGTACCGCAAAGCGACGAAGATCGTCGGAGACACGAATCCAGTGTTGCAGTCGCGCCTCGGGCGCGCGCTGCTGGACTCTGGTCAGCCTGTCGAGGCCGCCGTGGAGTTGAGACGTGCGGTGGAGGACGGTGAGATGTATGGGACGCTGTACGTCACCCTGGGTGAGGCGCTGGTGGCGAGCGAGCAGTGGAACGAGGCCGACGCCATGTTGCGCGAGGCGGCGTCGATCAACCCGTTCGACCCAGCGGTTCACGTGCAGTTGGCCAAAGTTTACCGCCATTTTGGACAGACCGAAGAGGCCGAGCGCTCGGAGCGCAACGAGCGAATCGTCACGGGGCACCTGAAGAAGGACGCAGACTGATGAACCCCGATCTGATTCTCGACCTGGCGCGAGAGGCGTTGACGCTGGCTTTGGTGGTGTCGCTGCCCGTGCTGGTGATCGTCGTGCTGAGTGCGCTGTTGAGCGCAGTGTTTCAGACGGTGACGGGGATCCAAGACGCCTCGATTGGCACCACCATTCGCTTTGTGGTGGCCTGCCTTGCATTGCTTGCGTTCGGACCTTGGATGTTCGGCGAGCTCCAGGCCTTCGCAGGTTTGCTGATGTCGGCGCTGAGCCAGGTCTGAGGTTGGGCTGAGGCGCGACGTTCGGTCAGCCCGCTCGCGATGCCTGGACAACGGCATTACTGGCCGAGCCGCGAGCGATGTTTGACACCGGCGAGAGAACATCGATTATTGCGAGACATCGCGCCCATTGACTGATACATGGGCACATTCGAAGTGCCCAAACGCCCGCCGCGAACCGGAATCGCACAGACCAGGCTGGTCATCGGGTGTTGCCATAGTCGACGAAGTTCGACCCACTGAACCCCACAGCTCTTCAGGTTGCTTGGGGAGGGTGAGCAGTCGTCCCTTCGGGTTTCTCATCTCGAGAGACCCATGCCATCTCTCGAAAATTGGATGAGTAGCACCGTGTACCGATCACCTTACCGCATTCTCGTTCATCTCTCCGCCATCAGCTTTCTTTTCTAAGCCTGCGCAACGGGCGACCCAAAGTCCAACACGGATGCCAATGACGGCGTCGACGACACCAACGTTGGCGACATTTTCACCGAGGTGGACGTCAGCACGGATCAGGTCTCGGTCTGCGGCGATGGGGAGCTGGGCGGCGACGAGCAATGCGACGACGGCAACGCGGACAACACCGACGGCTGCTTGGACACCTGCATGACCGCAACCTGCGGCGACGGATTCGTCTTTGCAGGCGACGAGGAGTGCGACGACGCCAACACCAGCAACACAGACGACTGCCTCACGACCTGTGTCGCGGCCCGTTGTGGCGATGCCTACGTGGCTGCAGGAGTCGAGGAGTGTGACGACGGAAACGTCGATGACAGCGACTCGTGTACGAGCTCTTGTTCGCTCCCTGGATGTGGGGATGGATTCCAGCAGAACGGCGAGGAGTGTGACGACGGCAACACGGACAACCGGGACGCTTGCCTGGACACCTGCGTTGCGGCGAGCTGTGGCGACGGTTTTGTCGGCCCCGGCGAGGGATGTGACGACGGGAATACGGTCAACAACGACAGCTGCTCAAACGCCTGCATCCCAGAGGGATGCGGTGACGGCGTCAAGCAGGACAACGAGGACTGCGACGACGGCGACAACGACAACACCGACGCCTGCTTGAGCACCTGCGTTGTGGCCAGTTGCGGCGACTCGTTCATTCAGGCCGGCGTGGAAGAGTGCGACGATGGCAACCGGGACAACAGCGACGCCTGCGCCAACAGCTGCGAGCTCGCGACCTGTGGCGACGGCGTGGTGCGGGTTGGCAGCGAGCAATGTGATGACGGAAACGCCGATGACACCGACGCCTGCTTGCCCAACTGCCAGAGCGCCGCGTGCGGAGACGGAGTGGTCTTCGTGGGCGTCGAAGCTTGTGATGACGGGAACACCAACAACGCCGACCTGTGCACCAACGACTGCCGCGCTCCGGGCTGCGGCGACGGCATTGTGCAGGCTGGCGAAGAGTGCGACGACGGCAACTTGGTCGACACGGACGCCTGTTTGAACTCTTGCATCGACGCGTCCTGCGGCGACGGGTTCGTGCGCGCTGGGGTTGAGCAATGCGACGACGCGAACACCGACGACACCGATGCCTGCACCAGCGTTTGTGCGAGCGCTCGTTGCGGCGACGGGCATCTGCGGGCAGGCGTCGAGGATTGCGACGACGGCAACGCGTCGAACACAGACGCCTGCCTCAACACCTGCCTGCCCGCCCAGTGCGGCGACAGCTACGTGCAATCAGGCGTGGAACAATGCGACGACGGCAACACCTCGAACACGGACGCCTGTCTCAACACTTGCCAGAGCGCCACCTGCGGCGATGGGCTGATCCAAGCTGCCGTAGAGCAGTGCGACGACGGCAACACGTCGAACACGGACGCCTGTTCGAACACTTGCCAGAACGCCACCTGCGGCGACGGGGCGGTGCACGCCGGTGTGGAAGAGTGTGACGATGGGAACACGTCGAACTTCGATGCCTGCCTCAATACCTGCGCGTCGGCGCGGTGCGGCGACAACTTCGTGCTCACTGGAGTGGAGGAGTGCGACGACGGAAACGCCATCAATACCGACGCCTGCACCTCCGTTTGCGAGATCGCCAAGTGCGGCGACGGGTTTATTCAGGGAACTGAAGCGTGCGACGACGGCAACACCAACAACACGGATGCCTGCCTGAACACCTGCGTCGCAGCTCGTTGCGGCGATGGGGTGGTGGGACCAGGCGAGGCTTGCGACGATGGCAACACCATCAACACCGACGCCTGCTCCAACAGCTGCAAGTTGGCCGGATGTGGTGACGGGATTCCCCAGGCCGGAGAGCAATGCGACGATGGCAACACGAGCAACACGGATGCCTGCCTGGATGCATGCATATGGGCCACCTGCGGCGACGGCTTTGTCGAGGCTGGCCTCGAGCAGTGCGACGACTCCAACACCAGCAACACCGATGCGTGCCTCAACAGCTGCCTGAACGCGACCTGCGGCGACGGCTTTGTCCGCGCGGGAAGCGAGGAATGCGACGACACGAACACCGCCTCCGGTGACGGCTGCAGCTCGACCTGCACCTTGGAGTCGTGCCAGCCGCTCGCCTCTCTGCTGTGCCGGGACACCGTTTACGACACCGACGTCACGCCGACCGACGTGTTCGACAGCTGGCAGTGCTCCACCTACACCTACACGGGGCCCGAATACATCTTCGAGTACATCCCTGACGGAGCAGGGCAAGTGGTGGTGAACCTCACGGGCCTCACCGCAGACCTCGACCTGATGGTCATGAAGCAGGTCGGTGGCACCTGCACGAACACCGACACCGCCGCCTGCATCACAGGCGGAACCTCGACCGGAACGGGCAGCTCTGAGAGCGTCTCTTTCACTGCGGCCGCCGGGACCACCTACACCATCGTCGTCGACGGGTTCTTGGGCGCTGTGTCCCCATTTACTCTGCAAATTACGACGCCGCTCCATCCTTTCCTCCTCAATGAGGTCAGCGGCGGGACCCCTGACTTCATCGAGGTGACGAATCGCAGCGCTTGCGCATTGGACCTCGCCGGGACGGTGATTCGGCACCAGCCGGTCTGTGAAACCGTCTTCAACTACACTTTCCCGACGGGAAGCGTCGTCGCTCCTGGGGGCGTGTTCAGGGCCGTCGAGTCCACCGCGACCCCGATGACGAACGAGCGGAGCGTCGGCTTCGACATCTGCGACGTGACGGGTGGCGAGGGCTACACGCTCTTGTGTGATGGTGCCTGCGATCTGACAACCTGCGGCAACGTTGCGGACTACCAGAAGCGCGAGGTCATCCACACGACTTACGTGTTGCCCCCAGCCTGCGTGTCGTTCTCGCCCTCTGGCTTCGTCGTCGTCGGCTTGGACAACAGCGTGCGCCGTTCCGCCTTTGCAGGATCGGCCCCGACTTGGCTCTTGAGCGACTGGACTGAAGGGCTGCCGACCCGAGACTAGGCCAGTCCCCAGCAAGGACACGAAAACGCAGAAGGGGCGGCCTTTAGGCCGCCCCTTCTGCGTTTTCGGCACGATGGTTTAGAGGACGTTGTCGTCGATCGCGTACTTCTCGAGCTTGTAGTAGAGCGCGCTGGTTTTGATGCCCAACAGTCGCGCGGTCTCGGTCTTGATGCCCTTGGCGCCGCGGAAGGCTCTGAGGATCAGCTGCCGCTCTAGGTCTTCGAGAATCTCGGGCAGCGCACGCCCGTCGTCGGGGACGTTGAGGTGGTCGCCGCTCTGGGCGCCGGAGACCTGCGTGGGCAAGTCGCCGACCTCGATGGCCTCGCCTTCTGCGAAGACGAGGGACTGCTCGATGATGTTCTCCAGCTCGCGCACGTTGCCCGGCCAGGCGTAGGCCATCAAGGACTTGAGCGCCTCCGGGGAGATGCTGGTGACGTCGGAGCGCGTGCGCATGGCGAGCTTCTTGATGAAGTGCTCAACCAAGGGCGGGATATCCTCTCGTCGCTCTCGCAGGGGGGGCAAGATGATCGGGATGATGTGTAGGCGGTAGAAGAGGTCCTCGCGGAAGTTGCCGGCGGCGACCTCACCGGCGAGGTCTTTGTTGGTGGCGCAGATGACGCGGACGTCGACGCGGACGGTGTCGGTGCCTCCGACTCTCTCGAACTCTCGCTCCTGTAGGACACGCAGCAGCTTGAGCTGAATGTTTGGCGAGATGTCGCCGATCTCGTCGAGGAGCAGTGTCCCCTTGTCGGCCACCTCGAAGCGGCCGAGGCGGCGCTTCACGGCGCCGGTGAAGGCGCCCTTCTCGTGGCCGAAGAGCTCGCTCTCGAGCAGGCTCTCGGCGAGGGCTCCGCAGTTGACGCGCACGAAGGGCTGCTTGGCTCTAGGGGAGGCGTCGTGTATGGCCCGAGCGATGAGCTCTTTCCCTGTTCCGGACTCACCGTAGATGTAAACGGAGCTGTCGGCGCAAGCGACCTTGCGGACCAGATTGAAGGTCTTCTGCATGGGGGCGCTCTGGCCGATGATGGCCTCGAACCCCTCATCCGTCGCCGCATCCTTTCGCAGGTACTCGTTCTCTTGGAGCAGCCGCTCCCTTTGCTCCCTGACCTCGAGTGCCTTTTGCACCTTGAGGCGCAGGACGTCAGGTGGGAAGGGTTTTGTGATGAAGTCGAAGGCGCCGTCCTTCATGGCCTCGACAGCGGTCTCGATGGTGCCATGGGCGGTGATGATCATGACCAGCGCGTCGGGGTCCTCGCCCCGGATCGCCTGCATGACCTGCAGCCCGTTCATCCCATCCATCTTCAAGTCGCTGATGGTGAAGTCGATGGAGCGCCGCTTGAAGAGCTCGACGCCGACCACACCGCCGGGAGCGGTGTAGGCTTTGTGTCCCATGCGATGGACGACCTGGCTGATCCCGTCTCTGAGGGTCTCGTTGTCTTCGATGATCAGGATGTTCGCCATGCTCTCCTCAACGTGCTCGGTGATCTCGGAGCGCATAGGCTGAGGATTTTCGGCGGCAGCGTCAACCTTCGCAGTGCTCGACCGTGCTCGACCGTGGGGAAAGGGGCGCGCAAAGCGCGCGCCTCTGTTCCCGACGGCTCAGAATTCGACGTAGGTTCTCCACTCTTCGTAGCCGGGATGGGAGCCGGCAACGATGTCGAAGAAGGCGGCCTGGAGGCGCTTGGTCACGGGGCCTGGGACGCCGTCGCCGATGGTGCGGTCGTCGACCTCACGGACGGGGGTCACCTCGGCGGCGGTTCCGGTGAGGAAGACCTCGTCGGCGATGTAGAGCTCGTCTCGAGTGAAGCGGGTCTCGAAGACCTCGATTCCAAGGTCCGCCGCGATGGTGAGGATGGCGTCCCGGGTCAGGCCGTTGAGCATGCTGGAGCCAATGTTCGGAGTCATCAAGACGCCATCCCGAACCATGAAGATGTTCTCGCCGCTGGCTTCGGCGACGAAGCCTTGCGGGTCGAGCATCAGGGCCTCGTCGTAGCCCGCGGCCATGACTTCGCGTTTGGCGAGGATGGAGTTGACGTACTGTCCGACGAGCTTGGCCTTGACCATGTTCGTGTTGACATGGGAGCGCGTGAAGCTGGAGAACTTGGCGCGAATGCCGTTCTTCATGCCCTCCTCACCGAGATACGAGCCCCAATTCCACGCGGTAATGCTGACGCGAGTGGGGTTGGAGAGGGCGTAGAGGCCCATCATGCCGTCGCCGAGGAAGGCGAGCGGGCGGATGTAGCAGGAGGGCAGCTTGTTGACGCGGACGGTCTCGACGCACGCGTCGACGATCTGGTCGATGGTGTAGGGCATGGGGAGCGTGGCGATCTTGCAGCTGTCAAAGAGTCTACGGATGTGCTCGCGCAGCCGGAAGATGTGGGTTCGCCCGTCGGTCCGCCTGTAGGCTCGGATTCCTTCGAAGGCGCCAAGCCCGTAGTGCAGCGTGTGCGTAAGGATGTGAACGTTGGCGTCATCCCAATCGACGAGTTTGCCGTCGAGCCAGATCTTGTCTGTCTTGTCCATCGAGGGTTCCTTTGGGCTCGCGCAGCGTCGCCGGGTTCGAAATAGGTGGCATCGAGAGGGCAGGTCATCCGACTCAGGGTATCGGAAACCTTAGTGTTTTGGGGCGTCGCTCGGGAAGGGGCGGCTGCGGGCGCCAGTCTATTCGACGGAGCGCCAAGATCAAGGGGCCAGGACTCAATTCGTTCATCTGGGTGGAGTGAGGGGGATCTGCACCGAGTTCTTGCGGCCTGCAACCACCTCGAACTCTGTGGAGCCAACCACCCGTCCGCCCTGTTTGGCCACGGCCGAGTGCTTGCCTGGCGGCAAGTAGATCGAAGCAAACGTCGAGGCCCCTATTGGGATCAACAGCTGACCGTCGACGTACATGTCCGCAGTCTCGGGACCCTCCGTGCCTCTGGTCACAAGCGTCGTCGTGACGTAGCTCGAGAAGTCGACATTCTCGACGTTCTCGCTCTTGGACGCATCAGAGAAGTCGAGAGTGAGCTTCTTGCGGAGGTAGTTGTCGGGTTTGAGGGTGACAGTCAGGCGGGGACTTCCAACGTCACGCGAGAACGTGACGGGGGTGACGCCCTGCTCACCCTCCGGGGTGCTGAAGGGGACTGCACCAAGAGAGGTCTTGAGCGTGTAGGAGATGGCCTTGGGTTTCTTGGGCCGGTCCTTGTCGGGCTTGAGCGCCTTGCGCGGCTCGAAAGTCACGGTGACGACGTACTCTCCGTTCCCTGTGGCGAGGAAGTCGAGCTGGCACTGAGCTTCTTTGGTGACCTTTGGCTGAGCGGCCACGAGCCCATCCTCTCCAGGCGTCAGGTCCAGAGCGAAGGGGCAAGGGAAGAAGCCTTTATCCTCGTCGGTCAGCTCGAGCTGCAGGACGCGATTGCCTTTGGCCACCAAACGGAAGATGCCGTTGTCGAGGTACTGCGCCTCGACACCCTCATCTGGGACCTGCAGCCGGGCGCTCGGCGAGTTGGTCCGCAGCTCGTAGACGAGCAAGGGAGCAGACGGCGCCACGATCTCTTCGGCGCCATCGGGCTCCTTGGAGAGGTCAGGTGCGCTCGTCACGTCTGGAGGCACCGCAGCGGTCTGCGCATCAGGAGCGACCTCGGGACGATTCACCTTCTCGGTCGGGTTGGCCGTGGTGACGACGATGGCGGGGGTGCTCGGCCCTGAGTCGAGCATCAGAGTGACGACGGCGACGACCAACAGCGCGACCGCGAGCAGAATGATGGCGACGGCGAGCAGCCGGCTCTTCCTTTGGGGTTCGAGCTGGCCTGTGGTGCGTGGGAGGCTGCCCTCAGGGGGTGTCTGCCCGTTGCCGACTGGCTCGATCGCGTTTTGCAGCGTCGGCGGGGCCGGTGTCACCCGCGCAGCGGAGGCGCCAGCCTCGGGCGAAGCGGTGGCAGTGGCCGTGAACTCGAGCGAATTTTGCGCGCTGCTCGGCCCCGAGCTGTCTCGAAGCGCGATGCGTTTCGCGGGCGAGGTTGACGTCGGGGTCGCTCCATCGGCGAGCAGCCTGTCCATCTGCTGGTCGAGGAGGTCGCCGAAGCGCGCTCCGGCGCGGCGCAGCTTGTCGCCGTCTGCGAAGACCGACTCGAGCTCCTTGGTTACGGCCGAGGGGGTCACATGCCGTCCGTCGGCGACCAGATATCCGAGCAGCGCGTTGAGCAGCTCGTCGGCGGTCTGGTAGCGGTCGGCCTTGTTCTTGGCGATGGCGCGCAAGACGATGGCGTCGAGCTCGGGTGGGAGTTCGGGCCGGTGTGCGCTCGGCGGTTTGGGCGCGTAGGACTTGACCCGCTCGAGGGATTCGAGATCGCTTTGCCCCTCGAAAGACCTATGTCCGGTGAGCGCCTCGTAGAGCACGACGCCGGTCGAGAAGATGTCGGTGCGACAATCGACCGCCTCGCCGCGAGCCTGCTCAGGGCTCATGTAGCCGAACTTGCCCTGGAGTCGCCCTGTGATGCTGCGCGTCGTGCGGACCGAGGCCTTGGCGATGCCGAAGTCGACGAGCTTCACCTCTCCATCCTTGGAGATGAGGATGTTGGAGGGGCTGATGTCGCGGTGGATGATGTCGAGGGCTTCACCCGCGTCGTTGGTCTTGCCGTGGGCGTAGTCGAGGCCTTTGCAGACCTCACAGATGATGTGCACGGTGGCGGACACCGAGAGCAGCAGGTCTCGGCTCTTGAGCTCTTTGAGGATGGTCCTCAGGTCGAGCCCTGGGATGAACTCCATGGCGATGTAGAACTCGCCGTCGGATTCGCCCATGTCGAAGACAGGGACGATGTTTCCGTGGGTGAGCTGTACGACGGTGTTCGCCTCGTCGATGAATTTCCGGACGAACTCTTCTTCGGTGGCGAGGTGAGGAAGGATCTTCTTGATGACGCAGCGTTTCTCGAAGTTGGCGGCGCCCTTCATGCGCGCGAGATAGATCTCCCCCATGCCACCGACGGCTAGGAGCTCGGTGAGCTCGTATCGACCAATCTGTCCGAGGGGCTGGTTTGCGGTCAAATCGCTCTCCGGGCCTCACGAGTTCTTTGTTGGCGATCAACGAAAGACCCGTGGCGCCCGCGGTGAGGCCGCATGAAGACGGACCTTACTCATTAATTATCGCGCCGGTGAGTGGCGGCCGACCGCGCGCGCGTGACCATGAATGATGGGTCGGCTGATGTCAACGCGAGATGTTGGGATCTGGGAGTGAGCGTGGTCAACCACTTGTGCCGAGTCGCTTGCCACGGAGAGGTCAGTGACTAATATGTCTCGCGTTCTGCGTAAGAATTTTGCGTTCGAGTCAATTGTGGCCCTATAAGCGGATTCGTGGATTGCTCGGCGAATAGGGCGCAGGATCTGAAAGTCATTTCGGCTTGTTGAATTGAGGCTTGAAAGAGTCCAGCCTCAGCACACCCCCACATGGAGAAGAGCATGAAAAAGATCGCACTTTCCTTAGCTTTGGTTCTCGGCCTGGCGCTTGCGACTGCAAGCACCGCCTCGGCGAAAGACATGTCCAACCGCATGGGCATCGGCGCCGACTCGACGTTTGGTTGGACGGCTGGTGGCGCGACCGCCACTACGGGCAACCCCGATATGACCTCCGCGCTCCCCACCCAAGGCCTCTCGATCGTCTACAACGTCTCGAAGATGTTCGGAATCCAGCTGATCTTGGGCGCCGGCTTCGGTTCGGCTTCCGATGACGCGAACGACTACTCCGCCAATGGCTTCGGTCTGGCCGTCCGCGGCATCATCCCCATCGCCTTCACCAACGACGTCAACCTCGGCGCCGTGGTTGGATTCAGCTTCCTCTCGGCGAGCTATTCCACGACCGTCCAAGCCAGCAACACCACCACCGACCTTTCCGGGAGCTGGCTCGCCTTCGACCTCGGCATCCGCCCCGAGTGGTTCATCACCGAGCATTTCAGCATTCACACCCAGATCGGCGTGAGCCTCAGCCTCATTGGCGAGAATGACTTCGGTCCTTTCCTCCCCGACAGCGGCGGAAGCGGCGTTGCCTTCTCGATCTTCAACAATCCTGACTTCCTCGGTCAGGCTGGTTGGACGTTCTACTTCTAAGAAGTCGAGCGCACGAAGAAGCAGAAAGGCGGCCCCCAGGGGTCGCCTTTCTGCTTTCTTGGCCGCCGAGAAGTCAGTCGTTGTCGAGGTAAAAGTCGGGGATCGCGACCTTGCGGCCCTGAAAGCCGCGGGTGATGTGGGGCAGCGCGATGCGCCTGAAGTTCATGTCGAGGTCCATGCGGGAAAAATACTCGAAGTAGCCGAGAATGACCCGAGTCATGAAGATGAAGTCTTTCTGCGCCTTGGGGATGCGACGACGGCTGATGAAGTAGTGGATCAGCTCGCGGCCGCGCTCGGCGTAGTTGTTGTCGACGAAGGAGTAGGTGTCGTCGACGTCGAGCCCCGTGCAGAAGTACTCGCCGATGCGGTTCAGATCGTCGAACTCGTCCATGTCGTCGAGGCTCTCGACCATCTCGAGCTTGTAGAGCGCGGCGTGGACGCCCTTGTCGCTGTGCTCGAGGTAGGCGCGCACGAGCTCGATGAAGCCGACGACGGTGTTGGGCGAGAAGATCTTGATGCAGCCGAAGTCCAGAATGGCGAGCTTGCCTTCGGGGGTGACGAAGTAGTTGCCGGGGTGCGGATCGGCGTGCAGGACGCCCTGTCCGGCGAGCTGCCCCCAGAAGGCGTCGGTGAGCATGCCGGCGACGCGTTCTTTCTCGGCCTGGTCGAGCTTGTCGGTGCGGTCGATGAACGCGCCGATGTTTTCGCCCTCGATGAACTCGTAGGTGATGACCCGCAGGCCGGAGAGCTCGAGGTACACCTTGGGGATGATGATGTCTGGGTGGTCGGCGAAGAGGTCGTAGAGGAGCTGGGCGTTGAAGGCTTCTCTGCAGAGATCGGTTTCTTGGCGCAAGTGCTCGGCGATCTCCTCGTAGACGGGCGTGAGATCGAACTTCTTGTTGCGCATCACGTCGGCGCCGATGGATTTGACGAGCTTCATGCCGAGGTCGAGGTTCTTGAGGTCTCCCTCGACCATGCCCTCGGCGCCTGGGTATTGGACCTTCACCGCGACCTTCTCGCCGGAGTGCAGCCAGGCCTGGTGGACCTGTCCCAAGCTGGCGGCCGCGCAGGCGTGCTTGTCGAAGCGCTGAAAGAGCGTTTCGGGTGGAGCGCCCAGCTCGTCGATGAGGATCTGCCGGACGCTCTCGTAGGGCATCGACGGAGCCTGGCTCTGCAGCTTGGTGAGGAGCCCGGTGTAGGAATCGGGGAGGACCTCGCGGTGGGTCGAGAGGAGCTGGCCGATCTTCATGATGGGGCCGCGCAGCTCACTCATGGTCTCGAGCATGCGCACGGCGTTCTTCTTGTGCCGTTCGGACTGCGCGAGCTTCTTGGCGTCGCCTTTCCGGAAGGAGTCGAGGACTTTCCCACCGAGGTAGCTGGAGCTGACCAGTCCGCCGAGGCCGCCGGTCTTCAGGGTGCGCATGAAACGTCCTGGGACCTTGACCTCTTTTTCGGTCGTCCGCTCGGCGATTCCTTGTTGGGGAGAGGCTGCGCCATCCGGTCCATCCGCTCGCTCGTCGTCGGCCATATGCCTTCCCTTCGGGGTCGTCGTTCTTTGGCTTGCATCTTGCCCTTTCCCGTTTCTGCGTTCAGGAAGGGAAGGAGAAAATGCATTGAACGGATCATCAAAGCAAGTCCAGATGAGCAGCCTGACTCAAACTCGTGGCTTCGGTCCCCTGCCCGACAAGAAAAGAGCGAAGGCGCACAATGTGGTTCTTCTTCACGTTACCCCCGGTTCTGAATTCTTTACTGGCCGTTGACCGCTAGACAAGGAAATCGGCGTGGCCAGCCGCTGAGAAACGTCAGTACCCTTTGGCCATTGCGTGAATACGCTGCAGAGCCGAGAAGTCTTTTCACCGTTGCGTGAATTCCAGAACTCGCCGGTGGATTGACGAGTCGAAAACGCACTGTCACTTCTGTAGAACATAGCCTCCCGGCCGCAGAGCCAGCCGCTTCCCCCGCAAGGCCACACCCAAAGGCACCCTATGAATACGCTTCAAACTCCAGAAAAACCGGGCAGACGCACGTGGGTCTATGGTGCTCTCTTGTTGGGTCTGTTCCTGGTTTTGGGTCCTGCTTGTCGGCAGCTCGAGCGCAACATGGGTGCGACGGGTGGTTTTTGCACCACCACTGACGATTGCCAGGAGCCATTGACGTGTCTGACCGAGACCGAAGGCTTTCCTGGTGGGTATTGCAGCGCGCAACCCTGTCCTCAGGTGGGTTGCCCTGGCTCCTTTGCGACGTGTGCCTTCCTCGACCCCGCCCACACAGTCTCGGCGTGCGTGGAGAGCTGCAATACGGACATGGACTGTCGGACGGACGGCTACATCTGTGCCGACCTCGACGGGGCGAGCGGTTGCCTGCCTGGCAGCATGGCGACTACGGGAGCCGGCAGTATCGGCGCGAGCTGCGCGGCGGACGGCGACTGTGACGCAGGTCTGACCTGCATGACGAACTTCGTCTTTGGGTACTGTTCGAAAGCCTGCGTGAGCGACGGCGACTGTGGTTCGGACGGGGCTTGCATCGACCAGGGCGGCGGCACGATGCGCTGCATGGACGGGTGCACGAACAACTCGCAGTGCCGTTTCTCTTACTCGTGTACGGTTCGAGACGGTTCGGGCGTGTGCGACGTGGACGCGACCACCGACGCGGTCCGTAACCCTTCTGGGCAGCCCGACGGCCAGCCCTGTGTCAACGACATCAACTGCCAAGGCGGGACCTGCATTGTCGCCGACGACTTCCCCGGCGGCTACTGCACGACGATGGATTGCGACATCGTCGGGTGTTCGACCGCGAACTCCACCTGCGTCAACCTCCAGCGCGACTCCCTCTGCTTCGTCAATTGCAATGACGCCTCGGACTGTCGGGATGGGTACCGCTGTACGACGCTGGAGTCCGGCGGCAAGGTTTGCTACTCGCTGCCACCGATCCAGGCACCGGACGCGGTCGGCTCCGGCTCGATCAACATTGTTTGCGACTCGACGGGCTCCGGAAATACCCGCACCGTTCGTTTCAACATCGGCTCGGGTACTGACGGTTTCGTGGTCGTGCCATTCTCGCCGGCGCAGAGCGAGGTCGCTCCCACGCGCATGACCTTGCCCGACGGGCAGGTCTTCGACTTCGAGCGGGACTACTCGTTCCAGACCATCAACTCGCTGCTCTTGGGCACGATCGTTCCCATGTTCTTTCCGGCGTCCCCCAGCTTCGCCTACCTCGTGCAGCCAGGCCAGTACGTCTTCGAGTACGAGACCGACGACGCGTCGAGCTGCTACTACGTCCTAGAGCAAAGCGATCCAGGGACGACGCTCGACGTGAATTTCTACCTGGTCGGCGTTCCTGGAGTCACCTCGGCCACCGCCGACACCGATGCCTCGTTCCAAGCGATGCTCAGCGAGTTCCGCTCGATCTACTCGAACGCTGGCATCAGCATCGGGACCGTGCGCACGATCGACATCACGGGCGCGGATCGGGACCGCTACGCGGTGATTCGCGATTTCGGCGAAATCTACCGACTGCTGGCGCTCTCGACGGCACCTGGCTCGACGCTGGACGAAGCGCTGAGCGTCAACGTCTTCCTGATCCAGGAGTTCAACATCAGTGAGCTGCCCGGTTTGCTCGGGCTCTCCGCCGGCATCCCCGGCGTACCGGGTGTGCACGGCAACGGCGGCGCGGGTTTGGTGTTCACGAGCGCCGACTTACAGGGCGCTCCAGACCAACTCGGGCAGACCATGGGGCACGAGGTTGGACACTTTCTTGGGCTGCGACACACCAGCGAGCGCGGCGGCTCGGAATACGACCCGCTCGACGACACACCGAGGTGCTCGAACCCCGAAGACCCTTATGGGTGCCCTGACGTCGGAAATTTGATGTTCCCGTTCGCGGTGGACACCGACCAGAGCAGCGTCACCGCCAACCAGCGCTTCGTGCTGCAACGCAACCCGTTGGTGAAGTAGTAAGTGGTTGCGCGCACTGGGTTCGGGCGGTCGGATGGGCGACTCCGAGCTTCCCGGGCCGACGCAGAGCGAGCAAAGAGAGCAAAGGACACAGAGGGTAGTGTTGTTTCGAGCGAGGTCACGAGTCCCTTCGCCGAACTCTCTGTGTTCTCTGCGGCCTCGGCTTGCTCCGCGTCTGGGTTCGTCTGGACCACCTCGTTGCCAAGGTCCGGCAGGCCCCACCGTTTGGAGCGGGAAGACCCTCTCGCTTGCCCTTATTGGAAACTGTAGCAGGTGCTCGGGAAGTTGCCCGCACCCACATCGGCGCAGGCGGCCGAGGGGAAATCGGCGAGGCATTGGTCGAGCTCGGCGTTGAGGTCGCTTGAAAGGGTGTCTGCGGCGTTGGCCTTGGCTGAGCAACGGTCGGTTACGCCGAGGCAGGCGTAGCACGCACTGACGCTCGTGA
>Ga0210044_10001202_pt1 | contig 39339 bp, 36 predicted proteins | sample CryGey13umfilter_2_FD_183959 | JGI IMG/M metagenome (GOLD analysis project Ga0210044, IMG submission 183959) | Groundwater microbial communities from aquifer in Utah, USA - Crystal Geyser 4/9/14 3 um filter (SPAdes) (version 2) | ecosystem: Environmental > Aquatic > Deep subsurface >... | reverse complement strand
CCCCGCCGAGATGGCGCACGCGCACGCCTTCGCCGGGCGGCTCGCCGCGCGCGCCCTGCGCATGGAGGGCACCTGCACCGGCGAACACGGCATCGGCATCGGCAAGCAGGGCTTCCTCGCCGCCGAGCATGGGGCGGCCATCGAGGTGATGCGCGCGATCAAGCGGGCAATCGATCCCGAGAACCTGTTCAACCCCGGCAAGGTCCTGCCCGAGCCGTGATGCGGCGGCCGCGGCCCCGGAGGCTCTCGTGAAACCCGGACCGGTCAGCCTCGAAGACAAGTACCTGCGCGCAGCCGGGCGCGTCTTCATGACCGGCCATCAGGCCGTCGCGCGGGCATTGATGCTACAGCGCGAACGCGACGCCGCGGCCGGGCTCGACACCGCCGGTTTCATCTCCGGCTATCGCGGCTCGCCGCTGGGCGGGCTCGACCAGACGCTGTGGAAGGCGCGCGCCCACCTCGAAGCCCATCGCATCACCTTCCAGCCGGGCGTCAACGAGGATCTCGCCGCGACCGCGGTCTGGGGCACGCAGCAGCTCGGCCTCGCTCGCGGCAGCCGCCATGACGGTGTCTTCGCCCTGTGGTACGGCAAGGGACCGGGCGTGGATCGCTGCGGGGACGTGTTCCGTCATGCGAACGCGGCGGGCACCGCGCCCCACGGCGGCGTGCTGGCGCTGGCAGGCGACGATCACGCCGCGCGCTCCTCAACCCTGCCGCACCAGACCGACCATGTCTTCCAGGCGGTCATGATGCCCATCCTCGCGCCTGCCGGCGTCCAGGAAATCCTGGACCTCGCCCTGCACGGGTGGGCAATGAGCCGCTTCGCCGGCTGCTGGGTCGCCTTCAAGGTGCTCGCCGACATCATCGAGTGCTCGGCGTCGGTCGAGATCGACCCCCGGCGCGTGAAGATCGCGCTCCCGCAGGACTTCGCGATGCCTCCCGGCGGACTCAACATCCGCTGGCCCGATCCGCCCATGGTCCAGGAGGAGCGCCTGCTCGATCACAAGCTCGAGGCGGCGGCGGCCTACTGCCGCTCGAACGGGCTGAACCGCATCGTGTTGGACAGCCCGAACGCGCGCCTGGGCATCCTCACCGCGGGCAAGGCCTTTCTCGACGTCCGCCAGGCGCTGGAAGACCTCGGCATCGACGCGCCGGCGGCCGCGCGCGTCGGCATCCGGCTGTTCAAGGCCGGCATGGTGTGGCCGCTCGAGCCCGAAGGCGTGCGCGCGTTCGCCGAAGGGCTGGAAGAAATCCTGGTGGTCGAGGAGAAGCGCCCCATCCTCGAAACCCAGATCAAGGAACAGTTCTACGACCGCCCCGAGCCCTTGCGCCCGCGGGTGATCGGGAAGCTCGACGAGCGGGGAAACCGGCTGCTGCCGGCCACGGGCGAACTCGACCCGGCACTCGTCGCCCGCGCGATCGCCTCGCGTGTGGGACGCTTCCACGATTCGGACCGGATGCGCAGCCGGCTCGCCTTCCTCGACGCCAAGGCGAAGGCGCTCGCGCGGGCGCCGGCAACCCTCCAGCGCGTGCCCTACTTCTGCCCCGGCTGTCCTCACAACACCTCGACCCGGGTGCCGGAGGGCAGTCGCGCGCTGGCAGGCATCGGCTGCCATTACATGGCGCTGTGGATGGACCGCAGCACCGCCACCTTCAGCCACATGGGCGGAGAAGGGGCCGCATGGATCGGGCAGTCGCCCTTCACGGACGAGAAACATGTCTTCGCCAATCTCGGCGACGGGACCTGGTTCCACTCGGGGAGCCTCGCGATCCGGGCAGCGGTCGCGGCCGGTGTTTCGATCACCTACAAGATCCTCTTCAACGACGCGGTCGCGATGACCGGGGGCCAGCCGGTCGAGGGCGCGCTCTGCGTCCCCGCGGTCGTGCGCCAGCTCGCCGCCGAGGGCGTGAAGCGCATCGTGGTGGTGACCGACCAGCCCGAGAAATACGCCGGCCCTGGCGCGTTGCCCGAGCGCGTGCAGGCGCGCGACCGCAGCGAACTGGACCGCGTGCAGCGCGAACTGCGCGAGTTCCACGGCGTCTCGGCGCTCATCTACGACCAGACCTGCGCCGCCGAAAAGCGCCGCCGGCGCCATCGCGGCACCTATCCGGATCCGGCGCGGCGCATGTTCATCAACGAAGCAGTGTGCGAGGGCTGTGGGGATTGCGGCGTGCAGTCCAACTGCCTGGCGATCGTGCCGCTGGAGACGGAATTCGGCCGCAAGCGCGCGATCGACCAGTCGGCCTGCAACAAGGACTTCTCCTGCCTCGCCGGCTTCTGCCCGTCGTTCGTGACCGTCGAGGGCGGCCGGCCGCGCAGAGGCGCAGCGATGGCGGGCGACGATGGCCGCTTCGACGAACTGCCGTCGCCGGAGCTGCCGCCCACGGTCGAGCCGTGCAACCTCCTCGTGACCGGGGTGGGCGGGACCGGTGTGGTCACCATCGGCGCGCTGATCGGCATGGCCGCGCACGTCGATGGCAAGGGCATCAGCGTGCTCGACATGGCCGGGCTGGCGCAGAAGGGCGGGGCGGTGTATTCCCACGTGCGCATCTGCGACGACCCCGCGGCGCTGCACGCCGTGCGCATCGCTGCCGGCGAAGCCGATGCGGTCATCGGCGGAGACCTCGTGGTGAGCGCTTCGGGCGAGGCGCTGGCGAAAATGTGCCGCGGCCGCAGCCGCGCGGTCGTCAATTGCGCCGAGACGCCCACCGCCGAATTCACCCGCGATCCCGACTGGCGTTTCCCGATGGCCGCGATGCGCGAGGCGATCGCCGGCACGATCGGCGAGGAGGCGGCCGCCTTCGTCGATGCGAGCCGGCTCGCGACGCGGCTGATGGGGGACGCGATCGCGACCAACGCGTTCCTGCTCGGCTACGCCTGGCAGAAGGGCTGGGTGCCGGTGTCGCTCGATGCGCTGGAGCAGGCGATCGAACTCAACGGCGTCGCGGTCGAGATGAACCACCAGGCGCTCCTCTGGGGCAGGCGCGCGGCTCACGACCCGGCCGCGGTCGAACGCTTCGCTTCGGGCGGGCGGGTAGCGGCGCGGCCGGCCGGGCTCGAAGCGATCGTCGCGCAGCGCGTGGAGATCCTGACCGCCTATCAGGACCGCACCTTGGCGCGGCGCTACCGGGCGCTGGTCGAGCGCGTGCGCTCGGCCGAGTCTGCGCTGGGCTCCATCCGGCTGGCCGAAGCCGTTGCGCACGGCTACTTCAAGCTGCTTGCGTACAAGGACGAATACGAGGTCGCCCGGCTGTATGCCGATCCGCGCTTCCTCGACGGGATCCGCGAGAGCTTCGAGGGCGATGTCCGACTGCACTTCCACCTCGCCCCACCCTTCCTGTCGAGGCCCGATCCGGCGACCGGCGTTCCCGCCAAACGCGCCTTCGGGCCGTGGATGATGACGGCATTCCGGATGCTGGCCGCGCTCCGGTTCCTGCGCGCAAGCCGCCTGGATCCGTTCGCCTCGAACCCCGACCGACGCGCCGAGCGCGAACTCATCCGCGACTACGAGCAGGACATCGGGCGGGTGGCTGCGGAGCTCGACGCCGCGCGGCTTTCCACCGCGATCGAGATCGCCCGTCTGCCCGAGCGCATCCGCGGCTTCGGGCATGTCAAGCGCGCCGCGATCGGCTCCGCCCGCGCCCGCCGCGAAGAGCTGTGGCGAGAGTGGCGCAGCGCGCCGGCGGGCGCCGCGGCGCCATGAGCAGGGGTCAGGCGACAGGGGACAGGGATCATGGGACAGTGGGGCCGGGCGCAGGGCGGGTCGTCGCGAGAGCCCTCATCGCGCAGATCGCAGGCTGGCTGCTGGTGTGGATCGCCGCGCCGCTCGTCGCGAGCCAACCCTCGATGCTCGCGCTCGCCCTCGCCCAGGGGCTCACCGCCGCGGTCCTGAGCGCCGCGCTGCGCGCCGAGCCCTGGTGGATCGCGATCCATCTCCTGTTCTCTCCGGCGCTGGTGCTGGCACTGTCGGCGAGCATCGCACCGGCGTGGTTCCTGGCCGGCTTCCTCCTCCTGCTGCTCATCTATTGGACGACCTTCCGCAGCCGGGTGCCGCTCTACCTCTCGAACGCCGCGACCGCACGCGCGCTGCTCGGATTGATTCCGCTGCATCAGGACACGCGCGTGATCGATCTGGGCAGCGGAACCGGCACGCTGCTGCGCCGCTGCGCGAGGCAACGCGCAAATTGCCACTTCGCAGGCGTGGAGAACGCCCCGCTGCCCTGGCTGATCGCGAGGCTCGCCTGCCGCGCGCTGCTCAACGTCGAACTGCGCCGGGGCGACTTCTGGGACGAGGATCTCTCGCGCTACGACGTCGTGTATGCCTTCCTGTCCCCGGCCGCGATGGCGAGGCTCTCGCTCAAGCTCGACCGCGAGCTTGCGCCCGCCGCGCTGTTCGTGTCCAACAGCTTTCCGCTGCCCGACCGTGCGCCGGACGAGGTGCTGGAACTCTCCGACCGGCGCCGCACCCGCCTGTACTGCTACCGCGGTCCCGGCCGGAGGTTCTAGGCCGAGGGTCGTATTCACCCGGACCGCCGACCGCGCTAACCTGCCGCTGCGGACAAGGGGAGGACACGATGGGCGCACTGATGCAGGCTTACCGGAAGGCGATGCAGTTCGACTATACTGGGGCACGTGTCGGTGACACGGCCACATGCGCGGCAAGCGCGGGCGCACGAGAGATGAAGATCCTCATGGTGGACGATCATCCGCTGATCCGCTCCGCGCTGCGCTACGTCCTCGCGGAGCTGGACACCGGGCTCGAACTGCTCGATGCCGCGGACGGCGCCGCGGCGCTGCGCGCGATCGACGAGCATGCCGATCTCGATCTCGTCCTGCTCGACCTCGCGCTGCCCGACATGGACGGACGCGAGGCGCTCGCGCGGCTTCGCGCGCGCCGGCCCGACGTTCCGATCGTCGTCCTCTCTGCGAGCGAGGATACGGAGAGCGTTCGCACCGCCCTGGACGGCGGTGCGATGGGCTTCGTGCCGAAGTCATCGTCGAACCAGGTGATGCTCGGCGCATTGCGGCTGGTGCTCGCGGGAGGAGTCTATGTCCCGCTCCAGGCGTTGCCCGCGGAGCCCGTGAGCGCGCGGCCTTGCGGCGCTCTGGATCCAGCCGGAATCGGACTCACGGAACGCCAGAGCGAAGTGCTGGCGCTGATGGTGCAGGGCAAGCCCAACAAGCTCATCTGCCGGGAGCTCGGCCTCGCCGAAGGAACGGTGAAGATCCACGTCACCGCCATCCTGAAGGCGCTCGAGGTGACCAACCGCACCCAGGCGGTGATCGCCGCCAACCGGCTCGGCCTGAGCTTCCCCGCCACGAAGCACTGAGCCCGGGCCGAAGCTCCGTGGATCTCTCTGCCGGGCACTCCGGCGCGGCTGCGTCCGGAACGCTGGAGGCGCGGGTCGCGCGCAGCCGCATCGACATGATCTATCGGCAACTGCCGGTGTCCATCAGCGGCACGCTGATCGGCTCCGCCCTGCTGGTGGTCGTGCTCACCGGACGCGTCGACCTTCGTCTCATGCTGGCGTGGTTTGCGCTGATGCTCGCCAATCAGGGATGGCGGCTCTCGCTCTACCTTCGTTTCCGCAGGAACGGAGTTCCCGAGGGCCGCAGCCGCGACTGGGGACGCACCTGGGCGATCGGTGCGGGAATTTCCGGCCTGCTGTGGGGTGCGGCCGGCGTCGCGTTCTTCGTCCCGGCCTCGCCGGCGCACCAGACGATGGTGCTGGTGCTCATCTTCGCCGTCATCGGCACCGGCGTGGCACTGCTCGCTCCGCACCCGCCGTCCTTCTACGCCTTCCTTCTTCCCACCGTCATCCCGCTGGCGGCGCGCAACGCGTGGGAGGGCGACGCACCCCATCTCGCGGTCGCGTTCATCGTCACGGTGATGGCCCTGAGCATCATCGGCGTACAGCGGCGCAACATGGCGATGATCGTGGAGTCGCTGCGCAACCGCTACCGGAACCTCGATCTGGTGGAGCGCCTGCGCGAGCGCAACCGCGAGCTCGACCAGGCGCGCGGTGCCGCGGAGCAGGCCAACCAGGCCAAGAACCGCTTCTTCGCCGCCGCCAGCCACGACCTGCGCCAGCCGCTGCACGCCCTCGGACTGTTTGCCGGCGCACTGACCGAGAAGACGCAGGAGCCGGCCGCGCTCCAGCTCGTGCACAGCATCAACGCATCGGTCGAGGCACTGGAATCGCTGTTCGACGCGCTGATGGACATGTCCCGGCTCGAGGCCGGCGCGATCCGCCCGAACGCCGTGCATTTTCCGTTGCAGCGCGTGTTCAACAAACTCGCGCTCGACTTCGAGCCGGAGGCCGCCGAACAGGGGCTGCGGCTCGTCGTGCGGCCGACCGCGGCCCATGCCTTCAGCGACCCGCTGCTGCTCGAGCGCATCCTGCGCAACCTGCTCACCAACGCGCTGCGCTACACGCGGCATGGCGGCGTGCTGGTCGGCGCGCGGCCGCTCGGGGACGGCCTGAGCATCGAGGTGTGGGACACCGGGCCGGGCATTTCCGAGGATCAGCGGAGCCGCGTGTTCGAGGAGTTCGTCCAGCTCGGCAGTCCCGCGCGCGAAGGCGGGAAAAAGGGAATGGGGCTGGGACTGGCGATCGTGGCGCGGCTGTGCCGGCTGCTCGGCCACGGCGTCACGCTCGCCTCGCGCCCGGGGCGCGGCAGCGTGTTCCGCGTCGCGGTGCCGCGCGGGCGCGAGCAGCCCCTTGCGCAAGGACCGCCGCAGGCCGCCGCCCCGGCGCAACACTCGCTCGAGGGTGTCCGGGTGCTGGTCATCGACGACGATCCAGCGGTGCTGGCGGGCATGCGCGTCCTGCTCGAAGGCTGGGGAGCACGGGTGTTCGCGGGGCAGGACGAGGCGCAGGCGTTGCGGGAGATCGCAGCCTCCGGCCTCGCGCCCGACCTGCTCGTCACCGACCTGCATCTCGCGGACGGCGTATCGGGGTTCGATGTGACGCGGAGGCTGCGGGAACGCTTCGGCGAACGCACGCCGGGCATCCTGGTGACCGGCAGCGTCTCCGCCGAGCACTCGGACGCGGCGCGCGCGCAGGGGCTGCATTTCCTGCTCAAGCCGGTGACACCCGCCAAGCTGCGCACGCTGATCCATTTCAAGCTGCATCCCGATCCCACCGCAGCCGCGCGATAGCGTGCGTTCCCGCCGCCGCGCGTGACGATTGCGGTAAGATGGCATCGCCATCCCGCAAGGAGCAATCCATGACATCCGAATCGCAGATTCCCGATCCGCTCGAATTCATGAAGGGGCTGTGGTCGGCCATGGGCGTGCCGATGCCGGGGATGGTCACGCCAACTCTCGATGTCGCCGAACTGGACAAGCGCATTACCGACCTGCGTGCGGTGGAAGGCTGGCTCAAGACGAACCTCGGCATGTTGCAGATGAGCATTCAGGCGCTCGAAATGCAGCGCAACACCCTGGCCGCGATGAAGGCGATGGGCGAGACCGGCGGCGCGAAGCCGGGTACGCAGCCGTGGCCCTGGCCCCTCCTCCAGCCGACCCCGCCGGCAGCCCCGGGCGGGAATGCCGCCCGATCCGGGAAGAAACCCGCAGGCAAGTGAGCACGCCCGCCTTCGCGAGTGCGTTCGCCCTGTCCGAGGAAGCGCTGGCGGCGGCCTCCGCGTGCCTCGAACGGCTCGTCGTTCCGCCGGAGGCGAATCTCGGCTTCGTGTATTTCTCCGACCGCCTCAGCCTGCACGCGGAGGCGCTCGTCGCGCGCCTGCGCGCCGGAACCGGCATCGCGCACTGGGTCGGCTCGGTCGCGGTGGGCGTGTGCGGCCGTGGTGCCGCCGCCATCGACCAGGGTGCCGTCAGCGTCATGGTGGGCCGCTTTCCGCCGGAGAGCTTCCACGTGTTTTCGGGCCGGCAGCCGCTGTCGGGCAGCAGCCTGCATCAGCCGTATTTCGCGGTCGTGCATGCCGATCCGGCGACGCCGGACATGACCGATCTCATCGCCGACATGGCTGGCAAGGTGTCGAGCGGCTTCGTCACTGGCGGGTTGTCCAGCTCGCGCGCCCGGGTGGTGCAGATCGCCGACGGCGTCGTCAGCGGCGGGATCTCGGGCGTCGCCTTTTCGCCGGCGGTGCCGGTCGCCACGAGGCTGACCCAGGGCTGCGCGGCCCTGCCCGGCCGCCATCTCGTCACCCGTGCCGAGGGCAACATCATCGTCACACTGGACTCCCGTCCCGCCCTCGACGCATTCAAGGCGGCGGCCGGCCCTGAGCTCGCCGCCAACCTGCGCGAGGCGGCCGCGCGGGTGCTGGTCGGCATCCCGGTGAGCGGAAGCGAGGCCGACGACTACACCGTGCGAAACATCGTCGCGCTCGACCCGCAAAGCGGCATGATCGCGATCGACGAAGAGGTCGAGGCGGGCGCGAGCCTGCTGTTCTGCCGCCGCGATCCCGGCGCCGCGCTCGAGGACATGCACCGGGCGCTCGCCTCCCTCAAGGCTTCGCTGCGCGCAGCCCCGCAAGCCGCGCTTTACGTCTCCTGCCTCGGGCGCGGCGGCAATACCTTCGAGGAGGACGCCACGGAGCCGAAGCTCATCCGCGCGGCATTCGGCGACATTCCGCTCGCCGGCTTCTTCGCCAATGGCGAGATCTCGCGTGACCATCTCTACGGCTATACGGGAGTGCTGACGCTGTTCCTGTGACCCGGCGGCCGGAATCGAACCCTCGCGATCCGCCATCCCGCCATGGCGCGCAAGCCGGTGGAACAGGCAGCGGAGGCCTGATCAGCGAAGTTTCCTGACCATCGCGGCGGCAGTCAGCAACTCGAACTGCGCCTCGAGCCTGATCACGCGTCCGGTCAGGTTCTCTATCTTTTCCTGCTGGGCCTTGAGGGCTTCCGCCTGCCGGCTCACCTTGTCTTCCAGCTTCACCATGGCGGTCAATGCCGCCCAGATGCGTTCGCTGAGACCCATCATCCGGCCTTGCGGATCGAATGCTGCGCTTCCATTTTGGCGATGCGCTTGTTGCTGGCATCAATGTAGGCAAGCGCGCCCTCTATGGCCGCTCCCGAGCGTTCGGCTGCCCGCTTCGCGGCATCCGCCAGGGCGCCCAGCTCCCCTTCGGATTCCCGCGTGCTGTACCCCTGGGCGCCGCGCCGCATCAATTCCGATACCGGGATTCCCAGGCGCCTGGCCTTGGCGGTGATGGCTTTCTTCTCGGCCGGGGTGGCCTGCACGACGATCCTGGCGATGGCTCCGGGCATCTTCATCCTCCTCCTGTCCCAGCGATGTACATTCTATGTACATGATGGCGAGCATGTCAAGGCCGAACCGGATGCCGGCTCCGGGGATTCGAGGCTAGATGACCTCGATCTCGCGCAGGTGCGCGATCTCCTCCGGTTCGTATCCGGCTTCGCCCAGGACCGCATCGGAATCGGCGCCCGCCGCGGGCGCCGCGCGCGATGCATCGAACTCGAAGTCCGAGAGCCGGAACGGGGGCCCGAGCTGGAGCATGCCGTCCGCCTCGAAGACGGTGCCGCGCTCCCGGAAGTGCGCCTCCCGCATCGCCTCTTCGATCTTGAGAACCGGAGTGACACAGCAATCGACGCCCTCAAGGAGCGACGTCCAGTGCGCGAGCGGGTGCGCGCGGAACACCGCCGCCAGTTCGGCGCGCGCGAACGCGCCGCGCTCGCCGCCCTCGAGGTGGAAGGCTTCGAGATCCGGCCGGCCGAGCGCCTCGCACAGCCGCGACCAGAACTTGCGCTCGAGCGCGCCGACCGCGAGGTAACGGCCGTCCGCGGTCTCGTAGACGCCGTAGCAGGGCACGCCGCCGGAGAGCGTATCGCCCCCGCGCGGCGGACTCGTCCCGCGCGCGAGCAGACCGCAGAGCGCGAACACGGCCTGCGAGAGCACGGCATCGGTCATCGAGACATCGACGAAGCGGCCGCGCCCGCTCGATCGTGCATCGAGAGCCGCGGCGAGGATGCCGGACACTGCCGCCGCCGCGCCGCCGAGCAGGTCGGCGATCTGGAAGTTCGGGACCACCGGGGGCCCGCCCGCCGCGCCGATCTGGTCCAGCACACCCGCAAGCCCGAGGTAGTTGATGTCGTGACCCGCGCGCTGCGCCCACGCGCCCCGCGCACCGTAGCCGCTGATCGCGCAATACACCAGGCGCGGGTTCTCCGCGGCGAGCACCGCGTAGCCAAGCCCGAGACGGTCCATCACGCCGGGCCGGAAACTCTCGATCAGCACATCCGCATCGTGTGCGAGTCGCAGCAGCACCCCGGCGCCGGCCGCCTTCTTGAGGTCCAGGCGCAGCGCGCGCTTGTTGCGGTTGAGCAGGCGGAACAGCGGCGCCGTCTCGCCGCCTCGCGCGCCCAGCGTGCGGGCAGAGTCGCCCGCGCCCCGGTCCTCGATCTTGATCACGTCGGCGCCCAGGTCGGCCAGTTGCAGGCTCGCCATCGGCCCGGGCAGCAGGCGGGTGAGGTCGATGACGCGCAGCCCGGCAAGCGGCTTCGCGCGAGGGGATGCGGCCGGGGTCACCGGGACTCCTCCACGTACTGCGCATGCAGCGGCATCGCTGCCGAAATGACAGCCACGTCGTCGTAGCCGGGCCAGCCGACGATGCGCGGCCACAGCCGCCGCACTGAGGGGTCGATGATGACCGCATCGCGCGCGCGCAGCCACTCGTGCTCCGCCTCGACCGGCTGGCCGCGCCAGTCGAGCACGGCGCCGCGCACCGCGGCGAGGTTGCTCACGGACGCCAGCTCGGCGACCAGGACTGCGCTCTTGCCCGCCTCGTTGAGATAGGGATCGTCGGCGAACTCGCGGGCGAGCACCCGGATCTTCGCGAGTACCCCCGGATCGAGCTCGCCCGGCGCATCCGGGCTGCGCGGGGCGAGGTGCCGCAGCGCGACGTCGGCGAGCCGCGCGGCCAGGTCCGGAAGATCCTTGGAAAGGTATTCGGCCGCGCCGGCCCGCTGCGCCCATGCGCGGGTGGCCGGATCGGCGGAGCGGCCCAGGAGCACGATGGCCACTCCGGCCGCCGCCGGCTCGCGCGCGAGTTGCGCCGCGAGGCGGAATCCGGATCCGTCCGGCAGACCCTGGCTGGCGACGATCAATGCCGGTCCGATGGAGCGCACCAGCGCCAGCGCCCGCTGCCCGTCGCGGGCGAGCGCGGGATACAGCCCGATCGCGGCGAGATGACGGCCGATGCTCTCGGCATCCTCCAGCATCGGTTCGACCAGCAACACGACCGGTTTCATCAACGCCTCCGGGAAAACACGGGGTCAAGGAAAACACGGGGTCAGTTCTTTACTTTATAGTCCAGCCTCCGTCAATGGAGCAATGATGCTGGAGGCTAAACCGACCCGCCTCGGGAGTCTCACGGACATCCCGGACTATAAAGTAAAGAACTGACCCCCTCTCCCTGACGTCCTTCAGTCGTACTGGCGCGAGTCCTCGATCAGCTTGCCGTCGTTCGGCAGGCTGCCGCGCGCGCAGAAAGCGATCTCGCCGCGCAGCTTGGTGAGCTCGCGCAGGGTTGCGGCGAGCGCCTGCGCGAGCGCATCCGAACCGGCGTCCGCTTCGCAGCGCAGGGTCATCCGGTCGGCGCCGGTGGCATTGTCGACGACCAGCCGCACCTTGACAACCTCGCCGTGGCGCTTGAGCACCGCAGCCACCTGGGACGGATGGACGAACATGCCCTTGACCTTGGTGGTCTGGTCGGCGCGCCCGAGCCAGCCCTTGAGGCGGACGTTGGTCCGGCCGCAGGGGGAGGCGCCCGGCAGGACCGCGGAGAGGTCTCCGGTGCCAAAACGGATCAGCGGATAGTCGGGATTGAAGCTCGTGACCACCACCTCGCCGGCCTCGCCCTCGGGCAGCGGCTCGCCGGTTCCCGGACGAACGATCTCGACGATGACATCCTCATCCACCACCAGCCCCTCGCGCGCGGGGCTCTCGTAGGCGATGAGTCCGAGGTCGGCCGTCGCATAGGCCTGGTACGCATCGATGCCGCGCGCGCGCAGCCACTCGCACAGGCTGCGCGGGAACGCCTCGCCCGAGGCCAGCGCCTTGCGCAGACTGTCGACGCGCACTCCCATGTCGTCCGCCTTCTCCAGCAGGATGCGCAGGAACGACGGCGTGCCGACGTAACCCCGCGGGCGCAGGTCGCCCATCGCCTGAACCTGCTGCTCGGTCTGGCCGACGCCCCCGGCGAACACGGTGCATCCCAGCGCATGCGCCGCCGTCTCCATCATGGAACCGGCCGGTGTGAAGTGGTAGGAGAAGGTGTTGTGGATCAGATCCCCGCTGCGGAACCCTGCGGCATACAGCGCGCGTGCGAGCCTCCAGTAGTCCTTGCGCGCGCCTTCCGGCTCGTAGAGCGGGCCGGGCGAGGCGAACACGCGCGCGCAGCCCGGCCCCCAGGTCGTCGCCGCGAATCCCCCGAACGGGCGCGCCGCCTTCTGCAAGTCGAGCAGTTCGCTCTTCCGGACGACCGGCAGCGTGGAGAGCGCCTCGCGCGAATTCACGGATCGCGGATCGAAATCCGCCAGCAGCCGGGCATAGGCCGCGGTGTGCGCCACGGCATGGGCAACCTGCCCGGGCAACCGCGCCATGAGCGCGCGCTCGCGCTCGCGCGGATCGCGCGTCTCGGAACTGTCGTAGTGGGTCATGATCGGAAAGGGAGGCGTTCGTGATCCAACCGCGGGCCGGCGAGGCCGAGTCCGGGCTGCGCGGATCGCCCGGCGGCGCTCAGGCGAGCCAGCGCTTGCGGCGCCGGTAGTGCTTGACGTCCCGAAAGTTCTTCCGTCCGGCGGACGAAAGGCCGAGGTAGAACTCCTTGACGTCCTCGTTGTTCGCGAGCTCCGCTGCGGCACCTTCCATGACGACACGCCCCGTTTCCAGGATGTAGCCGAAGTCGGCGTAGCGCAGCGCGACCATGGTGTTCTGCTCGGCGAGCAGGAAACTCACCCCTTCGCGCTGGTTCAGGTCGCGCACGATCTCGAAGATCTCCTCGACGATCTGCGGCGCGAGACCCATCGAAGGTTCGTCGAGCAGAATCATCTTGGGACGCGCCATCAGCGCGCGGCCGATCGCGGTCATCTGCTGCTCGCCACCCGAGGTGTAGCCGGCCAGCGAAGTGCGCCGCTGCTTGATCCGGGGAAAATACGTATAAACCTTTTCGAGGTCCTGCCGCGTGTGGCCGCCCCGGCACGTGTATGCGCCGGTCAGCAGATTCTCCTCGACCGTCAGGTGCTGGAAACAGTGCCGGCCTTCCATGACCTGCACCACGCCCATCTTCACGAGCTGAGCGGGGGTCAGGCGGTCCACCCGCTTGCCGGCGAACTCGATGCTGCCCTTGGTGACATCGCCACGCTCCGCGTGCAAAAGATTGGAGACCGCCTTGAGCGTCGTGGTCTTTCCGGCCCCGTTGGCACCCAGCAGCGCAACGATCTTCCCCTGCTCGACCTGCAGCGACACCCCCTTGAGCACGAGAATGACGTGGTCGTAGATGACCTCGATGTTGTTGATGTTCAGGTACGGCGCGGCCGTCTGGACCGCGAGCGCCGGGGCGGGGGGCATTGGTTTTAGGTTTTAGGTTTTAGATTTTAGGTGTTCGGTTGCGGGGCCGGGTTCGACTCGAAACCCGGAACCCGCAACCGTTTTGTCACCCTTCCTTGCTGCAGTCGCGCAGCTTGAGCCCCTTTTCCTTGGCGTACTTAGCCGCGGATTCCTCGACCATCGGCCGCACGATCTTCTGGTCGGACTGGATCCAGTCGGTGATGACCTTCCACTGCTTGCCGTCCCATCGCTGGAACTTGACCAGTCCGGAGCCTTCGTGATTCGAGCAGCTCACGTGCAGCGGCGGCAGGAATCCGGTCGCGCCCAGGGCCTTGATCTTCTTGTCGTCGAGGTCGAGGTTCTCGATGCCCCAGCGCATCTGCTCGCCGGTGATCGACTTGCCCTTGCCGAACTTCTCCTGGGCGTTGCGGATCGCCTCCACCGTCAGGATGCCGTGCACCACGCCCCGGTTGTAGTAGGCGCTGCCGACCCGCGACTTGTCCTCCATGTTGCTCTTGCCCTTGGCGACGACATACTTCTGGATGTCCTTCATCACGGGATAGTTCGTGCCCGAGACGTTGAAGCCTGCCGCGATGTAGCCGGTCGCCGCGCTACCCGCCGGGATCACGTCCTCCTCCGCACCGCTCCACCAGACGCCCAGCACCTTGTTGCGCGGGAATCCGACCTTGGCCGCGGTCTTGAGCGCAGTCGGATTCATCACCCCCCAGCCGCGCAGGATCACCCAGTCGGGCTTGATCTGGCGGATCTGGAGCCACTGGGACTGCTGCTCGTTGCCTGGGTGGGCGACGGCGAGATGGGTGACCGTGAAGCCGTACATCTTGGCCTGGACATCGAGCACCGGAATGGTCTCCTTGCCGTAGGCCGAGTCGTGATAGAGGTTCACGATCTTCTTGCCCTTCAGCTTGTCCATCCCGCCTTCCTTCATGCCGATGAACTTGATCTTGACCGTGTTCTGCGACCAGTAGTTCGTGATCAGCGGGAAGATGTAGGGAAACACGCGGCCGTCGCTCGCGTCCGTGCGGCCGTAACCGACAGAGATCACCGGGATCCTGTCGGCAGTGGCCCTGTCGATGACGGAGTAGGTGATGCCGGTCGAGAGCGGGTGGAAGACCGTGTTGCCGGTCGGCCCGTTCTTCTTCATTCGCTCGTAGCACTCGACGCCGCGTGCGTTGTTGTACTCGGTCTCGCATTCCTCCCAGGTGAGCTTGACGCCATTCACGCCGCCGTCGCGCGCGTTGATCATCTGGAAGTAGTCGATCATCCCTCCGAAGATGCCCGAACCGCCTGCAGCGTAGGGGCCGACCCGGTAACTCGGCATGCCGACATACTGGTCGGCCGCGAGGACGGGAGAGGCGCCCAGGGCGCCGGCGATGCCAAGCCCGATCAGGGCCGTCTTGGTAAGCTTCATGCAATGCCTCCTCATCATGGTTAACCCTCCACGGGTACGTGTTGCAGGGCTGGTAGCAACATGCAGCGCTCGCATTCTAGTGCGGGAACGGCCACAGCCGCAGTTTTTCCTTGCCGATCTGCCACAGGCGGGCCAGCCCGTGCGGTTCGACGATCAGGAAAAAGATGATCAGCCCACCGAAGACGATGAGCTGAAGGTTCGAGGTGATTCCGGTCGGCAACACGTTTCCGAACAGCACCGGCAGCAGGTTGTCGAGGCCGATCGGCAGCAGCACGATGAAGGCCGCGCCCAGGAACGAGCCCAGCACGGTGCCCACGCCGCCGATGATGATCATGAACAGGATCCGGAAGGACAGATCCAGGTTGAAACCCTCCGGCTCGACCGTGCCGAGGTAGGTGTAGGCATACAGCGCACCGGCCACGCCGCAGTAGAAGGAACTCATCGCGAAGGCCATCAGCTTGGTCCGCATTAGCCGGATCCCGATCACCTCCGCGGCCACGTCCATGTCGCGCACCGCCATCCAGGCGCGCCCCACGGTGCTGCGCGCCATGTTCTTCGCCGCCAGGGCAAGGAGTGTGACCACCACCAGCGTGAGCAGGTACTTGGAGCGCGGCGAGGCGAACGTGTAACCCAGGATCTCGACCTTCTGCGCGGTGATGACGCCGGAGGAGCTGTTGTTGGAGAACCAGCCGAACTTGGTCAGCGCCCAGACGATGAAGAACTGCGCGGCGAGCGTGGCCACCGCCAGGTAGAAGCCCTTGATCCGCAGCGAAGGCAGCCCGAACAGGATGCCCACCGCGGCCGCGCACAGCCCGCCGAGCACGAATGCCGCGAGGATGGGCATGCCCGGCACGCGCAGCATGAAGTTGTAGGCGCCGAACGCGCCCACCGCCATGAATGCCGCCGAGCCGAGCGAGAGCTGCCCGGCATATCCGGTGAGGATGTTCAGGCCGATCGCGGCGAGCGAGAAGATCAGCACCGGGATGATGATCGCCTGCAGCCAGTACTGGTCGGCGATGAAGGGCACGACCAGGTAGAAGAAGGCGAGGATCAGGCCGATCGCGATCCGGTCCTGGCGGATCGGGAAGATCTGCTGATCCGCCTTGTAGCTTGCCTTGAATTGTCCGGCTTCTCTATAAAGCATGACGACTGGTTTCGGGTTTCGGGTGCGGTCAGACGCGGTCGATGTGTTTCTCGCCGAACAGGCCCTCGGGGCGCACCAGCAGGAACAGGAGCGCGACCATGTAGGCGAACCAGCCCTCGATCCCGCCTCCGACCAGCGGACCGACATAGACCTCGCCGATCTTCTCGGAGGCTCCGATGATGAGGCCGCCCACGATCGCGCCGGCCACCGACTCGAAGCCGCCGATGATGAGCACCGGAAGCGCCTTGAGGGCGACGAAGGTCAGCGCGAACTGCACGCCGTTGCGCGCCCCCCACATGACGCCCGCGACCAGGGCCACGAATCCCGCGACCGCCCACACGATGCGCCAGATGCTCTGCAGCGGAATGCCGATCGCCAGCGCGGCCTGGTGATCGTCGGCCACCGCGCGAAGCGCCCGGCCCACCCGCGTCTTGTTGAAGAACACGGCGAGCACGGTGACCAGCACGGCGGAGACGCCCGCGGCGAACAGATCGAAGGTCGACACCCCGATGCCCCAGTTGTCCATCGTCCAGGCGATCGGCTCGTCGACGATGCCGATCTCCAGCCCGTGCACGGCCGCGCCCCACATGCCCTGTGCAAGGCCCTCGATGAGGAATCCCAGCCCGATGGTGGCCATGAACAGCGTGATCTGGGGCTGATTGACCAGGGGGCGCAGCACGACGCGCTCGGTCACGACCGCGAGCACCACCATCGACGCCAGCGCGAGCGCGAAAGCCGGCCAGAACGGCACGCCGAGCTCCATGATGCTGACGAAGGTCAGCGCCGCGAAGAACACCATCGCGCCCTGCGCGAAGTTGAACACCCCGGAGGCCTTGTAGATCAGGACGAAGCCGAGCGCCACCAGCGCGTACATCACGCCGGAGAGCAGCCCGCCGATGAGCACCTCGAAGAAGAAATTCATCTCGCTTGCCTCGCTCAGTGGGCGGTGCCCAGGTAGGCGCGGATGACGACCGGGTCCGAGCGCACCTCGTCGGGCGTGCCTTCGGCGATCTTCTGGCCGTGATCGAGCACGACCACGAAGTCCGAGATGTCCATCACCACGCCCATGTCGTGCTCGATCAGCAGGATGGTGGTTCCGAACTGGTCATTGACGTCGAGGATGAAGCGGCTCATGTCCTGCTTCTCCTCGACGTTCATGCCGGCCATCGGCTCGTCGAGCAGCAGCAGCGTCGGCTCCGCCGCCAGTGCCCGCCCCAGTTCGACGCGCTTCTGCAGTCCGTAGGGCAGCCGGCCCACGGGCGTCTTGCGGATGTGTTCGATCTCCAGGTAGTCGATGACCTCCTCGATCTTCGCGCGGTGCTCGAGCTCCTCGCGCTGCGCCGGCCCCCAGTACAGTGCCTGCTGGAGGAAATTGCACTTCATCTTGAGGTTGCGCCCGGTCATCAGGTTGTCGAGCACGCTCATGCCCTTGAACAGGGCGATGTTCTGGAACGTGCGGGCGATGCCCTGCGCGGCGGCCTCGTGGGGATGCATCCGCCGGCGCTGCTTGCCGAGGAAGGTGACGGTGCCCTCCTGCGGGTGGTAGACGCCGTTGATGACGTTGAGCATCGAACTCTTGCCGGCACCGTTCGGGCCGATGATCGAGCTGATCTCGCCGCGCCGGATCTCGAAGCTCACCCCGCTGATCGCCTTGACCCCGCCGAAGTGCAGGCCGACGTTCTCGACCCGCAGGAAGCTGCCCTCGGCCGCGCCCTCCGCTTCGCGATGGCGCTTTCTCAGCTCGCCCAGCGCCAGCATCGCCTGGTCGCGCGAGTCGTAGATGTTCGAGCGGAACATGGCGCGTTCGGAATGGCTGCGGATCGCGTCGCGCGTGCTCGAAGAGGCGCCGACCCGGACCGTGCCCAGACCGTGGATGATGTTGGTGTTCTTGCCGCGCTCGGCGAAGCGCGGCCAGGCTTCGGGCGTGATGACGCAGCCCTTGTAGTTGACCAGGAAGTACCAGCGCCGGCCGCTCGCCGCCAGCCGCCGGTCGATCTCGTCGTAGAAGGCATCGACGGTGGAGGAATCGGACAGCGTGAGGTCGGTGAAATCCACCTCCATGGTCACGATCTCGTCGTGGAAGACGACGCATTCGGAAATGGATTTCTCGCTCATCGATCTCTTGCCGTGTTCGAGTCTGCCGCGCGGCGCTATGCCGCCTTCCTGACGTCGGCCGGAAAGACGTTGGCTTCGCCGATCTTCAGATCGGCCGCCACCGTGCCCCTGCGCCCGTCCTCGAACTTCACCAGCGTCTCGATGAACTGCGAGGTCTTGTCCGAGTACAGCGCATCGATCAGCACCGCATATTTCTCCGCGATGAAGCCGCGGCGCACCTTGCGCGTGCGGGTCAGTTCGTCGTCGTCCGGGTCCAGCTCCTTGTGCAGGATGATGAACCGGTGCACCTGCGAGTCGGCGAGCATCGCGTCCCGCGCCAGTTCGGCATTGGCCTGCTCGACGCACTCGCGGATGAGCGCGTAGACCTCGGCCTTCTGGGCGAGGTCGGTATAGCCGCTGTAGGCGATCCCGCGGCGCTCGGCCCAGTTACCCACCGAACCCATGTCGATGTTGATGAACGCGCACACCCGCTCGCGCCCGTTGCCGAAGGCGACCGCCTCCTTGATGTGCGGGAAGAACTTGAGCTTGTTCTCGATGTAGTTCGGCGCATACATCGCGCCGCCCGCCATCTTGCCGACGTCCTTGGCGCGGTCGATGATCTTGAGCTGGCCGTCATCGAGGAACCCGGCATCCCCGGTGTGGAAATAGCCCTCGGCATCGATCGACTCGGCGGTCGCATCGGGCCGCTTGTAGTACTCCTTCAGCATCGCACCGGAGCGCACCAGCACCTCGCCATTGCCGGCGATCTTCACCTCGACTCCCGGCGCCGGGATGCCGACCGTATCGAGCCGGATCTTCCCGTCCGGCTGAAGGCAGACGTAGGCACAGGTCTCGGTGGAGCCGTAGAGCTGCTTCAGGTTGATGCCGATCGAGCGGTAGAAGCGGAACAGGTCGGGGCCGATCGCCGCACCCGCGGTGTAGGCGACCCGGATGCGGCTCATGCCGAGCACGTTGCGCAGCGGCCCGTAGATCAGCACACCCCCCAGCGCGTAGAGCAGGCGGTCCTTGAAGGCGACCGGCTTCCCGTCCAGGATCTCGGCCCCGCAGCGGCGCGCGACTTCCATGAAATACTGGAACATCCGGCGCTTGAGAGCGCCGGCGTCTTCCATCCGGATCAGCACCTGGGTGAGCAGGTTCTCGAACACGCGCGGCGGCGCGAAGTAGTAGGTCGGGCCGATCTCCCGGAGGTCGGTCATCACCGTGTCGCCCGACTCGGGGCAGTTGATGGTGAAACCCGCCACCAGCGCCTGGGCATAGGAGAACAGGTTGTCGCCCACCCAGGCCATCGGCAGGTAGGAGAGGATCTCCTCGTCTGCGGTCAGCTTGTCGAAGCCCACTCCGCCGCTCGCCGCGAAGATCAGCGCCCCGTGCGCCACCTCGACGCCTTTGGGCTTGCCCGTCGTGCCCGAGGTGTAGAGCATGATGGCGACATCGTCCGGGGAACCCTTCGCGACCTCCCCGGCGATGAACTCGGGATGGTCGCGGTTTCTCGCCCGGCCCGTCGCCTGCACCTCGTCCAGCCTGCGCAGGCCGGCAGCCGCGTAATGGTGCAGGCCGCGCGGATCGTCGTAGAGGATGTGCTCGAGCGCCGGACACTGGTCGCGGACTTCGAGCAGCTTGTCGACCTGCTCCTGGTCTTCGACGACGGCGTAGCGGATCCCGGCGTCCTGCAGCACGAACACCATTTCCGCCGCGACCGCGTCCTGATACATCGGCACCGGCACCCCACCCAGGCACTGCGCCGCGCACATCGACCAGTACAGCCGGGGCCGGTTGTCGCCGATGATGGCGAGATTGTCCCCGCGCTTGAAGCCGAGCTCGGCCAGGCCGGCGGCAATGGCGTAAATTTCCTCGACAGCCTGCTTCCAGGTCCAGGTCTGCCAGATGCCGAGGTCCTTCTCGCGGACGGCGGGCTTGCCCGGGCGCACCGCGGCGTGGTGCGCGGCCAGGCGCGGAAAGGTGTCCGCTGCAGCCTTGATCGGCTCCCCCGCCATACCCACTCTCCTCCAGAGTCTGTCGCTATGCCGGCCATGATCGCACAGGGCCTGCCGCGCGGACAACTGCTGCGCGGCGCGCAAGCGTAAGGCATCGCGCCCGCTGACGCAAACCGCCCCGGCGGCGCGAGTTTCTTCCCGATCGCGTTTGCCGGACGGATGTTAAGCGGTATATTCCGCGCAAGCTGTCGTTTCGCGGACAATTGGCCATGCGGACACTCGACGCGATGCTGGAGACGAGTCCCTGGTTCGTCGCGCTCGGAGCGCCGGCGCGCGAACGGGTGCGCACGAGCCTCGTGGTGCGCGAGTATCCGACCACCGCCTTCGTCTGCCGCAAGGGCGAGCCCTCGGATCACTGGATCGGCGTCATCGAGGGCCTGGTGAAGCTCAACGCCCTCTCGCCCTCGGGCAAGTGCGTAACCTTCACCGGGGTGCCGGCCGGAAGCTGGTTCGGCGAGGGCTCGGTGCTCAAGCGCGAGGCGCGCAAGTACGACGTGATCGCGCTGCGCGCCTCGCGCGTCGTGCTGATGCCCGAGGCCACCTTCCACTGGCTGCTCGACACCAGTTTCAGTTTCAACCGCCACCTGCTCATGCAGTTGAACGAGCGTGTCGGGCAGTTCATCGGCATGGTCGAGCACGAGCGCCTGCTGGAGCCCGATGCCAAGGTCGCGCGCGCGCTCGCCTCGCTCTTCAATCCGCAGCTCTACCCCGCCACAGGACCGCAGATCCAGATCTCGCAGGAGGAGCTCGGCTATCTGGCCGGCGTCTCGCGCCAGCGCGTGAACCAGGCCCTCCAGCAGCTCGAGAAGGCCGGCCTGGTGAAGGCCGAGTACAGCGCCGTCACCATTCTCGATCTCGACGGCCTGCGCTGCTTCGAAGGCTGAGCGTCCTGCAGGCGCGGCCGTGCCGACCGGCGTCGACCACGGCCGACCCCGCGCCCGGCGCGATCACCCGCCCCGGCAGCGGTGACGTGAGTGACTCGACGCTTTCGGCCAGCGGTCAGGGGCTCGCGTCGCGGCGCTCCCGCAGTTCGAGCGCCTGACGCTCGGGATGCAGGGATCGCCGGACGCTCACATGTTGCGCCGGTACTGTCCGCCGACTTCGTAGAGCGCGGTCGAGATCTGGCCGAGCGAGCAGTGGCGAACCGCTTCCATCAGTGCCTCGAACACGTTTCCGTTTTCGATCACGGTGCGCTTGAGCCGGTCGAGCTGGACGGGCGCCTGCGGCGCGTGGCGGGCCTGGAAGTCGCGCAGCCGTGCGAGCTGGGAGCGCTTTTCCTCCTCGGTCGAGCGGGCGAGCTCCTGCTTCGCGGGCAGCGCCGATCCGTGCGGGTTGAGGAAGGTGTTGACGCCGACGATCGGGTAGCTGCCGTCGTGCTTGCGCCGCTCGTAGTAGAGCGACTCTTCCTGGATCTTGCCGCGCTGGTAGCCGGTCTCCATCGCGCCCAGCACGCCGCCGCGTGCGCTGATCGCCTCGAACTCCTTGAGCACCGCCGCCTCGACGAGATCGGTGAGTTCCTCGATGACGAAGGAACCCTGGTTCGGGTTCTCGTTCTTCGCCAGACCCCACTCCCGGTTGATGACGAGCTGGATCGCGAGCGCGCGGCGCACCGACTCTTCGGTGGGCGTGGTCACGGCCTCGTCGTAGGCATTGGTGTGCAGCGAGTTGCAGTTGTCGTAGATCGCGATCAGCGCCTGGAGCGTGGTACGGATGTCGTTGAAGGCCATCTCCTGCGCGTGCAGGCTGCGGCCCGAGGTCTGCACGTGGTACTTGAGCTTCTGGCTGCGCTCGTTCGCCCCGTAGCGGTTCTTCATCGCCACCGCCCAGATGCGCCGCGCCACGCGGCCCAGCACCGAGTACTCCGGGTCCATCCCGTTGGAGAAGAAGAACGACAGGTTGGGTGCGAACTCGTCGATGTGCATGCCGCGGGCGAGATACGACTCCACGTAGGTGAAGCCGTTGGCGAGCGTGAAGGCGAGCTGCGAGATCGGATTCGCGCCGGCCTCGGCGATGTGGTAACCGGAGATCGACACCGAATAGAAGTTGCGCACGTCGTGATGGACGAAATATTCCTGGATGTCGCCCATCACCTTGAGCGCGAACTCGGTCGAGAAGATGCAGGTGTTCTGGCCCTGGTCCTCCTTCAGGATGTCGGCCTGCACGGTGCCGCGCACGTTCGCGAGGACCCAGTCGCGGATCTTCTCCGCCTCGTCCTCGGTCGGCTCGCGATCGTTGTCGGCCCGGAACTTCTCGATCTCGCGGTCGATCGCGGTGTTGAAGAACATCGCCAGGATCATCGGCGCCGGGCCGTTGATCGTCATCGACACCGAGGTGTCGGGCGCGGTGAGATCGAAGCCCGAATACAGCACCTTCAGGTCGTCCAGGGTGGCGATGGAAACGCCGGAGTTGCCGATCTTGCCGTAGATGTCGGGCCGCTCGTCCGGGTCGCAGCCGTAGAGGGTCACCGAGTCGAAGGCGGTCGACAGGCGCACCGCCGGCATGCCCTCGGACAGCTTCTTGAAGCGGCGGTTGGTGCGGAAGGGATCGCCCTCCCCGGCGAACATGCGGGTGGGATCCTCGTTCTCGCGCTTGAACGCGAACACCCCGGCGGTGAAGGGAAACGAGCCGGGAACGTTCTCGCGCATCAGCCAGGAGAGGATCTCGCCCTCGTCCTCGAAGCGCGGCAGCACCACCTTGCGGATGCGCGTGCCCGAGAGCGTTTCGTGGATCAGCGCGGTGCGCACTTCCCTGTCGCGGATCTTCACCACGTACTCGTCGCCCGCGTAGGCCTTCTTCATGTCCTGCCACATCGCGAGCAGTTTCTTCGCCCGCACATCCAGTTCGCCGTCCTTGCGGGCGATGAACTCGTCGAACTGCGTGGCATCGCGCCCGCAGCCCTCGAACAGCGACCGGGCGATCCTCAGGCTCTGGCGCTCGCGCGCGATGCGGGCCTGCTCGCGCACACCCGCGTGATAGGCGCGCAGCGCCTCGGCGATCTCGGCAAGATAACGTGCGCGCGAGGTCGGCACGATGGCCCGCTGTGCGCTCGACGCGCGCACAGAAACGGCCGGCAACCTGCGCTCGCCCGGCGCGAGGCCCTTCGCCATCAGCGGCGCGAGCAGCGCCTGGTAGAGCGCGGTCACGCCGTCGTCGTTGAAGCGCGCGGCGATCGTGCCGAAGACCGGCATCTCCTCGAGCGGCGTTGCGAAGCGCTCGCGGTTCCTCTGCACCTGCTTGCGCACGTCGCGCAGCGCGTCTTCCGCGCCCTTGCGGTCGAACTTGTTGATGGCGACGAAGTCGGCGAAATCCAGCATGTCGATCTTCTCGAGCTGGCTGGCGGCACCGAACTCCGGCGTCATCACGTAGAGGGAGACGTCGACATGGGGCACGATCGCCGCATCGCCCTGGCCGATGCCGGGTGTCTCCACGATCACCAGGTCGAAGCCGGAAAGCTTGCAGCAGGCGATGACGTCCGGCAGCGCGCGCGAGATCTCGGCGCCCGCCTCGCGGGTGGCGAGTGAGCGCATGTAGAGGTTGGGTGAATCGATCGCGTTCATGCGGATGCGATCGCCGAGCAGCGCGCCGCCGGACTTGCGGCGCGAGGGATCGACCGCGATCACCGCGATCCTGAGGCGATCGTCCAGATCGAGCCGGAAGCGCCGGATCAGCTCGTCGGTGAGCGAGCTCTTGCCCGCGCCTCCGGTGCCGGTGATGCCGAGCACCGGCACCGCGACCGCCGCCGCACGCGAGACGATCTCGCTGCGCGCATCCGCCGGACAATGCCCGTTTTCCAGCGCCGTGATGATGCGCGCGAGCGCGCGCCGGTCGCCCCCGGCCAGCGCCTCGAGGATGGCGCCGGCCTCGCGCGGCGCGGACTTGCCCGGATCGACGTCGCAGCGCTCGACCATGTCGTTGATCATCCCTTGCAGGCCCAGCTTCTGCCCATCCTCGACCGAATAGATGTGGGTGACGCCATACTCGGTCAGCTCCCGGATCTCGTCGGGCACGATCACGCCCCCGCCGCCGCCGAAGACCTTGATCTGCGCGCCGCCACGCGCCTTCAGGCAATCGACCATGTATTTGAAGAACTCGACATGGCCGCCCTGGTACGAGGACACGGCGATGCCCTGGGCGTCTTCCTGCAGCGCCGCGGCGACGATCTGCTCGACCGAGCGGTTGTGGCCAAGATGGATCACTTCCACGCCGCTCGCCTGCAGGATGCGGCGCATGATGTTGATCGAGGCATCGTGGCCGTCGAACAGCGCCGCCGCGGTGACGAACCGCACCTTGTGCCGGAGCTTGTAGGGGGCCAGGCGGGCGCCGAGCGAGAGGTCGGTCATGAGGGCCTCCGGTGGGGGAGAAGTCCGGAACGGATGATAGGCCCGGGCAGTCTAGCTTCCGTTGACGTTAACGTCAATCTGGTCGTCGCGCCCCAACACCCTCACCGACCATCGCGTCGCCCTCGTCCGGCGCGCGCGCATCCCGTCTACCAGTAGTTCTCGACCAGGATCTGTCCGGGCTCGCGGCGCCGGTGCTTGCGGAACCCGCGCGCGGCGAGCGCGGCGGCGGCGTCGCGCACCATGTCCGGGTTGCCGCACAGCATCACGCGGCTGGCTTCCGGGTCGAGCGCGGCTCCCGCGCGCTCTTCGAGGCGGCCATCGGCGATCGCCTGCGGGATGCGCCCGGACAGCGCGAACGCGGTCGCCTCGCGGCTCACGAAGGGCACGAAGGCGAAGGCTCCTGGATGTGCGCGTTCGATGCCCTCGATGACGTCGACATAAGCGCGCTCGGCCGCGGTGCGCACCGCATGCGCCAGCACCACGCGCCCGAAGCGCCGCCACGGCTCCACGGTGCGCAGGATGGACAGGAAGGGCCCGATGCCGGTTCCGGTCGCGAGCAGCCACAGCGCGCGCCCCTCGGGCACCTCGCTCAGGGTGAGAAAGCCGCTCGCGCGCGGTCCCACCAGCACGCGATCCCCGGCGCGCAGCGCGGCCAGCCGCAGGCTCAGGTGCCCGCGCTTGACGATGCCGAAGTAGAAGTCGAGCGGACGCTCGGCGGGCGGATTGACGATCGAATAGGGCCGGCCGACGACCTCGCCGCCGATCTCGAGCGCGAGCTTGGTGAACTGGCCGGCCTCGAACGCCTCCACCGGGGCATCCACGCGCAGCGAAAAGAGCTGCGGCGTCCACTCGACCTTTTCGGTGACCGTGCCCTCGACCCAGCGTTCCGCCATCCCCACTCTCCCCCGATGCAAGCCTTGCGGTCGGACAACCGCGCCGCGGGCCGGTTCCGCGCCTCAGAGCCGCTTGCGCAGCTCGGTCTTCAGCACCTTCCCGGTCTCGTTCTTGGGCAACTGCGCGAGGAAACGGTAGCGCTTCGGTCGTTTGAAACGCGCGATGCGCGCGAGGCACAGCGCATCCAGATCGGCCTCCGTGACCTGCGCGCCCGCGCGGGTGACCACGAACGCCATCACGCTCTCGCCCCACTCGGGGTCGCGGGCACCGATCACCGCCGCCTCGAGCACCCCCGGATGCGCGAGGAGCACCTCCTCCACCTCGCGCGGGTAGATGTTGGAGCCGCCGGAGATGATGACGTCCTTGCTGCGATCCTTCAGCGTGAGGAAACCCTCCTCGTCGAGGCTGCCGAGGTCGCCCGTATGCAGCCAGCCGCCGCGCAGGGTCTCGGCGCTCGCCTCGGGATCGTTCAGATAGCCCGCCATCACGGAGTCCCCGCGCACCAGCACTTCGCCGACCTCGCCTTCGGCCAGTGCCTGGTCGCGATCGCCGGCGATGCGCACTTCCACGCCGGTCACCGGCAGCCCGACCGAAGCGAGGCGGGCCTCGTGGCGCGGATGGCCGGTGTCGGCGTGCAGCGCCTTCGAAAGCGCGCTGATGGTCATCGGGCTCTCGCCCTGACCGTAGATCTGCGCGAGCCGGCAGCCGAACACGGCCATGGCGCGGCGAAGATCCTCGACATACATCGGCCCGCCGCCATAGACGATGGTCTTCAGCCCCTCGGGCGCACCGCAACGCTCGGCCTGCGCGGCCAGGCGCTTCACCATGGTCGGGGCCGCGAACATCGTCGCCCCGCGAAACGCACCCATCAGTTCCAGCGCCTCCGCCGCATCGAAGCCGCCCGAGTCTGGAATCACGCTGCACGCCCCCGCCGCCACGTGGGGCAGCAGGTACAGGCCGGAGCCGTGCGACATCGGCGCCGCATGCACGATCGCATCCCCGGCCGCGATCCGGTCGACGTCGGAGAAATAATTCAGCGTCATCGCGAGCAGGTTGCGATGGGTGAGCATCACGCCCTTGGGCCGTCCGGTCGTTCCGCTGGTGTAGAACAGCCAGGCGATGTCGCGCTCCGAGCACTCCGCGACCGGCAGCGGGTCTGCGGCGAGCAGCCCCGCATACTGCGCCGTGTCCGGATCGATCAGGAAGGCGAGATCGGCTCCGGCCGCGGCCACGCCCTCGGAGAGATCGGCGCTCGCGAAACACACGCGCGCGCCGGTGTCCTCGAAGATGAACGCCAGCTCCTTCGGATGCAGCTTGGCGTTGATCGGCACCGCAGCGAGCCCCGCGTGCCAGCAGGCGAAGAGCAGCTCGACGTAGGCTGGCGAATTCTTCATCACCAGCGCGACGCGGCCGCCCGGCGCGAGACCCAGGCGCCGCACCAGTGCGCCCGCGAGCCGCTCGACGCGCGAGGCCAGGCCCGCGTAGTCGTGGAGGACGCGCCCGCCCAGCGCGACCGCGGGCAGCCGCGGATGGGCGCGCGCGCTGCGCAGCAGGAGCCGGGCGAGGTTCGGAACCGTCACGGCTGCGATTCTAGCAGCCCCCCTCAGCGGACCCGTTCGAAGACGCCGGTTCGCCCTGCCCGGTCGAAATACACCACATCGAAGGGCTGCTTCTTCCCCGCCTCTTCCATGCCCGGCGAGCCGCTCACCATGCCCGGAACGGCGAGCCCGGCGACGGCCGGCTTGTCGCGCAGCAATCGCCGGATGGATGACGCCGGCACATGCCCCTCGACCACGTAACCGCCGACCTGCGCGGTATGACAGGAGCCGAGCGCGTCCGGCACACCCAGCCGTTTCTTGACCGCCGCCATGTCTCTCGAATCGACGGTCTTCACCTTGAAGCCGTCGCGGCTCAGGTGCTCGACCCACTTGCCGCAGCATCCGCAGGCGGGATCCTTGAAGACCACCACCTCCGCCGGGCCCGCCGCGCTCGCCAGGGACCGAGCCAGACCGACGATCGCCGTCGTCGCCATCGCGCCAAGCAGGTGTCGCCTCTTCATCATCACTCGCATCGCACTTCTCCTTTCAGGGGTTGCGGTTCTTCAACATTTCCCGCCTCGCCTTCCACACCTCTTCGGGCCAGCGGCTCTCGATATAGGCCAGGGTCGCACGGATGTCGCCGTCGGACAGCAGGCGGCCGAAGGCCGGCATGTCGCTGACATGGCCCGGCGGTGCGAACTTCTCCATCCCTTCCTTCGTGATGCCGAACAGGAGGTCGTCGGGATGGTGCCAGGTGTGCCCGGTCCGGTCGTGGGGCGGTGCCGGAAAGCGCCCGTTGGGCAAACGCCGGCGCCAGTCCGCCTGGCCTTCCAGCCTCGTCCCGTGGCAGCTCGCGCAGTTCTTCTCGTAGAGCGCCTTGCCCCGCGCAACGGCCGCGGCGTCGGTCACCGGAATCGCCGCCGCCCTGCCGCCGCGCACGGAGTCGTCGCACTGGGCCACCACGACCGCGGCGAGCACCGACGCCAGCGCAAGCCGTGCGATCATCGCGGGGAGGCGGCCGCCTCACGTTTTCGTGCCGTCGGCGCCGATCTCGACGCGGCTGCCGTCGAGATAGCGGTGCGGCGGCACGATGAGGTTCGTGGGCGCCGGGACATTCCTGAACACCCGCCCGGCGAGGTCGAAGCGCGAACCGTGGCAGGGGCAGTAGTAGCCGCCGTGCCAGTCGGGACCGAGGTCGGCCGGCGCGACCTCCGGCCGGAAGGTCGGGATGCAGCCGAGGTGGGTACACAGGGCGACGAGGATCGAAACCTCGGGCCGGACGGAGCGCAAGGCGTTCGCCGCATAGCCCGGCTGCTGATCCACCCGGGATTGCGGATCGGCGAGCTGCGCCAGGTGACCGGCCGAGCCCATCGCCTCGATCATCTGCGGCGTGCGGCGCAGGATCCAGACCGGCTTGCCGCGCCATTCCACTGTCATTTGTGCGCCCGGCGCGAGCTGCGCCACGTCGACGGTGATCGGGGCGCCGGCCGAGCGCGCGCGCTCGCTGGGCGCCATGCTCGCGAGGAACGGGACCGCCGTCGCCACCGCGCCGATGCCGCCGGCCGCGGCGGTGGCCAGCACCAGGCGCCTGCGCACCTCGTCCAGTCCATCGCCGTCAACCGTCAGTTCCATGATCGTGCCCTCCTGTAGATGACACCAGCCTAACCGCCGAGATCGCGCTTCTTCTGCTCGAACTCGTCCTTGCCGATCTCGCCGCGGGCGTAGCGCTCGCGCAGGATCTCCAGGGCGCGGTTCTCGTTCGGGGGGCTGCGGCCCGGCGAGCTGCCCATCAGCCATTTCACCAGCACGGCGATGCCGAGGATCAGCAGCGCCCACCACAGGAGCATCGGCACCATGCCGAGGAACCCCCACCCCCAACCCATGCCGTGATCACCCCACATCATGACCGCAGTTCCTCCCGTCGAGTTTCCGCCCGTTCCCGCAAGGCGCCGATCCGGCGCGCCGTACCCGCGCCGTTCCGAAGAACCGGCGCAGCAACCATACACCCGCCGAGGGCAGCAGCAGCCATTGCGCGAGCGGCGCCAGCCCGATCCCCAGCAGGCGGGGCATCGCCTCGCGGTAGGCCCAGTTGCCTTCGACGTAGACATTGTTCCATTCACTGAACGCCGTGTAGGCGAGCGCCGTCACCGTCGCGAAAAAAACCCCGCGCAGCCCGTGGTGCAACGGCCAGCGCGCATCGCGCAGTGCGACCGCCGCGACCGCATAGGCGGCAAGCGCGATCAGCCCATCGCCTGCGGTGCAGTGCAGGACTGCGCGCACGACGTAAGCCCGGTCGGGATCGCCGGCGATCGTGTAGAGGGGAAGCTGCGCGATCTCCCAGCCGAGATGCAGGACGAGTTCGATCGCCGCCCAGGCGAGGATCACCCCGGTCGCGCGCACACTCGCGCTACCGCGGGCTGGCGCCGGCATCGTCGCGCGCGCTCCATCGACCCGGCTCATCCGATCGTCCCCAGCACCGGGAACATCTGCAGAATCCAGATCGAAAAGCCGGAGAGCTGCCCGGTCACCATCGCGACACCCATGACCACCATCAGGACACCGGCGAGGATCTGCAAGGGTCGACCGAGGGTTCGCAGCCGTTTGAGGTTGCGGATCAGCGCGCCGGTGAAGAAGGCCGCAGCGAGGAAGGGCACGCCCAGCCCCCCTGCGTAGGCGGCGAGCAGCGGAACGCCGCTCCCCGGCTGCGACATGGCGCCGGCCGTCAGGATGGTGCCCAGCACCGGGCCGATGCACGGGGTCCATCCGAACGCGAACGCGAGCCCGAGCAGGTACGCGCCCGCCGGATGCCCGCCGGCCACATGCGGATGGAAGCGCCAGTCGCCGTGGAACCACCAGGCGTGGCGCACCAGCCCGAGCATGAACAGGCCGAAGCCGATGACGATTGCGCCGCCGATCAGATTCACCTCGTAGCGGTAGCGGATCAGCAGTTGCCCGAGCGCGCTGGCGCTCGCGCCGAAGGCGATGAACACGGTCGAGAAGCCGAGCACGAAGAACAGGCTGAGGACGAGTGCCGCGAAGCGCGTTCGCGCGGCCGCCTCTTCGCGCGCGCCATGGACCGCATGCCCCGCGATGTAGGAGACATAGCCGGGCACGAGTGGCAGCACGCAGGGCGAGAGGAACGAAACCGTACCCGCCAGGAATGCGGTCGAGAGGGCGAGCGTCGAAGCATCCGTCATGACGGATTCATCCCCGGCGAGCGCCTTCGGACGCCGGTTCGCCGATGGCGGCCCTGATCTTTGCGAGCGCCTCGGGTCCGTCCCATTGCGCAGGCCCGATGCTGCGCCCGACTTCGCGGCCGCGCCGGTCCACCAGCAGCGTCGTGGGCACCGCGATGGTGCCCAGGCGCGAGCCGGCCGACTCGGCCGGATCGGCCCAGGCGCGCAGGAACCTGATGCCGATCTCCCGGTAGAAGCGCTTCACGGCTTCGACCCCCCCGCGGTCCACCGCCACCGCGACCACCTCGAAGTCCGGGCCCCCGAGCATGGACTGGAGCCGGTCGAGGGACGGCATCTCCTTGCGGCAGGGCGGACACCAGGTCGCCCACAGGTTGAGCAGGACGACCCTGCCGCGGAACTCGCTCAGCCGGTGCGCACGCCCGCGCTCGTCCTGGAAGCCGATATCCGCGACCGCGCGCCGCTCTGCGGGTGGCAGCGCCGCGGCGGCGAGCGCCCCGGAGGCCGGCGCGCGAGTGCCGACCCATGCGCTGCCCACCCCAAATGCCACTGCCACGGCGGTGGCGAAACCCATCGCCTTCAGTCGAGTCATCGCTGCAGCCGCTCGACCAGCGGCAGGAGCTTGTCCTTCAGCACATCGGGGGTGATCGGCCCGATATGCTTGTAGGCGATGCGTCCCTCGCGGTCGATGACGAAGGTCTCGGGCACCCCATACACGCCCCAGTCGATGCCCACCCGGCCGTCGATGTCCGCGCCGGTGCGGGTGTAGGGGTCGCCCAGCTCGCCGAGCCAGCGCGCCGCGTCGTCGGGCTTGTCCTTGTAGTCGAGGCCGTGGATCGGAACGACCCCGCGCGCCTTCAACGCCATCCACAGGGGATGTTCCTCACGGCACGCGACGCACCAGGACGCGAACACGTTGACCAGCGAGACCTCGCCGCGCAGATCCGCGCTCGCCAGACCGAGGGTGCGGCCCTTGACCGGAGGCAATTTGAAGTCGGGGACCGGTTTGCCGATCAGCGGAGACGGGACCTCGCGCGGATTCAGCGTCAGCCCGATCCCGAGCACGACCGCCAGGAGCGCGAAGATCGCGAGCGGGAGGAAACGGCTCCAGCCGCCGCACGGCCGGCCATCCGAAGCGTTCCCGAGGCCCTGCAGCCCCGGCGGCGCCGCGGGTGCGGAATTCTCGAGGCCGTTCGCACTCATTTCGGGACCCCGGCTTCCGCCAGCAGGCGCCACGTCTTGCCCCCATCCTGGCTCAGATAGACGTTACGCCGGAAGGTCGCCAGCGCGTGGGTGTTCGCGTCGCGCGGATGGTGGGCGATGTTGGACACCGCATCCTCGTCGAGCCGCGGCAGGGCCACGCCGGTCTCGGCGCCGGCCGGCAGCTCGATGCGCGCCAGGGTCGGTTTCCCGGCGTATCCGCCGTACCAGAGCGACTTGCCGTCCACCGCAAAAGCGACCGAGGTCACCTGAGCGCCGCCGGCAAGGCGCCGGAAACGCTCGCCTCCATCCGTCGACAGGAACAGGCCGGCCTTGGTGCCCACCGCCAGCGTCCTGGCATCGGCCGGATGGACGGCCAGGCTGGTGGGGCCGCCATCGAGCCCCTTGCCGGCGAGCCTCCGCCACATGAAGCCGTCATTCTCCGTGAGGTACAGTCCCGGCGAGGGCATGCGTGCGTTCGCGACCGGGCTGAACACCAGCACCGCGCCCGTGCCCCAGCTCGCGGCCGACAGGTGGAAGTCCGCCGCGCCTTCCAGACCGAGCTTCTTCCACGACTTGCCGCCGTCCGTGCTCTTCATCAGCCCGAGCGGATTGATCAGCCCCGCGCCGGCCGACGGATGGCCGCTCGTGTAGAGCGCGCGCGCCGTCGCGGCGAACCCCATCAGGTCGTGCCGCGGTCCCTCGGCGCTGCGCCAGCGACCCGCTTCGTAGCCGACCAGCCCCGTGTGCGTGGCGACCAGCACCGTCTTGCCATCGGCGCTGAAACCGAGCCCGTGGATGTCGGGCATGAGGCTTTCGGCCGCGACACCGGCACCCGAACATGCAACCAGCGCCGACGCCAGCGCCCCCACCGTTCCCCGCAATCTCATCTGGCATGACCTCCCTGATCGATCGAACCGTCAATGATGGTGCCGGTACTCGAACGCCGTCTCCAGCGCACGCGCGGCATCGAGCCTACTTGGCCGGCTGCGGCGGCTGGCCGCGCGACATCCCCTCGATCATCGCCTGCATCCTGTCCAGCCGGTTCTCCATCTGCATCATGCGCATCATCATCGGCTCCATGGCGCCGGCGCTACCCATCATGGCCATGCCGCCACCCATGCCGGGGCAGCCCGCGGCGCCACCCATGACGCCGTGGCCCATCATTGCTCCGCCCTGTCCGCCCATCATTCCGTGGCCCATCATGCCGCCCATCATTCCGGGCCCCATCATCCCCTGCCCCATCATTCCACCCATCATGCCGCCGCCCATTCCGGGCCCCATCATCGCGCCGCCTTCGGCCTGCATCATCGCCTGCGCCATCCCCATGTTCTGGCGCATGCTGTTCATGTGCTCGGCGAGCAGCCTCGCGCGCTCTGAGGCATCCTTGGCCTTCGCGATGCGATCGAGCTGCGCTTCCATGCGCTTGAGATTCTCCTTCATCCGGCTCGCCGCGACGGCGGGGGCCGGGAGAGCGGTGGCAGCCGCGACCGGTCCGATCGCTGCGCCGCCCTTGGCCGGATCCGGATGATGGGCGTCCTCGGCCAGCGCCACGGGCGCCACGAAAGCCGACGCGAGCAGCGCGGCGAGAAGATGCATCCTGATTCCGTTCATGATGATTTCCTTTCGTTGAAGAGACGATCGAGTGAAACGACAAGCAGTATTTCGATGGAGGTTCCCTCGGTTTCGGATGGATCCGGAGCTCGAATCCGCTGCGCCCTCGCGATTGAGCGTGCCGGGGCAACGGGTCGAGCGCCCGCGCCGCAGCCTCGCGGCCGCAGGCGGGTGAGGGAATCGGATCAGATGCGCAGGTTGAGCCGGAGCAGGCGCGCGGGGGGCGCCGGCAGTCCGACGGGACCCGCGCGGGAGGACTCTCGCGGCGGCAGTGCAAACAATGCGATTCGCGCGGGTGGAGCGCCGCGCACGTCGGGCGCATGGATCGCCGGCGCCGCCGTGGTCACCGTGCTCACGCCGAGCGTGTCGCAGTGGATCGCGCAGCCGGCCGGCGTGTGCAGGTTCTGCTGCGCACATGAATCGGCGGCGGCCTCGATGCCTGCCAGACCCGCGGTCGCGGCCCTGCATCCCTCGAACGCGAACACCGCCTGCGCCATCGCCAGCATCAGCCCCAGCGCAAGCGCGATCCGGCGCATCCACGAATACGAAAACGGTTTCATTCTTCTTTCACGTCCCGCACAACCCGGCCTTCGCCAGGCATACGACAGTCGATCGGGCCATTGGTTCATGCGAATCGCCGGCTCCGGGCCGGATGACGACGCTGCGCCCAGGGCAGCAGCAGGTGCCGCAGCCGCGCCGGCCGGTAGAGCCAGCGCAGGAACCGCCGGGTGTCGCCGGTCCATGCCTGGCCGCGCAGCAGCCAGCGATAACCGCGGTTGCCGAGCCGGTCGTAGATCGCGCGATTCACGTCGGCGGTCTCGATCGGGCGCTTCATCGCCTGCTCGCACGAAGCGTCATAGTCCGTTCCATCCAGAAGACTGCGGGCCGCCATCACGCCCGAGAACATCGCGTAGCGCATGCCGAAGCCGGCGAGCGCGTCCTGGAAGCCCGCCTGCTCGCCTGCGATCGGCTGCCGGCGGGAACGCGCCGCGGGCGGCCGGGGGAAGTTGGCGACCCCGCAGTGGAAGCGGACCTCCAGCATGTCGAAACCGACCAGACGCCTGAACCGCTCGACCGTGCGTTCGACATACAGCCGATGCCGGGCGAAATCGCGGAACATGCAGCTCTTGACGGTGCCGCGCCCGCCCATGACAAGCAGATACGCGTAGCCCCCTGGCGCGAGCGCCTCATCCAGGATCACCCAGAAACCGTCGACCAGACCGGTCTCGAAGTGGTAACCGGCGGCGATGGCGTCGGCCGTTCGCGGTCCGCAGGCGAAGATGCCGGGGCCGTCCAGCCGTTGCCGGCGGCTGCCATAGCGGATCTCGACGCCCAGGCACAGCGCCTGATCGAGCAGCGCCCGGTCGAGGCTGCCACGCCCCGGGCCGCGCTCGACCAGATAGAAGATCGGTGCCGAACTGCACAGCGCGTGCGGGCGGTCCCAGGCATCGAAAGCGACTCCCTTCAAGCAGGGCGCATGGTCGAAGTCCGTCGTGAGGCCGGCATCCCGCAACACATCGAGCGCATCGCGGTCGCCGGTCCAGTTCTCCAGGCCCTGCAGATCGCGGCGGAAGCGATGCCCGACCTCGCGCCCGGCTTCATGCACGACGACGCGCCTTCCGCCGCGCGCGGCCGTGATCGCCGCGGCGAGACCGGCAGGTCCCGCCCCCACCACCTCGATCGGCGCGCGTAGGCCCGTCACCGCCCGACCCCGTCAGAGGCCGCGACCACCGCTCGCCGAGGACGGTTCAATGACGGCAACCATGTCCTCCGTGTCGTCCATGTCCTTGATGTGCGGAACGCTCCCCATGGTGGCAGCACCCGGACTTCTCCGCTCCCGCCTGCGCGCCCGCCGCCGCGTACTTCGCGGGATCCGCCTTGAACGTCTCGCCGCATTGCGCCGAGCAGAAATGATAGCGGCGGCCCTCATGCTCCTCGATGGCGCCGGCAGCGTCGGAATCGATCTCCATGCCACACACCGGGTCAGTGACTTTCATCGTGCGTCCCTCCAGTCAGTGAAAAGCCGTGTCGAACACCACCACGATCCAGTTCTCTCTCAGCCATTCCATTGCTTTCTCCTTTCCGATGGATCAGATCTTCACACGGCGCAACCGCAGCGCGTTGGTGACCACCGAGATCGACGACAGGCTCATCGCCGCCGCCGCGAAGATGGGCGACACGAGGATGCCGAGCCAGGGGTAGAGGACACCGGCGGCGACCGGCACGCCGGCGGCGTTATACACCAGCGCGAAGAACAGGTTCTGCCGGATGTTGCGCATGGTGGCGCGCGCCAGCCGCCGCGCCCGCACGATGCCGTTGAGGTCGCCCTTCACCAGGGTGAAGCCGGCGCTTTCGATCGCCACGTCGGCGCCGGTGCCCATCGCGATGCCCACGTTTGCCTGCGCCAGCGCCGGGGCATCGTTCACTCCGTCGCCCGCCATCGCGACCTTGCGGCCCTGGGCCTGCAATTCGCGGATGATGCGGGCCTTGTCCGCGGGCAGCACATCGGCGCGGATCTCGTCGATCGCCAGCCGGCCCGCCACCGCACGGGCGGTGCGTTCGTTGTCGCCGGTCGCCATGACGATGCGCAGCCCCTGCGCGTGCAGCGCCCGGAGCGCCTCCGGGGTGGTTTCCTTCACCGGGTCGGCAACGCACACCAGCCCCGCGATCTCGGCGCCGATCAGGACGAACATCGCCGTCTCGCCCTGATCGCGCCGCGCGTTCGCCTTCTCGACGAGGGGGCCCGCATCCAGCCCGAGGTCGCCGAGCAGACCCGCATTACCGAGCGCGACGGGCTTGCCATCCACGACACCCTTCACTCCCTTCCCGGTGAGGGCATCGAAGGCCTCGGCCTTCGCCAGCGCGAGGCCGCGCGCCTGCGCCCCGGCGACGATGGCCTCGGCGAGCGGGTGTTCCGATCCGCGCTCGAGGCTGGCCGCCAGGCGCAGCACCTCGGCCTCGTCGTGGCCGGCCTCGGGCAGCACCGCAGTGAGCCTCGGCTTGCCGACCGTCAGGGTGCCGGTCTTGTCCATGATCAGCGTGTCGACCTTGGCGAAGCGCTCCAGCGCCTCGGCGTTCCGGATCAGAACGCCGGCCTGCGCGCCGCGGCCGGTCGCGGTCATGATGGACACAGGAGTGGCCAGGCCGAGCGCGCAGGGGCAGGCGATGATCAGCACCGCCACTGCGGACACCAGCCCGTAGGCGAGCGCCGGCGCCGGTCCCCACAGCGCCCAGCCGATGAAGGACAGGACGGCGACCGCGACCACGGCAGGAACGAACAGCCCCGCGACCGCATCGGCGAGCTTCTGGATCGGCGCACGCGAGCGCTGCGCGCTGGCGACCATCTCGACGATCTGACTCAACAGGGTGTCGGCGCCCACCCGCTTCGCCTCCATGATCAGGGAGCCGGTGCCGTTGATGGTGGCACCGGTGAGCGCCTCGCCCGGCACCTTCTCGACCGGGATCGGCTCGCCCGAGATCATCGACTCGTCGACCGAGGACCGACCTTCCGCGACGACACCGTCCACCGGGATCTTGTCGCCGGGGCGCACGCGCAGCCGGTCTCCGACCTCGACCTCGTCGAGGGCAATCTCCTCCTCGCGCCCATCGGCGCGGATCACGCGCGCCGTCTTCGGCGCGAGATCGAGCAGCGCCCGGATGGCGGAGCCCGTGCGCTCGCGCGCGCCGAGCTCCATGATCTGCCCGAGCAGCACCAGCACCACGATCACCGCGCCCGCTTCGAAATACACACCCACGTTGCCCTGAGCGTCGCGGAAGCCCTCGGGGAAGATCCCTGGCGCCAGCACCGCGATGACGCTGAACAGCCAGGCCGCGCCGACACCCATGCCGATCAGGGTGAACATGTTGAGACTGCGGTTGATCACGGACTTCACGCCGCGGACGAAGAACGGCCAGCCCGCCCACACGATGACCGGCGTGCCGAGTATGAGCTCGCTCACCACCGCGCTGCGTTCGCCGAGTGCCTCGCGCAGGAAGCCGAGACCGATGTACGGCCCCATCGTCAGGGCGAGCAGTGGCACGGTGAGTGCAGTGCCGACCCAGAACCGCCGCCTGAAATCGACCAGTTCCGGGTTCGGGCCTTCGTCCGCCGGCGGCACGCCCATCGGCTCCAGCGCCATGCCGCACTTCGGGCACTCGCCCGGCGCCTCGCGCACGATCTCCGGATGCATCGGGCAGGTGTACTTCGTGCCCTTCGGTGCGGCATGCGAGCGCCGGCGCTGCGGCTGCGTCAGGTATTGCGCGGGATTCGCGGCGAACTTGTCGTGGCAGTGCTGCGAGCAGAAGTGGTAGGCCCGGCCCTCGTGCTCCAGGCTCGGCTTGCCCGCGCCGAGCGTGACGGACATGCCGCAGACCGGATCCTTCACCGTTTCCGCGCCGGCGCCACCCTCCCCGTGGGCGTGAGGGTGTGCGTGTTCCGGATCGTTCCGGGTCGAATCGGCCGCTGCGTCCATGGAGGTCACCTCTTATCCGTGTGGGCGCCGGAGGTCAGCGCGAGATCGCGAGCTGGTGGCCCTCGCCGCCGGGAAGCTCGATTCCGCCTACCAGCTTCAGCGACGCCTGGTCGACCACCCAGATCTTCGGTTCCCTGCTGCTCGAGACATAGAGCTTGCCGGTACCGCGTACCGCACCCAGATGATAGGGCGCCGGCGAGAGCGGCAATGTGCGGCGCGCACCGGTCTGTGCATCGAGCGCGATCAGCTTGTCTTCGGTCACCAGGCTGGCATAGAGCCAGCGGCCGTCGTCGCTGATGTCCAGGCCGTGCAGCCGTTCTCCCAGTGCATGCCTGCGCTCCACGCGGCCGGAGGCGAGCGACACCTCGGTCACCTGCCCGCCGCGGTCGTTCGCGACGAACAGGCGTTTGCCGTCGGGCGCCAGCACCATGTGCTCGGGGGAAGGCCCCGCTTCCAGGGTGCGAAGGACCTTCCATGTGCGCGCGTCGATCTCGCTCACCGTGCCGTTGCCGCTGTTGCTCACATAGACACGACTGCCGTCGGGCGTCACCACCGCATAGTTCGGCGCGGGCCCGGTGGCGATGGTGCGTACCAGCTTGTTGGCCGTCAGGTCTGCGACGCTGATTGCGCCGCGGGCAGGATGTGTGGACAGGACGTAGCGCCCGTCGGGCGTGATCGCCTGGTGGTGCGTCCAGCCCGCCACGCCGATGGTGGACATGACATGGCCATGGGCCGGGTGGATCACCGACAGTCTGCTGTTGGGCATGTCCTCGGCCGCCCCTCGAGGGAGCGGCCTCTCCGACATGCTGCCCGCGACCAGGTACTGGCCGTCCGGCGTGGCCACCAGTCCGTGCGGATTCTCGATGCCGTCGAAGGTGCGCAGGACGCGGTCGGATGCCGCGTCCACCGCGATCACCTTGTTCGCCGAACCGAGCGGGACGTAGACGGTCGTTCCGGCCCACGCCGGAAGAACGGCGGCGGACAGGCCGACGGCAGCCGCGGCCGCAATCGCCTTGCACTTGCACCCGTACCCGCACTGGCACTTCATGGACGCGCCGGCCCGGCGGCGCGGGCTTGCCGGAGGCGACCCGCTGCGCCGCCTCGATGCCCAGTCCCACGCAAGCGCCGTGATTTCGATCAGCTCACGGAACCGATCCCTCTCGACATCCTCGTTCATCGCGTACTCCTCGCCTGACGTTGCGTTCGCCGCTTCATGATCCCGATTCCGCGCCCCGGCCTGCGCCACCCCGGAAGCGCGGCAGGAAAGCCGGCGTGCGCAGCGCGTACCGCGTCCACTCCTCGCCGAACCTTGCCGCCGCCTCCGCTTCCTCCTGCCGTGCGAGCCGCACATAGACCGCGACGAGGATCGGGAACATCACCAGCGTGACCAGCGTCGGCCACTGGAACAGGAAGCCCGCCATGATGGCGATGAAGCCCACATATTGCGGATGGCGCAGCCGCGCATAGGGCCCGGTCATGGCGAGCCGGCCGCTTACCTGCGCCGCGTAGAGCACCCGCCATCCCCCCCCGAGCAGCCAGAAGCCGCCCGAGATGAGCACGAAGGAGAGCAGGTGGAAGGGCCCGAAATGCGGATTCGAGCGCCAGCCGAACATGACCTCCAGCAGATGGCCGGAGTCGTGGGCGAGGAAGTCGACGCCGCGGAACTTCTGCGCCAGCCAGCCCGACAGCAGGTAGATCGTGAGCGGGAAGCCGTACATCTCGGTGAAGAGCGCGACGACGAAGGCCGAGAACATGCCCAGCGTGCGCCAGTCGCGCGGGCTGTGCGGCTTGAAGAAGCTCGCCGCGAACAGGATGAACACGGCGGAGTTGATCGCCACCAGCGACCAGAGGCCGTAGGCGGGG